>Ga0116183_1001175_pt1 | contig 30109 bp, 22 predicted proteins | sample AD_UKC078_MetaG_FD_89753 | JGI IMG/M metagenome (GOLD analysis project Ga0116183, IMG submission 89753) | Active sludge microbial communities of municipal wastewater-treating anaerobic digesters from USA - AD_UKC078_MetaG | ecosystem: Engineered > Bioreactor > Anaerobic > Digestate | place: USA...
AAAAAATTTATTGACAAGGAAATTTATGAGGCTGTATTTATAGACGATAGATTAAAATGTTAAAAAAAAACAAAGATTATCGTTGACTTTTACCATAGATGAGTTCTTACGGAGAAATGACACATATGCGAGGCAATGTTCCTCGATAAAAAAATTGACACATATGGATAAATATTTTTAGCTGGTAAATTATTTGTCATTTTCTAAAAATTTATCCAAATTTTTGTAAAGAGTTTTCTACTTTTAGTTGTTATATATATAAAAGAAAAAGGAGAAAATTTTATGAAAAACAAAAAACATTTATTTCACTTTATAGTGTCAGAATCTATGAATAGTAAAGTCATAGATTTTCTGTTAAAAGAGTTCAAAATTAATACGTTCAGCGAGTTATTTGAAACTATGTTTCGCCTTATTAACAAAAAAATACCAAAAATGAAAGGGATAATAGGAAATCACAGCTCCGGATACGCCGTTATAGATAGCTCCGACGATAAAAGGGTGGATAAATACCTTAGAATCAGCGAATCGGACTATCTTCAAATTAAAAGTTGGCATTTCTTGTATAACGAATTCGGTATGGCATCGACGGTTCGAGATATTATACTGTTTTTCTATAACGGCGTTGTAAAATACGGAATGGAAGGATTTCTTGAGCTTGTTGGGAAGAAGTTAAGAATTGATAAATTGAAAAATGACTTTTTTGATAAAATGACACAACTGTTAAATATAACCGCTCGAAAACAGCTATTATACGCGCTCGTAATCGAAAATTATCCCAAATATACATAAAACTATTTTTTCTCCAACTCCAAAAAACAGGCGCCCGTTTTGAATATAATTCTATTGACCAAAAAACAATATTTTGTTAGTATGGTTCGAAAAGGACGGTAATATGCCTATGTCTGCCGACGGATTTACAGCCGAGACTGTTTTTAATCAGATTATCGGTTATACTTACAACGATTTGATTTTATTACCCAGGTATTTTGATTTTGAAGCGGGGGACGTCGAGCTCAAGACTCGGCTGACTAAAAACATTTCGATGCAGTTGCCTTTTGTTTCCTCTCCTATGGACACGGTTACCGAGGAGAGGATGGCTATATATATGGCGCTGCTTGGCGGTATCGGGATACTGCATTACAATAATAAGATTAACGAGCAAGTAGAGATGGTCAGGAAAGTAAAACGGTTTGAAAACGGTTTTATAAATGAGCCGGTGGTTCTTTCTCCAAATCATAGAATACAGGATATTTTGGATATAAAGAAAAAATCCGGTTTTTCGGGGATTCCTATAACGGAAGACGGAACGACAAATACTAAATTGATAGGGATTGTAACCGGTAGAGATATAGATTTTGAAAAAGACGTAAACAAAAAACTTAAAGAGGTTATGACTACCGAGTTGGTTACCGCTAAGGTTGGAATCAATCTTAGCGACGCCAACAATATTTTAAAGACAAAAAAAGTCGGCAAATTACCGATAGTTGATAACGAAGGCAAACTGAGGGCGTTGGTGGCAAGAACGGATCTTCTGAAAAACAGAGATTTTCCTTTAGCGACGAAGGATAAAAATAAGCAGTTGAGAGTTGGAGCGGCTGTTTCCACGCGGGAAGAGGATAAAGAGCGGGTAGAGGAGTTGTATAAAAGCGGCGTCGACGTTTTGGTTATCGATTCGGCTCAGGGGTATAATAAATATCAGATTGACGCTTTGAGGTATATAAAAAGAAAATACCCCGATATAGACGTGATTTGCGGAAATATTGTAACCGAAGAGCAGGCGGAAGGGTTGTTAAAAGAGGGCGCCGACGGTTTGCGGATTGGTATGGGACCGGGTTCGATTTGCACTACGCAGGAGACGATGGCGTCCGGCAGACCTCAAGCGACGGCCGTTTATCATACGGCAAAAGTAGCTTATAATTATAACGTTCCTGTAATCGCCGACGGCGGGATCAGCGTTATAGGGCATATTATGAAAGCGCTCAGTTTTGGAGCGGAATCCGTTATGATGGGGGGACTTTTGGCCGGAACAATAGAGTCGCCGGGAGAGTATGTGTACAAAGATGGAATGCGTCTCAAAAAATATCGCGGCATGGCTAGTCTCGACGCGATGAAGGACGGCGGCGCGAAGAGGTATTTTGCCGACAATGAAAGTATCAAAGTATCTCAAGGGGTATCCGGAGCTGTAACCGATAGGGGAGGTTTGTCTGATTTTATTCCATATTTGTCTCAAGGATTGAAACACGCTTTTCAGGACGTCGGGGCTAGGAGCATTCCGGAACTGCGCGATTTTATGAGAAGCGGTAAGTTGAAATTACAAGTTAGAAGCGCCTCTTCCATTAAAGAGGGGGGAGTTCACGACCTCTATCTTGCCGATAAAACTTTCTTGTAATCTGGGCGGTATTATAAAACTATATTTGAAGCGTACCCTTTCAGTTTTTTGGGGATTTACTAATCAAAAATATCTGTTCCATATGCGTCGATTTTTTTTTGACACATATGCGTCGAATTTATTTTGACACATATGGCGCTTTCAAAAAACCGGCGGGGCGTATCTGAAGCGTATTTCTATTTTTCCAATAAATAATTCAGATTAATTACGGCGGTTTGTATGTCTTTTTGGGATTTTTCAAACTTCCATTTTTTGATAATCGCTATAATTTTTTTATCTTTTTCGAAATCTCCGGACGTTTCAAGAATTTCAACCGCTATAACGTCGCCGCTAGAGTCTATATCGATGGAGAATTTCATATTGACGTTGGATTGTATGTCTATCCCTTTTAATTCGTCTTCGTAACCGGTCAATAGCGATCTGACGGAGCCGTCTTTCCAGTTGATCGGATCTATATCGAACTCTTTAATCTCTTTATCAAGGAATTTATCCAAATCTTCGTCGTCGAAGAGTTTTGTTATAGTTTTAGGAGCGATTTTAGGCGCGTAAGAAGTATTCTCCGTTTGGTAAATTTTATTCTCTACTTCCACTTGCGCTTTGTAGTTAAAAGGTAGCGAATCGATTTGATCTTTATAACCTTTATGGATCGTTTTACTCCCCGAAGATTTGGAGAGCGACCGCCTTATTTTGGTTAATTCTTTTGAGGAAAATTTTGTTACTTCAATATTCGCCGTTTTTTCTTCTTTGTCGTAAAGAAATTTAACTTTATTTGGGATCAAAAGGATAATCAAAATTACGGCAAGATGAAGCGCCGAGGATAGCGCCAGATATTTTATAAAATCTTTTTCAATAATTCCGCCCGTCATTTTATTCTATCTCTGTTTTTTCCTCGGTAACCAGCGAAATATCGGATATTCCCATTACTTTTAATATATCAAGTATAGCGATAATATTTTTATAACCCGTATCGTTATCTCCTAATAGATAAATTGTCGAGGTTGAAAAATTATCTATTTCTTTTATTTTATTTGATAAATTGTGAATTTCGGTTGCTTCTCCGTTTAGCGATATATTTCCGGCAGAATCAACTTCAATTAAGATTTTTTCTTTACTTATGTCGCTCTCTCCGGCAAACGACTTAGGTAATTTCATTTTAATTGATCTGTTTAGTTCGAAAGTCGCCGATACCATAAAGAAAATGAGGATGATGAACATCATGTCTAATATCGGCGTTAAATCGACGCCCTGTTTATTAGTTTTAGCAGTTTTGAATTTCATGTTTTGGAAACTATCCTTTTTCTGAATTTCTTTTGAAAAAGCGTCGAGACGACTATTTCAATTTTCTTTAATTCCGATTCGATTTGACGTTCGAAAAAGTCGTGAAAAAAAGTCGACGGTATAGCGACGGCAAGACCGACCGCCGTAGTTATTAGAGCGGTAGATATGCCTTCGGCGACGATCGCCGCGTTGCTGATTCCCTTTTCGACAATGTTGTTGAACGCCGAGATCATTCCTATTACAGTGCCAAAAAGTCCTAAAAGCGTCGATAATCTGGCGAATATTCCTAAATAACCAACTCTTTTGTAATATTCTAAATGCAAATATGAAAATTCGGCGTCGACAAACTCGTTAAGCTCCTCTTTAGTTGTAAAACTTGAGTTTACAAACGAACGCAGAGTATTGTTTACCAAAGATTTCTCTCCGCTATTGATCTTATCGGCAAGCTCGGCGATAGATTCGTCGGGACGAACGTAATCCGTCATATTAATTCGGTTTTTATACAAAAACTTAAATCTATCGATTACTATCGCTATTGCTAAAATTGAAAAAATTATTATCGGCGTAATTACCACTATTGTTGATAAAGACATCAAAATCTCCTAGACGAATAAATATAGCATAATTTAAAATATTTACCAAAGAAATTTAACTCCCAACTCTCCGGATAATTTGAAAACCGGAACGTTTACCGTCGTTTTGCTATTTAGGATTATGAAAAAACTGTAGAAAGGAGAAAATTTTGTTTCGGTAACAAACTTATTGGTTATCGAGTATTTTGATAAATTTTCTTCAACATAAAAACCGGAGCCGAAACTAACGTAAACGTATTTAAAATTTATTTTGCGAAATTCTGTGTCAAAACCGAAGGAATACGATGAAAATTCTTGAAAGTATATAAGATATGAGTTGAATAGTTTGAAAAAATCAAAGTCGTAGCAAAAAGACGATAGAGAGTATAAATCGGTCTTTTCCGGGGCAAACGTTTCAAAGTTGTTAATTGAGAAATTATAATTATTCCATAAAAACAAAACCAAAGTCTCCGCGTAGAATTTGTTATAGTTGAAGACGATTTTTATTCCGAAGAGAGATTTGTAGTCTTTATCAAATAAAATCTCCGTTTCGGCGACTATTTCCTTGAACTCATTTTTTGAGAGATAATCGTCGTATTTGAATAGAGAAAAAGAGAAAAACTTATATGCGAAGCTAAGGAAAATCTCAAAATTAACAATAAACGAAGTTAAATTATTCAGTTTAAAGTCTAATAATGTCCCAAAAGAGACGTAATTAAGGTAAAAAGAGCAAAAAGTCCCTGTTTGAAAGAATCTATCAATGTAATTGGTATAACCGCCGTTTTTCAGAGACAGATAGTTTATTTCGAAGGAATTTAAAGAGTTAAAAACTTCATTTTGAAAATCATACTCGAATGAAGAGGTCTCTTTAGTTTTAAAACCGCGGGCTTCTTGACCGAAACCAAAGCCCGTTGATAAAATTGAGCCGGAATCGGTTTTGCAATATCCCGCGTTGAAATTGAATAGAGCGCCGTTTTGCGCAAATTCGAACGAGCCCGCCAGGTCGAGATGCTTTTTATCGGAATATACGCCGATTACAAACGAATTGGTTTTGTCAAATATTTCAAGATTGTATTTAAAGTTCTTGTATTCGTTAAAAAAAATCGATAGATTTGATATTACGCTGATTTTGTTTAAAAAATTCTGAAATTCGGTTTTTTGAGCGTTATAGCGCTCTTTACGCTTCAGATTTTTGTCGTATTCTTTATCCTTATCGTCCAACAAAAATTCCATATTTTCAGAAAAATTTTCGGTATCGATAAAAATTCCGGAATTTTCTATTTTGGTTTTGAAAGATAGATTCCATCGTTCATATTTGTAACTGTCGCGCGTTTCAAGAAAAAAGGTTTTACTTTCAAAGTCAAATAGTTCTCCGACCGGATCTTTTATATTATCTTCTATGTCGAATATAATGTTTATATCTTCTATTTCAAGCGAGAAAACTTGAAAATTTAGAGATATTAAAAGCGAAAATAGTAGTAGTTTTAGTTTATTAAACGTTACTTCTTCCACTGGAAAGAATAGAAACTAAACGCGACGGATATATCTACGTAAAAACCGCTGTACATTTCGGTTTTAGCTAAGTCGTATTGATTCATACCGCCGACCAGATCGTTAGGGATAAGAGGATTGCACGTAATACCCGTCCTGATCTGCGGGGTAATTTTAAAGCCGGTATCCGGTATAAATATGTCGTAAGCCAAAGAGATAAAGGGCGCGGCGTAGAATGCGAACCTCTCGGTAGGGTCAAATTTATAGACGGGTATCAGAGGCGAGTATCCGGGGAAAGTAAAGTAAAACATACAGCCGAAACCCCAAAGCAAATTGGTTTTAGGAAAACTTCCGCCGACGCATAGGTCCATATCAAATCCGGTATAAAAAGCGCCGCCGTTAAGAGGGGACGAAGTCAGCGTTCCCATAGGAGAATCGCCTTCCATAATTCCAAAAAAGGACGGTCCGGCGAAGATTACGTCTAGTCCGCTTTTAAAATAAATTCTAGAGCCTCTTTTTATGCCGTTATCCCAAATAACCATTTCTACTCCGGCGCCTATCGATCCGGTAAAAAAATTTGAGAAAACTCTCCGCGCTTTTATTACGTTGTTGCCTGAGTCTGTTAGTACGTTTTTCTCCCAAAATTGCGAATTTGCAAAAGTAAGACGCGAAAAGAGATATATATTTTCTGAATGAACGCTAAATATAGCGGTTATGAGAAAGATACAAAGCATGAACGTTTTTTTCATCGGATCCCCTAGTTTATAATAAAGAAAGTTAAAAGCGTTTTTGATACAACCAAACGAATATATAATTATAAAGGAATTTTATCAACTTATTTACATATTTTTTATATAGAACTGTTATAAAGTTTGGTTACTACAAATTTTTTCGCGCCTGAATTTACGGAATACTTCTTTTTAGCGCCCTTTTTTACGCTAACTTGGACGTTTTTAAAAAAATCCATCAATTTTTCGTTACCCATTATCGACGAATACGTCGGCAATAGATAAAGCAATTGAAACTTTCTGATCTTGTTGTAGAAAGCCTTATCCGTATTTATAGACAATTTTTGATAATAATAGTACAATCTGGCTGAATTCTCAATAATTTTGTTTGGAACTCTGATATGTCCCAATTTAGAGTAAAAATCGCTTTTAACGTTCGCCGCGGCCTCTTCGTCCGACAGATAAGTCTTGTTAAATTCAAAAATCGACGAAAAAACGATATTCCAAAACATTTCAAAAATATTCTCTTTTAATAAACCGTTTAATTTTGCGTCGAATTTCTCAAGTCTATGAAATAAGTCCGCTCCGTTTTTTTCTAAAACGTCGTCGGTCAAAAAAGGGATCAAATATTGCGCTAATTTTGCCTCCCAAAGCGTTTTAATAATTTGCGAAGATTTGGAGGATTTTATTATTTTATTAATCTCCTCAAGGAGTCTCGAAGCGGGGCATTTGGCAAGTTCCGGGGAGTATTTAATAATTTTTCCGAAAGTACTCTTATCTATCGAGCAGTCGCATAAAACGGAATATTTTATAGCCCTCAACATTCTCACCGGCTCTTCTACAAAACTCGTCTCTGGCTTTTTTAGTAAGCGAATCTTTCTCTCTTTAATATCCTTGTAACCGTTCACAAAATCGATAATTAGTTCTTTTTCCGAATCGTAGTATAACGAGTTGATACTAAAATCGCGCCTTATAGCGTCTTCTTCCATAGTGCCAAAGTCGTTGTCTTGAAGCGCGAGCCCATGAGCGTTGTCGTTCGTGTCGGCGCGGAAAGTCGCCGTTTCGATAATACAGTCTTTGAAAATAATATGGACGAGTTTGAACCTTTTGCCGATAATTCTCGCGTTAGTAAAAATTTTTCTAATCTCCTTTGGAGACGCGTTGGTGGCTACGTCGAAGTCTTTGGGCGTTTTGCCGAGCAGATAGTCGCGAATAGCGCCCCCCACGATATACGCTTCAAATCCGAATTTTCTCAATCTATAAACGACTTTTAGGGCGTTGAATTCGATAGAACTTTTTTTTATTTTATGCTCCGAACTTTCAATTATTATCGGAACCGGTTTTCCGCTTTTTTTATTGAAAAGAGCGTCGAAAAATTTATTTTTAAAGAACCCCATACAAATAATCCTTAATCTATTTAATTGGTATAATATACATATCTTTATAACTGGCGCTAAGCGTAAAATAGTTAGTTATCAATATCGCGTTATTATGTAAAATTTCAATATCGAACGGATATTGAAAAAAACTTATTCCCTGATCAAAACCGAAGCTTAATTGGAGTTTAAAACTCTTTTTTTGCTCGACGTTTTTATACCAGTAAAAACCGGATCTTTTATTTCCCAGCGGATCGATAATGTTGCCGATTAGTTTTGAGTCGGCGATAGCGCTCCAGCTTTCGCCTTTATCGGCGGATTTTTCTATAACGACCGGAAAGCCGTTTGTGGGATCTCGAGCCGGATCAAAAAACTCAATATCGCCGCTGTTTTTCAAAAAAGGATTTATATTATTGATCCTGATCTGATGCTCTATCGAATATTTTACGAACGAATCCCAATATTTATCATCAGGTCTGATTCGGTAATAGTCCCCGGACTCGTCCCTTGATATTATAACCGGAGCTCCGGTCTGAGCTCCGGTCCAGAGTTTGAACATACGGTAAGGATCGTATTCGTAAAAGAAGTTTTCCGTTTTTTTGGAGTAATATAAATTTTTATCGGCCTGAATATAGTCGAGATTTTGAAGGAGGGATAGCCCTATGTAAATATTATCGAAGTTCGTCTCTTCAAATATCTCCGGTTTATCGTCGGGAAGTCTGAATCTTAATATCCTATTATTGGTTTTTGGTATCAACGACAACCCGTCGGCGTTGGAGGCGAGAAAAAAATCAAGATACTCGTTGTGAGTTTTTAACATTTTTTTGAATTCGGCTTTTTTATAAAAGTTTGAATTTTTAAAATCATCCGAAAAAGCGCCTCTGTATAACGAAGTAGGATAGATAGACGCTCCGTAAATTTGTCCGTTATTTTTCCACAATACGACCGGAACGTTAATAGCGGTTTTTGTCCAGTTTGCGCCGAAATCTTTGGTATAATAGACGCCGCCGGTATTCTTAATATTCGAGCCGTTGTAGAAATATTCGTATGAATTTTTAGACAGTTCGGCGTCCGTCTCCTCTTTATGTATAAAGGAGGCAAATATCGCGTCGTTTGACTCGTCGTATAAGCCCGCTATATATTTAATGCTGAAAATATTGAAACCGCCGATTTTTATGTATGAAGTTTTCCATTTTTTACCAAAATCGGTAGAAAACGACACCTTATTTTCCGAAAAAACTACAATCGTATCGTTTTTTGTTATCAAAACGTCGATAACTCTGGATTTATCGGTATCGTAGAAAATTCTTTTCGACGCCCATTTTTCTCCTCTGTCTTCCGTTATAAAAATATAGTCGCCTAGAGAGACTATAATTCTGTCAAGATTGTCGGGGGATTGGAAGAATTTTACCGTTAATCTGTTATTAATTTGCGTAAAGGCGTTGCCGGCGTTTTCGTTTTTTTCTTCCGAACTGTAACCGAAATGTCTATCTATCGAGGATATTCTAAAGAAATTTGACGTAAAGGTCTCTCCGTTATCCGTAGTTTTTAATATGCCGATTTTGGGAAAACTTATGAAAATGAACTGCGTCGCGCCGTCCGGATGCGCCCAAAATCCTTCGACGACGCTCTTTTCCCCTTTTATAAGAAAGCCCATAATCCTGTATTGGTAATTTAAGTTATACTCTCGAATCCCTTCGGATTTTTTTTCTTCAAACATATTCGACTTGACGCCAAACTCAAAAGTAGAGCAGGACAGCGCCAAGAAAAACGCGGTAAACAAAACTACTTTTTTCATAACGGCATTATAACTAAATTAAATAAAAATATAAAGATTTTTTTTTAAAATCTTTATATTTACCAAAATAAATGGTATAGTCGCTTTATGTCAAAATATAGTATAAAAATCTTTCTTTGTATTCTGCTCGCGCTCTTGTTAACGAATTGCGGATCGGAAAAGAGGTACGTAAAAGCCAAAATAAATAATAAAATATATAAATTTGAATTGGCTCTGACAGAAGAAGAAAAAGGGACGGGGCTGATGTTTCGTAAAAAACTTGATCCCGACGGCGGAATGCTTTTTGTCTACAGCTATATGACTATAATGGACTTTTATATGAAGAATACTCTCATACCTCTCGATATAGCGTTTATCGACGGCGGTTTTAAGATTGTCGATATTCAATCTATGAACCCTCTCGACGAGACCACCGTCAGATCAAAGAAGAGATGTATGTACGCTCTCGAAGTAAACAGAGGGTTTTTTGAAAGAATCGGGGTAAAAGAGGGCGATACTATCGAGTTTATTACCCCCATCCCTTACGTTACGGAGCTATAAGTTTATATGATAAATATTGATATTTCGCATATCGGTCGTCTGATTTTTATAAACCTTTTTTAACTCCGTCTTATAGCCGTTTTTCTGAATAGTTTGAAGATATTCGTAGCAATATTCTCGACCGGGATCCGATAAGAGGAATAGAGCGCCGCCGTCTAAAAATCTCTTGGCGGTATTCTTAAGAGGCGTTAGAAATCTCTGTTCGTAAAAGACGTCCGAAGCGATCAAAAAGTCGATCTTTTCGTCGAGCGCCGGAAAATCCCGCCAATCCCCTTTTATCGTCTTAAATTCGTTTAAACCGTTAAGTTTGCAGTTGAGGTCTATTATTTTCAGAGCGTCTTCCTCGTAATCCGAAAATATTACCTTGCCGCCAAGGAGTAGTATCGCTATGCCGACTATTCCCGACCCTCCGCCGAGCTCGAGAAACCGTTTCCCTTCGATTTGGGATATAGGCGTCTCTTCCAACAGATATTTAGCTAAATAGTAGCCGGAGTCCCACACCCTTATAAAAAACGGGAATCTTTCGTCTCTATTATACTCTTCGTTAGATATGCGGTCGAGGAATTCGTCCACATCTTCAGTCTGATATAATAAAATATCTCTGTCTCTAAAAGAATACTTTTTAATCTCAAGTCTGTATTTTTCTATTACATTCATAATTTAGAATAGACGGGATACTTGTTCTATCTATTTTTTTCTATCAAAGCGACGCCGCGATTATAGATATTCTCTTCGGTAAATCCAAAAAATTTACCCACCTCTTCGGCTTTACCGGATATGCCGAATTTACTAACTCCGATAACGTCCCCGTCGAGACCGACGTATTTATACCAATAATCCGGAATTCCCGCTTCGATCGCTATCCTGTTTCTAACTCTCTTAGGAAAAACGCTCTCTTTATATTCGCCGCTCTGTCTGTCGAAAAGATACGTTGAGAACATATTAACGACTCTGACGGAGTATCCCTCTTTTTCAAGCCGGGCGGCGGCTTCAAGCGTAATCGATACTTCCGAGCCGCTTGAGATGAGAATTATGTCTATTGTCTCATTTTTCTCTTTTTTTATAATAAATCCGCCGCGTTTTGCGTTATCTATGCTGAAATCAACGTCCAAAACCGGGACTTTCTGTCTGGTCGTAATGATAATATTCGGATGATTTGTCAGCTCAAGCGCTATTTGCCAAGCCGTAATTGTTTCGTTAGCGTCGGCGGGGCGCATCAGATTCACATTCGGCATAAAACGAAGAGAAGATATGTGTTCAACCGGTTGATGGGTAGGACCGTCCTCTCCTACGTATATCGAGTCGTGCGAAAAAAGGTAGATCGTAGGGATACGCATTATCGCCGCCATTCTTATAGAGGGAAGCATATAGTTCACAAACGATAAAAAAGTTCCGACTACCGGAAGAACGCCGCCGTAAAGATACATACCGGTCGCAATCGATCCCATAGCGTGTTCTCTTATACCGTATTGAACGTTATATTTTGAATAGTCGTCGCTTGTTATCTCTTTACCGTCTTTTATGATAGTCATTGTCGAACTGCCCAAATCGGCGCTTCCCGACGCTATAAAATCGAGGTCTTTACAAACGCCGTTTAATACCGCTTGCGACGCGTTTCTGGTCGGTATAGAGTCCCCCTTTTTGAATTTCGGAATATTTTGAAAAGCATCCGGCGGTATATAAAGGGAAAAATTATCGTCGTAAAGTTTTCTCAGTTCGGGAAATTTCTTAGACCACTCTGAAAACAGATCGACCCATTCGTTATATATCTTCTCTTGCTCTATTTTTTTAGAGTTAAAATAGGCGACCGCCTCGGGATCTACGAAAAAGTCCTCTTTGATATTGAGTATATTTTTGCAGAGTTCCGATTCGTCTTTGCCAAGCGGCGCCCCGTGGCATTTGTTGGTAGCTTGCTTATTCGGAGAGCCTTTTCCGATTATCGTATCCGCAATGATTATAACCGGCTTATTTTCGGCGATCCTGTCGTACTCCGCTTGTTCAAAACCGCGTCGGATATTTTCCCAGTCGTGTCCGTTCATTTTTATAACAGCCCAGTCCTGAGATCTGAATCTCTTCTCAATATTTTCTGTAAAAGTCAGATCGACGCTTCCCTCTATAGTGATCTTATTGCTATCGTATATTAAAATAAGGTTGTTTAATTTGAGGTGTCCGGCAAGAGACGCCGCTTCGTACGACAATCCCTCCATCAGATCGCCGTCGCTCGCCAATACGAATATCCTGTTGTCAAAAATCGTATAGCCATTCATATTGAATTTTTGAGCGTTTCGTTTTCCCATCAAAGCCATACCGACGGCGTTGGCGACTCCCTGTCCCAGAGGACCTGTAGAGGTTTCGACGCCTTCCGTCCAGCCGTACTCCGGATGCCCCGGGGTTTTGGATTTGAGTTGCCTGAAATTTTTTATATCGTCAAGAGTAACGTTATACCCCGAAAGGAATAATAAAGAGTAGAGCAACATAGAGCCGTGTCCGGCCGACAGTATAAAGCGATCCCTATTCGCCCATTTGGGAACTTTAGGATAATATTTTAGCGTCTCTCCAAAGAGAAACGCTCCGATCTCGGCGCATCCCATCGGTAATCCCGGATGTCCCGAATTAGCCTTTTCAATTGCGTCTATAGTCAAAGATCTTATCGTCTTAGCGGTTGCCGTTAATCCTCTGTTAATCATAATAACTCCAAACTACTTGGGAATAATTTTGATAAATAATTCTTTTTTGAGATAAGAAACTATAACAAATTTTATATAAATTATCAAATGAATTTAGATTTTTTTGGAAATAGCGATAGGGCGTTTGTTATGTTGGAAATATTTGTACCATATGCGTCGAATTTTTATACGACAATTGTCGCGCCCCGATAAAAGCGGGAATTCCTGTTTTGAATATACTAAAATGCTAAACAACGTTCATGTCGGGACTTTATCGGGGAGCGACGCGGCGGTATGTGTCGCATATGTGTCAATTTTATTCTTAACGCCATATGTGTCAATTTTTTATCAAGGCGCGTTTTCTATTTCTTTTTTAATCCCCCCTCGTTTCGACAACGTCGCCGTGTCGGTTACGAAAGAGGAATTATTATAATATATATAAAATATTAGGTTTTAAAGTTTGATTTTTAATATGATTAAAGCCGAATATCAATAAAACTATTTAATAAAGGTAAAAATATGCTGTATCATCTAAAATTAGAAGTCCAAAAGACTCAAAGTTTTATTTTCAGAGTTCCAAAGCTAAAATATATGCTTGGAGCTAATTCTGCGCTTGGTGAATATTTTGCAAAAGACCTGCCCGATTTAATTAAAAACAATGGAAAAAGAATTGAATGCATTGATTCAGAAAAAAAATTGACTCATAGCTACGACGATATCTATTCTAACTTTGAAAAAGGAATAATCGGGTCTGCCGGCGGACATTTTGAAGCTATATTTGACGACAGAAAAAACTGTGAAGATTTCTTAAAAGATGCTTTAAAAAAAGCAGAAGATTTCTTAGAAAAAGCTTTAAAAAAAGCAAAAGAAAAAATCCCCGGTATTAAGATATCATGTTATATTAAAGAATTTGATGAGACTAAAAATTTAAAAGATTTTAATGAAATACAATCCCAATCTCTGAATAAGGAGATTAAAGATAATCTCTCTATATTATCTTACGATTCCCCCTATTTTATGCAATGCTCTGAAGATGGGAAAGAACCCGGGATTATAGATATTCCTGAGATAATTTTTGTTGAGAATAGGATAAACGATAATGATTTTAATTTTATAAAAAAATATTACCGTGATAAAAAAGATAAAAAATATCAATTAAAAGATGACGATATTAATCCTGCTGAAAAATTAGAATTATTTGAAATTTTAAATAAGTTGAATATTAAGTCAAAAAGTATAACCGTGAATGATATAGAAGAACAGGGGGATAAGTTTTACTCTCTTAAAACTAATGATTATCTTTGTAGATTCTATAAAGATATTTTAAAAATAGATGAAAAAAAAATCCCGTATAATTTTGACGAGCTTAGAAAATCGAGTTTGATAGAAAAAAATAATAAGATTGCAATTATAGCTATTGACGGCAACGGTATGGGTAACAGATTTAAAAAAATAAGGGAGGAACTTGATGATAAAAATATAATGAAATCGTTTGTCGAAATAGAGGAATTCTGGTTTAAAGCGCGGGAGTCTTTTAGACGAGGGTTAAAATGCGCAATAGATAAAATTCCCAATAAGGAAAAATACGAAAGTAATGACGAAAATAATAAAAAACTTCCTTACATCGTCTTAATGCTTGGAGGGGACGATCTATTACTTGTTACAGTTCCGGAGATTGCTCTTGATTTTGTCGTTAACTTTGAAAATGGTTTAAAAGAATACAATAAAGATCTTACAATATCGGCGGGCATAGCGTTTGTAAAATACAACTACCCTTTTTCGCATGGGCGCGAGCTTGCCGAGTCTCTTCTCTCATCCGCTAAAGTTAAGAGTAAGTTGAATGATGGCAAGTCGGCTATTGACTGGCATATTCTATTCAGCAGTTTTAATGAAGATATTAACGAAATAAGAAAAGACGAGTATATCTTAAACTATGATAAACATTACGACATACTAACGAAAAGACCATATTTATTAAAAGACATACCTTCAAATATTGAAAAAATAAAAGAATATAATAAAAAAATTGAAGATAGGGAAAAAGATAAATCCGATACTTCCGGTAGAAATAAATTTAAGTCGTTTAGAAACTATCTTAAAGAGGGCGCCGATATGACAAAACATTATGGCAAACTCATTTTTGAAAATGATAAATTTGAAGAGTTATATGAATTTGATGAAATAGATCAAAATAGCGCATATATTAGAATTAATAGCTCTCTCGATCTTATCGAACTTATGGATTTTTACAAAACCAATAAAAAGGATAACAAAAATGAAACAGATAATAATTAATTTTAAACTCGAGACTCTCGAAGACTTTCATATCGGCTCAGGCGAATTAAATATCGGTCTTTACGACGACGGTCAGATAAAAGAGAATAATCTACCATGCATACCTTCTGATACATTTAAAGGACTTTTGAGACAAAGTTGCCGAGAGATAGTAAATCTCGCAAAAGTTGAGCAGACCGATACAAATTATGGCGATATTTTTAGTATGATTTTTGATTATAAAGCGCTTGAATCTCTCGATATATCTTTATCTTTCGACAGAGAGGCAGATATTAATAAGGGTAAGGATTATTTTATAATCCATACGAGTAACGAAGTAGATTCTGTAACGGGTATTACTAAAGAAAAAAGTTTGAGAAGTCTTGAATGCGCAAGAAAGGGGCTTATTTTTAACGGCGAGTTAAGATATATTTTATGGAATGATGAAAAAGAAAAAATTGCAATTGAATTATTAGAATATGGACTAAAAAATATAAAAAGAATCGGCGGTAACAGAAGAAGAGGTCTCGGATTGGTTAGGATTTTGGATATAAATTTGGCAGAACAAAAAAATGTTAACAATAATGAAAAAGAATTAGAAAAGTTAAAAGAAAGCGACAATTGTAAAATAAAGGCAGTTATTGAACTTCTTGACAATGTTACTATCGGAAGCGCAAGCGAGATGGGAAACTATACTCCGACTCTTGACTATATCCCCTCGTCTACAGTTTTTGGAATGTTACGAAAAAATCTTTGCTGTATGAAAAAAGGCGCAAATAATTTGTCTGATTATCTCGACGATGGCGCTATTACGATAACCGATTTTTATCCTATTCCCTCAAATAATATCGATTATAAAAATATAAAAAATATAATACCCATTCCATTTTCTTTGAGAAAAATTAAAGATGCCGATAGATATGTCAAAAAAGAAAATGGGAATAATATTTCCTTAATAAACAAAAATATTCCGCACTGGATATATAAAGATAATCTTCCTAAAATTGTTAAAAATTTGGCTACTCAATCGACTCTGATACCTACAAAAAAGGGGGAAGACAAGACAAGCGATAAAAGCTTCAAAGGGGGCTACATAATAGAAGAAACTGATAAAAAGATTGAGGAATCTATTATTTATTCTCCAAAACTAAAAGCAATAATGAGAAATCGTGTTGACGAAGCAAGTCAAACTACAAAAGATAATGCTTTGTTTACTCAACAGCAGATTGAAAAAAACAGTTTTTTTATGGGAACTATTCAATTTAAAAGCGCTAATGATAAAAAAGAGTTTATTGCCGATTTCAAAGACTATCTGAATGGGAATTATAGTTTTCATATAGGCAGAGGGGGCAAAGCTATAAGAGTAAAGTATGTTTTTGAGGAGAATAATATTTCTGCAATCGACAACATCGTTCTACATAACAAATCAATTAAAAACTTACTCAATAACAAAACCGACGACTCCTATTTTACTATAACGCTTTTAAGCGATGTTGTTTTATACGACGAAAATCTTAATCAACTAGACGATATAAGTAGCGATATAATAGCGGGATTAATAAATATCGATAAAAGTAACGTCTCTATAATCAATAAAGCGTCTTTTAGCGATATAATACAAGGATTTTTGGGAACTGCGGGGTTGAGAAAATTCACGGATATAGTAATAAAAAAAGGGAGCTCGTATCTTTTTGAATATAAAGGTAAAATAGAAGATATTGTAGATAAACTTATAGAAATTGAAAAAAAAGGGATCGGATTTAAAAAAAACGAGGGATTCGGCAGAATATTGGTCAACCATCCCATTCATCTTTTTAATAGAGGGAAAGAAAGCGATACCGCTAGTTATAAACTTGAAGAGGTTGAATTAGATAAATATTATAAAATAAAACTTCAAACTAATAAAGAGATTTATAAAAAAGCGGCAATTATCGAAAAAGAAAAAATTGGAAAAATCTCTTCGTTATCTAAGACATTCATCAACTCAATGATAAGTAGAATAGAATCGGATATTAAAATAGACTATTTTATTAATCTACTTGAAGATAGAAAAGAAAATCAAAATGGCGAACTTTATGCCGATTTCTTAAAAATCCTAAATACTGAGTTTGAAAAAAGCAAAAATCAGGAGGAGACGTATAGAGTATTAAAAATAGCTCTTGAGATTGCAAAAAATAATAAGAGAGGCGGAGATAATGAATAACACATATAAAATCATATATAAATTAAAATTAAATCTTAAAACTGCGTTACATATAGGGGTCGGCGAGATTTCTCCAACCGGCGCCGGAAATATTTTCAAAAACGGACTTGGGGAGTTTGTAATACCCGGAACATCTATTGCCGGACTCTTTTTTGATACGCTTGAAAATATTTATGGAGAAACTATCAAAACGGATAAACTATATAGAAAGTTAACTCTGAGGAATATCGACGATTCGAAAAAAAATGATTTTGAAGCTTCATTTTTGATTTTCAGAAGCGCTATATTACAGCCAAATGAAGACGGAATAGTAAAAAAAGTTAGAGATAGAGTAAAAATCAACAGTAAAGTAAAATCGGCGGAGGACGGCGCAAAATTTTCTAACTGGGAGATAACTCCGGATAATCTAAATCCGATAGAGTTAGAAATAGAGCTTGATAATATATCAAAATCATATAAAGAAAAACTGTCTCTTACTAACAAAGAAGTCGAGAAAATAGATAAATGGGTATACGACGTTTCCGGCTCATGGGAAAAGGAAGGGATAACCTTTGGCGGATTTTGTTCTAACGGCAACGGCTGGGCGGAATTAATAGACGCTCAATGTTGTAAGATAACAACATTTGAACAATACAAAAATTATCTCGATGATAAATTGGATTTTGTCAAGATGGAGACAACAGAAGCCGCAAAGCTTTATGATACTTATAAAGTAGAGATCGTAATAGACGACGAGCCGGAACAATACGGGACTAACTCGCTTCTAATAAAAGGGGGAGACTCGCATACGAGTATAGTCGGTAATCTTGCGGACGGAATATTTATCAATACCGGCAGCAAGATATTTATTCCCGGCTCGTCTCTCAAAGGGGCGCTTAATTTTTTTATGAAAAAATATTTTAGAGAGATATACAATGAATGGGAAGACTTTACCGGACAGAACAAGGAGAATGCAGGAAATCTTCTCATAGAAGACCTCTATCCCGATAACAACTTTAAGAGAGAGAATCTTATTTTGATAGAGATGCATAGCGAATGCGAGTTTACAAGAGCCGTTATTAATAAGTTTAACGAAGAGAGGGCTTTTTATACAACATTTTCAGGAAAGATAAGGATAAGAAAGAATCTAAAATTATACAAAGAAGCGCCTCAAAAAATAAAAGATATAGATTTTATCTCTTATATAAAACAGGGGTGCGAAAACGGACTAATCTCTCTCGGCTCCGGCGGATGTTATCCTAAAATTGTCATAAAAAAGGAGGAAGTATGAAATCAAAAAAAATAGACGAAATAATAAAAAATGAAATAGAAGAGACAAAAAATTTGTGGGCGATTATCGAGAAAAAATGGAGTATAGAGGATAATATCTTCATTATGAAGAATGAATGGAGTAATCCAAACGAAATAATTTCTAATAATAAGCAAGGGATTTTACTTATTAAAGACGATGAGATAAGGAATTTCAAAGAGTGGGAGAAATCAAACAAGATATATTTTTTTAACAAAGATTATCAAGTTTTCTGCCTTGCCGACGAAGATAATCCCGGCAGTTTTTTTTATAACAAAAATGAGATAAAAAAAGTAGAAAACAACCTTATCGAACCTGAAAATATAACAAAAGACGATAAAAGAAGATTTGAGTTTGCGGTCCGAATCGGAACAATCCCTAAAAATCTTGAAAAAAACTCAATAAAAATATTAGTAAATGAAGAAAACAACAAATGGAGGTTTTATCATGAGTGATTTAAAAAATAAAATAGAAAGCGCAAAAAAGAATTTACCTTACGATTTTATACCTGTAAAAAATAATAATAAATTAGTTGATATTACTCCTTTAGATAAATATGAAGAGAATCTTTTATCCGGATATATTAACTGTACTCTTTATGGTTTAAATAAGTTGTGCGTTGGCAATCAGCATATAACTGATGAAGTCGAGAAAAAAACATATATTAAACCTTTAACAGTTAATAATAAAACAATTATTCAATCTTCAAGTATAGCGGGATGTATTAATAATTTTATAACGGCATTTTTACAAGAATCAATGAAAAAAACAATTGAGAGAAAATATACATTTCGACCAAATACCGAAATAGATAAGTTATCAATTCGAGGAGGAATCATTACATCTGAGAATAATAATACATTCAAAGTAAAATCATTCCCGATATTGAATTGTAAATTTTTGAATGACAATGTAGAAGGATCAAAGAAGAATATATCTAGAAAAATTAAGAAACTAAAAAAAGATAATTATAATAAAAATATTCTTTGTCAAAGCGGTTTGATGTTTGATAATTTCTTAAAAAAAGATATTGAGTATTATATTTTCGATTACCACAATGGAATAGATGGGGAAGGTTCGCTTGCCAAAGAGTATTTGAAAGTATACAACGATCAAAAAAAGGAGCAAGTATATCATAATAAAATAGCAATAAATAAAAATAAATTAGATTTAGATGAAAATTATACGATAAATAATGATTTGTATAAAAAATATGAAGAGACTATCAAAGCTCTAATAGATTACCATTTTCTTGATTATCCTCTTAAAGATATTGATGAAAAACAGATAAAAAACAATCTAAAAAAATTATTAGATAAAAATAAATTAAAAGTCGGGGATATTATTTTCTTTGAAGCAGATGAGAAAAAAAATATTTTGTCTTTTGGTAAACATTTCAGATACAAATGGGCTTATGAAAACTCAATTCAAAATATGAAAAATGATTATCAACCAATTTTAGAAAATGAATTTATAAATAACAATGGTATCTGGAAAGTAAGATTATCAAGAGAATTATTTGGATATACTCTCGAAAATACAGAAATTGTAAAGATAAAAGAGAAAATAAAAAATAACAAGGAGATGAAATCAAAATCAGGTAAAATTCATTATAACAATGCAATACATATTACGGGAGGAGAAATAAAAAACAATCTAATCTTACCTCGTCCCGGCTCTCCAAAAGCAAGCGCTTATGAATTTTATATTCAGCAAGATTTAAATAATTATCCCAAATTCTTAAATACCTATGGGGATACTGCAAGAAAAGATATAGATAAAACAAGACTATCCGGGAGAAAATTTTATAAGAAATCAACAAATGATAAACCCTTAATTTATAACAAAGATGATGATTATAATATAATAATTAAAGAGTATATAGAATCTAAATCAGATAATTGCGCAGAATTTAGATTTAAAGTTAGATTTGAAAATTTAACTGAGAATGAATTAAATTTATTACTTTTCGGTTTGAATCTTGGGGATTCGGATGAAATTGTATGTGAAAATAACTGGTATGATAAGATTTATTGTCATCAGATAGGATATGGAAAAAACTATGGAATGGGCGCAATAAAGATTTTTACCGATAAATTAAATATTGTAAAGAAAAAGGACGGTAAACTTCATTCAATTTCAGAGAATCAAGAAAAAATAATCGACAGAGTAAAGAATCATAAAAAAGAATTTTCTGAAAATAATGATATAAATAAAATATTATTTAAAATCACAGAAAATAAATATGATTATCCAAGAGGCGGAAAAAACAATGATATTATGGGTTGGCATTCAGAATTAAGGAATAGCGATCTAATGTTTAGAAAAAGAGAAATAACAAAAAATTTCCCGAAAGATAATAAAAAAAAGCCTTTCAATAATAGCAAAACAAAGGATTATATTAAGCCAAACTTAAGAAATAAATATATGATATAAAATCCCGACGGCAATAAGCTATGTTACAGATACCAAATTTGACTTTAATAAGTCTGACATTTCGCGCGACCAGCGACATTCATAACCTACCCCATTTTCACGGCGGACAGTGGAACGCTTTTTTTAGAAATGTATTTGCTGATTATCTCCCATGCGGAACAAAGATTGCCGACGCTAACGTCGGAATAGTAACCGTAGATAGCGGTATAAATCATTACAAAAAAGAGGATCTAATAGAGGTCGGACTTAATTTCCCTTCAAAATATAATAAGGAGGTCCATAAGGCTCTCTCAAATATAAAACGGTCGGCGGCGTTCAGAGGATATTTTCAACCGGAAGAGACGGTCAAACTCGAATCCGTAATATGTAGAATTAGCGGTAAGAAATGGAATTTAAGCGATAAATATTCGTTAAAAGCGGAGCATATAATTCCTGAAATCAAAAAAATATTAGGATTAACCTCTTTTGAAATATACTTTTACTCTCCTTTAAGATTGTCTCTTGAAAATAGATTGAAGAGAGACGGACACAGCTATTTTGACGACTATTTTGTATCGGAAAAAGATCCGCTCATAAATCCTATATCGTATCTGTTAAAAAGAATAAGAATATTCCCGAGCGTCTTAACTTCCGAAGAGTTTGGTTATTACGAAAAACTTGTATTAAACAAAAAAGCGTTTAATAATACGTACATAAAAAATGGAGAGCGCTATTTTTTTAGAGGAAATAAAACAGAGAAGAACACAGTTTGGTCCGATCTGTTGCAAGCGGGATATGATAAAGATATAGGTAATAATAAAAATCTTAAAATAGAACAATCCGGATTGACATGGGTAGACGCGACTTATACAAACAGGTCTGACAAAACTTACGACATTAAGAATTTTGGAGGAGTAGTTGGCAAGGTAGCCGTAAAAGGGAGATTAAATAAAAAAGAGGCGATAAATCTTGTTTTAGGTCAATATGCGGGAGCCGGCAAATCGGAATCGTTCGGACTCGGTTATTATACAATCCCCGAATTGCAGGATGCGGCGGTAATAAAACCGTTAATTAGACATAAGACGCTATTTTTATCAACATTTACGACTCATAGTCTCACAAATGCCTTAAATCGACTTGAAGATAACAGCGCTTCGGGGAAAGACGGAATAACCGTAAAAAAGTTTAAACAAAAAGGGGCAAAATGGATAGAAAAGATATCAAAAGAAATATCCCCGGATTACGAAACTAAAGAGATAAAAAGAGCTTACATACCTAAAAAAGATAACGAGAAAGAATATAGAGAGATAATACTTTACAATCTAGGCGATAGAGTAATTCATAAAGCTATTGCGTTACAGATAAACGATACTATTGAGAGGATACTATCGACTATCTCTTTTGCTTACAGAAGAGGACTTGATTCTAAAAAAGCGCTGAGATCGCTACAAAAGGAGATGGAAGAGGGGTATAATATTGCCGTAAAAGCCGATATAGACGACTTTTTCGGTTCGATAAACTGCAAAACGCTTGTATTTCTTTTAGAGGGACTATTCCCGTTTGAACCGCTTGTCCGGTTAATTAACAAAATATTATCGGATTCGCATAAACTCGGAATAAACGGAATATCTCAAGGGTCGCCGCTCTCCCCTATCCTATCAAATATATATCTTGACAGATTTGACAGAGTTGTAACCGACGCTGGTTTAAGAATGATAAGATATTGCGATGATTTTGTAGTTCTACTTGCTAAGGATAGCGATGAAAAAGAGGGGATAAAAAAAATAGAAAAATTCCTTGAACGTTTTGAATTGAAACTTAAAAGAGAAAAAATAGAGATAACAAAATCGGGAGGAGTAATAAATTTTCTTGGTCATACGGTATCAAATAAAGTTCTCAAACTTAAGGAAAAAGAGCCCGATACGTTTTTATCTTTATGGAATAACGGCTTTCAAGAGAACTGGGCTGAAGGCTCGCCTATATATCTAACAACTAATTGTAGGGGAGTATTTTCAAACGGAGCGCATTTGGTAGTGAAAACCTTGGGAGGAGAAAATAATAATTTTTGCGAAAAAAAGGTAATATGGAATAACGTAAGCAGAATTACCGTTATAGGCAGAGCAAATTATAGCGGAGGGGTAATACAGAGAGCCGTTAAGGAAAATATCCCGATAACTTTTATTGATATTATGGGAGTAGTAAGAGGACATATATATCCAGCAAGATATTTTTTTAACGACCTTGAGCGTATTCAAGAAAAGTACGCGACGAATGAAAAGGCGTCTCTCGAATTTGCAAAGAGGTTTATCTTCGGCAAGGTCTATAATAGTAATATGGTATTAAAAAAATATGGCATAAATAGAAAGGAATTTACCGAATCGCTCGAGAAAATAGATAAATGCGAAGATATGGATAGTCTAAGAGGTTACGAGGGATATGCGGCGAGTATATTTTTTGAGGAATTGCCAAAACTTATTTATCCTTTTGAGTTTGAAAAAAGAGTTTATCATCCTCCGGAAGGCGAGGTAAACGTTATGTTATCATTCGGCTATACTCTTTTGTATAATCGAATTGTCGCCGCGTTAAAAGTAGCCGGATTTAACGAAAGGATAGGTTTTTTTCATCAGCAACACGGTCGTCATGCCTGTCTTGCCTCCGATCTTATAGAGGAGCTGAGATTTGTTATCGATCATTTTACAATCAGTATGATACAAAAGAGGCTGTTGGAAAAAAAACATTTTACCGACGAACAGATAAATAAGAAGAGGTTATGGAGATTAACGGGAGAGGGATTTAGGGTTTATATAAAAAATTTTGAGTCGACTATGAATAAGAATATTACTTACGACGGGAAGAAATTGTCTATTTATTCGTATCTCGACGAGATGATTGAAAACCTAAAATTTGCTCTTCGTATGGAGACGCAATATGAGCCCTTATTGGTAGAAAAAGATGACTTACATAGTAGCTTATGATATAGAAAACGACAAAGTCAGGGGAAAATTAGCCCGATTTCTTGAAAAAAATGGATTAAGACTCCAAAAATCAGTATTTGCGATAGATTCGAATGCAAAGAAAATAAAGGAGGTACAGAGAGGAATATCAAGGATTACCGGGGGTAAAGGCAAAATTGCTCTATTCCCGTTATGCGCTAATTGCGCGTCGCGTTCGGTAAAAATTGACGACAGTATGCCTGAAAATTTTTTAATTTTTTGATTTTTTTATTGACAATTAATAAAATTATATTATTATTAGTATGAACGCTTTATAATGGACGCCGGATCCGGAATATGATGAGTTGAGCGGTTTCGCTCGCGTTTATCCCTAGGGTTCTGCGGTCTGTTTTTTATAATTTTATAGAGGATAGATTGGTATTATAAGCGGGATCAGAGGTTATGAATGTCTTTAGCGCTTTAACCGGCGCTAAAGTATAGTTTACTTTTTTACATTGCCGTTTATGTTTATTTCATTAGCGGTAGTAAGCAGATGTAAACTAAGTAACCGGTAGGCGCGATACGCCTTCCGGCGGTCTTTCAAATCTTAATAAAAAAGGGGTAAAACATATATGAAATTTATGTTTATAGGGATAGGTATGTCCTCGTTATTGCATAAATGCCCTTTTTTGTCTATTTTTAGCGCGCCGCAATGGCGGCTCTTTCAGTAAGTGAATTCTCGAGAATTGTTGAAACGAATTAACCCCCTAAATAGTAGAATAACCATTTGCTTTCAGTAAGTGAATTCTCGAGAATTGTTGAAACATAAAAGTCGCCATATCCATAGGTAAATGGAATTTCACTTTCAGTAAGTGAATTCTCGAGAATTGTTGAAACGTTATCGATTGTTACCTCTAAGCATTTTTTGTTTTCTTTCAGTAAGTGAATTCTCGAGAATTGTTGAAACGAACCATTTTGATGGAAGTAACCACAGATTGTATCTTTCAGTAAGTGAATTCTCGAGAATTGTTGAAACGAGGAGCGCCGCGCGACAATTGTCGCGCGTTATCGACTTTCAGTAAGTGAATTCTCGAGAATTGTTGAAACATAAACAAGTATATTTTCTATCTTTAAGTTTTAACTTTCAGTAAGTGAATTCTCGAGAATTGTTGAAACATGTCAATTAAAGATACCCCTTCATTGGGGTAAAAATCTTTCAGTAAGTGAATTCTCGAGAATTGTTGAAACTTTAACAAGCTTGTTCTCAAGCATGTCAAACTTTTCACTTTCAGTAAGTGAATTCTCGAGAATTGTTGAAACCAATGGAGCCAGTGGAGGGAATCGAACTCTCAACCTACTTTCAGTAAGTGAATTCTCGAGAATTGTTGAAACTAGATTTCATATAATAGGTTTTAATAGTATTCATATCTTTCAGTAAGTGAATTCTCGAGAATTGTTGAAACAATAGATAAATTACTAAATTTTCTAAATATTCAGTCTTTCAGTAAGTGAATTCTCGAGAATTGTTGAAACAAATACAAGGCTATCCCTAGCCCTTTTTTATTTTCTTTCAGTAAGTGAATTCTCGAGAATTGTTGAAACTTTTAAATATAGTAATGTATTTACCATTACTTAGTAACTTTCAGTAAGTGAATTCTCGAGAATTGTTGAAACTGTCACCATGGTGACTGTACCTAAGATATACAGGGCTACTTTCAGTAAGTGAATTCTCGAGAATTGTTGAAACAAAGCTTTATTTTTTTCAATCCATTCAGTAAATTCTTTCAGTAAGTGAATTCTCGAGAATTGTTGAAACTTTAAAAGTTTTATTTAACTTCGAGGGCTTTAATCCTTTCAGTAAGTGAATTCTCGAGAATTGTTGAAACTCTTTTCTTTGACACTCAAAGTAATTGTAAATTACTTTCAGTAAGTGAATTCTCGAGAATTGTTGAAACCAATACGAGTGTTTCTCTCGTACCAACTTACCAATTGACTTTCAGTAAGTGAATTCTCGAGAATTGTTGAAACCGTCGGAAATTTTGTTAAATGTTGTTTTCATTTAAGTCTTTCAGTAAGTGAATTCTCGAGAATTGTTGAAACAGGTCCATTGTAATCTATTCTATTACTATTCTTCCAACTTTCAGTAAGTGAATTCTCGAGAATTGTTGAAACTCGCAGGATTATTTTTAAAATAATCCAGGATCCTTTTCTTTCAGTAAGTGAATTCTCGAGAATTGTTGAAACATTTTCTGATTTTTTCATAGAGTCCTCCTTTTAACTTTCAGTAAGTGAATTCTCGAGAATTGTTGAAACTTTATCCAACTAGAGAGTGAACTCTCTAGTAGATCTGTAACTTTCAGTAAGTGAATTCTCGAGAATTGTTGAAACACGCTCGTAGTTACTTCTTTTTTATTTCTGAATACGTTTCTTTCAGTAAGTGAATTCTCGAGAATTGTTGAAACTGTCTGCCCACTTGATATTAAATTTGTTTCTAATATTTCTTTCAGTAAGTGAATTCTCGAGAATTGTTGAAACCTGTACGCCAAGCTTTCATCCCACTTGATCCCTGAGCGGCTTTCAGTAAGTGAATTCTCGAGAATTGTTGAAACCTATACCAAGCCCTTTTTTATTTTTATTATTCACTTTCAGTAAGTGAATTCTCGAGAATTGTTGAAACATAACGAATTCTTATTTTCTTGGATAAATTTTAACTTTCAGTAAGTGAATTCTCGAGAATTGTTGAAACTAAGAGTGCTTCTCTTTTACTAGATCTGATATTCCTTTCAGTAAGTGAATTCTCGAGAATTGTTGAAACAGTTTCTGATTTTTTCATATGTCCTCCTTTTAATACCTTTCAGTAAGTGAATTCTCGAGAATTGTTGAAACAAGAATCACCGTTATATTCTATTCTATTATTTTTCTTTCAGTAAGTGAATTCTCGAGAATTGTTGAAACTGTGTAATCACAGTAATAGACTTTTCATTTTTCATAGCTTTCAGTAAGTGAATTCTCGAGAATTGTTGAAACAAACAATCTTGTACTTTTGGTACGTGTTATTCATGATCTCTTTCAGTAAGTGAATTCTCGAGAATTGTTGAAACAGAAGGGAGAGACTCCATATCCCCCATTTCTCGTAGTTGACTTTCAGTAAGTGAATTCTCGAGAATTGTTGAAACGTACCTAAAATGTATAGGGCTACTCCGAGCCCTCTTTCAGTAAGTGAATTCTCGAGAATTGTTGAAACACCTAAGTGTTTACCATTTACATTGAGTATGGTAACTTTCAGTAAGTGAATTCTCGAGAATTGTTGAAACGAGTCTTTTCTTATTATTTTGGTTTTTCATGTAGCTTTCAGTAAGTGAATTCTCGAGAATTGTTGAAACGGTACCGATTCCTTGCAATATTATAATATAAATTTATTTTCTTTCAGTAAGTGAATTCTCGAGAATTGTTGAAACTTGGTAGACGGTTATAACTCCATATTGGGTTGAAACCTTTCAGTAAGTGAATTCTCGAGAATTGTTGAAACGACATCTGACGCATATCTCCGTCGGTTTCCCTTTCCTCTTTCAGTAAGTGAATTCTCGAGAATTGTTGAAACTCAATAAGTGCTTTCGGAATTTTTATTTTCATTATTTCTTTCAGTAAGTGAATTCTCGAGAATTGTTGAAACTAGACGTAATTCGGGAGAACCCCCTTAATATCGTATCTCTTTCAGTAAGTGAATTCTCGAGAATTGTTGAAACCCTGATCAATTTTTCTGGGTGGAAGCTTAAAGTTCCACTTTCAGTAAGTGAATTCTCGAGAATTGTGGGGCGCGGGGACGCCCCGCAGCCCCGCGATAGCGAAAAGTCGGTATAATTGCTCGTATTTTTTGTTAAAACTTGTCTTTGGCTAAACAAAACAAAAAATAACTTCGCAATTATCGTACGCTTTTCGCTATCTGAAAATAAATAGATAAAAAGGATGATAAATATTACTCGGCGAGGTATTTACTTAAGAGTTTTTGGTTCTTTTTCCAAAAAGAACAAGGGGCTCGGTCCCTCCCGACAAACGTGAATTCTCGAGAATTGTTGAAACCTAACCTCGTTTGTAGAAATTCAATTAGTCTCACTTTCAGTAAGTGAATTCTCGAGAATTGTTGAAACGTTAGGGTGGCTCTTAATATGATTTTAGCTAACCACACTTTCAGTAAGTGAATTCTCGAGAATTGTGGGGCGCGGGGACGCCCCGCAGCCCCGCGATAGCGAAAAGTCGGTATAATTGCTCGTATTTTTTGTTAAAACTTGTTTGAAAATTTATAATCTTAAAGCTTTACCAATTTCATCAATTCCAACGATGGAAAAATCTCTCCTGTCTTTTATATATGAATAATACTGTTGCCAATCATTGATATTATAAATAATATCGTTCTTAAACTCTTTTTTATCGATCTTCTCCCAGTCGTTTTTCGTAAACGGATGAACAATATTAATTTTAGAATAACCGCCGGCAATATCTTTAAGAACGCTAAGGCGCGAATTCATATCTTTTATCTCTGCTATAAAAGATTTGCCCTCGATAACTACAATATCCCCATTTTGTAAGAAAATCGTAATATCAAGTTCTATATTATTCTTCTCAAGACGTTGAGATACTTTGATATTTCTATATACCGCTCTAATATTATTTTTTTTATCCGATTTATCTATACTGTCTAGGACTATATAACTCAATAGATTTTCAAATAAAAAACCTTTCTTAAAAAAATTAATTTTTATGAAATCATCATAATCAATATTGCGCTTTTGACATATAACTGAAAAAAACTTTTTAAAATTCTCGTAATTGATCTTATCTCTATTAGTATAATCAGAGATTAGCAAATTGAACTGTTCTCTCAAATATTTTTCAATATTCTTTAAAATTGCCTGAATAATATTATTATCATTATTAATATTCAAAGCTGATGGTATTCTCCTTATATAATCCCCTTTTTTCCTTTTAAACGCGGATAGTATATTGTTTGAATCTGATGTATCAATATTATTTGGATTAAGTTTTTTATCTTTAATATAACGCAAAAAATCTTTGAGTATTTCTAAAAATTTGGATTTGATAATTTCTATCTGAATTTTCTTATTATCTTTAAATTTTATTAAACTATAATTTTTATGTATAATATCTTGTATTCCATCTTCAACTTTTTTTATAAACTCTTCAATTGTAACGCTCTTTGAATCCTCAATCAATTTCAAATATGCTTCGGTAAGCTCGCCTAAAGAAAAGATAGATATAAATGAATATCTAAAAGTTTCATCTTCTATTAACTTCTCGTAAAAATCTTTATAAAACTCGTTATAAACATCCGATGCGCGAACATTCCCATTTTCATAAATCAAACTATCTGAACTTTTCTCTATATCAACATTAAATATCTCAATTCTTGACTTTAAAGGATCTTCTCCATAATCAAACGACAACCCCTTTGGCGCATTTGTATATTCCGGTATCTTAAATATATCTATTTTAGACTTATCGCCGTCGAGATGAGTAAGATACATTACTTTTTTATTTTTCTCCGCAACATTTTTAAACTGTTCGTATCCCAATACTCGATACATACCAAGACCTGTAGTTGTATCAAAATATACCTCTTCAATATCAGGCGTTTTTTTAAAGAAATCATCAAGACTAACCCCGATTTTCTCAATTTCCTTTGAAGTAATATTATTATCCAATGTCTCTATTTTATAGCCGCTAAGTTTGTTATTCTTCTTATAATTATCAAGAAAATATATTCTATTATCTATCCAACGCTCTTTCGCATAAGCGGTTGAAAACAGCAAGAGATAATCCGGAGTTAACCCCTCTAATAATTTTGCAAGTACTATTACATCTCTTGAGACCTGAGCAATCAACAATTTTGCCATATAAATACTCCTTGTAGATATTATTAAAAAACATTTAATAATTATCAACGTTTTTTTTAAAAAATAATTATCTCGTTAATTTTTTGGGCGGTGAAATTGACACATATGGTACAAATGTTTTTAATCAGACAAATATTGCAAATAATAAAAAGGCTGTTAGCCTTATCATATAATCTTAAAAAAAAGGAGGGCAACTATGCCAGTTCCAATCATTCTCGCTATAATAACTTCCGTTACAACCATAGT
>Ga0116183_1001183_pt1 | contig 30027 bp, 27 predicted proteins | sample AD_UKC078_MetaG_FD_89753 | JGI IMG/M metagenome (GOLD analysis project Ga0116183, IMG submission 89753) | Active sludge microbial communities of municipal wastewater-treating anaerobic digesters from USA - AD_UKC078_MetaG | ecosystem: Engineered > Bioreactor > Anaerobic > Digestate | place: USA...
AACTCTATGAGCAAAAAAGTTCTAAACTATAAAAACTCTGACAGCCTTTATAATTTAGAACTATCTAAATTACAAATATGTTTATCATAAAATTTTTTTCTACTTTCTATTTACAATCTACCAAGAAAAAAATATAATTAAACAGTCAAAAAATTAATTAATTAAGGCCAAAGTTTTCCATTAATTTTTTTAAAGTTCCTAAAAGCCAAAAAACCTTTAAAATTACATCATTTTTTGAAAAAACATGAATTTTAAAGGTTTTACATGTGGCTAATAATGGTGGAATCAGAGGGGCTTGAACCCACGACCCCTTGCACGTCAAGCAAGTGCTCTCCCGCTGAGCTATGATTCCAAGTATTATTATTATACTAAAAGAAATCTAAAAATGCAATCCTAAAAACAAAATCACTAACAAATAGCACCCCGTGGTGCTATTTGTTATTTGTTTAAATTCTTTCTTCTAATTAATTCCAAAACGGCAAATGATGCTACATCTTCAGCATATTTTTTTTGCCCAAAACCGGCATCATAACCAAGCTCCTTGGCCAACTCGTGAGTAATGCGGGCTCCTCCGGCAATCAGTAAGACTTTGTCTCTGATTCCTTCCGCTTCCAACATTTCCACAAGTTCCAACAAATTTTTCAAATGGACATCTTTTTGGGTAACGGTCTGACTGACTAATAACACATCGGCTTGGACTTCTTTGGCTTTCCTAACAAAAACTTCATTCGGAACTTGACTGCCTAAATTATAAGTTTTGACATTTTTATAACGCTCCAAACCATAATGGCCGGCAAAACCCTTCATATTCATAATGGCATCAATACCGACGGTATGGGCATCCGAACCTGTTGAAGCCCCAATAAACACAATGTCGCGCTGTAACTCTTTTTCAATCAAAGCCTCGATTTCTTCTTTAGATAAAGTGGGGGTCGAAACATCGCTAGTATGGATTTTTTCCGGTTCCACTGAAAAAGGAATGGAACCGTAAATGATATAAAAACTGAAATTATCTCCTAAAGTTTCGGAAGCGACAACTTGCGGATCAATTAATCCCATTTGTTTCGCAAGCGCCTTTGCACATTCCATGCCGATGGCATTATTCGCAATCGGAAGCGAAAAACTGATTTGGACTTTCCCGTCATTTTTGGTATCACCATAAGGTTTAATGAACATCGTCTTCCTCCTCTAGGGCATCCATAACAACATTAGCATAGTTAGGGTCCTTTACAAATACGCCCTCCAAGCCTTTTCCACCACTAAAGCTTCTTTTAACATCCGCAAAAACCCCGGCTTCCAAGGCTTTAAACAACGACATTGAAGCAATATCTTTTAATAACCGGTGGGCTTGCTGCAAAATGTTTTTAACCCTTGTAGCCATAATCCCGTCTTGTTTATATTCCACCTCATCACTTAAGGATTTCATCGCCTTGGCAATCATTTTCGCATTCTCAATTGCTAAATAACGATCCGCCATAAACGGCGTGTGAATCGCTTCCGTCATCATCCCGAGTAAATGAATTGATTGATTAGTGAGGATCGTCGCCATGTTAAACATCGCATTTTGTAAATAAGCGCGGAAAATATTGCCGTTGATATGTTTGGTCGGCGGCATATATTTTAAAGGCGCCTCGGGGAAGATTTCTCTAGCCATCTGGGCTTGCGCAACTTCGTATAAAAAACTGTTTTCAATGGCGGGATCGATTTCAAAGGCATGACCAAGGCCCATTAAGCGACTTGGTAAATGCGCTTTAATCGCCAATTGCTCGTTAATAAACTGCGAAGCTAAAACCGTGTGGGCTTGGGAAAAAGCATCGGCCGTGGTTAAATAATTGTCTTCACCGGTATTGATAATAATCCCCGCAAAAGCATTAATCCGGCGCGAAAAATATTGGTCAATCAAGGTCCTTTGCATATTGATATCCCGGAAAATAATCCCATAAAGACTGTCATTAAGCAAAACATCCAAGCGTTCTAAAGCCGCCATCGCCGCAATTTCCGGCATGCACAAACCGGAAGCATAATTCACTAATTTAATATAGCGTTTTTCTTGGCGGGAGACTTCATCAAGAGCATCACGCATAATTTTAAAATTAGCCTGGGTGGCATATGTGCCCCCGAAACCTTCAGTCGTAGCCCCATAGGGAACATAATCCAAAAGCGATTGCCCGGTAGAACGGATAATGGCGATAATATCGGCGCCCGCTTTGGCGGCAGCCTGAGCTTGAATAACATCTTCATAGATATTTCCGGTTGCCACAATAACATAGATTTCCGTTTTCTTGGGCGGAAACTTCGTTAAAAACGATGCTCTCTGCTTCCGATTGCGACGAATCAATTCCATTTGTTTTTGCACATATGGCTTTAAAGCCGCTTTAATTTGTGGGGAAGATGCCAGCGGAAAGTCCGTCAATTGACAATGACCTTTAATGACATCATCAATTACCGCCGGCAAGGTTTTACGAGAAGCGATGATGGCACTCCCCAAATAAGTGGAAATTCCTAAGGATAAATTACCGTTTTCCATAACTTGTTTAACCAAGACATTGGGAATCGGAACATCAAAATCATCCACACCATCAATTCCGAGTAAACGACAAACCGTCCTTTCGACGGCCACCGTCGTGCGGTCATCAATAAAGGCTTGGACATCACTAGCAATTTGGGTCGCAAATTGGCGGCATTCGCCGATTATCTTTTGATCTAAATTGAACTTATTCATATTTTTCACTCTTTTCTAAAACATCATAAATCGGTAAGCTGAAATCATCGCTCAACTGTTCGCGAAAAGCCGCCAAGGAAAACCGATTACCGGTAGGGGAAAAGGGATTAAACGTTAAAGCTACCAAATTAATCGGCTGTAAAACATACAGCTTTTGTTTCAAACGAAAAAGCTGTCTTAACAAGCGCTCATCAATCATTAAGTGAGTTGGACTAGTAATAATCAAGTCGCAATTTAAGCGCTTCCGCTGGTCAATAAAGGCTTGTAAAAAGGAGGAACTGACGGCTTTGGGAATGAAAACAGAGCGAATTTCCGGTGAAATTTGAGCGATTATTTCTGCCCCACAATCGAGAGTTGTCGATGTTTTTAAACTTAAAAATTCGTTATTATCATCAATCAACAGAATTTCATTTTGACCTGCTAAATCAACAGGACCGGTATATGGTGGCAGTTGAAATAATCGAACCGTATTCTTGGTGTGGGCTACTAGTTTATCTAACTGATAGGAATAACTTGCTCCCACACAAAAGATCGTGGCTTCACTGATTTGGGCCAGCGTTGTTCGTGAAAAAGCGCCGTCAAGAAGAATTTTTTCGCAGGAATGCTTTTTTAACTCTTCAATAAGTAATTGCATTGATTGGACGGTTGACGGTCCACCGACTAAGCAAGGTCCGGCTTTTGTGATTTTAATTAAAACAATCGGCCCTAAAGCGGTAACAATATTGGTGGTACTTATCAGTTCATAAGCAGCTTCACATTCTTTTAAACATTCCAAAGCGGTAGCAACCAACATTTGAGGCCAAACATAAATGCGAGGCTTAGGCAAAAAGGTAATTTGATCGATTTTTTCTCCGTCAAGACCGATGGAAGAAATCCCGACTTTTTTATTTTGATATTGATTAATTAAATAATTTAAAACCGTCGTTTTACCGGCGTTTTTCGCATTCCCAACCGTGCAAATAACTTGATAATCATCAAGCAACGACACTAATGCTTTAATGTTCGTTCCCTTCTTTCTAAATGTTTCGGTTCTAAGGCCGTTTTCTGACCGGCCAAAAGACTGCTGACACCTTCCTTATCTTGGTTATTTGCACAAACATGGTTATTCTGATAATCAGTCGGTTCACTATAGGTCGTAATCACGCCTTCATAATTGCGAAGGACCACCTTCCCCGGTGCTTGCGAAAGAATATAATTCGGCATAACGGGGATTTTCCCGCCCCCGCCGGGAGCGTCAACAACAAAGGTAGGAACACATAAACCACTGATATGACCCCGTAAGCCTTCCATAATTTCAATACCTTTGCTGATGGGAGTCCTAAAGTGTTCAATTCCTAACGACAAATCACATTGATAAATATAATAAGGACGAATGCGCATTTGCACCAAGCGAGTGCAAAGTTTACGCATCGTATCGACACAATCATTTACACCGCGCAATAAAACGCTTTGATTTCCAAGGGGAATCCCGGCATCAACCAATTTCGCAATCGCTTGCGCACTTTCCGTGGTGATTTCAGCATAGTGGTTAAAATGCGTATTTACCCAAAGCGGATGATATTTTTTAAGCATATTCACCAAATCATCCGTAATTCTTTGAGGCATAACTACCGGAGTTCTCGTTCCTAAACGGATGATTTCCACATGTTCAATGGCACGCAGGCGGGCAATAATTGACTCCAATTTCGCATCATTCATTAATAAAGCATCACCGCCGGAAATTAACACATCCCGAACAGATGGCGTTTTTGCAATATAAGCAATCGCCTGTTCAATCCTTTGACTGGGAAGGTCACGATCGGTTTGACCGGCAAAACGTCTTCTCGTGCAATGACGGCAATACATACTGCACATGTCGGTAATTAAAAACAGGACACGGTCGGGATAACGATGGGTTAATCCCGGAACCGGTGAATCTTTATCTTCATCAAGCGGATCAATTAAATCGTTGGGGCCAACATTCATTTCCAAAATACTCGGAATGGATTGTTTACGAATCGGGCAATTACTATTTAACGGATCAATCAAACAAAGATAATAGGGTGTAATCGCCATCCTGAATTTCGATAAAACCTGCTGAATTTGCTTTTCTTCATCAAGACTTAAGGAAAGATATTTCTTTAATTCCGACACCTCGCTAATCCGGTTTCTTACCTGCCAACGCCAGTCCTGCCATTCTTCGGCTTTCACTTGGGGAAAGTAGCTTTGTTTTCTTTCAATATATTTATCATTGACAATTAACATTTTTTACTCCTTTGCTTGGTAGCGTCTGACAAATAAATCATAAAGCGGTTTGGATTCCCTTAAGAGATTTAAGGTCAATTCCGCATGGCCGGGCGTGTAGCCATTGCCGATAATCATTAAGGCTTCACTGGCAATGCCTTCGGCTCCCAAAGCGGCTTTAGTGAAGGAAGTCGCCATGCTGAAGAAATAGACAATGCCGGAAGCCTTGGTTGCTAAAATGGAAGTCATTTCCGTATTCGGAACATTGACAACATTAATGGTGACATCGACTTGTTGCTGATTGTTAACACGCATGACTTCATTATAAACCGCCATCGGATCACGAGCATCGGCTAAAATAATTTCATCACAAACATTCAAAGATTGTAAATCGGCAAGTTTACGGGTATTGCTGATTAAAGCAATGACTTTCCCCTTCGGTCCAGCATTTTTGCGCGCTTGATAACAGCATAAAACACCGCTTTTTCCGGCTGCGCCAAGCACTAACACCGTATCATTAGGTTTAACCAATTTCGCTACTTGAGCCGGAGCCCCGGCGACATCTAAAGCCGATAATACTAAATGTTCACTTAAATCATTGGGAATTTTCGCATAAATTCCGCTTTCAAACAAAATGGCTTCACCCTCAATATCCACTTGATCTTTCTCCAAATGGACTTCTTTAATTTTCTTAATCTTTAAAGGTGTTAACGATAAGGAAACTAAAGTAACGATTTTATCGCCAAGCTGTAAATCGCGTTTAAGGTTCTTACCGATTTGTTTGATTACACCTAATAACATCCCGCCGCTACCGGTAACCGGGTTTTGCATTTTACCCCGTTTTTCTACAATTTCCAAAATCATCTTTTTCATCGCTTCCGGATTACTATCAGTGGCTTGTTTTAGTTGTGTGAAGGAAGCGGAATCAATATTCAAGGTATGAACATCAATTAAGATTTCATTATCCTGACAAACCATCGTATTATCGAGTTGATCGGCAGCTTGTGGAAGAACGCCAACCGGAGCAATTACCCGGTGCGTTCCATATGGACAGGGTTTTTTCATTTTTTCTTCTCCATTTTTAATATTCTTCTGGCATCGTCCGGGGTAGCAATTTCCCGATGATGTTTTTTCGCCAATTCCACAACCTTAGCAACTAAAGCGGCATTGGAAGGGGTCAGGACACCTTTTTCAAGATAGATATTATCTTCTAGGCCGACTCTGACATGTCCGCCATGAATAATCGCTAATTCCGCAAGCGGAAATTCAAAGCGGCCGATGCCGGCAACACTGAATGTTGCTTCGGCAGGAATGCTGTCTTTCAAAAACAGAAAATCACGTTCTTCACCCGTCATACCGCCATTGACACCTAAAACAAAACTAAAGTGATAGGGCGGATTAATAAATCCTCTTTTCGCCAGGCGTAAAACCGTATCCACATGGCCTTTTTCAAAACATTCCAATTCCTTGTAAATACCACGACTTTCTAAGGCCTGAGCAAAATATTTGATATCATTTTCGGTATTCACAAATATTTCATCGCCCCCGAAATTTAAAGTCCCGCAATCCAAAGTCGCCATTTCCGGATTTAAAGTCACCGGGCCCAAGCGTTCGTCTCTACTCATGCCAACTGCGCCACCGGTGGATACTTGAATGATGACTTCCGGGCATTTAGCTTTAATCGCTTCCATGATTTCCCAAAAACGACCGGCATCCTGCGTCGGCGTCCCATCATCCCAACGAGCATGAAGATGAATAATTGATGCTCCCGCTAAATAAGCTTGATGAGCGCTTTCAGCCATTTCCAAGGCCGTATAGGGAACACTCGGATTATGTTCTTTCGTGACCTCAGCTCCCGAAAGAGCACAAGTAATAATTAATTTTTCCATGGTCTACCGCCTTTGCAAAGCCTTGGGAACCACACAGGTTCCACTTGCTTTCGCAACCAAAAGGGGCGTTTCTAAAAAATCAGCCGCCGAACTGGCAATCTCGGGCCTTGGTTCAATAACTTTATAACAGCTAAAGAGCATTTTCCGGGAGCTATTCCCCTCGGAAGTAATTTCACCGTGAACTTCTAAAAAATCACCTGCGTAAACCGGCGCTAAGAATTCCACGGAATCATAGGCACGGAACAATCCTTCATCGCCATCGCGACGAATCAACAATTCGGTAGCAACATCCCCGAACAAAGCTAAAATCCGCGCTCCGTCCACAAGCTTACCGCCGTAATGAGCATCTTGTGATGACATGCGTAAGCGTAACATCGTTTTCATATCGTTACTCCTTTCATTGGTAATACTTCATTAATAATTAAGGGCGCTTCGGTTAGGGAAACAACTTCTTCAACAGTGAAGCGTGGATGAACTTCCAATAAATGTAAACCATCTTCCCTAACTTCCATGACCGCCATTTCAGTCACAATTAAATTGGCTTCTTTAAAAGCCGTTAAGGGCAAGGTACAACGTTTTAATATTTTCGATTTCCCCTTATTGGTATGGGCCATCGCAATAATAACTTTCTTGGCGCCGACGACTAAATCCATCGCTCCCCCCATCCCGGGGACCATTTTCCCCGGAATAATCCAGGAGGCAAGACTGCCTTCCTCATCTACTTCTAAAGCTCCCAACACGGTTACATCAACATGACCACCGCGAATCAACATAAAAGATGTTGAAGAGTCCATAAACGCTCCCCCCGGAGTAATGGTCGCTTTTAAACCGCCGGCATTAACAATGTCCGTCGCTTCATCGGTTAAAGGGCCAATGCCGATAATGCCGTTTTCGGATTGTAAAACCACCCGCTTGGAAGAGGGAATAAAATCAGCAACTAAAGTCGGGGTGCCAATGCCTAAATTAACCACATCACCATCCTGTAGTTCTAAGGCAATCCGACGGGCAATGACAAATTTATCGTCCATTATTGTTCCTCCATTACAATATAATCAACTAAAGGAAAGGGCGTTATGACCGTCTCATGATGGTGAGTATCTACTTTGTGAGCACAACAAGCAATTACCAAAGTGGCGGCCATCGCCATAATAGGGTTAAAATTACGCATTGATTGGCGATAAACCAAATTCCCATATTGATCACAAATCGCTCCACCAATTAAAGCCAAATCCGCAAATAAAGGTTCTTCCAATAAATAAGGAATGCCCTTAACAGAGATTACTTGTTTACCGTCTTGCACTATCGTATTAAGACCAGTGGGCGTTAAAAACCCTCCCAAGCCGGCCCCGGCAGCACGGATTTGTTCTACCAGCGTGCCTTGAGGAACAAGCGTAACTTCCAGTTTTCCTTCCTGCATTAATTTACCGACCGTGGGATTGGTGCCAATGTGGGAAGCAATCAATTTTTTAACTCGATTGGCAACAATCAGTTTGCCAACACCGCGATCTTCAAAACCGCCATCATTACAAATGACGGTAAAATCCCTAAAATCCGTTTCCAAAATCAAATCAATTAAGTAATCGGGGCTCCCATTGGCGAGAAAACCACCCACCATTAAAGTCATCCCCGAACGTAAATGACTTTTAAACGTGGCTTTGCAAATAAAACCGCGCATAACACTCCTTATTGTGGGGGCATAATCGTGGCTTCGCCAACGATGACCACTTCATCCCGTTCATTTTTCGCAACACAATCCAAAATAACACGATTCTTTTCATAAATTAATTCTTTGACCGTTACAGTGGCCCTTATCAATTCATCAAAATAAACCGGCTTCACAAACTTCAAGCTCTGATAAGTGTAAATACTGCCCAACCCGGGAAGTTTTGTTCCTAAGATGGCACTAAAAAGAGCGCCAACCAACATACCATGAACAATCCGGGTTTTAAAGATGGTCGTTTGCGCATACTCTTCATTAATGTGAGCTGGATTTAAATCACCGGTTACTTGTGCAAACTGCAAAACATCGGCTTCGCTAAAGCTCTTCGTTAATGAACTTGATTCACCGACCACCAAATCATTGATGGTTTTTTTGTTCAAAATAAACTCCTTTCATTAAAAAAGCTGTTGTCTTTAAAAGACAACAGCGCTCCATTTCCCAATGGCAGTGGATAAGATGTCGTTTATCCACCAAGACTTTAGTGGATGAACCCACTAATTCTTTCGGCGTTATTTCCCTTCCCTAGCCACTTCGAGAGTTCATTCTCTTAGCATTGGCCAAATACTCCAAATAACGCACCTCTGTGTATTTACTAAGTCTATTATACAAAAACCCTTAATCATTGTCAACAGTCAGAAAAAGACCATAAAGCCTAAAAAGAAAACAATAGCGATTACTAAATAATCGTTTTCCACATTGTCGTTTAAGCTTATCAGCATTGGTTCGACGACACAATATCATCTTCCAAAAAAGATTTTACCAAGTTAATCGCTAAAGGAAATAGCAACTAAACCTTTAAAACTTTGATTAAAAAAAAGGTAGTCATTAATGACACCTTTTTCATCAAACAATAATTTATGAAAGGAAAATGATTTTTAATCATTTTAAAAACGCTACTTTTTTAATAAATCTTTAACATAATTCGGTAAAACCAACGATGCTAAATGAATTTCATGATTATAATATTTCAAATTGAAAGAATCAATCAGTTCTTTGCTACCATTAATTGATTGGGGCTTTTGCGTGTTGGAAGCAAAGCCGAATAACCAATGCCCACTGGGATAAGTAGGGATAAAGGCTTGATAAACCGTGGCCGTCGCAAAAATGCTGCGCAATTTTTCATGAGCACGCATCATCTCTATGCGGGTTTGTTCAAAATATGGGCTTTCATGCTGATTGACAACAATCCCCTCGGGCTTTAATATCTTGGCACAGTTTTGGTAAAACTCGCGGCTGAACAGTCCTTCACCCGGACCAATCGGATCCGTGGAATCAATGACGATTAAATCGTATTGCTCTTTGGTGTCGCGCACAAACTGGCAGCCATCAGCAAAAATCAGCTTAACGCGCGGATCACTTAATTTGTGGGCTGTTTGGGGCAGCAGTTCCTGAGCTTTACGCACCACAATTTCGTCAATTTCTACCATCGTAATGGCTTTAATGGAGGAGTAACGACATAATTCACGAACGGAACCACCATCACCACCGCCAATTACCAAAACATTGGTAATCTTGGGATTAACCGTCATCGGGAAATGAATCATCATTTCATGATAAATAAACTCATCTTTTTCATTGGCCATCATAATATCATCTAAAGTAAAAAACCGACCCAATTCATAAGAATCATAAAAATCAAGTTTTTGAAACGGGGTTTGTTGTGAAAAGAGATGTTCTTTGATGCGAATAGAAAATTTAATATGATTAGTCCAAAATTCAGTAAACCAATTATTCATTTTTTCTCCAATTTCATCCGGGGAATATTCATCCCATAATATATTTCCGCCATTTCGGAATTAATCGCCTGCCTGATTTTCGCAACCTTTTCTTCGGTTAAATCGGCACTGTTAAGGTTAAATAAGTAATTATCCAGCACCAAAGTATTCAACATCATTTTGGTGTGAAAGATATTAGTATAAGCTAAATTGACATCATAAGTTGTGTATTTCGATAAAATTTCGTCCGGAATATAGTCTTGAATCGAATCAATACTATGATCAAGGAAATGTTTCTCACCATTTAAATCACGGGTAAAACCTCTAATCCGATAATCAATGGTAATGATGTCGGAATCAAATTGACTGATTAAATAATGTAAAGCCTTCAATGGCGAAATTTCCCCGCATGTGGAAACATCAATGTCCACCCGAAAAGTGCTGATGGGATTCCCGGGATGACTTTCCGGATAAGTGTGAACCGTTAAATGGCTTTTATCCAAATGACCAACGACGGAGTCTTTTTTAGGAACTTCATTTAATCCATTCACATCGTGATATTCAGATACTAAAACGGTAACGCTGGCCCCTTGTGGTTCATAATCCTGCGTCGCAATATTTAAAATTTTCGCATTAATTATTTTCGTTACTTCAGTTAAAATCTTTTTTAAACGATTGCTGTTATATTGTTGGTTAATATATTCAATATAAGCTTTTCTTTCAAATTCATCCCCGGTATAACAAATATCATAAATATTAAAACTAAGGGTCTTAGTTAGGTTGTTGAAACCATAGAGTTTAATCGGGTGCTGTTTGCGAACCATGGGAAACCTCCTGGAAAGAAATGATTGTTCATATGAACTACTTATCATATTATATTATAATCATGGTCATTTTTCAACCTTAATAATAATTGTTTTTCTTAAAGATCTTTTCGACATCTCGATACCATAAATCATCAAAAAGAAGCTTCAATTTTTGACTTGAGATCTTTGTTTCTAAAAAGAAAAAGCTTTGGTCCCAAAGTTATACTTTGACCAAAGCTAAGGAACAATTGTATAGCGAAGTTATTGTTAGTGAATAAATGCCCATTAAATATTGTTTTTGCTATTCAAAATTAATGACAAAATCATTTCCTAAATAGCGAATAACATTATCCGATTCAATTTGTTGGAGCAAACTATTTTTCAATTTCTGGGCTTGTGTTTCATCACTTGGCAGTTTAACCGTAATCTCTTTGATTGATGTATCCTTATAATTCAACCAAAGAAACGCAAAATCAAATGCTGTTGTTGAAGTCGTATCTAGTTGAAATGATTTAAATTCGATATGTTTAACTAGATTATAAGCACCGTCCACCGTCGTTTGACTATAAAAGACACCATTACCTAAGGTCATTAATGTGGAAGGGAAAACGACGGAAATAAGATTATTCTCGCCAAAAGCCCCATTGCCGATTACTTCTAATCCCTCAGGCAAGATTAGATTTTCATTCAGTATACAACGAACATAGGCATTAGCATGAATTTCTTTAATGCCTGTTGGGATATTAACGACCGCTTTGGAATACATAAAGGCTTTTTCCCCAACTACAGTAATGGTATTCGGTAAAACTATCTCTTTAAAATTGCTACGATACATTGAGAAGTCACCTATTTTGGTAATCGAATTAGGCACCTCAAAAGTGGCATTCACTTCTTTTGTATTGTTAACATAAATCAGTTCTTTTTCATCTTTGCTAACAATGGTTAAAACATTGTTTACCATCATTTCTTTATGATAATCATGATTGCTTTTGACCCTAACTTGACAATTCTTAACACCTTCAATGTGACCAAAATAATACATGCTCTTGGGAATAAATAATTCACCAGTTAAGTTAGTTCCGATAAAACTATTTTTATGAATTTCTTTGATGGAATCAGGTAAAAGAATTGACACAACATGAGTAGATGCAGGAAAGGAAAAAGCCTTTTCGCCTATTTTGCTTACAGGCAAATTCATATACAAACTAGGAATGATAACATTCGTGTCCGCACCTTCATAACCTACGACTTCATATTCTTCCTTATCTTCCATTAAACGGAAAACCAATCCTTCTGTATATTCTTCCGGTTCTTTTCCCCAACCGGCATATAGTTCCAAAATATCTTCACCATTAGAAGGGGATATTCCGTCCCACTTTTCATGGCAGTTTATATCTTCATACCAACCGGTAAATATATACTCTTCTCTTTTAGGAGCTTCAGGATTAAAAGATAAACTATCTTTCTCAATAAAATCAAGCCAATAAATGTCTTTATTAGGCGATGCTTCATAATTGTAATGATAGATTATATTGGGTGAACGATACTTAATATTGGCAATAGCATCTTGGGAATAAGCTTGAGTAGACCTTGCAAAGGTATCGGACATCATGATAATCCGCGTGTCTTTGCTTGTAATACCACTGAAATCGATTTTTTCAGCACTTAAAAAAACGATTCCGTCTTGGCATATAATCGCCTCTTTGGCTATTGGCGTCGTCACAAGCGGCTTTGAATACACCGTTTGGGGAATGTAAATCTTTTTTAAATTATTGCTTTTAATTCCATGTTTTTTCGAACTAACACCAATTTGAGTAACGGGGTATCCTTCAACATCCTCAGGAATCACCAATATTTCTTGTTGTTTCCCCAGTTCTGTTAAATCATATACTCTAGCCCATTTCTCCATAGATTCTGAAACAAATAACTGTACTTTGAAGAAATCGGTCTGCGTTAAAGTTGCAGCCGCATCTTTTTCAGGGTCATATTCAGGCTTGCGCTCACACCCACTTAAGCCAAAGGCACTCAAAAACATTACAATTAGGATAATGATGATTTTAAATTTTTTCATAAAATTGTCCCCCCTTTTCCTATTTCATACAGACACTTTACGAGCTTACAAGGTCTAAAACTAAAAGTCATGATTAAATTTATTTATCCCTATGACGCTTTTAAATAAGCATTAACAATGATAATGGTTATTTCAATAATGGTGGTTACAACAAAAACAATTAGAAAATTTAATTATTTAACGAATATGTAACTGTTTTCCTTGTTTGTTGTTTATAAGGAAAAACGAGTACCAATATCGCATATTGGGATTGATGAGTTATTTTATCGAGAAATAAAATCTACGCACATGAAGTTTTTTTATTGAACTGAAAGAATTTAAACTTTGTTATCATAAGCTTCCTTAATAAAGTGCTTCGTTTTTTAAGAAACACTAAACAACTTATTAAACTCGACAAATATTAAATATACATCATCCTAACAAAGCTGTAATACCGTCCTTTGTAATTTCAGGAATCTCTTTTTTGGAGAACTTATTTAATAACCACTGATTGTAATCAATAATTCTATTCTTCTCATTAATCGCCAGTTCAAAAAGAACGATGGATAATGGTAAGTTATAGCCATAGTTTGTTTTCACATATTTATAAATGTCTAACTTGGGAATACCGTTTAAATACATTAAATAGTACTCTGCTGACATAACCAACTCTTCTTCTTCTCCCGATTTCATTTCATCAATTAAAAATTTGTAACATTGTTTAAGATAATCACTAGACTCCATAAAAGTGCGATATTGCATTATTAATTCGTCAGAAGCAAAACCATGCATTAATTCGTGGGCTAACATATTGTCCAATCTAATTCCTAAGGTATTATCAAGGTATCCATTATATAAGGTAAAAGCTGTAGGAGACGACATAAATGACACATATATATTAATATCCCCCAATTTACTGATGTTTTTTAATGCACAAACATTGGCAATCAATGCTTTGACATTGACTTTTTGAAGAGCTAAGTACTTTTTTTTAATATTATCTAACACTTTAGGGTATATTTCTTTTTTCCAATACAAATCAAATTGATTCTGTTTCAACAAATTTATATTCTTGATATATATTTCAGCATATTCTTGCCTTAGCCAATCTAGGGTTGGATAAACATACTTTTTTTGAAAATCATTACTTATACGTTCTTTAACTACTTTGTCCACTAAATTAATATTTTCAAAAACATTCAATAAATCATCAAGATTATAAAGATCAAGATTTTCATTATTATAAAATGTACTAACAATTAATGACACCGTTGACATGTTTAAACATTTATGAATTAAACCGATATTAATCCTATTTAATTCTTCAATCATTTTGATTTGTTCTTTGCTCATCCATTGTTTTTGGGAGAAATAAATCCCTTTCTCCAGATAACAAATGGCATCTAATATCATACTTGGTTTAATATTAATCATTTGGACACCACCTATAATAATTGAAAACTAAGTATTTTAAAGCGTTTAAATGATTCCTACCTATAGTATAGCACAAAACAAAACAAAACAAATTGTTTGTTTATTTTAAAACGGATTATCAAAGCATGTTTGTTTAATTTTCATTATTTCCTCATTATCTTCTAAGTATGCAAATTCTTCCCTTTCTAAAAACTTAAGCATATAATTGGTGTAAACTGTTTTTCCTGAATAAGACCAATTACTTGGATATTCTTCAATTCTATCTACTAGAAATGAAGTATGCTTAATGGGTTTACCTTCCTTATAAATTTGTAAAACATCTAAAGAGCATTTAAGAGCTTCATTTAAATAAAAGATTACTTTTTCGCTATTTTTAATCTTAGCCTGATCTTGGGCACACCAAAGGTACATATGCAATAAACTCCCCGAATAATAATAGTAATCGCCGTCTTCAAACACTAAATCATATAAGGCCTTTATTTTCAACAATTCTTGATTCCGCTGACCTACTTCTCTTCGCCCATAAGTTTGCATGATAAAATCACAAAATTCTTCACAAATATCAATAATTTGGTTTTCAACAGCTTTTATTCGCTCTTCACCTTTTAATAATCGTGGTTCTAGTTTCCATTTTGTAGATTTCGGTGATGTCGGCAAATCATTAATTACCGCTTCGGCTTTTTGTAAATCACCGTGATGATAATACATGTAAAACAAAGAAACAATGACTCCTTCTTTGATAATCATCTCATTGCTGTTTTTTAAGATATCTTCCCCTACTTTAACCGCATCATCATAGTATTTATCTTCATCAATTGTACAATAAGTTTGAAACAAAAAAACTTTTAAAGGATAATTATTCGGATATTTATTACTATAAGTGATTATTTCTTTTAACAAGTCCTCGTTTATTTCACCTTTATGATACTTATCACTAACATAATCACAAAAATCATCAATCTCTTTCTTGACCTTTTCTTGGTTTACATCTAACAAAAAATCCGTTGAAACATTAAATATAGTTGCTATTTTGGCTAATAAGGTAATATCGGGGTAAGTATTGTCATTTTCCCATCTCGACACGACTTTATTATTAACACATAACATTTCAGCAAATCGTTCTTGTGATAAATTGACTTTTTTCCGTAAATCTTTAATCTTTTTTCCAATGTTCATATAATCCTCCTTATGAATATATGTAAGCTTACATAATCATCATAACAAATAATAAATAACATCACAACAACTTAAACCAAGAACCCTATTCCTAAACAATGAGAATTTCTCAAATTCAGCAATATTATAAGAAATTAAAAGAATTCGTCAACAGGCGAATTCTTTGATTATTGGGAACTTAAATTTCCTAATCGTGGTCGATTCATCGTTTAATGCAATATAGTGCCATATAGGGTTCCCTTGAGTATAAACTAAATTAGATTAGTAAAACATTATAAAGCCTTATTTTATTAAATCAAAAATTACTATCCCAATTTCTCCCATCTTTAGATATTCTAAAAGATGATTATCTTTAAAAACTACCGCTCCACCATGTGATGAGGCACTGTGGTCATTAACTAGGAAAAGGGGCACTTTAATGTCCTTTGTTCTTTCCTTATAATCATTTATTTCCGTCGCAAATTGTTCTATTTCATAATCTAAATGATTAGGCCATAATACCGCATCAATTTTATCTTTTTCAATTATCTGAATAACTTCTTCTTTGATATCATCATCCCATAAATCTCCACAAACTAAAGTTATAAAATTATAGTTATTGAGAGTAAAAGGAATGATGCTTGTTCCTTCTTTATAATGATGATTAGTTTTCTCGATTATTTTCCAGCCAATTGACATTCTGCGATAATTGTTAATTATTTTTCCTTGATTATCAATTATTAGATAACTACAATAAATATCTTTTTCAACTCGTTCATAAAAGCCAAAGCCAACTGCGATATTATTTTTCTTACAAGTATTTTTAATGAGAGCCAATTGTTTATCATTTTTACTAATAGCGATGTTAAGATCATCATCATAATTCCATGATAAACTATTAAATCCTTGAAGAAAAGCTTCGGAAAATAACAAAAAATCCAGATGATGATAGTCATCCAGATATTTGATTATCGTATTGATGTTTTTATCGATTTCCCTATGGTATGAGAAATCACTAATTAAACCAATTTTCATAGCATCTACTTATACAAACACCAATAATGTTTATTGAAAATAATATATTTAATTCGCCCATAAAGCAAATGATGTTTAAAATTGGTGGAGCTGACGAGATTCGAACTCGCGACCCCTACCATGCCATGGTAGTGCTCTCCCAGCTGAGCCACAGCCCCACAAAAATATAAATGGCGGAGGAGAAGGGATTTGAACCCTTGCACCGTTTTACCGATCTGCTCGCTTTCGAGACGAGTCCCTTCAGCCTCTTGGGTACTCCTCCATTTCTAGTTATTTATTCTTTGGAATACCTCATCCGCTTCACAAAATCCTCCATCATTAATCCAAGGATTTGATTTTTCCTTTCGGGCTATATTTTACCATATTTATGACGGCTTTTCAAGATTTAATCGTCTTTTACTCAAACGACTATCGGCCCAAGTTAACAAGCCTATCAAGCCAATCATTAAGACTAATAAAACAACAACATTAATAATGACCTGAGACCAGCCAAACTTGTCGACATCTAAAAAAGGATATGGATAATAAGTAAATATCTCTTCTCCCATGTTTTGTAAAGGCCCGCCGACTTCACCTCGAATCATAATAAAAACAAAATAAACAAGCGGATAAGTTAAGCAAAGTAAAGCTTGTTTAAACTTAACTTTCCCCTTCTTGCAAAACAATAAATAATCAGCCAAGGTTAATAAGGGCACAAAATAATGAAGAAGAATGTTGCCAATGGAAAATTTAATCCCTTCCCATTCATAACCGGCAGAAAAAGTATATTCATAGAGTAAAGTCGCATAAACCAAAAAAGTTATGAGAATAATAAAGGTATTTCCCATTTGAATAAGGGGGGCTATTTGGCCCGGTTCACCCTTTTTCCCTTGGAAACTAAGCAAACGAAGGTCTTTCACCATTAAAATAAAACTAACAATAATCGTAATTATGTTGCTTTGAATGGTGTAAAAAATCAACATTTCCATGGGGACTGTGGTTTTATCGTTGGTGATGACTAAAAGAATCCCCGTTAAAGCCAGGGTAATGATGATTAAACGTATAAAGAATGAAAACAGTCGATTTTTGATAAGCATACGTTTTGTCCTCTTTGATATTATAGCAAAAACATTCACACAACTCAATAATGGCAATAAAAAACACCGAAACAAAATGCTTCGGTGTGATTGCTATGTAAACAACAGCTTATGAAAAAAAATTATCGTTTAATAATAGATTAGCCAATTATCCCTTATTACACATGTTTTTCATTGGGAATAAAGTTGCTCCGCATTTTGCCAATTAATTGCATGCGTTCTTCCGCAAATTTGTTAGCCGCTAATTGGGTATTGAGATGATGTTTTTTAGAATATTCAAAAATAAGCAATAAGCGATCATATATTTGTTGGACAATTTTTAAAGTCCGTTCCCGATTATATGGCGGTGTAAATTCTTGATAAACATTAACGACACCACCGGCATTAATCACATAATCCGGGGCATAGAGAATGCCTCTTTCCATCAGCATATCACCATGTTTCTTTTCATCAAGCAAGACATTGTTGGCCGCGCCGGCCACAACTGCACATTTTAAGGTCGGGATGGTTTGATCATTTAAGATAGCACCAACGGAGTTGGGTGAAAAGATATCACATTTAGTCGCATAAATGTCTTCACATTTGACGGCTTGAGCCCCCAGTTCTTTGACAGCTCGTTCTACACGATCTTTTTTGATATCAGTAACTATTAACTTAGCTCCTTCTTGATGCAAGTATTCACAAAGGGCATAACCAACAGCCCCTAATCCTTGAACAGCAATGACTTTTCCCGCTAAACTATCATCACCCCATTTGGCTTTGGCGCTGGCTTTAATGCCCCAATAAACCCCATAAGCGGTTACCGGCGAGGGATTGCCCGACATATCGGCCCGGCCATTAACATAATTTGTTTCCATCATTAAATAATCCACATCAAATTCGTTGAAATTCATATCTTCGCCGGTGTAAAAGCGTCCGCCTAAAGATTGAACATAACGACCGTAAGCCCGCAAATAGCTTTCTGTTTTGACTTTGCTAGGATCTCCCAATAACACGGTTTTGCCACCACCACAATTGCAGCCCGCAGCCGAACATTTGTAAGTCATTCCCCGTGATAAACGGACAACATCGAATAAGGCATCGTCTTCATTCTCATATTTAAAAAGCCGTGTTCCGCCAATCGCCGGTCCCAATGTCGTGTCGTGAATAGCCGTAATTCCTTTTAAACCCGTCGTTTTGTCATAAAAATAAATAATTTGTTCGTGTCCATACTTTTCCATGTAATCAAAAACTTTCATCCAAATCCTCCCTTTGTTAATAAGTTTTCGGTTGTTCTTCTTGGTTTAAAACTCGCAAAGCCCCCAGGGCCAATGACAGCATTTCATTTTCCCCCGGGTAAACGAGAACTTGACCAAGAAACTTAATCCTTTCGATTAAATGCGTGACTAGATATGGTTCATATGCTAGTCCTCCGGTCAGAACAATAAAATCAAATTGGCCTTTAAAAATCGTTGCGCAGGCGCCGATTTCTTTCGCAATTTGGTAAATCATGGCCTCATAAATGAGTTTCGCATGTTCATCATGCTGCTCAATCCGCTTAACAACTTCTTTCGCATCATTCGTTCCTAAATATGCAACTAAACCTCCTTTCCCGTAATTCATTCGTTTAATGTCTTCAAGAGTATATTTCCCTGATAAACATAAGCGATATAGAGGCCCCAAAGGCACGGACCCACTGCGTTCCGGTGACATCGGTCCATCACCGTCCAAAGCATCATTGACATCAATTACGCGCCCTTTTTGATGGGCCCCCACACTGATGCCCCCACCTAAATGAGCAACAATTAAATTTAAGTCTTCGTAGCGTCGCCCATGGTCCTGGGCTACCCGCCGGCCGATGGCCTTATGATTTAAAGCATGAAAAATGCAGCGCCGTTCAATCAAGGGCATTCCCGAAATACGGGCAATTGCTTCCATTTCATCAACGGCAACTGGATCAACGATAAAAGCGGGAATATGGTAGGAAAGACCGATATCATGGGCAATTAAGGCGCCCAGATTAGAGGCATGTTCGCCACGCTTGGCTTCTTTTAAAAAGTTAAGCATTTTTTCGTTGATTAAGTAAGTACCGCTTTCCATCGGTGCCAACATTCCCCCCCGACCACAAACAGCACTTAAAGTTTTTAAATCAAAGTTTTTATCTTGTAAACTCTTGATAATCATTTCTTTACGAAAGGTAAATTGGGAAGCCACACTTGGGAAAGATTGAATCACTTCCGTCGGATGGCTGATTTTGATTTCCATAAGACTGAGTTCATTTTTAAATACGGCAATTTTTGTGGAAGTTGAACCAGGGTTAATAACTAAAATTAAGTGCTCCAACATCATCCCTCCTTCTTGGAGTAAAAAAGAAACCGTTTCCATAGATATTATACTTGAAACAAAGCAATTTCTCAATGGCTTTATAAAGAAAATTTTAAAACAGCTTAAGCTTTTTCCAACTTTCCCCGTTCACAAAAACAGTGGTTGATTTCAATTGTGTCATCATTATGTGGTTGCTTTTATCCTCATCCCCAAGTATAATAAACCTTGGAGACAAAACGATGATTATTAATTTTTTAACCTTTAACATTCAACACGGAAAAAACTATCGCACCAAACAAATCGACTTGGACCTTATGATTAAGACGATTAAAGACAGTCAGGCCGAAATCATCGGTTTGAATGAAGTCTTCGGGGCCAATGCGACCGAAGCATCCCAAGCCAAAATCATGGCTCAAGCTCTCGGCTATGATTTCTATTTTGCACAAGCCATCGATTACCACGGTCGTCCTTATGGTAATGCCCTCCTTACAAAATATCCCCTTAAAACCGCAGAGACAATTATGATTCCCGATCCTATAAAAAATGACCATGAATTTTTTGAAACGCGGTGCATCATTAAAGCGACTTTCCAGCATTTCCCCTTGGTCCTCTTTACAAGTCATTTTGGTTTAGCTAAGGGTGAACAAATCAACGCCGTAAAAACCAGCTTAGAGCTAATTAAGAAAGAAAGGGCCCCGCTGGTTTTCATGGGAGATTTCAATATGGAGCCTTGCGACCCCATTTTAAAACCCTTGTTAGATGTCTTAAACAACACATTTCCCGCCGGCCCACCGACTTATCCATCCATCAACCCCCAAAAAAAGATCGATTATATCTTAATTTCTCCCCATATTAAAGTGCTTAAAGCTCGCATTTTACCGGTAGTGGCTTCCGATCACTTGCCGCATTTGGCCATATTAGAAATAAAATAATCCCTCTGCCGGGATTATTTTACTTAAAAAGGCTCTTGGCTAATTCCTTGGTCGCTTTGCTTAAGTAAAAGCGAGCATTAAGAAAGGAATCGGCCAGCGAATGACTATATTCCATAAGAGAAATCACTTTTTTTAAAGCTTGGGGGTAATTAGCTTCATCCATATCAGCTTTTTGACCAACAAGCGCATATAAAGGAACTTGGGCAAAAGCAGCTTCGGCAGCAATGCCTCCGATGACTTTTCCGCTTAGACTTTGAGAATCAAATTTACCTTCACCGCTAATAATCAAATCCGCCTTCTTAATAAGGTCTTGAAATTTAATCATTTTTAGAAAGGTTTCAATTCCGGATTTTATTTCCGCATGTAAAAACAACTTAGCACTGACGGTCATGCCGCCGGCAGCACCCGCTCCAGCAAAATCAACTTCCATACCAAATTGTTTTTGAAGAACAAGGGCCAGTTGGCGCATATTTTCATCAAGTTCTAAAATCATGGCGTCGTTGGCGCCTTTTTGTTTTGCATAAACGAAGGCGGCTCCCTGCGGACCATAAAGCGGGTTTTTCACATCACAAAGAGCGATGAACTTGGTTTTTTTAATTAAGGGATGAAGTTTGTCAATATTGATGGTTTTGATTTCCTTTAAAGTCCCCCCGACGGGAAGAAACAAATCATGATTGCGGTTAAAAAACTGCACCCCCAAACAATGGGCCATCCCCACCCCCATATCATTGGTGGCACTCCCACCTAAACCTAAAATAATGGTGGAAGCCCCCTTGTTCATGGCATCAATAATGAGTTCACCAACACCATAAGTTGTGGTTAAGCTCGGATTGGGACGATCCTTTACTAAAGTTAATCCCGCACTGGCAGCCATTTCAATGATTGCCGTCTGCGGATTAATCATTCCATAAAAGCTGTCGATGCGCTCTTGATAGGGTCCGCTTGTGGAAAGGGCGATTTTTTGGCCACCGACAGCGGTTAAATAACTGTCAACTAAGCCCTCACCACCATCCGAAACCGGAATAGTGATGACTTCCGCATCGGGAATAACCGCTTTTAAAGCATCCTTAATAATGTTTGCTACTTCATAGCTTGATAAACAAGCTTTAAAGGAATCGGGAATGACAATGATTTTTTTAGCCATAATTTCGTTCCCGATAGGCCGTCGCAAAGACATTTTTCCCTAAACGCCGCATCTTCTTTTTCCAGATTGCCGATAAACCATGAAAATTATTCCTAATTTCATCAATCTGCTTTTGATAAGACTTAACAAAGGCTTCTTCCGCATCCGCACATTTCTTTGCAAAAGTTTCTAATTCAACTGGGCTTGGGTTCTTCGTCCATAACGCCGCTTCTTCTTTAATAAACCGGTCCTGAAGTTGCTTCATTTCGCTTTGGTAGCTTTCCTTAGGAATTAAACCAGCAAAAACGGCACGAGTTAAATATTCTCTTTCCAACCAATAATTAAGGCTGGCACTTTTATCAGTAAATATCGGGGCAATATTGATGCCCAAAAAGCAGGGTTTATAAATTGATAAGCAGGGTGAACTCGCTCCTGTTAACCAAATCGTCGGAGTGGGATGATGATAATCAACAATCATACTGGAAGTGGTATGATCACCCAACAAGCTTTGATGCATGCACACGCTACGAACACTACCCTTTCGGTAGAGTTTTGCTTCATCACGCGGATGGTGGGAGCGTAAAATATTCATGATATCATTTAGCTGAACCGCGGACAAAAGGGCATCGCTAATACAATCTTGCCTAGCTTTGGCTTGCGAAAAGAAAGTAAAAATCGCTTCCGTATTCGTTTTTTGAAAATTTGTAAAGGGCTTGGAACTAAGTTGATAGTCTTGCTTGATACTGAGGCGATTACTGATATTTCCAAAATCAGCTACTTCTTTTAACACCCAATCGGTTTTGGCTGTTTCCAAAATCAATGCCTGCTTTCCATCCGTAATCAAAAAGGAATTATCATAATAAAAAGGTTTATCGAAACCGCAGTTTCCTCCTTGACCGAATGTTTCCAAATAATGAATGATAATTTCGGCGGCTTGTTTGGCGTTGCTGCCATGTTCCAAGCCCAAGCGTAATAAATCCATCCCCAACAATCGTTCTTGTTTTTTCTTGCTTGATTTGGTAAAAACGGCCTCATTACCGATGGCAACCCCACAGTCATTAATCCCCATTTCGCCTCCCCACATCCAACTGGGCTGAACTAAAAGTAAAGCGTGGGTTTTTTCCGTTGTGCCGATGGAAAGATAAGTGCATTGCTGATTTTCTTTGCGGGCTTTCGCCGGGTAATACATAACTAGATTCGGTTCATTGGCACTGCGGTCACTGTTTTTTCCAAAGAAAACAGTATTTTTCGTTTTTTTAAATAAAGTATCACACATCCTAGCTTCTCCTTTACTCTTAAAAATTATCTAAATTAAATAATTATTGTCCCTTATCAGCCATGGTCAGTGGCTGAAGCGCTTGATGCAACCAAAAGGAATCTTTAAGTCTAAGCAGCCCGGCATGGGCAATGATATTGCTATTGTTATGAATTTGTTTAAGACAATAAAAACTAAAGATGCTTACTCCCTTGACATTCTCCAAAGTATTTAAATATAGAAGTTGATTATTGAGTTCATAACTTTGTGTTTTCCAAGAATAAATTTCCGTACTGCTGATGGCATGGGAAATCCCCAGCCCACAATATAAATTGACCCTCGTGCCGGCAACAGCTTGATCCCACCAACTGATGATATCTGCAAAAGGACTATTAGGATTGGTAAAGGATTGATAATCTTCCGGAATAATATAATCAATCCATTCCTCTTTAACCCATTTTAAGGAATCGCAGTACAAATATTTACCATAAGTTTGCCCGCTTTTCACATTCAGTCCGCCTTCCACCGTTCCATCACCCGTTTTATAAATACTCGATGGCGCAATCCCGAATTGAATATGCGTCTTTTTTTGTTGATTATATGTCTGCAAGAGATGATGAACACGATAAATCAATTGATTAATGTTGTTTCTGCGCCACTCGCCCTTAATTTCTTCATCGTCTTCCGCATTACTGATCTCATTATCACTTAAATACTGTAAATAATCCCCTTGGTCAGCATCATAACAAATATTGGGATTACTGGAAAGACGGGTATAGAAATAATCATCAAAATGAATGCCATCAACATCGTAATGATTAATGATTTCTTCAATAACGGCAATTAAGTAATCTTGAACTTCCTTTTTACAAGGATTTAAAATAGCTCCTTGGCTGAGTTTAACGCTTGTGGAAGAATTGGGATAGGTCATTAAAATATTGTCCGGCTTACTGGCGGGATTAAGGGGGGTATCGAGATACAGTTTAGCGACATCGGTGGTTGTGAAATCCATTGAATAACCGCTTAATTGAATCCGATAAGGATTAAGCCAAGCATGAAAGGCAATATGGCGTTGTTGGCATTCCCCAATAAACCATTCTAAATAATCCCACTGTTCAAAAGATTCATAAGTTCCGTATTTAGGGTCAATGGGGGCAAGTTTTGTTTTGTAGAAAGCATTATTATGGGTTCTTAAATGAAAAATAATCGCATTAAAGTTATAATATTCCAAAATATCTAATACTTCCGTTAAATTGGCTTTCATGGTTTCAACATCGGTAGACGGAACAAAACAACTGGTAAATGACGATACCCAAGCCGCTCTAAATTCCTCTTCTTTTTCCACATAAGTATCGGGAATCACAACGGCTATATTGGTATTTCGATAAACAACGACATTACCATCGTACACCAGTTTTTCCAAATTAATATTATTTAAATCTTTCCAGTACGCCTCTAAATAAACATCACAGGGATAATCTAAATGAACCTCACCATTTAATAAAACATTATCATAATACCAACCTTTAAATTCAAAACCTTCTTTATACAAAACGGGAAGTTCAAGCGTCATTCCCTTTTTAAATTGCACATCGGCGTATTCTTCTCCAAATTGACTAACAAACGAAAGAGTATAAAGGGGTTCGGTTAAAATTTTCGCATAAAAAGTAAGGTTTCCCAAACTACCAAAAGCAATAGCATCATAAGGACCATCCATAAAATCTTCATCCTTATACCAGCCAGCAAATAAACAAGAAGCGGGTATCGGTAAAGTAATCGTCTCACTATAATAATTATAAGTAGAAAGTAGTATAGGAGCATCAAAACTTGGTAAACCATAGAATACATCGGCGCCGCCATATGTAGCGATATATGTGGCCGGATCATCAACTAAGTAACGATAAAAATCTAAAGCTCCATGGGTGTAAGCAATTGCCGGATTCCCAAAACGCTGATTAAGCTTACATATTTGGTTGCTAACATAATTAAAAAGCGGATACCATTTAGTTTTGTATCTTTCGCTATTGGCAAAATAAGCTTCATTAATTTCATCGATATCATTATGGAAAAGCAGTTTATTATTATTTCCCATTGACCCACCAAGGAATGTTTTCCAAGAACCGTTGGTGAAGCTCTCCGTTCCCCCATAGATAAAATATTCTTTATTATAATTAGGGCTCACAAAATCATAAAAATCGTTTAAAAAAGCCAGCGTCATTTCTTCTTTGCTTTGATAATACCAATATTGATCTTCGATTACAAAAGTAATAGAAAAATTATCGCTAACCGGCTCAAAGATGGCCTTAATAATAAGATCCTCATGGATATTTTTACCATCATGATTCCAAGCCACAAACTGATAATAATCCTTGGAAGGATTAGAAGGAAAAATAACATCTTCTCCTTCTTTAACCATTTGCTTACCAATAATCGTTCCATCATCGGAAGCAAAGATGACCTCATAATAATGATCAATTGGAGGATTATCAATGATTGGATTGTCTGGTTGATTACCTTCATCATCAGCGCTATTGCTCTTACATGAAAACAAGAATAAAGATAAACAAACCAGGATTAAGACGATTGTTTTTCTTCCCATAATTTTATACCTGTTTTTTTCATTTCTATATCCAAATTATAACACAAATTTATAAAAAAGGGGGAGTACTTTAAATAGTCTTAGATCCCGTTAAATAAATTAGGGTCAAGATGTACTTATTATCCCTTTATTTTCATACATTCCCACAAAATTCCAATCGGGTTTAGATCAGTATTGTAGGAATTTGTTTATTATTAAAACTTCATTTTTATATTAAGATACCTTTTCAGTAGAAAAAGACAAAAATATGGGAATGTATAAAATATGTCGTTATAACCGACATTCCCTTTTGTAAATTTAATACCATATTTTATATCCGAATATTTGTCGCTTGTTATCAAAGTATGAAGCGACTTTGACGAACCACTGGTGGCCTTTACTTCTATCGGTATAAGGCTTTCGATATCTCTAACAAAAAAGTCCTGTTCTAAAGTAGAGTCTTCACGTTTATAGTAATAAAGAGGATACCCTTGCTTTACAAATGCTTCGGCAGCAATGTTCTCATATAAGGCTCCCTTATAAACGCCAAGATTTTTATTTGCTCGCAAATCAAGATGGGATTCTTCATCTAATTGAGCAACAAGCAAACCGGTATCAAAGAAATATAATTTGTATTTACTTTCATCATAATTACCCTTAAGCGGAAGTTCCGGGAAATTCATCCCATAACATATGTTAAGGGTGCCGGAATCTTTTAGCCACTCGATACATCCTCTATAGTTAGAAAAAAGACATCTTTAACAAATTAAACATTCATTAATTTTCGTTAAAGATAATTTATTGTTTACATTCCTTTAATCAATCTATCATAGTATTAACATCAAAACTGAAACTTTTCCAACACAATACAAAAAAATGAGCGAGTTTTTATACATAATGACAAAATTTAGAGCGAGTTTTTGTTTTATCCAGCCAAGTTTTATATGATTATTGGTAATTACCACAATTTTATATACCTAGATTTTTAGTGATTTAGGCCATTTGGCTTAAATAATGGGCAAGGTCTTATGGTAGTTTGATATGTCTAGGAATAAGGTATAATAGCCCTTTTTCATAAAAAAAGAGTTTGATATTGTATCAAACTTACTTCGTTATTTTTACACTGGATTTTTCACCATAGAGAAAGCATTTCTCACATCAAAATTTTATCGATCAGCCCAAACAGCTTTATCCACCGTTCTTGGTGACCAACTTTTCTTTTTAAACTTTTTATTTAGTTCATCAGCCTTAGCTTTAATTAGTTTTAAAATATACAAAACCTTTTTTTATTGATACTACTAGGTTTAATTGCTTTAATTAAAGCATCATTAGATAAACTCTTTGCTGCTTGTAGATTTTTAATCACAAATTGATCTACAATGCCAAATCTATTAGGATAAAGCGTTGAAAATAAAGCGGTTGCTCCTGCAAACCCTAATCCATTAATTTTTCTTGCAGTATCCAATAGTTCTTCATCTGTTGAAAATGGATTTGTTAATGCGTTTTTTATTATCGCTAATTTTTTTTTGATTTCATCTTTGGAAATTATTATTTGAATGTGTTTATGAACATTTTTAACTACTTATTCGTCGTATTTAGACTTGGAAGCTGCCGGATTAAAACTTCCATCTAAACGCAACAAATTCAAATCCTCATGATTTGATACGCCATGTTTGCTGTCGATAGGTAGCTCAATTGATAAAATTTGAAATAAATTTTCTGTTCGGCTTATACTTTTTTTTATTTTCTGTATTAAATAAATTTGTTATTATCGCCCGACCATCTTTAATATTCTCATTAATCATCTCGTTTTGATTTAAACTGTTAATTTGAGATTGCCTCTCTGTCGAAATTGAAAGTCCGGCTTTTTCTATGTCAACTCCCAAATCCTCAAGTTCAATATAACGATTTATATCGCTATATTGTTGCTGTAAAGTAACTATTATCCGATTTCCACTAAAATCGTCATCTATCGTTGGAATGTATTTCATTACAACAGCGTTGCTCAAATTACTCTCACTGGCAAATACCCGTGCAACTGGATTTAATGCTATGCAGTTGTAAAAAAGAACTACGACAATTAACATTGCAAAAATTGCAATAAATTTAAAGCGTTTCCTAATTATTGTTGCGTTCATTCTATTTTTCCTCTAATTTTGTTATTGTTTTATTTGAACTGTTTTGGTATCAAGAGTATTTATTTTTTCAATTTCGATTAAAAATACCCAATTTCTTTCAGCATCCATTACAAGACCATTTGGTAAATCATATAATTTATACAAATCCAACGATTCACCGTTTGTTTTCATGATCACTTCTAAATCGTTGTATATATTTGATGTAAAGAAGTAAATGAGCAAAACTTTGTCCTCAAAAAACTGTATATCGTACGGCGGTGAAATCGTAAAATTCTCATCTCTTAAAAGCTGTGCTAATTCATCAAATGACTTTATCAACTTAAATAATTGTTGCCTTTCCCCATTTGCATAGTAGTCTGTAGTTTTGTCACTAATTGTAAAAGAAATCACTTTTCCCTCCTCTACTGCGTTAATCGCAGTTTTAGCTGTTGTGACTGCAGTGTCTATACCTGCCTTGCTTGTTGCGTCGTCGACAGCTTGTTTGCCTGCATCAACAATGCCACAAACCATCGTCCAGTTATCCTCACAATAGTTGTCTTTGCGCTCTTGTGCATAGGTTTCAATGGCTGCCTTTCCTACGGTTTTGTAATCTGTAAGGTTTGTATTGTCACATCCTACAAGCCCAATAATTCCGAATAGCATTAACACCGCGGCTGCTATCCCTATTAACTTTTTACTCATGAGAAACCTCCTTTTCGATTGACTTGCTACCTAATTATTAGTAGCAAGCCCAAAACATTCCAGTATATTATATTCATGCGCCTGTAAAAGAGTAAATCTTTACTTCTTTACATATATCATTGTACTACAACTAATTTCCAAATGTAGGATTCCCTCACTCGTCGCACAAGTCTTTTAAAGCCTCTAAAGAACCCACCACTTCAAGTGTAAATGTTACTTCGCCATCAATAGTTTCTTTACTCTCAAAGCTACCAATTTTATCGTAGCCAATATCAAAGTTTTTATTTACGCCGCATCCTACAAATAGACCTAAACACATAATCTATGCTACCTCAAATACTAATAATTTCTTTATCATTATGAACCTCCTATATCTAAGTCCATCTTGCTTTGACGGATTTCTTGTGATATTCAAATATATTAGATTCACATACCTGTAAAATGATTAAATCGTCAGTTCTTTGCATATCTCATTATACAACAACTAATTGTATAAATAAATACAAAAAAATTACAAATCTACAACATACACCAACTGAGACATTCTATTATATTCTTTTACATTAGTTTGTTTTACGGTAATCGATAAATTGTTATCGAATCGTGTATTTCATCAAGCAATCGTGTAAATCGTTAGGTAATCGTTAAAAAGTTGTAAGTAGAAAATAAAAAAGCTCTACAGAAGTTTTAAATTGAACCTCTATAGAGCAATAGTGTTTTGGCAGATAGGTAAAATCTCCCTTTCTGCAAAGAAAAAAGGTTTGAAACTATTGTATCAAACCTATGCTTTCAATATGTATAAGACGTGCTAAAAGTACGGATTGATAGGTAAGAAAAGCGAATATACAACTTATTTGTAAACATTAAAAAGGTCATAATGCGTTGTTATGTTGACCTTAAGGCATTCTTACGCCACCTTTATATCGTTGCAACCGGGTAGTATATCTTGTTAACTATCTCTTCCCGTGTAAGTGGATCTAAATAACACATTATAAGAATGTTCTTGTAATCTTCGTTTTCAAGTGCATCAATAACGGAGAGGTATACACCCTAATTATTCTATTACGCTTGTTCGTAAAATAATTTCTTTGCGGAAGAAAGAACAACCAAAAGTACAGTCAAAATTGTGCTTTAATCTTAACTCCTGTATTTTTTTAGCTGTATATTCCATACTTTCAACTCCTTTTCTTA
>Ga0116183_1001186_pt1 | contig 29997 bp, 26 predicted proteins | sample AD_UKC078_MetaG_FD_89753 | JGI IMG/M metagenome (GOLD analysis project Ga0116183, IMG submission 89753) | Active sludge microbial communities of municipal wastewater-treating anaerobic digesters from USA - AD_UKC078_MetaG | ecosystem: Engineered > Bioreactor > Anaerobic > Digestate | place: USA...
AAGCATGGTGATGAAGAAATCGTTGTATTCTGTACATGCAAATGCCCAGTATTCCTGAGAAAAGAATCTGAAATCAAAAGAAAAACTGTTTGCATTTGTCGGAACTTTTATCTGAACTTTCAACATTACTGAATCATTGGCTCCGGTTCCAGCATCACAACCAGTCTTTGTTACAGGCAGGTTGCCTCCATGTGCTGAAACAAAGTCTGCCGGCGGTGTTCCGTTAGCGTAGGTGTATGTAATCCCGGATGTTGCATCAGGATCACCTTGATCCCTTGCTCTTCCAGATGACAAAACAGCCATATTGCTTCCAAAAAGAGGCTTATTTGAGTTGTCTGTCCCGAACTGTGTCATTACACCAACCTGCTTGTAATCAACACTTCCTGATCCGCTTGCTCTGGTTATTGTAGGAGTTCCGACAATGCCCCAGTTGTTCTTTGCCGGATCATGAATCTGGCAGATATCCATCGCTTTCAGAAGGTCCATTGCGATAACTGTATTGTTAAGTTTCTCACCTGTCAGACACCCTGTTCTTGCTTCATCAGTACTTCCATTACAATCATTATCAACACTGTCTCCGATAAATTCAACAGCACCGGGATTGACAATTCCGGGATTTAAACATTGTGATTCATTGTCACAACAATCGCCCTGACACATTGTCCACGCATCTCCATCTACATTAGGATCACCTGTTCCGCCTGCTGTCATCTGCGTTCCATCGCAATTTTCATCATGTCCGCTGTCACAAAGCTCTGCACCTGGAAGAACCTGATTTAAACATGAACTGTAACTTCTTCCATCGGCAGAACATGTCATTTCACCCGGCTTGCAGTCACCGATATTTTCAGTTCCGAAAGGACCTTCATAACAAGCTGAAACCGTGTTCGGGACACAGATACATCCTTCGTTTTCCGCACCGCTGCAGTTATCATCAAGTGAGTTGTAACAGATCTCTCCTGCCGGATCCGGCAGCACTTCATTCAGACATTCACCAAATGAAACTCCATCCTCCAGACATTCCGCTTCACCATCTTTGCATATTCCCTTATTTCTTGTATCGGAACTTCCGGTATAACACGGATATTTCGTTCCGGGAGTACAGCCCGAATCACCAGTGTTTCCGGTATCACCAGTGTTTCCGGTATCTCCTGTGTCGCCGGTATCTCCTGTGTCACCGGTATTGCCTGTGTCACCAGTGTTTCCGGTATTCCCTGTGTTTCCTGTGTCACCAGTGTTTCCGGTATTCCCTGTGTTTCCGGTATCACCAGTATTTCCGGTGTTTCCAGTATCTCCTGTGTTGCCCGTATCGCCGGTATCTCCTGTGTCTCCGCTATCGCCTGTATTACCGCTGTCTCCTGTATTTCCTGCATCCGGAAGTCCTGAATCATCAATGCCGGCTGAATCATTGTCCGTATTTATGTTCCCGTTGTCATCAGGGTATATTTGTGTCTTTTTATCTGAAGTACAGGAAAAAACTGACAACATCAACAACATAACACTGCAAATTAACATCGCTTTTTGTAAATTAAACATCACTCATCCTCCCGATAAGAAAAATAATGAAATAATTTTAGGTCTTTTAAGAAAAATGTCAATCATTATCCTTTTTATTTACTTTTTTACCTGAAATCTGTATAAATCTGTGTTTACTATCATTGGAGGAATAAAATGAAAAGTATTTTTACCGTTGCGACAATTATTACCCTTGTTTTTTTCTTCGGCTGTTCAGAAAAGAAGAAATCTGAAGCCGATATCGATGAACTTGAGGTATCTGAAGAATGTATCGAACCCGATAATGAAGAAGAGGACACTTTAATTATTCAGGACGAGGAAGCTGATCAGTCCATTACTGAAAATGAAAACGAAACGCAGGATTTGGAAACCAATGATGATGTAATTCCCGACAACACTCCTGATGAAGAGCCGGATACTGAGCCTGACGAAGAAAGCGATGAAGATGTCGTTGAACCGATTCCTTCTGTCATATTTGTCAATGAATCTGCAGAGGGTTCAGACAACGGAACAAGCTGGGCAAATGCTTTCATGGACCTTCAGCCGGCTCTTGATGCGGCAGTTGACGGTGATCAGATCTGGGTTGCCGCCGGCAAATATAAACCCACTTCAGTTCACGGAATTATCACAATGGAAGATGTAGCAGATGAAGAGGAGTTTAACAAATATAAACATTTCCGGATGAAGAACGGTGTTGAGATCTACGGTGGTTTTGCCGGAACGGAAACTGAACTTGCTCAGCGTGATTTTGAAACTAATGAGACCATTTTGAGCTGTGATATTGGCGAATTTGATGAACAGTATGACAACTGTTTCCACATTTTTTATCATCCGGCAGGGCTTGATCTTGACAACTCTGCTGTTATTGACGGTTTTCTGATGGAGGGCGGCTATGCTGATGATAATGAACCGCACGATGCAGGAAGTGTGATGTATAACGACGGAAGCAGTCCCGTTGTGAAAAACGGATGGATTTATTGGAATTACTCATATAAAGGGGCTGTTTTCTATAACAAGGACAGCTCAATGAAAGTAATGGACACTCAGTTTGTCAACAATGAGGCACCTTATTCAAAGGGCGGTGTTTTTTATAATGAAAACAGCAATATAGAAATATCGGGTTGCGACTTTGCAAACAGCTGGGCGGAAGGAGACAACGACTCCAGAGGGGGAGCAATTTACAGTGTCGGCGGAAAAACTGTTGTCACCGACACAGTTCTAAAAAGCAATCTGGCAAATATGGGCGGAGCAATTTTCATAGAATCGGGCGATCTTGAGGTTTCCGGATGCACTTTTGATGAAAACCAGGGTGAATTCGGAGGTGCGATATATCTCAACGATTCAGACAGTTCAGTTATCAAAGACACCATTTTTCAATACAATGTCACTTATGATTACGGTGACACAGATGGAAAAGGCGGCGCAATAAGAATTTCCAGCTCAAATCTGAAAATTATAAACTCCACTTTTTTCAAACAGATATCGGGTATCGGCGGAGCTGTTTTCTCTTCTGCACCTGATAGCGAAACATCAACTCTAACCATCATTAATTCCGGCTTTTCAATAAACAAAATGATCGGTTGGGGCGGAGCGATCTACCTTGATAAAACTTCAACCGAGATCATAAATTCGGTCTTTTTCAAGAATTACTACGGATACACTTCACAGGGAACAATCGGCGGAGCGATCTACAGAACAGACAGCGGTTCGCTTAATATTGTAAATTCCATTTTCAAATCAAACACAGCGGGAACAGGCAAACATATTCATGATGCGGCAGGAAATGCAACTGTCACATACTCCTGCATTGTTGACACAACTGTTTATCCGGGCACAGGTAACATAAACGATGAACCGATGCTCACAGAACCGGAATGGGCGCCACTTGATTTTACTCTAAAACCCGATTCCCCCTGCATTGATACTGGCTCAAATACCCCTTTTGATGCTGGAAATATCGCTGAAGGAATCACAAAAGACATGTCTGGCAACGACCGGATAATAAAAGGAAAAGAAACTTCACCTTCAGCAATAGTTGACATGGGTGCAGTTGAATTCAAACCGGCTCCGTAAAGAAAATAACGATGCCTACAAAAATTATCAGGAACAGTTACTGGGTGATGCCTGGCGAAATTCTTGCGGGTCCGTTTCCAGGAAGTGATGAAGATTTTTCATACAAACTGCGGCTTCGAGCTTTATTTGATGCAGGAATGAGAGCGTTCATAAACCTTCAGACAGAGGGTGAAATGGCTTCAAGCAGTCGCAATTATGACGAAGATTACGGAAAAATATTCAGACATTTTTTACTTCAGAACAATGAAAAAGAGATAGATGGCGGTTTTATCCGGAGATTTTCAATTCCTGACAGAGAGATCCCCTCAATTGAACTGATGATAAATATTCTTAATGAAATTGACATGTTACGATCAAGAAACATTCCCATTTACATTCACTGCTGGGGAGGCATTGGAAGAACAGGAACAGTTGTCGGATGCTGGCTAATGAGACATGGATTTGCAGAAAGAAGAAATGTCATCGATGAAATATTCAATTTAAGGAAACTGTATGTCGAAACTTCCTGCCTTGTTTACCGTTCACCAGAAACGGAGCAGCAGGAGCAGTTCATCCTGAATTGGGAAAAAGGTCAATGAATTGAGCAGGATATATATCTCTCCAGACAAACCTTTAAGACCAAAAATTATTCCTGTCATGGATGTTTACGACATTCCTCATCTGACCGATGAAGAGTCGGCAAGGTACAGAGAACTTAAGACCATTGTAAAAAACATCAAAGCTCATGAAAACAGTACAAATCCGGAAATTACAGGCAATATCGAAAATTTTTACAGAACTCAGCTTAATCCGATGCAGTGTGAAGCGGTTTTTCAACTTGTTGGGGCAATACTCGTCATTGCAGGGGCAGGAAGCGGAAAAACAAGGACGATCGTCCACCGGGTTGCCTATATGCTGCAAAAAGGGATCGAGCCACAGTCAATTCTGCTACTTACATTTACCCGTCGTGCATCGGGAGAGATGATAAAAAGGGTTAATGAACTCACAAACGGTGAAACTGCCGACAAGATCACAGCGGGAACTTTCCACAGTTTTGCCAATATGATGCTTCGAAGATACGGCCGATATGCCGGAATAGAACCGGGGTTCACAATCTGTGACACTGTTGATTCGGCAGATATCATTGATCTTATTAAAAATGATCTCGATATAAAAAAAAGATCCCGTCCATTCCCTAAAAAAGCAACTGTTTTTGAAATTATCAGCCGATGCCGCAATCATAACCGTCCAATCGGTGAGATTCTTGACTCTCAATATCCGAAATATCTTGAATTTGCTGAAGATATTGTAAAAATTGCCGCAAAATATTCTGAATATAAAAGAGCAAAAAACGTGCTGGATTACGATGATCTTCTTGAACGGTTTCTTGAGTTGCTGATCACGAATTCTGAGGTAAGAGAAAGGATTCAGTCAAAATACCGTTTTGTGATGGTTGACGAATATCAGGACACCAACACTTTCCAGGGTCAAATCGCCGATATCATTGCAAAAGAGCATGGAAATATTCTTGTTGTGGGTGATGATCTTCAGAGCATTTACGCTTTCAGAGGAGCAAATTTTGAGAACATTCTGCGGTTTCCTCAGAACTGGCCGCAGTGTCGGGTCATAAAACTTGAGCAGAATTACCGCTCGATCAGAGAACTGCTCGATTTCACTAATAATATCGTTGAAAACTGCTATGCCGCATATAACAAGGTTCTTTTTTCAGAAATGTCGGGGGCGGTCAAACCATTTGTAAAAAGGGCGATTGACGCTGAATCTGAAGCGGTTTTTGTTGCTGAAAAGATCGAAAAAGCACTCGAAAATATAGAGCCGGATGAGATCGCAGTTCTATACCGCTCCGGCTTTCACGGCAATTTCATTCAGGCGGAACTTTTAAAAAGAGGAATAGATTTCGCAGTTTACGGCGGAATAAAGTTCATTGAAAGGCGCCATGTCAAAGATGTTTTAAGCTATGCAAAAATGATTGAAAATCCCAAAGATGCTGTGGCGTTAAACAGAATTCTAAAGCTCATTCCCGGGATTGGCTCAGGGACTGCCGCCCGTATTGTCGAGTCAGTTGTTGAAAACGGTTTCATTGAAGCTGAAACCCACAAAAAGAAAAAATATTACGAAGAGATAAAGAAGCTTTTTTCACTAATCAGTTCAATAACTGAGGAAAAACCTGATGTGTTTAAAACCATCAGAATTATTACTGATTTTTATGCACCGGTCCTTAAAACGGTAGAAAGTGACTTTGAAGAACGGCTCAGAGACATTGATGTTCTTATCCAGATCGCAAAAAATTACAGATCACTTGAAAAATTCCTAACCGATTTTGCACTTGACCCGCCGTCAACTCAGATCAATATGCTTGCTACACCCGTTGATTCAGCTGAGATCAGCAAAAAAGTCATCCTCTCAACAGTTCACAGCGCAAAAGGGCTTGAATGGAACACAGTTTTTGTCGTTCATCTCCTTGACGGATGCTTCCCGTCAGAAAGATCGCTGAAAAGAATTGACGACCTTGAAGAAGAACGACGGCTTTTTTATGTCGCCTGCTCCAGAGCAAAGGAAAACTTATATCTCACCTTCCCCAACTCTCTCTCATTCTACGGAGGAAATCTAAACCTCCCAAGCAGATTCATCGCTGAAATTGATGAGAAATTTTATGAGATTTTGAGATAATATTACAATAAATATAAGAAAACAGCAATCCGATTCTGATTTATTTCACAACAACATCATCAATATAGATTCCTTCAAGATTGTCCATACATTAGAATTTTGGAAAAAACTTGATGACCAATAAGGTCCGATATCTTTAAAAGACGAGTAAATTCCTAAGCTAGATTCTTCACAACCCGAACATGTGTTATTTAAGCAACTCTCGCTCAAAGAGCACTCATCTTTAATTCCACACTCGCCCTTTGTTTCGGTCGGAGCACAATTTACAACTAGTTCCCTAAGTTCGCTAATACTTGGAATTCGGCCACCCAAACCGTTGCAATAATCATAAGCATCTGATAAATTGAGTTTTGTGTTTGATCTTTCTGACCACTCTATATCATTATCATTATCCCCACAACTATATAATGTTGTAATTGCGAGTATTAAAAAAAGTAATTTAATCATAATAAACTCCCTAGCTCAAAGACAGTTTTAAAAATATTCATCAATTCAAAGCTTTTTAATTTGTTCACTGGACATTTCCTCAATATTGAAATCTATTTCGGGTGAAACAGTGCATATTTTCTTTCCTGTCTTGTCATAAAACTCGAATATAAACCTCATGACTCCGCTTTTTTTAAATATGAACGCTGGATGTAACAGAGTCATTCTGATTATTTTACTGTCTTTGCTAATGTTTATATCTCCTTTTAATATCTCGCTTTCATCATTGCTTTCAATTCTTTTAAACACAAATGATGCCGGCAGTTTCTTATCGATTTCTACTTCTACATAAAAACCGATTTTTATTGCTTTCGGCCAGTTGTTTTTCTGTTCCATGCCGGAAGGAAATATTATCCTGTCTTTATAAACCCCTATCAAGGAGTGTTTTCCGCCAATTTCGCTGCGAATATCGTCACATATTATAAATGTTCTTATTTTCACTTTTAAAACCCCATTTTTACTGTATTTCTATTAACGGATCAGAACCATAACCGCAAACAACTGATATATCTGACTTATTACTTTTTTTACCCATTAAAAGACAAGTGTCTTCAGTTACAGCTGTCAGCAATTTATCATAGTTGGAAAAATATACAAAAAATTCTTCAATAAATATTCTCGTCGCAACAGTCTCATCATATTTACTGTCCGCAACATCTAAAAGCCACGGAAACAACTTAATAAGTTTCAACAAAGCCACACTCGATGAAGAAGGTTTGGTCGCCCCTATCTTCCATTTTGTCAATGTCCTTTGAGATAATCCAAGAGCTTTTTCAACAGCCGCAAGCTTAAACCCACTATTTGTGAGAAAATCAATAATATTTTTAACGGATTTATCATTCAGAAAACTAATTGCATTGCTTATAATTCGGTCATTCTCATTAAAGAAATCGCCTACCGTTCCGCAAATTTTGCAGGAATAAACATTAACATTAATTTCTCTTTCTCCACCAAAAGGGTCAGTAATTTTTCTTTTTTTAATATTTAAATAAATCTCATTTGACCCACAAACAGGACATTTTTTCTCAGTCATTTTGTTTTTTCCTTTTTTCTAATATCTTTATAATGTTATCAGCCATAATAGAAAATCTTGTTTTTGACAGATGGAATGATTTCACAACCCACTTTCCATTAAAATAAAAGAACGCCAGACAACCGGTTTTTCCTAAAATTCTAAACTCATATTCATCAATGAAAATATCCGGCAGATGCCAGTGTTTTGGAGAACTGAAATGGGTTATATTTTCAAAACCATCGTTAAATATAAAGCTCATAAGTTCCTTTTTCGTGTAAAGACTGAAAAATTCACCTGCATCATTTTGTGCCGTGTCAAAAACAACCACATCAACTCCTTTTTTTCTTCCGCAAGCTTTTCTAAAATCTTCATAATTATACTTAGGCAACAAAAAAGCCTCTTTAAAACAATTTATTACAAAAAAGTTTTTTGTCAAATTTCGATCCTTAAAGGATCACTAACTTCACGATGAAACGCTATCATATTTCTAACAACAAGTCAACAAAACAAATTATTAAAAACAATTTTAACATGTAGTGATTAAAGAGATCTTTGATTCCTTTGAATTCACAGGGTATAGATTGATGAGATTAAGAGCAGAATCTTCACGATTAGAGGAATGCAGGTGATGCTGGACAGTGATCTTGCTGAACTGTATGGTGTTGAAACCAAAGCATTGAACCAGACGGTTAAAAGAATGCGACATTTCATTTCAGAGAATCTAAAAGTTTCTCAAAAATTTGAGATTATTGAGAAAAAACAAATTAAATATCAGTTGGAATCTGATAAAAAGTTTGACATACTTTTCAAAGCCCTTGAAAACAATGAACTCCATCCAAAACAGGGAATTCTTTTTGAAGGTCAGGCTTTTGAAGCACACAAATTCGTTTCAGATATCGTAAGGTTCGGTTTCTCGAAAATGGACATCGAAGTGACAAAAATGCTTGCCAGGATATAACCAAATCACCCCCGCAGATAATGAGAAATTTTATGAAATTCTGCGGTGATAAGCCGTATAGGTAGGAATCTTTGATTATTGTGGAAATCCGGGAAGTTCCTCGATCTTGGGCAGAAGGATTATTTCGACTCTTCTGTTCTTTGCTTTGTTTTCTGGTGTATCGTTTTCAGCGATAGCATCAAATTCGGCCTGTCCTGCCGCAGTGAGCATTTCGGGCTTTACTCCGCTTTCGACCATGAGCCGTGCAACTTCTATCGCCCTTTGAGATGAAAGTTCCCAGTTTGACGGAAATCTTTTGGTTTTTATCGGAGTTGAATCGCTGTGTCCTACAATAAGGAACGATCTGTCTTCAAGTGTTTTAAGTGTTTCCGAGAGTTCAGCAATTGCAAGCTTTCCTTCATCTGTAAGTGTGGTTTTACCTGACGGGAAAAGTATGTCACTGCTTAATGAAACAATCATCCGTCCTTTTCTTATGGTCACTGAAAGCTTTCCGGCATCTATCATTGATTTAAGCTTACTCATAAGTTTCTGAAACTCGGCGTTTCTCTTTTCAGCCGCTTCTTTCATCTTTCTTACCTGCTCAAGTTCGCCTTTGAGATTATCCTGCTCTTTCAGCAATCTGTCTCTTTCAGCAAGCATTTTTTCTCTCTGCTCGTCCATTTCCCCTTTTTTTGCTTCAAGGTCTTCAAGTGATGCCCCTTTTTCCTTTAACTGGAACATAAGAGTTTCCACCATATTTGCTGAATCAATGTTCCTCTGTTTGAGGTCAGCAATTTCACGATTCAGCCCCATTTTTTCATTTATCACTTCAAGAAGATCTTTTTTAAGTCCCTCATTTTCTTTTTTCAGAGTTTCTATCTCTTTTTTCAACTTTTCGTTGACTTGCTGTTCATCCTTGTGGTTCTTCTGAGCAGATGCAAGATCGTTCAATGCCTTCTGATGAACCTCCTTGTTAATTCCGCATGAAGAGAAAAGAACAAGAACTGCAGTTAAAATAGCGGTTTTCACAAATTGTTTCACTGGTCACCTCCGATTTTTTTTAAATAATCAATTCCGGTTATTTTTAAAGCCACCGGAACATAGCTTTTTATTTTTGCGGCAAGAAGATATTCAATCAGAAAGAAAGGGATGAATGAATGAAGAAGCATAAAGAGAGAGAGGATCAGGAGCAGCCCGGGACGACCTCTTACCGAAAATTTTCTGTCAACGAAAAGACCACATCTATGACCGGCAAAAGCAACAACAGTGGAACCGGCAATATAAGGAAAAATAAACCACTGAAGGAACGAAACAAGAATATAGCAGGTGAAAAAAAGCTTGAATGTCATCTCAATCCCTGCAGAACCGAGCATAACTCCAATAAGAGAAAGAACAAAGCTCAGAATATATGCCAGAGCCGTCTCACCGAAAAAGCAGCTCAACTTTACTTTTCCTTCGACATCTTTCCACTGTGCATCATCAATTATGAATATCCCGCTCTCCTTGGAAATTTCAGACATGTTAATGAGTGTTGTGTTCATGTCAAGCGTGGTATGAATGCTGTTGTCGGTATAAAAAACCCTTTCTATTGTATTAACAGCTTCTTCAAGAAATCTAGTTGAACTTTCAGGAAGTTTCGTGAAAACACTTTTCTTCTTTACAGGGATACCCCTTCCGCATCCTGCACAGAAAAAATAGTTGTTGTTTTCAAAACCGCAATGGGGACAACTGATCATTTCCTGTCCTTTTTCTTTTCACTGCCTGTTACATTTACAGATTCATGCTTTAAGGCCTTCCTGATGAAATCTTTTCCTTTTTCGACATTCATCTCTGTTTCAACTGCCAGAAACCACAGATCTATTGAAATATCCTTACCTTTTATATACCTTCCATCAAATTTAAGTTCTTTATCCTTTTCTATCTGCTTTTCAAAGTCTTTAATGACATTTTTCAGGAAAAGGGCCTCTTTGATCTGGGCAGAAATAATATTTTCAAAAAGCTCCCCGGTATAGACAAGTTCATAGGCAACATTCGGAATCCTCACAAGAAAAAGGAGATTGCTGTCATCGAATTTAGTCCGGTAATATTTCTCCGAACTGTTATAAACCGTTGTAAATTCCTTAATGTTCCTGAGAGCATTGTAAACACTGTTGGTAAGAGCGTTCATATTGACAAAGAACGTAAGGTCCAGTGAAAGATCGAACTTGTCAGCTCCTATTACCATTGAGTCAATAAGCCGCTTTTTGAAAGGAAGTTTCATCAGCATCAGTTCGCGGTAATCAAGGTTCATGAACTGGGCACTTCTTGGAGCTTCCATCTTGTTTGACTGGAGTATGGCGATAAGGTCCTCACCGAGTCGCTCTTCACCGTTGTCATCTGCGTAGGCAAAATTGGGAACGACCTGTGCAAAGAGAATGTCATTAACTTTTTCAAGAACGACCTTGCCTTTCGTTATCGCCTCTCCTACAATGATGTTTATCCTTTTTTCCATCACATTCCCTGAAGAACTTTTCACAAGCTCTTCATAATTTTCAGGCAGTGTGACTACAGGCGGAACCGGCATTTTTTCCATCTGTTCCTTTATTTCCTGAAGCTCTTTCTCTGTCTGCGCTGAAAGGTTCAGAAAAACTGCCGCCACAACAAAGATCAGTGATATTTTAAGAAAATTCAATGACTTACCTCATCTTCAGAGTTTATCAAGTATGTTTTTGAACGATTGCTGAATACCGTTATTTATTGAATCCTGCTTGCTGAACGCTCCCCCTTTTGTTTCGAGATTCCATCTGTCTAAAACCTTTCCCTCGATCAAAGAGACCAGCTCAACAACAGTCTTAACTTCGGTATAGAATTCACCGCTGTATTCTTCGGTTTTTCCTATATCGCACTTCACAACAAGAAGAAAAGCCACTTCTACCTTGCCGGAAACATCTTTAACATCATAGTCAGGAGTAAGCGGAACCGGCTGCTGGTTAAATTTTATTTTTCTTTTTTTTGCCAGAACATTCAGCAGGTCCTTCGTTTTTACAACAGCTTCTTCATGATTTGAAATAACTGACCAGGCACCGGCACCTTCAACTTCGATCCTTATTCTTGCAATTTCATTATCAGGAACGGCAAGAAGGACATACGCATCAAACTCCTTTGAACTCCGCTGCCACTGCTCGGTATAAGTGGCTTCGAGGTTATAGTTTTTCACCTTTATCTGATGTCCGGTGATCCTGCTTTCAAGCCCTATCTGATATGAATACTGACCATCCGTTTCCTGCTCGGAAGAGATAAAGTCGCTTTTTACCGACACACCGAAATGGTTGGACATTTTTGTAAAAGCATCGTTGGTTGCAATTGAAATTGCATCCGTTTCGTTTCTCACTCCGGAAGCTCTGCCGACAAACATCGTGTTTCCGCCGCTTTTTACGGTTCCTGCAGAACTTACCCACTGAGGTCTTGAAGCAGCTGAACTTCTAAGCATTACATCATTTCCTGATGAAGTGCTCTGTGCAGAACCGCAACCAGCCATAATTAATAGAATAACAAGACAGCTAAATCTTTGAATACTGTTCATTTTGTCCTCAAAAAACAGTTAGTGGGAGATAATATCAGATTACTTTGCGGAATTCAAGAAACCGTATGCCGTTAATTAAGGACACAAATATCTTAATTGTTGACGCAATCTTCAGAAAATGGTAATATCCGCAAGTTTTTTCTTAATTCCGGAGGGATCATGATCAATTATGGTGAAATGCTGTTAAAAAATGAGTCGTTTTCTGAGATCGTCATTGGAAATACTGCCATTGTAAGGGCAATGATAGAATCTGGCGTCCGCGTTGTGACAAGTTATCCGGGGAGTCCTACTCCTGAGATCGCGGTTGCCATTGCGACAATTCCGCATGAATTGAGACCTTTTTATTTTGAATTTTCAACCAACGAAAAGGTTGCGACCGAAGTTGCATACGGAGCCAGTGTAAACGGGCACTTAAGCTGTGTTTTCTTTAAAAGCGTCGGACTTAATGTTGCCGCTGACACATTTGTACAGCTTGGGCACATGAACCTGACCGGCGGAATGGTCGTTGTTCTCGGTGATGATCCGGGAGCGCATTCTTCACAGAACGAACAGGACAACAGACATATTGCAAAACTTTCTTACACTCCTGTCCTTGAACCGTCATCTCCGAAAGAAGTTTATGAATATTTCAAGGCGGCGGCGGCATTATCGGTTGAAAAGAAAATGCCTGTGATATTGCGGCTCACAACTCATACCTGTCATCAGAAGGAGCTTGTTGATTTTGCCGGATGGGAACCGCAACCGTTTGATAAAACGCCGAGATTTGACAGACTTAACGGCCCATACATTCCGATCACTTCCGCAGTTTTCCCAATGAAAAGACGGGCACTTGCAAGATTAAAGGATGTTGCGGCAGATAAACAGATTAAAAAACTGAATACTTTCATCAACAATAAAAACAGAACCGGAATAATAACAGCGGGAACGACTTTTCTTTCGGTGATGGATGTTCTTAAAGATTCTGACAAACTGCCTGACATTTTAAAACTTGCCCTGGTCTATCCGCTCCAGATGGATGAGATCGTTGATTTTTTAAACAGTCACGACGAGGTGAAAATTCTTGAAGAACTTGATGATATCATTGAAAAAGAAATAAAATCAATTGCTTACGAAAGAAACCTGAAGTGTAGAATTACTGGAAAAACAGACCCTGAAGATTTCATCGGCGAATATACTCCCGACAAAGTGCGGCAGATTTTAAGCCGTGATTTTCCTCAAATGGTTAAAAGCTCAGATTTTGTAATAATTGGCAAAACCGCACCGATCAGACCTCCCCAGATGTGCCCGGGATGCGGTCACAGATCGGCTTTTTATGCGATAAAGAAAGCTTTGAAGGAAACTGATATAAAAGTCGGAGACATCGGCTGTCATACTCTCGGATTTCTTCCCCCCTACAATATGGTCGAGCTTTTGATGAGCATGGGGGCTTCAACAGGAATAGCAAGCGGAATGGCACTTTTCAACAACTCAAGAAAAGTTGTCTGTTTTCTTGGAGATTCAACATTTTTCCATGCAGGAGCGGCGGGCATCGTCAATGCGATTTTCAACAAACACAACATCACTCTGATCCTCATGGAAAATGGAACTACCGCAATGACTGGGCATCAGGAACATCCTGCGACAGGAAGGAATTTTGATGAGATAACTGACAGAATTCCAGTCAGACAGATGCTTGAAGGAATGGGGGTTGCAAAAATTTTCGAAGTTGACACATACCACCAGAAAAAGTTGACAGAAGCTGTGGCAGAAGCTGTAAATTATGAAGGGTTTTCAGTAGTTATTGCAAAACATCCCTGCATGCTCAAATTCACCAAGGCACAGAAAAGAAAAGGAAGCGATTCAGGAAAACAGGTTTTGATCGATCAGCAAAAATGTGACCGGATCCAGGAGTGCATTAAAAATTTTGCATGTCCCACATTCAATAAAAACGGTGACGGAAGCATTACTGTCAACAAAGATCTGTGCATCGGCGATGGAAGCTGTATCCAGACCTGTCCTGCGACAGCAATAAAATATTAGGAGAAAAATTATGGAAAACATGAATATCTACATCACTGGAGTTGGCGGTCAGGGAATCGGGATGTTGAGTGAAATATTAGTAAGATCGGTCAGTTACGCAGGATATAAATTCAAAGCCGTTGACACTCACGGACTTGCGCAAAGAGGCGGAACGGTCGTTAGTCAACTGAGGATCGGTACAGAAGTTTTCTCTCCGCTCATCGAATCGGGGGATGCAGATCTTGTCATAAGCATGGAGCGGCACGAAGCGTTAAGGGCAATGAACTCGATGCTTAAAAACGGCGGAACGATTGTCTGGTATGACACCTCGTGGCAGCCACTGCCCGTCAGAACCGGAACAGACAAAGAAGTTCAAGCTGAAGAGATTGCAAATGAAGCAAAATCAAGAAACATAAAAAATCTGAGGGTTTACATCGAAGATCTTCCTGATGCGAGAATGCAGAACATCACCCTTTTAGCAAATATCCTCAAAAACAAAGTTATCCCCGGACTTGAACTTGATCACTGTGAAAAAGCAATGAAAGAACTCATGAGTGAAAAGGTTTTTGTAAAGAATATTGAGATGTTATCAAAGTAACAAGGTAGCAAAAGTTATATCCTTGACAACATCTTCGTCACTTCAACATCCATTTTGGAGAATCCAAACCATTTCTTGCCGAGATCTTTGAGTGATGCACCAAAATGATAAAGGTCTTTATCGTCAATTATCATGAATCTGTCATGGGAATGATTGAATTCAATTATTTCAGCAGGAGGGAACTGTGAACTGAATTTCTGAGTGTCGAGAATTAACTGTTTTGAAAGGTTTTTTGTGAGGATTTTGAGCACAACTCCCTGTTTCCGTTTTGAAAAAAGTGTGAGGACTGTATCATCAACATAATTATCAATAAGAATGATCGATTTTTCAGCCGACCTTACAATATCTGAAACAAATTTGTGTGCTTCAAATATTTGTCCGTCAAATAAAACGCCCTGTTTTGAAGGAAGCTGATCGCCTTCCATGGCTTTAAAAAGCATATCAAATTTTTTGTCAGCTTCTATTTGCTTAACTTCAACAGTGCTAAGTCGCTGAAATATTGATGCATTTTCCAAAATGAAATGTCGTATTTTAACAAATGCCTGAATAATTTGAACACTTACACGAATTGAAATTTCGGTCTGGAGAACTGCTGACAGCATTGCAACACCGGCTTCAGTAAAAACATGGGGGTTGAATTTTCGATGCTGTCCTCTGCCTGTCTTTAAGGTGCCAAATTGGAACCTTAAAGACTCCATCTCAGTTTTTGTGAGCTGAAAAATAAATCCTTCCGGGAATCTGTCGGGATTTCTTTTCACTGCTCTGTTTATATATTTTGTTTCTGTTTGATAAAACTCCGCAAGATCACTGTCCAGCATCACCTGCATTCCGCGAATAGTGAAGATTCTGCTCTTAATATCATCAATCTGTATCAACTCATTTTCTGCCATTTTCCGACTCCGAAAATTTAGTCACCAATAGATAATGCAGTAATCAGATTAAATATGCAAGAAATTGAATAAGAAATATTAAGTCAGATGGAAGCAGAAGCAAAAAACATTAAAATCAATGTGATATCAACATATTGGCTTTAGAAACATATGTTGGCGACCCCTGTGGTGCTTTAGGTTAAACTTAGTTTGTGACAGAAAAGTTGTTAGGGTCAAGTTTGATTTTTATTATAGATTCCTCATTTTCTTCCGTACATCTAAAAACAACATTAAATACAGGTACCCCTGTAATATGTTTGAAAACTTGATTGCAATAAGGTTTAATACTTTCAGGGTTGCAGATTACAAGATTTTCAAATACAGTCGTTCCATCTTTTTGTTTGATCAGGTTGCATTTTTCAACAGTTTCCTTTTTTTGTGAATAATTAAGATACCATTCGATGCAATCATTTTTCAAATTATCTCCTCTAGAAAAATTTACTGCCATTTCATTACACGAAAAATGTTCTCTTAAAACATACTTTATAGAAGCGTTAAGCACTCCTTCTATTGAATTAGAAAAATAATTAAATGATTTATCCTCTGGTTTAAACTCTTCAAAACCATGAATATTCTCGCTTTTTGCCTCTTCTTCAAAACTATCCTTAATTTTCTTTAAAGTATTGAAATCCAAATCTATTCTTTTAACCCCCCAAACATCTTTGTTTAAACAGTATAGTTCAAAAGATAAAACAGGAAAGCTCCCTTTGTTCTCGTTTTGAAGAATTTTCATTCTTAGCTCACTACAATGAAGTTTTGGGTTTTGTAATAACTCTTTCAATAAAGAAATAGATTTATTGTATTTATCAATGTCCTCGCTTTTAAATATTTTTTTCAAACTCTTTTTTGATATTAAAGATGATTTTGACACAGGAAATAGGTTAAGAATTTCTTTATAATTTTTCAGATTGTTTTTATATTTGGAACTTTCTTCTTCAGCAATTTCAATTTCTTTCTCGCATTTTATTATTCTTTCCTGAATGCATTTATATGGAGAGCTGTCATCTGAATTTGAAAATTCATTCATGCCGTTATCAAGAAAATATTTAATAATTTTCTTGTTTAGTGGTGCTCGACAAATAAAAAAGTGATTTTTACTGCAAAACAAAGCTTCTTTTAAAAGACCCTTATCCTTTTCAATAAGAGCCCCTTTTTCTATGAGTTTTAGAAAAATATCATAGTTACCGAGAGGTAAAGATAGAGACAAGGGAGTCTCTTCTTCCGAATTTTTAATATTAACATCGTCTAATAGTTCTATGAGCTTTTCTTTTATTTTTATTGAGCGGTAAAATTCACATTTTGAACAAGCCAAACCTCCAGGAATTTCATTTTCAATATTCTCACAATTAATCTTTTCTTCTTCACTGAAATCTGGCGGATAAGAGCAATCTGGACAATCCCACAACGTTTCAAATGAATACATTAGACTTTTCTTAAAAATCTCTTGCATTTCCTGATCGGATTTTTTTGTTTCCAATTGGGAGATCAACTGGTTAACCATCATATAATCATGCTGATCAATAGCTTGCATTATTTTAGGATCTAAGTTCTCTGAGTGAACATAATCTTTTTTACTTATTGTGTATAAAAGTAATGCCAAAAGAAAAATGTAAACGAAACAAGCAAAATAATAAATCTTGTTTTTAATCTCAACCATAGTGGTGGCCACAAGCACATATGTTTTTCATCTTTCTCAAACCCTCCTGTTCAATGCGTCGCAAGTATAACTAATTTCATCATTATTTGGAAGAATTAGTTTGAGAAGGTTGCCGTTGTCATATCCTCGCCAGCATCTTCGTCACTTCAACATCCATTTTGGAAAATCCAAACCATTTCTTTCCAAGGTCTTTGAGTGATGCACCGAAATGATAAAGGTCTTTATCGTCAATTATCATAAATCTGTCATGGGAATGATTGAACTCTTTTATTTCAGCAGGAGGGAACTGTGAACTGAATTTCTGAGTGTCGAGAATTAGCTGTTTTGAAAGGTTCTTCGTGAGGATTTTGAGCACAACTCCCTGTTTCCGTTTTGAAAAAAGTGTGAGAACGGTGTCATCAACATAATTATCAATTAGAATAATGGATTTTTCAGCCGATCTCACAATATCTGAAACGAATTTGTGTGCTTCAAAAACCTGACCTTCAAAAAAGATGCCTTGTTTTGGCTGAATTTGCTTTGATTCAAGAGCAGAAAGAACTTTTTCGATTTTGCTGTCCGTTTCAAGCAGTTTTATTTCAACAGTTTCCATTCTTTTAAATACATCACCATTGTTTGAAATAAAACGCCGCATCGCTACAAATGCTTTCATAATTTTTATGCTCATCATCACAGCAATGTCGCTGTTAATTAAAGCAGATGCCATGGCAACACCCTGTTCAGTAAAAACAGATGGAAGATGATGAGAATACTTCAGATTTTGAAGGTGGTCGCAAATTGCGACCACCTTATTCTTTTCTTCTTTACTTAATTTAAAACAGAATTCTTCTGGAAATCTTAAAATATTCCTCCGCACCTGTTCATTAAGTCGCTTTGTCTCAACTCCGAAAAATTCAGCCAAGTCACTGTCCAGCATTACCTGCATTCCGCGAATTGTGAAAATCCTGCTTTTAATATCATCAATATTTATCAACTCATTTTCTGTCATTTTCCGACTCCGAAAGTTTAGTCACCAATAGATAATGCAGTAATCAGATTAAATTTGCAAGAAATTTGATGCAAATTATTTAGTCAATGGAAATCAGGAAAAAAGTTGTTTTAATTTAGGGAGTTAAGCAATTTCAGACAAACACTCCGCCAAGGATTGCGGCGACAACGATCAGGGGTGCTGGAACTTTTCTTGACATCAGAAGTGCGACTGAAACTGCTGTGACAATGAGGTTTTCGATCTGAAATCCGCTTGCTTTCATTAATATCACTGCGGCAACTGCAATGAGTCCGCCTGCAACGGCATTGATACCGGTGAGTGATATTTTGACCGCTTTGATCTGTTTAAGTTCCTCCCAGACTGGATAGACAAAATAGATGAGAAGCACTCCTGGAAGGAAAATGCCGATTCCGCTTACCGCCGCACTCATTATCTGAACAAAAATTCCGCTGTCACGGGCTGCCATTCCACCGGCATAAGCAGTAAAGCTGAACATCGGTCCCGGAAGTCCCTGAACAAGCCCGTAACCGGTCAGAAACTCTTCATTTGTGATGTACTGCCTCACTTCGACAAGTTCACTGTGCATGACAGGAACGATCACCTGCCCTCCGCCGAAAACGAGATATCCGTAACGGTAGAAACTTTCAAAAAGCTGAAACATCCTTATGTCAGTAACTGTCGCAAGAACTATTGCAAGAACTGCAATCACAGCAAAAACAAATAGATAGCCCCATGGAGGAGCAAGCTTGATTTTATTCCAGATCCCTTTTTCCCTTGAAAGAAAGATCGTTACCGCTCCGCCGATCAGCAGCACAACCGGAAAAATCCAGGGCGCACGGATAAAAAATGTCGTAACAGCTCCAAAAAGCATCAACGCTCCGGTCGGAATGTCTTTTACAACCTTTCTGCCGATCCTGAATGCGGCGACAATTATGAAACCGACAGCCATCGGACCGATAAACCGCAAAACACCGCTTGAAATCCCCTGAAAAGAGAGAAACTGATAAAGAAACGATAATGCCGTCATGACCATCAGAACCGGCAGTGCCCAGACAACCATTGTCAGAAAACCGAGAAGCGGCCCGCCGTGTTTATACCCGATCGAAACAAGTGCCTGAGTACTCGTCGGCCCCGGCAGAATACTGCAGAGCGCAACAAGTTCAACAAGCTCCTCTTCGGTGAGATATTTCCTTTTCACCACCATCTGATCAAGAAATACACTGAAATGGGCTTCCGGACCACCGTAAGCTCCAAGTGAACAGATAAAAACATCTTTCAGAAATGATCCGTACTTCACTCCATGCCCTCTATAGATCTTAAACTATCCTGACATCTGCTGAGGGGTGACAAGTCCCTGTTTTAAAACTTCCGATATCACTATTTCGCTCATTTCTGTTGAAAAAGCGAACTCGTATCTCAAATCAAGAACATATGCCTTCAACCTCATTTCACCATTGAACGGCCTTCATGAATTTCATTCTTAAATCTTACTGCAACTGGTTTTCTCAAATAAACATATTTTGAGACAATTGCCGCTCTTGTCGCAAGTTTTCTCAGTTTTTCAAGATCAACATCAATTGGGAAATAGAACTCGGCAACAACCTGACAGTTGAATTCGCCTGTATTTGAATTGGAAACCGATCTGCTAACAATATCACTATTGGGAATTGAAACCGTGCTGTCATCAGGGGTGACAATTCTTACCGATCTTAAGCCGATGTGGATCACCTCTCCGTAATGTTCCCCGACCTGTATCTTATCACCGACCTGGAAAGGATTGTCAAAAAGGATCATTATTCCGCCGAATATATTTTTAAGTATATCCTGAGACGCAAAACCCATCGCAATACCGAATGACGCAGTAACTGCAAGTATTGTTTCAATTGGAGGAGCAAGAACTCCGACTATCATCAGATATATTGTCGCAATCCAGCCAGAAAGCCGGAATACAGGAATCACTCTTTTTATGAAAAGACGGGAAGCCGCCCATTTTTCAGCAATTGCCTCAAGTGCTTTTGTAAAATACTTAATGAGCATATAGGCAAAAAGAAAGATGATAATCATCCAGAACACTTTGCCGAAAGAAACTTTCCATTCTATCTGGGGCTTTGAGTCTATTATTGTTCCCGAAACAGGATTTTTGTTTTCAGCATCATCAGATTCCGGCAGTTTTTCTGATTGTGTTTCCGATGGTTTTTCTAATTCTTCAGCAAAACTGACCTTGTCAATATTAAAAAAGTCTTCTTCGACATACCTTTTGTCTATAGATTGACAGTTTTCGCTGTTTCCTGCGTTTATAGCAATAATGAATGATAATACCGTAAATATAGATTTCATTACACCCTCCTAATGCAGCATGTTAAGAGATTTCAGAACACGCACAACATCCCGATATATGAATGGATGTATTTGAAAATTCTCATCTTTTCTCACAAGAAGCCCTTTATTGAAAAGACGCAGAAGCATCATGCTGCTTCCGCTTTTATTCTCTCTTGAAACATATGAATAATCATCGGGGTCAAGCGCGTCGTGTATGATAAGGGTGGTCAGTGCAAATTTTTCCTCTTTCGGCAGGTCGATAATAAAAGGATAGTCAGTCAACAGGTCTGCAGAAACTGTCATTCTGTCCTGGGCTACATCTCTGATGGAACTCAACCACATGAGAATTGATGATTTGATATTACCGCCTGAAAGTTTTGCCAACTTTTCAAAATAAAGTTTTTTAAGGTAATTCTGCCTGTCATCAACATTTTTTATCTTTGAGAACTTCTTTGCCGTCCTTATTTCTTCAGGAACTTCAAAAAGAATATCGTACCCTGAAGAATTGTGTCGTTTCATTATCAATTCTTCAATTTCAATACTGGAAAGACTTGATATTACAATGGTTTTCTGGAAATATCTTGAAGCTGAAACAGCCAGATCTATATAGTTCCATGCATAAAGATTGCACGAAACTATCCAGAACACTTTCTCCTGTGTGCGCTCCATAAAAAGAAGGAATCTTTCCACCGCTTCAAATCCGTCCATTGTTCTCAAGTACATATTCTGCAAATTCTCAAGAAAGAAAATTTTTCTTGAATCATTTGACATTATCCTTTGTTCGAGTTCATCAATACTTGAGGCATCAGTCATTTCAAAAGAATCCTTAAGAACTTCAAGCAGCTCAGAAGATGTTCGAACTGTCTTTAAAAGCTCGGCCTTGTATATTCTGTGCTCTTTCAGCAACTCTGCTCTCGCAATATCAAAAAAAGTGGTCTTCCCGTTACCTTTTTCAGACACAAGCACCGTGGAGACAAAACCTCCACTCTTCCAGTATGTGAAATCCTCAAGAAGTTTTTCAGCCACATTTTTTCTTTCAATATAAAAATTTCTGTCGGGAAGTGAATCATAGCTGAAAAGCCGCTGATAAACATACGGCATCGATCTGAACCTGTTCTCCATTTCATTCAGACGGCTCATATAAAAAAAGCCGAAGTCATCTTTCGACTGAGACAGCCCTGTTATTTTTTTAAACTTTGAATAATTCTTTTTTGTTTTATTAAAATACTCAGCGACCAGATTTATAAGTTCAGGCAGTGTCTTTTCAGAAAATGCTTTAATTGCGATCAGATGTTCTTTAAGATTTTTAACAGTTCTCTTTCTTACCAGATATATATTCAGTTTAATCACTTTTTCAGCAAAAGTAAGCTCTTCTATCTGATTTAAATATTCAGAAACGATCTCAGGCATAACTGTTCTTATTTTTTCAACAGTCAGCATTATTATTCCCAGCAGTTCATTTGAAAGATTGAGCGCTCTTTCAAGTCCTTCCTTTGCAATCGTTACTGCTTTTATTGCTGCTTCTTCATCTTCTTCATCCCTGTTTCTCATCACAGAAAGGGCGGCATCCATATTATATTCAACGATCTTCTCTATCTCGCCGGTCTTTCTTATGACCTTTTCGTTGTTCTTTCTTATATCATCAATAAAGTCAGCTAACTGCACAACAAGTGCTGAATCAGTCTTGTATCTGATAAGTTCTCTGAGCGGAACATTAATACTTTTTGATACTGTGACATTGTTAGAAACTTTTTTTGAACTGAAAATGGTGTGACTGACATCTATTTTTTCTATCGCGTCATCAATCCTCTGTACAAAGTTTTTTATTACCGAAAGAATGCTCGCTTTCTGTGCAACATCTATAATTCCCGGAACATGTTCCTCTCTCAATGCTTTCTGAATTGCCCTTGATTCCTTAAGTATTGCCATTTTTATTTTCTGAAAATCACCCGGCTGGAAAGATGAGATCACATTGATCGTGCTTTCAAGCATTTTATTTATCTGCAGAAACGCCGGCCTGTATCTCTCTTCAAGTTTATTATCGGAAAGATTGACCGTATCAACAGTCAAATCTCCCGTAAATATCTGGTATTTTGATATCTCCAGGTCCTTTTTCCAGTCACTGATCTCAATAGAGAAATGATCGCTGAACATTCTGTCGTCGGAAAGAAATTTTTCCCTTATCTTTTCCTTATTGGACTCAACCTTCCTGACGCTGTAAAATAACGATCTGACAACCGGACTGTTCAGCATGTATGCTTTTCCAACGGCACTGTGCAGAGCTTTGTCAACCGCTTCCATTAAAGCTCCATGGATCTCCTTTTTTACTTTTTCGATCTCACTGAAAAAAGTGGCGAATCCGGCAATATATCTATCCACTCTTTCAAGTACGGGAGGAACTTCGACTCTCTTTTTTGAAACCGTCTGCGGAAATTCATCAAAGAACATCATATCATCCTGAAATTCTTCAAATTTCTCATGCAGTTTCGAAAAATGCTCTGCCTCAAGCAGAACTGCCCTGCAAATGTGTTTTTCGGCTATATACATGAATTCACTAAGAAAACTGTTCTGGAAATACCTTTTGAGAACTTCGTCTATTTTAAATGTGTGGCGGTAACAGTCAAAATGATACTGATTATGGAGAAACAGTTTTACAGTCCCCGATGATTCAAGATCTTTTATGATTCCATTCTTAAAACCGAGCAGGAACCATACCATCTCTTTTTCACTCAATGCATCAATGTCTGCTGAGAAATTCTGATATATTCCATCAACCACAGGACCGAGCTTAAGATCAGTGTTCACATGTCTCTCTGAAAGCGCTACAAGATCATCAATATGAGTTACTATATCATCCCAAAGAATTTTAAGATCAACATTCTCCCCTTTTACAAAGATAGCTTCACGGAATTTTTCTGCTGAAAGCATGAATTCTTCAATTTTTTGAGAATGGCTTTTAAGTGAATCGTTTATGATATCAGTAATATTCTCAGCTACACTTATGAATATTCTGTAAAAAGTGAACATATACAACCTCTCGCCTATTAAATAAACTGGTGATTTTATAATTTCCTGATATTAAAATCAAATTTATGTATGGACAATGCGATATGTGTTGTTATAATCAGTTGCTTTTCTGTTTTTAAGAGGTTTTTTATGTTTTCTGACAGTAAATTCATTGAACAGTTTCTTGATAACCTTTTTGAGGCAGTCTATTTCGTTGATACCTCCCGGCAGATAATGCACTGGAATAAAGCGGCTGAAAATCTCACCGGCTGGAAAAAGGAAGAGATAATCGGACACAGGTGCATGGACAACATTCTGGTTCATATCGACAGCGAAGGAAACAATCTCTGCACAGGCAACTGCCCTCTTATTCAATCAATGAAAAGCAGATCCCTTCACCAGTCTGACATTTATCTTCATCACAAGGACGGACACAGGATTCCGGTACATGTCAGAATAATTCCTCTTTTCAGCGAGTCAGGGGAATCAACCGGCGCAATCGAGATTTTTTCCAACACATCCGCAGATAATGATCTTATGGGTCAGATAGATGAACTCAGAAAACTTTCAATGATTGATGCCTTGACCGGAATTGCAAACAGAAGATACGGAGAAAAGATCATCCTCGACAGAATTGATGAAAAGAACAGGTTCGGATGGGACACAGGGATCATATTTTTTGATATTGACAACTTTAAGTATTTCAACGACTCATTCTCTCATAACACGGGAGACAGAGTGCTCAAGATGGTTTCAAACACTCTTCGCGAAAGCATAAGAAGCTTTGACCATGTTTCAAGATGGGGAGGAGAAGAATTTATTGTTGTCTTAAGCAATGTGACAATTGAACAGCTGAAAGAAAAAGCCGAACTTTTACGGCGGCTTACATCAGAATCATTCTTCTTTGAAAAAGAGATACGCCTTTTTGCCACAATATCCGGCGGAGCAACAATGATCCGTGCTGATGACACCGTTGAAACTGTAGTTGAAAGAGCAGATCACCTCATGTATCAGTCAAAAAGATCGGGAAAGAACAAAGTCACCGCAGGGTGAACATTACAGTACAATGTAAAATCAGAAAAACCTGTTTGACAATGCTTTAACTTCGTAATCGGTGATGTTGTCAGAGACGAAAAGAGCAACTTTGACCCTTGCTTTCACTTTTGCCGATTTTACGACCGGAAAGCCGTCAAGTGAGGCAAAAAGATATTCAAAGCTGAATTCCTTCATTGCCCAGTGCAGTTTTGAAGGAGATCCTTTCATTTTGACTATTTCAAGTTTTCCTGGGTCTATGAATATCTCACCGGTGAAATGCCTCATTGATATTTTCCGGGGAACAACCTTTATTTTCAAGCAGCTGCGTCCATCAACATTTTCGTTGCCGAGTATTTCAAGTGTGTAATTATCTTTTCCTTTTTTATCAAAGACCGGGTATACCGGCTCAATTTCCCTTGTGTCATAGTTTTTGACACTATTTTCCTCTCCGTTTTCAGTGTATTGAAGCGCTTTTATCACAGGCGTTTTATAAAAATAGTCAGTCCTTTCAATTTTTGCTGAGAATTTTTTTAAAACTTTTCCTGTTTCAGGGTCCTTTGAAACTGCACTCAATTCCCTTACACTTATGACACCTTGGTTCTTTTCATAAAATCCTGACAGTTTCTGATACATTTTCTCAATGACTGATCCATCAGCAGAAAGTCCGGAAAATAAAGCTGTAATAATTGAGAAAAGAAGTGCCTTTTTAATCATACTTCGCTATAAAGCATGAACTTTGAAATGTCATCTATATCGGCTTCAACAGGGACTTCGTTACGCATGAAACGGTATTTTATCTTGAAATGGATACCTGCGAGAAATCTGTAGATCCTGTATTCCAGTTCATCTTTTGAAAGCTTATTTTTTTTTAGAAGAACTCTTACTCTTTCCATAAGTTTTTTCGTTGCAGCATAACTTGAGAATGGATCTATGAATTCTGAAGCCCACTTGTTTCTGGTAACAAAATCAAGTATATAAAAAGATATCATTCTAATTTTCATCTCTTCAGGTATCTTTTCAGGTATCGGCAGACTGATAACTGAATCAAACCTTTTTTCCATCTCCTCCCTTGCCTCTTCAAATATTTCTTTCTTAGATCCGAAATAGGTATAAAGCGATGCCGGTGTCGTTTTGCAGGCATCGGCTATTTCCTGTACCGATATGCTCCAACTGCCTTTTGTCGCGATCAGGACAATCGTATTTTCAATAATTTCATTCTTTATTCCATGAGACATTATTGTTTTGGTGCCGCGATCTCTTTCAACCACTTACATTTTCTTCCGAAAGGTTGTAAACTGTTTAATTATAGCTCTTTTAAGATCTTTTACAAATTTACTTAAAAAAACAAAGTTGATTTAAGACACTTCATTTTTTATAATGCCGGCTGGAACAATTTGAATGGAGCAGACATGAAAGTAGTTCTTGCGGGATACAACATTGACGCACAGATCATTGAGGAACTTAAGAAAAGAGCTTCGTGGAGTGAAGATAATGTCACCCCTGAAACTCTGAGTGCAGCATATGCAAGGATATCAAGAGACCCGGCAGACATCGGCAGTTTAAGACAAAAATCCCGCATCGAAACAGAAAAAGCCCGGAAATCCAATGAAATGATAATCTTCGGACTTGGTCATTCAAGTGTGGCGGAACACGCCGTTTTCAATTTTGACATTACCGGACTCAGTCGCCTTGCAGTTGAAGAAGTTCAAAAATTCCGGCTTGCATCGTTTACAGAAAAAAGTCAGCGTTACATAAAACTCGACGGTGATTTTGTCATGGCTGAAGAACTTCATGAACTCCATCTTTCAGGAAAACTTGAAAAGCTCATAAACATCCAGAACCGTACTTATTTCTCACTTTATGAAACATTGAGAAACCATTTTTTTGCAAAATTTCCGTCCAGAATAACAACAAAAAATGGCAAAATAACCGTTGACGGCTGGGCAAAGGAAGACGCAAGATATGTAGTATCACTTGCAACAGTCACACAGTTCGGAATGACCGTGAACGCAAGAACTCTTGAAAACATGCTTCGCAGATTTGCATCGTCAGATCTTCAGGAAATACGGGAACTCGGGAAAAGAATATTTGAAGCTGTTCATCCACTCTCACCATCAATAATCAAGTACACAAAACCGACAAGTTATGATACCGAAAGGGAAAAAACAATAAAGCGTGCTCTGGAAAAATATAACGAAAGAATACTTGATCCTCAATATGATCAGATCCCTGTAAAACTTCACAGCTTCACAAAAAAACCCGATGAAGTTCTCTGTGCGGCATTTATTTACACTTACACCGGATCTGACTTTCAATCGTGCATCAGATCCGCTTCATCGCTTACCAATACTCAGAAAAAGGAACTGATAAAAGCATCATTGTGCTCAAAAGATAGCTATGACAAGGTTGAGCGCGCTTTTGAATCAGTAGAGTTCACATTTGAACTCATCGTCAGTGCGACAAATTATGCACAGCTTAAAAGACACCGTATGAGCTCCCAGATCCCGCAGGATTACGATACCGTTCTGGGATATACCGTTCCTCCGTCTGTAATTGAAACCGGACAGACCGCCCTTTTTTCCGAGATCATGAAAAGAAGTGAAGAATTTTATAACATCCTCAGAACAACAGCCCCTTTATCAAAGAACTATGCACTGACCAATGCCCACAGAAGAAGAGTCCTGATGAAACTGAATGCCAGAGAACTCTATCATTTCGTCAGTCTCCGTGATGATGAACATGCTCAGTGGGACATCCGTGAAACTGCTAAGGAAATGAAACGGCTGGCAGAAGAAGCCGCGCCTCTGACAACCATGATGCTCAGTGGCAAGAGCGATTTTGAAGAATGCAGAAAAAAACTTTTTAAATATTAATCATCGAACAAAAGCTCAACGGCCCCTATTGCTCCGGAATCGGTTCCAAGACCTGCTCTGACAACTTTGACATTTTTTGAACTTATGGAAAACCCCTGTTTTCGAATCTCCTGTTCTATCGGTTTAAGAAGTATGTCGCCGATGGACGAAACGCCTCCTCCCATTACAATTATTTCAGGGTTGAGCAATGTCGTTATGTTTGAAAGGTATGTTCCAAGTCCGGTGATGAGGTGCTCAAGCGCCTTTTTTGCTCCCGGATCATTTTTCTTAATAAGTTCAGGTATTTGATGAGTTGAAATGCCAAATATTCTTTCAATTGCCGGACCCGCGTACCGCTGCTCAAAGATCGTTCCGTCAATAAGCCGCATCTGCCCGAACTCCCCTGCCGCTCCATCCGCTCCGTGATATATTTTCCTGTCAAAGATCATTGCGCCGCCTATGCCTGTGCTGACCGTAACATAAAAAACATGTCTGAAACCTTTTGCACTTCCGAGCCGCACTTCAGCAAGCCCGGCAACCCTTGCGTCATTTTCTAAAACGACAGGGATGTTGAATTTTCTCTTAAATATTTCGCGGACTTCTATATTCTTCCAGCCATAAAGATTAGGACAGTCGTATACCATTCCCTTTTCAAAATCAACCGGCCCCGGAACACCGATTCCCACTCCTTCAAGATCTGAAATACTTATCCTGCATTCATTGCAGCACTGTTCAAGAGATGAAAACATATTTCCTATCACATGCTCAACACCTTTAACCGATTCAGTTGCAACCTTTACCTTGGCAAGTGTGTTTCTATTTTCGTCAGTTACAACTGTCAGAATTTTGGTTCCGCCAAGGTCGATGCCTCCGAAATATTTTTTCAAGTTATCCTCCTGTTACAAGATTACGCGAAGCCATTGTACTGTATTTTCGGCACTTTTCCAGAATATGACAGAAAAAGTTTGACAATAAAACCGAATCGGCTATAAATTGCACGCTTACGGTTTTTTAAACTTGTATGAGGTTCAAAATGTTTGAAACTTTTGCAGTTATTCAGATCATCATCTGTCTTCTGCTCGTTGTCGTTATCCTTCTTCAGGAAGGTAAAAAAGGAATGGGAGCCATTTTCGGCGGTTCCAGCAGTTCCATTTTCGGAGCAAGAGGAGCCGGTAATATATTAACAAAAGTTACTTCGGTCCTTGCAATACTTTTCATGCTCAACTCTGTCTGGATGTCATACATCTCAAGCAGAGACGCATCTGTTATTGATGAGATCAAAACAACAGAAGAAAACAAGGAACCTGCGATGGAGCCAGCTCCTGTTAAAGAGGAAAAGGTCGAAGAGCCCGTTAAAGAAGAAGCCCCGGCAAACAAAGAAGAAGCTCCGGCAAACAAAGAAGAAGCTCCGGCTGAATAATAAGTTCGTTTAAATTTCGAGTTTTATTACCACCTTATGTGTGCAGAAGTGGTGGAATTGGTAGACACGCAAGACTAAGGATCTTGTGCCTATTGCTGGTGTGGGGGTTCGAGTCCCCCCTTCTGCACCAAACTTTCTAAATAATCAGATATTTTTTTATTCAAATTCCCCACGAAAAATCAACACAAAAATACATTTTTAACATCAATTATCGCACGATCTTGAATGGTCATCTGCAACAATACACAACAAGACAATATATCTCTCAAGCAAGGATGATGCTGCTCCAACAGCACCTGTTTACAGAATAGTAAGAAGTGGCAACGATTATGAAATACAGTTTATTTTGAGAATACCTCTTGAAGGTGCTTCAGATATCAGGCTGATATCAGCGATGGGAAATCTTTACTTCTTTGAAGACAGTAACGGTGTTTTGAAAACATGGTCTGTCGATCTGGACACAGAAACCTACACAGAGGTCACTTCAGGCATGATACCCGCATACATTAGACCGTTTAACATCATCGGAACGGAAACCGGAATATACATTGCGGGAAAATACGATCCTGCTGATCAGAACAATACTGTCATTGCGAAGTTGTCGGGCAGTAACGGATGGCAGATTATTCACAGCAATGTGAATGCTGAAACAGGCAAGCTTATTATGAATGTGATTGACGGCAAGCTTGTTATGACGGATATTTTTTCAGACAATCCGGTGACAACAAGAATGGTTCTTGACACGGCGGATGATTCAGTAATTATAGAGGAGATAGAAACTCCTGATATTTACGGGATTGAGGAAGGGTTCGGTGGTTACTGCCTCAACGAAACCGGAAACCTGATAAAAGGTGGACTTGAAATGTCCGGTGAATGCGTTCCCTTCACACATCCGTGGTACAGATCATTCGCAACCGGCTCAACGATCTACAGCGTTGCA
>Ga0116183_1001194_pt1 | contig 29878 bp, 13 predicted proteins | sample AD_UKC078_MetaG_FD_89753 | JGI IMG/M metagenome (GOLD analysis project Ga0116183, IMG submission 89753) | Active sludge microbial communities of municipal wastewater-treating anaerobic digesters from USA - AD_UKC078_MetaG | ecosystem: Engineered > Bioreactor > Anaerobic > Digestate | place: USA...
AGGGCGCTATCGACTCGGTCGGCAGAGAAGAGATGAGAGAAACGGCCCGCGCGATATACGATCTCATGACCAGGGCATTTGAGGAGACAAACAGATACGGACTTGCATTGCTACCTCAGTTGTTTATCGACATCATGGTTGGCGTTCTTGACTATGAACCCGAAATGGTGGTTTATGACCCGGCTTTCGGTTATGGCAGACCCTTCAAGTGTCTTTCTGAAAGATTGAGCACCCGACCGGTCAAAATAGCAGGACAGGAGATAGACAGAGAAATATGCACCCTTACGAAAGTGATTATGGAAGTACTGGATGTCTGTTCAGAAGGTCTGGGTTGCGGAGATACTCTTGGAAGCCCGTTACACACTCAGGGTTATTCGGTCTCTCAGTTTGACAGGGTGATTTGCGAGCCGCCAACGGGTATGAGGCTGGGAAGGGAAGAACTGGAGAGTGACAGCTATATGAGATTCATCTACGGTATTCCCAGGACGGGCGAATGGGCTTTCATCGAGCACGGAATAAGCTCTCTGAAGAAGAATGGAAAGCTGGTAAGTTCTATACAGAACGGCTCGCTCATAAGAGAACTGCCCGACGGAATAATAAGACAGAACCTTGTCAAGCATGATCTCGTTGAGGCCGTCATTCAGCTTCCCGCGTTGCCGTCAAACATTTCTGCACTGAAAAGCAGCATCCTGATAATAAACAAAGACAAACCGGAGGCTCGAAAGGGATCGGTCCTTATGGTCTCCATTTCACGTGAGATGCTTGACAGAAAGAGACTCGAAACGTCTCTGGTTTCTCTTGCGCTCGATACATACGCCAGGTGGGAGGAAGTAGATAATCTGTCGCGAATAGTATCGTTCTCCGAGATGGAGACACACAGGTTCTCCCTGCTGCCTTCGGTATATGTCATGGAGATCCCCTCGTCCAGAGAAGCGGCGAGTCTAATCAGAGCTATCTCGAGGCTTCCGGGCATAAGAATAGGTGAAATCGCCACGGTCTCCTCAGGCACCGATAAGGGAAGATTGAAGACTACGACGGAGAAGGCCGGAGCTTTGAAGGTTCACCTGCTGAAGATCTCCGATATTGAGGGCGACGGGGAATTGAATCTTGAAAAGGCGGAGACGATATATGTGGAAGATGCGGAAGAGGTTGAAAGGATTCGACTATATCCGGACGACATAGTTCTATCTGCAAAAGGGACCATAGACAAAATAGCGCAGGTCGGTGAGTATGGCGAAGGGATAATTTTAGCGATGGGAGCCAATCTACTACGCATAAGAGTCGATCCGGGAAAGTATCCGGCCCGGGCGCTCTATGAACTGTTGAATAGCGAGTACGGCAAGTCTATGCTTTCTCAGATTTCCACAGGAACTATGATTAGAGGACTGAGCGTTCGCAATGTCGAGAATATCAAAGTCCCAAAAGTAGATGAAAAAAGGTTTCTCGAGTACAGCAAGACGGCAGAAAAATTGAGAAGGGAGATCAATGATCTCAAAGCGAAGATAGCAGAGCTGGTTAAAGCCGAAAAGAAGCAGTTCAACAACCTGTTTATTCAGGACAAGGCGTTACCGCAGAATCAGAAGAAGACAGGAGAATAGACTTCCCCGATGTAATTGAAACAGATAATAACCATCTGGGACATTCCGGAGATCAACAATTGTCTTGAAACGGCAAGAGAGATGAGGAGCTGATAACATGGGCTGGAAATGGCAGGAAGAACTGAAAGCAATAGTAAAAGCGGCGGTTGAGAGAAAACTGAACGACCTGGGGCTCGAAAGGCAATGGGAAAGTTCGGCAAGCGTCAAGGGTTTGGTATATACAGACTCTATAAGGCGCGGGGAGGTCCTGCTCTGCAGAAGGAAACTCGAAGCCTACAAGAAGTCTGAACTGTCTTTCGAGCAGGCTAGAGAAAAGCTGATCGAGAAACTCTCTGAAAGACTCTTGAGACTCCTTCTTGAGATAAAGAGAATGGAAACGGAGAAGCTACTGCCCTATACTGTAATCTCTGTCTCGGACCTCACGGACGACCTGAGCACGGCCCACTACGTCTATCTCTCGAAATGCGACGGAGAAAGCGAGCCCCTCGCGGCTTCCATAAGAGAAGAACTGAAAAAACTCTCAGAGAAGTACCCCGAACAGCTCCAGAAGGGTGCAGCCGTAATACTCCCCAGAGAATACGACATAACGTTCATTGTAGGATTCATAAACCACTTCTACGGAAAGGAAGAGTAGATTCGCGGCTGAGTCACGTGATTTTGTTCTGAATGTTAACTGTGATAGACTATTTATAAGTACTCGAGATTTTGCAATACTGCAATTGATGGATCAGTCAGATGAAGTTTATCTAATGAAAACCGTGGTTACGGAGGATATCTGATGTGACTGAAGTACTCAACCGTCTTGAGAAGACGCTACAAAAACAGGTTGCTGATGAAGATCTAAGAGTTATTAGTAATCTTGTGTATACTGAAGAGGACATAGTAACTATTGAGTCCGAATTCAAGAATTTGATTCTAGGTTATTCCCTCAATTCATCTGCCAATGAGAACAAAGCCTTTAGAAATTCCATCGAATATCTGTCGGAGAAATATCCGTTATGCTTCGCGCTTTACCTTGTATGGCACGGCATAGTCCACTACAAAGATAATAACTTCTGGAGAATCCCTTTGGAGTCGCTCAATCTTCAAGATGATGCCAAAACACAGAAACTGGTCGGCAGTAGTTTTCTGAATATTCTCGATAGATTCGACTTTGAAAGGTTCAAGGTTTCCGAAGCGACACACATATTCGTTACTCCAATCCTCTCTCACGGGAAGATTCCCAATGAATATCTTGAGCAATTCTTTGAGGGATTTCTTTCTGAGCTCGATTCTAGTATTCCAGATAATACAATGATTAACCAAAGTGTCACCAGTAAACTCACTACTATAAGAAAGTCTTATGAAGCTTCACTCAGAAGAGATGAGATTGAGAGCAAAGCGAGGCTTCTAGAAGCAGAAGAAGTATTACTGCGTTTTGTGAAGCAGCACTGGGAAATCATCGAGAGAACATTCATATTTTCAGCCGAACAGAAGCATCATAAGAGTTTTGAAGAAATACTGAATCATGGAAGAGAATACTACGAAAGACTTGCCTCGTTTTCCGAAAACCAGGGAATCGCAAAGAATCTCGAAGACCAGGAACTCCACCTTAAAGATAGATTTAGCAGTCTTCACTCTAGCCTAATCACGCAAGTCTTAGGTGACCTGAGGTTATGTACTGAAGACAAGAACTGTTTTAGCGATATTGTTTCTAGAGATCCAATCCGAAGAGCAATAACCGGAAGAAACTCAAGTTTGCCAGATGCTAGAAGACCTTACAGGAAAAAGGAATTCAATGAAAAAACCACAGAAAGCGGCAAACAACACGGAAGAAATCTACACAAGATCTTCGAAATCTTAGGTGAAATAAAGGAGCTAAGCCTTTCTAAGAATAATGTTAAAAGCCGAAAGCAGGCGTGTCAACAGAAAATGGAGATGCTTCTAAGTAAGCTTGAAAAGGACTCATTCATTGTTATTTTCTTATGGAGGATGTTATTGCAGCAGATAACCAAAATCGGCCAGGGCGATGTCGAAATAGGCAAACAAAGACTTATAGAGCAGTTCGATCTTATTGACGAACTTGCAAAACACGGATTAACAGCTCAGGAAGCCGTCAAAATATGTCTCTCAGTTCTCGACAGACAGATTTCTGAAGAGAATCTTCCAAATCTACTTTCTGAAGTTGAGAATGAGAAAAAAGATCTTCTGAAGGAATTGGAACTTGTGAATAACTCAGAACACGGTGTTTCGAGCTTCGAGTATTTGAATAAATCAACCAAATACTTTCTCCTTCTTGGTGGAGAGAGTGCTTCAGATTTTGTTTCTGAATGCATTAAGCTACTCATGAATCTCAAAGAAGGCAAGAATATTACCCTTGATATTGAGACGAAAGTATCCAGACGGATAGTTGAGCAGATGCAACAGTGGTGGGAAGATAAGACCGAGGATAGTCGTATGAAAGAGAGGCAGGACGGCCTGAACAATAAGCGTTCCTCCTCATCTCCTGTAGCGATCAGAAAGCTGATAACTCCGAAAAGGTACTATATAAAAACCGTAAAAGAAAGCAAAAACCCAAATACAAGGAATACAAGAATTCAGTATCCATATCTCTCATGGAATCCTGATGCGGGAAGTGTTTTCATCACCATGCCAGAATCGCGTCTTGTTCACAAGGGGCAGCGAACGGCTCGATTAGTTGTGGATACGAAAGAAGAAAAGCAGACCAGTATGATAGATCTCCGGGTTCGTGGAGGTACTATCTTCACAATCGAAAAGACTTTTGCCTTAGACAGGCTGGCTTCAAGAATCACAGTTTCCCTATTGTTCGATGACAATGTGGAACGAGTATGGCAAGCCAACCTCATGAGTGATGCAAAACCATATTTGCTATTCAACAATCAGGGAGAGTTAATCGAAGATTGTCCCCAGGATGATAACCTCTACTACCTACTTCTTCCTTCAGGGTGTACTTTTGTTGATAACCAAGAAAAAAGGCATCTTCCAGCAAGATGTAAATATGAAGACTTCTCTGCGTTCGAGATCTCTTACGATGGACGCGGTCAGTATTTCATAATAGGCGAAGACATAGAGCGAGAAATATTTGATAATGAGCCATTCCAGCGCTCGAAAATTGTGGGAAGTACTAATCCTCATAGTGTGGCAAACGGTTACCCGGTCTTTATCGGCCCCGAAGCACCGAAAATAGAATTGTACACAAGCAACATTGACGAACTCGAAAAACTTAGCATAGAGTTCCAAGGGAAAACAATCGGCTACAAAGATTTCAGAAGTCTCTTTTGTGAAGAAGAACAGTACGACGCAGACCCCTCGATTCTACCTCTAGAAGGACTTATCGATGGCAAGTATGGAGATTTTACAGTAACAATTCGTCACAAAAAAGGCCATCTTCATCGCGAGCAGTTCAGGTATATTCCAAGGCTTGATCTGAGGTTCTCAGAAGATTTTTTTGTTCCGAATAGTCGTATAGCAGAAGGCAAAATAGATATCGATCTTGACTCCGGGTTTTTCATTCATTGGAACGATGAAAGTTTTGGAAATGCTTCGTGCAAGAGCAGCCTGATCTTCCCGACATCTATAGTCAGTCTTGACGGACAGATTCGTTCGATGAATGGAACCTCTATTGATTTCACCATTGAGATACCAGCCATAAGGTGGAGGAAGAAAAACGAAGCTGAATGGAGAATAAGAATAGAAGAGATCTGGCATGAAGAGTTGGGAGAAATCGAGATACTCTTGCCAGCGATACTTGAAAACAATATTGAAGTCAGTCTTGAAGATACCGAGCAATCGCAGAAACTTCACTTCGGAAACGACAGAATAGTGACGGTCAATCTCCTTGAGTTCAGCGATACAGTCAGAAATGAATATAAGCGCGATAGCTTGGTGCTTGTTCTAAAAGCCGTCAATAGAACTAACGGAGAACAGATAAGTGTTCCTCTTTTTTGTATAAGACGGAAATGGAAGATCCTTGACTTCAAACATGAAATTATGTCATTAAAAGGGAAGAATAAATCACTGACCATAAACTGGAAAGAACTTGGACACCCTAAGAATAGAGTAGTAACCATCTGGAAGAAGCACGGACAATCAGTTCAGCCCATGAAGAAGCAGGCATTAGAAGAAGGGGAAGAGAGCGTATCTATTCTTCTTGATTCAGATGTTTGTAGCGGGAAGCTGATAGTTGCATTTCTGATTGATGATGGATTTCTGGATGTAGACTACACTTATGATGACCTCGAAAACGATCTCAAGTTCGAAATCGACTTCTATAACACCGGGGCTGTACTTGAAAAGATGCAAAAACGGGGCTTATCAATAACCAGCTTTTCTGGGCCTAATTATAGGTCTGTTATAACTGTTCACCGATTTTCGTCTGACGAAAAAATGAGCATACAGAATACTAAAGATCACGAAGTTGCTGGAGAAAGTGAAATCCTCTTTTCAGGTCACATAAAGAAGGATTTTCAAGGTAAGGGATTTGACTTTGGTCTATGTTACTTCACTATCGACATGGATTCAAAGAAGATAACGATGCTTGTCGACAAGCTTGGTGGAGATGGCGCAATGTACTGTCCATTATGTAGAAGAGTATTCTGGGATGACATAGACGAAGAGCATCGGAAGCGTCATATCATGGTTGATGAGGCTTCATTTGAGCTGGGAGATGGAGAGGTTGTTTGATCCGATTAAGGCAACTGAAGATATTGTTGACAGCTATTTGAGTTACTTGAGAACGACTTTCGATTTTTCAGATCGTGCACTGAGAGATCAACTGAACACATTAATGAACCAGAAAGATAAATTCTACAAGGGTCCTATACTTGAAGCAACACCTCCGTTTGAAAATGGTGCTACCATCAGAGAATTAGTGGAAGAAGGGGTACTTTCAAAAGGGTTTCTGCAATTCTCTACTGAAAATCTGGATTTAGATCGCCCTCTTTATAGGCACCAAGAAGAAAGTATAAGAAAAATCGTGACTCTTAACCGAAACGTGATTGTCGCAACTGGCACTGGTAGCGGAAAGACGGAAGCGTTTCTCATACCGATTCTGGACAGCCTTCTAAAGGAGGCGGAGAAGAATACTCTTTGCCCGGGAGTGAGAGCTTTGCTTCTGTACCCTATGAACGCTCTTGCGAACGATCAAATGAAGAGGATGCGCTCCCTTCTCGCCAACTGCAGAGATATAACATTCGGCATATACACTGGAGAGACTCTAGAAGAAAACAAGGAAGCTGAAGAAAAGTTCAGGAAAACCCATAACAGTCTTTCTCCTCTACAAAACGAGCTGCTGTCCAGAGAAAAGATGAGACAGACTCCGCCAAACATACTAATTACGAACTATGCAATGCTTGAATACTTACTTCTCAGGCCAGACGATAACGTTTTTTTTGATGGGGATTATGCGAAGTTCTGGCGTTTCCTGATACTTGATGAGGCTCATACGTATAGTGGTGCAAAAGGGATAGAGACTTCCATGTTAATTCGTAGACTTAAGCAAAGAGTCTGCAGTTCTGAAACGTCCCCGCTGAAGTGTGTTGCGACAAGCGCTACTATTGGCGGATCGAGAGATGCTGATACTCTAAAGAGTATTGCCAGATTTGGTAGCGACTTGTTTGGTGAAGTTTTCTGCTGGAAAGAGGGTGTTCCGGAACATCAAGATGTCGTGCTCGGATATAGGAGGAACCTCGCGACTGAAGAGAGTTGGGGAATGCCAGAAGACAATGTTTATGAGGAGCTAAGTCTCGAACTGGACAACTCAAAGGAACCCGATACATCAAGACTACTCGCTATGCTTTCGAAGGCTGGAGTTCCGAATCAAATCATCGAGAGCTCCAAGAAGAATAGCAAAGATTGGCGCGTCTTTCTGTACAATGTCTTCAAAGGTGATTCGAGAGTAATCAAACTGCGACTTCTTCTTGAAAAAGGACCAAAGGAGATTTCGGAAGTAGCTTCAGAGATCTTTACTGGAGATTCTGACCAGAAGAGAAAACTCGTTTCCATGGTGGCTCTAGCCAACAAACTAAAACACTCAACCGAAGATTTGGCTTTATTACATGCAAGATATCATCTTTTTATCAAAACTCTTGAAGGTGGCTATGTTTCCTTCTACCCAGAAAAAAAGCTCTTTCTCGAAAAACACAATGGAGTTATCGTTGATTCTGAGGAGTATCCGGCGTTTGAGTGCGCTGTGTGCCAGAATTGCGGGCAGCTATACTTGGTTGGCTACATTGTTGAAGAAAAGCTAAAGCAAGATGTTGCAGAAATTCCAGGTGATAAGCATTCGCTTCAGTTCTATTTGGTGGTCGATGGTGGATTCGCCGATTACTCTATCGCAGAAGATGAACTGGAAAGCGAAGAATCGGCGTTCGCTCCAGAAGACGAGTATCTTCTCTGTGTGAAATGCGGTTCAATCCAAAAAAGAGACTTGCTAGGCAACAAGTGCAACTGCGGTAAAGATTATACGATCCAGTTAATCAAGGCTAAATCTACTTCTGACGAAGTCCATAAATGTCCGAAGTGCGGAACGTCCAATTCACTTTTCTCGGTAGTAAGACGTCTAGTTCTTGGTGACGAGTCTGCGACAAGCGTACTCACAACTTCTCTTTATAGACACTCTCAAGAGATGGAAATGGAAGTCGTTCCAGTTGTAGACGATGACTGGGATACTTACACAGAAGTACCGTCTCCACTTAGAAGCACTCGTCGCCTTCTTGCATTCTCGGACAGCAGACAGGATGCCGCTTTCTTCTCGACATATCTTAGTGACTCGTATTCTCAAATCCTCAGGCGAAGACTTATCGTAGATGTCCTCAGTGCTAACTACCAAAGAATCGTGAAAGACGGTTGGTCTATAAATGACTTGGCCGAGTGTGTTCTGACCTATGTTGATCAATTGGGATTCTTCTCCCAGGAAAAGAGCCGCACAGAAAGAAAAAAACAATGCTGGTATTGGATACTTTATGAGTTTCTTGCAAGAAGCGGTAGAAATAGCTTAGAAGGGCTCGGAATAGTCGGATACTCTTTCAGGATACCCGATCAATGGAAACCTCCAAAGAGACTAAGAGAAATGGGACTCTCTGATCAGGAGATAACAGACATATACAGAGAGCTTCTGGACTCTTTCAGAATCTATGGAGCAATAGAGTTCCCGGAGGGCGTTCGGCCAACTGACGAGTTTTTTGAACCGAGGAACTATCATTATTCCTTCAAGCTTTGCGGAAGAAAGCATCACGCAAACAGCTGGCTTCCTTCAAGAGACTATCTGTCAAACAGAAGACTCGATTATCTTGCCAAGATATTTCTGAAGCTGGGTATTCAAAATCACGAATCTGAAGCGAGAAACTTGCTCAGGAAAATTTGGGAGAGTGATCTCTTCAAAGACCCCCCCTCAGCCTGGAGAGGAGTCTTTGTTGACTCTATCGAAAATGCGGTAGGAACAGTACACAGGGCAAGGTATGAATACTGGGAACTGGCAATGGGTATCGGAGATAATCCTAACGCGTTCTATCGTTGCCCAAAGTGTGGCAAGTTGACTTTGAGATGTGTACACGACATATGTCCAAGTTATAAGTGTGACGGTAAGCTGAAGAAGATAAATCCACAAGAAGAGATGAAGGACAATCATTACAGAAATCTCTATATGTCTATTGAACCCAAATTGATGGAGGTAGCCGAGCATACTGCTCAGTTGACTTCTCAAAACGCGGCCGAGAAGCAAGATAGATTTTATAGGGGCGAGATCAATGTGCTTAGCTGTTCAACGACTTTCGAGTTAGGTATTGATGTTGGTCAGCTGGAGACGATCTTGATGAGGAATATGCCACCGACTCCTGCCAACTACATTCAAAGAGCCGGTCGAGCGGGAAGACGCAGTGACTCGACTGCGTTCTCACTCACTTACGCGAAACGTAGATCTCATGACCTTTTCTATTTCAAAGATCCAATGAAAATGGTCTCTGGAGTGATAAAACCACCAAAGTTCGAGATAAAGAACTTGAAAATCATACTCCGTCATATGAATTCTGTCGCTATTGCTGCCTTCTGGAAAGAAAATCCCGAGTATTTCGGATCTTGTGAATCATTCTTCTTTAACCAGAAATGCTCTGGTACCGATGCCTTCAAGGAATTCCTGTTAAAGAAGCCCGATAGAATATTGTGTGCTTTGAGAACAGTTGTTCCCCAGGAACTTCATCAGAAGCTGGGAGTCGATAACTGGAGTTGGTTAGATAAGCTTATGAGCAATACAGACGGATCATTAGCGATTGCCACGGAAAAGATTGAAAAAGACATCGAAGCGCTAGAGGTTAATATGCAGGAATCTAGCAGATGTAAAGAATTCGCAACCGCTAAAAAGATGCAGGAAACCATCAAAACCCTTATGGATCGTCAGATAATTGGCTACCTGTCACAAAACAACGTCATACCTAAATACGGGTTTCCCGTTGATGTAATCGAGTTACAGACATATCATTACCCACAAGGAAAGACAATAGAGCTTTCGCGCGACATGAAAATCGCACTTTCTGAGTATGCACCTGAGAGCCAGGTGATTGCCGATGGATATGTTTGGACAAGTAGATATATAAAGAGGAGACAGGGTAAAGAATTCCCAAAGAATAGGTTTGTCATATGCAATCGTTGTGGCTATTTTGCAAGTTCATTGGAAGAACGTTCAGAAAAAGAATTGCCGGAAGCTTGTCCAGTTTGTGGGGAGCAATACAACTACGTAGGAAGCTACATCACACCCGAATTCGGGATGATAGGGGACTCTCCAGTAAAACCATCAGCTAAGAAGCCAACAAAGACCTTCTCAAGCCGGTATTACTTCTCTTCAAAGATTAACGGAGATCCCCAAAGTAACACAAGTCATGAGAATATTGGTGGGCTGGACCTCTCAATTAGCTCATCAGAAGGGACTTTGGCGGTTATAAATAATGCTGGTGGAAAAGGATTTTCCGTTTGCAGAAACTGTGGCTTCGCACTTGTCGGAAAGGATGAGAAACTTGAAAAGCACTCCGACCCTTTAGGCAAGAAATGCAAAGGTCTTTTTGATAGACGTATAGTTCTTGGATATGAATTTCTTACTGATATACTTGAGATTTCATTTGACGACTACTGCAACGAAACTGATGCCTCGCTTTGGTATTCTCTTCTTTATGGCATCCTTGAGGGTATAAGCAGCACTCTTGAGATCGATAGAACTGATATTAATGGAGTCTTCAGATATAAGCCTAACTATCTACCGACATTAGTTCTATTTGATTCTGTTCCTGGTGGCGCTGGACATGTAAGGAGGGTTGTACATGAACGCCGGCTTGGAGAGATTCTATTGGAAACCCTGAGAATTGTCGAGAATTGTGATTGTGGAAAGGAAAATGAAGGTAAAGCCAGTTGCTATGGGTGTTTAAGGAACTACTCGAACCAGTTTTTCCATGAAATACTGGATAGAAGTAAGGTAATTGGTTTCCTTCAACCATATCTTGGAACAAGAGCAAAGCTCATTGAGAGAATCAAAGAATGATTTATATTGAGATGAAGAAAATTCTAAGAAAGCTCATTCAGCTTTAGAAGTTGCGGAATATAGGCTGTTAATTAAAATTTACTGGATATATGTGGATCTGATCATAGTAATTCATTGAATATGCTATTTCTAAGAGATTATATGATAGTGCTATACTTGCTGTGAAATATATGTTAACAAGAAACATTCTTGAGAAGCTACGTTCCATCAGGTTTGGAATTGCTTTGTTCGAATCAAAAAATCTGGCAGCCTTTTTGCCTCACGTGGAAAGAGACCAGGTAATTAATCACTAGAATTCATAAAGCGAATTCCGTAATAAGGGGGATCTTAATGACGAAAAGCCTCGAGCAACTCTTAAGAAGTCTCTTGGTAACAGCACAGAGAGCTAGCGATCTGGAGAAGTTGTTGAAGAATATTATTGAAAGTAATAGAGCAGAAGACTTCGAAGAGTTACCCGATCTCTTGTGTTCTTTGAGAGAGGGTTTAGTTCATTTCGATAAAGATATGGGAAATAATATTGTCCTGGCGGGTGAAATAGCGGGAGAAGGAGTAAAAGCTCCGAGTTCATTCTCCGAAATTGGCGATTATCTGACAGAACTTTTCTATGAAAAATCAAAGCTCCATAGTCTTTCAGAAATTCGTTCCATCAGTGAAGAGCTGGCTCTTAAGATTCCCCTAATAGCTCATGTTATGAAAGATCCTTTTACTCCTCTTGATGATCTAAGAACTAGGTATTCGAAACTTGAAGAGGAGATCACGTTTATAAGACCCCCTCTGAAATCTGATTGGATTTCAAGGACTAAATCGGAATTAGAAAAATTCGGTCTGCTTGTCAGAATAATTGAGAATCCAGAGCCATTCGAGCAGAACTGGCTAGAGACTATGCATATGATGCTTGAATACTTTGGAGGTGAAATCTCGAACGAACTTAGTTTGAAGAAGCTCGAATTGCGTAAGGAAACGAAGGCAAAAAAATATGACAAAGAGGACCATAAAGATCCTGCGGAGTATTTCAACAAATACGCTGAAGAAGTCGGGCTAGCACCGAAGACTAGTATTGCCAAACATATTATCCCACCAACTCAGACAGATCCGAAAACAGACTCGAATTTAGACCAAATAGTTGAGGAAAAAACTTCTGAAGATGGCCATCTAGTTTCCTCTGAAATTGAGGAGTTAGAAGACACCAGGAAAACCGGCCAGGAAGAGATAAAGGATGAAAATAGTCAAAGTGTTTTTCCGGAAAAGCACGAGGAAATTGAAGAAAACTCCGATAATGAAATCTCTGCGGACGAGATAAGACAATCAGTAGAAGGTGTATCGGATCATCTTGCCGTTGTTGATAACAAAGAAATAGAGGAGCTTTCGTCAGAAATTGAGAAAGAGATTGAAAATGAAGAAACAGTAGAAAATATTGCCCGCTTCAATGAACTGCTTGTCGAACTGGTTTGTAAGAAACAGCTTGGTCTTGCATATAGTCTCGCCTCAGCCATAGAGAATGAGTTTCCGGAATCCAGAGCGATTGCTTCGTCAGTCCTGTTGAGGTCTCTTGCTCTTGGAATATCTTTGAAGAAAAGCAGGTCCCCGTTAGTCGAGTCATTGAAAGACTGCTTCAAGAATCTATACGATAAAACCACAGCAGAATCCGAGACTTCCCATTTGACCAATACCGAAAAAATCTTCATGGCAGCTGCAGCCCTTAAACCAGCAATAATATCTCCAGTAACCTCAGCCTGGACGATATTCAAACTTCTACATTTGAAAAAAAGCGATAGTCTCTATAAATACTGTGAGATGGCAGGGAACTACGGGATCAAAAACATTCCCTTTGATCTCATGGAGATAAAGAAATGGAAGGCCAACGCTATATGGGAAACTACTTGCAAAGAACTCTCCGATGAGTCAAAAGAATGGTTGCTTAAAGCTAAAAAGGTTAGAATGATTCATACTCAAGCGCAGAAAATAATGAGTAGCTGGATAAACCATGGGGGTATGCTGGAAAAAATGCTTTCAGCAACCATTAACAATGATATCTCAAAGCTCGATGAAATCAAGAAGCAACTGTTGCTTGTCAAAGATAGGAGCTATTTGAAGGGCGAAATTGAACGAATGGATAAAGATTTACGTGAGAGTCATAAAGGACCTAAGCTCACAGGAAAAGCCCTGGATCAACTTATAAGAAAATCTGGAGAAGCAATCGCTATTGTAGAAAAGTGGATAAGCCTAAATGAAAATGATTATTCTGGCAGCAAAACAGTCAGACATAGTGCATCACAGGAACTGGCGAATGAGTTACTAAAACTTTCGGATTCAGTACTGCAGGAAATCAACGCAAGTATTGACGCAATTACTGACAGACTGGAGTTAACTGCCTATGATTATCTTGAGACGGTGGTGAAGGAAATAAAGACATTGCTGGCGCCTGATGCTGATTATGACATGAGTGAGGAAGCAGAGAAGTATTTACTTGGCGCTGAATTGCTTAAAACGGACTTGAGCTTGGATAGCAATCTTTCCCCTTTTAGAGAGAGTCACAGAAACATACTTACTTCCATAGCGGACCAAATGGATAATCCGAAAGACTTTGAGCAATCATTCAACAACAGATTAGAACGCGGAGATCATCTGGCTGCAGAGGAGATTCTCAACTATCTGCGCTTTCATCCCGAAAAGCTTGGTGGGAGGACAATCGATGAACTTACCAATTTGCAGCAGTACCAGTTTCAACATCAGAATGATGCTATTACACAGCAAATCAAAGAAAGCATAGTGGAAGTTGAAACCGCTATGGCTCACGGAACAATAGACAGAAACGAGTATTCGACTCACTATGGGAAACTTTCATCAATGCTGGCTTCGGTGGGAGAGGATAGACGCATAGATTTGATGAGCAATGAAATGGAAAGGATAGAGGTAGTACTTGAAAGAGCCCGCGCAGATAAAAGCCATGAGGTTAGTAAGAGACTGTCTGAATCGGGAATTGACAAAGAGTCTGATGATTACCACAGAATTGACGAGATGATAGTAGATGGAGACTATTTCACCGCAACCGAATATATAGACAGAAAACTCAGGGGAGAACAAATCACAGAGTATAGGTTTGATAATGAAGTTTTTAGAGATTTTTTCCCTAAAAGAGCCATGAGAATACATGAAGCAACAATGCATAAGGACGACTCTAAAATTCTTAAGGTACTATTTAACGAAAAAGGCAAAGGCTTCGGTATAAATTTTACTAATCTTCCTTATCCTCAGCGCAAAGAAGCTCTAGATATGCTCAAAGTTTGGTTTGAGTTGAAATACTTGAAGAAACTAGACATCTACAAGGCAAGAACAATTCTAGAAAGACTTGGTTTTTTCCCTTGCAAGAATCTTGAAATTAAGGAAGGAAACACTTTTGAGTTCATCTGCGAACCGATTGATGATCGAAAAGTCTGTCCTATTCCCACCTTTGGCTCAGAGGCACGGGGAGGATACAGAGTAATCTGCCTGTGGGAAAGACCTGTAGAAGAAGATATTGTAAGCATTGTAGGAGATACGGTGACTAATTACCCTACTATTGTATTCTACTTTGGACGTCTCCATCTGAAAAGACGCAGAGAACTTGCAAAGAAATGCCACGAAAGAAGAAAATCCTTCCTTTTCTTGGACGATATACTACTCCTGTATCTCATGGAGAAAACTCCCAGACTTCCAGCTTTTTTCAGGTGTACCTTACCTTTCACCACAGTGGAGCCCTATAGAACAACTTCCAGTATTGTGCCACCGGAGATGTTCTATGGTCGAGAGGAAGAGATTGATTCAGTTCTCAGTACAGATGGAGCTTGTTTCATTTACGGTGGTCGCCAACTAGGAAAAACAGCGTTACTTAAGGCCGCAGAAAGACGTTTTAACAAGCCTTCTGACGGGAGAATAGCACTATGGATAGATTTAAAAGCCGAGGCAATAGGTTATAGAGAGTCCGTGGAGAAGATCTGGACTGTAATAGCCAGAGAGCTCGCTTCAACTGGTGCTTTCCCAAAAATGAATCCAGATACTATCAGTCAGAAGCAATTATCTGATGTAATTCTTGATTGGCTCAACAATGACTTGAAACGGAAAATCATCCTTCTTTTTGATGAGGCCGATAGATTCCTTGAAAGTGACGCAGCAGATCAGACAGATGCTTTCAGCAGGACAAGTATAATCAAGAATCTTATGGACAAAACAGAAAGGCGTTTTAAAGCAGTCTTTGCCGGTTTGCACAACGTACTCAGGACCACCCGGCTTTCCAATAATCCATTGGCTCATTACGGGAACCCAATATGTGTTGGTCCGCTCCTGAACAACGGCGAATGGAAACAAGCTCAGGCACTTATTCAGGAGCCACTGGGTGCTCTTGGTTATGATTTTGAAGACGGAAAGCTCGTTGTTCGCATCCTCTCACAGACCAACTACTATCCTAGCTTGATTCAGATTTATGGCAACAAACTGGTGAAGCATTTGAACAACCAGAACATGCTTAACGATATTGATAGTGATCAGCCACTAATGAGGAAGATCACGAAAGATCTTGTAGAAACAATTGATCAAGATAGAGAGCTCAGAAAAGACATTATCAGTAGATTCTATCTTACACTTGATCTAGACGAAAAATACAAATTGATAACATACCTAATTGCATTGAGCGTAAAGGAGGATCCTTATGTAATTGACAAGGGCTTATCGGTTCTTGACATCCAAAAGCTTGTTAGAGACTGGTGGGTCAAGGGGTTCAGAAACAACGATTCTGTAGAAACCCTTACGGTTTTGCTTGATGAAATGGTTGGGCTCGGTGTTCTCCGTAATGTAGATGAAAACAAGTACACACTTAGGAGTCCTAATGTCCTTCCGCTTTTGGGATCAGAAGAAGAGATAGTTGAAAAAATTCTTGATGTGTCTGCTAAAGAGCCTTCGCCATCTTATGATCCATCTGTTTTTAGAATTCCCCTTAAGAAGCCCAATAATTTCAGAAGAAGCCCTCTTACGGTTCAGCAGGAATCGCAGATCCTTATGGAGAACAGAAAAGTTTCCATAATATTTGGAACAAAAGCATCCGGGCTGGAGGAAATTCCAGGTTATTTCACAGATGCCGGCAAGAAACTCACTGTTGTTAATGCCAATAATTCGGAGGATTTTGCAGAGAGGCTTGAAACTATAGCGAAAGAACTGCGCAAGAGCGATGAACAGGCAATTGCCATTGCAACTTATGAAGTTTCATGGGGTAAAGAATGGATTGAAAAATCATTGGAAACCCTGAGAACACTTAAAGAACAGGGTTCTAAACTCAGAATCATCTTTCTTTCGGATTTCTCAAAAACATTTTCGCTTGTTTCAGGCTTTGAAGACGCAAGATTCTGGCTCAGCAGCAAGAATGTTGGATCGATCTCACTTCAGAAATGGCGCGAAGCAGCTCTAAAACAATGGATCGCAGACATTAATCTCGGGGTTGATTCCCTGGAGAAAATTCGCGAAGTCACAAACCTCTGGCCACTGGAAATTGAAAAGTTTTACATGTGTTTGAACAAGGATCCTGCAAAGTGGGAAAAGTGCCTGAATACGATTGAAAACAGTCAGATGGATCCAGAGGAAGCAAGAAGAAACCTCAAGAGCTTTGGGATCTATAACTCCGAGTCAGTTGGGCTGTTAGAGATTGTGAACAAATTCCCGGATGCGCCGCCAGATGATGTAGTCGAGTTAGCAGAAGAAACTATAGACAAAGAATTCGTAAGATCAGCTCTCTTGAGCCTTGAGCTACTGGGCATTATAGAGCTGTCCGATGCCGGATGCTGGCAGCTTGATAGTGTTGTAGCACGAATGATAAAGGCAGCTAATAATGGCGGCAATAAATAGTGATTTCTGGTCGCTCCCAAACCCTTCAGCTTTTCTCAAGAGAATAGTTGACAATAGTATAATAGACGGAATAAGCACTATAATTCGATTTCCGAAGACATTCAGAAAGGACTTTTATGATGCAATTGAGAATTCTTTTCAAAGCATAGATGTCAAATTCTTCTCAGTGAACTCGAAAGACGCATTAGTTCTTGATTCTCCTCTCACATACCTCTTGAAGACCTATGGGAAAAGTGTTAATAGGAGAAATTTACCAAGTATGGGTTCTTTGTCAAAAGTTGAAACACTCAAGAATTCGGTTATTTTTCTACGGGAAACTGATGATCAATGCTGGCCAAAGTGGTGCAGTTTTCTGGATACATACGAGGTTTTCAGTCATTCCTTGCCTGTTAATGGAAGAGCAAAATTCGTGGTACCACTCTTCGGTAGTTTTGATACTCTCGAAGGAAAGATATGTATTAGAACAGTAGACTGGAATGATTGTATTGATGATATCGATATAATGGTTTTCGTTTCGAATATCATACGAAATCGAAAGCTTAGTCAATTTCAGAGGGAGATTAGAATCGCAATAATTTCTTCGATAGCTCTGTGGGATACTGAAATAGCAGAAGACCTTGCAAGCAGGGAGCTAAAAGAAATATTGAATCCGGTAAAGCTTCTCAAACGTATCGCCGAGAAACGAAAATGGAACGATAGTAAACCGGCATGGGTTTCCGGCAGTGAAATGGCCTTCAAAGGTAAGACTGCCATCAATAGTGCTTTCCTTGCGTCTATAGACGATGAAAGGATAATTCGCAAGAGGATCTGGCAACCACTTGCACAGGTTTTACTGCCTTTTATTGAGGAACAAAGATCAAAAATTGTTTCTCTAGTAGAGAACGAACTCATGACGCCATTCGAGACATCATTTGGAAAGATCGAAACAGTGGCTGACATGGAGATAAACCATATCCACCATCAGATAAAAGATAAAAAGACTGTGGAACCGGAAATAAGAAATGCGGTTCTGCATCTTGTTTACATAAGAAACAAGCTTGCTCATTTCGCTCCGGTGTCTTATGAGGATATCTTGTTATGTGAAAAAATCAAGAAGATGCTTGCTGATTACTCTCAAGAGGCTTTGGAGGATTGAAACCAATCAATACTTCCATTATCAATAAATAACCCTTAAAATGCTTCGAACTTTGAAGGGTTTAGTTATAGAATTATGTGTCGTAGCATTTTTCTATTTCGAGCAGACTGATCGGAGGCGATGGGATGAGATCTATGTATATTGCTCTTTTCCTGCTTGTTGTTTCCTTTTCCGTATTGCTTATGGTTTCTTGCAACAGCAAGGATCCGATACAGTACGAGCCTGATCTTTCGATAATTTTCTTGGCAGACAACACACTGAATATTGAGAATGAAACTGAGTTTAACTCAAGACTGGAAGAAATATCCAGTTTTTTATCTCAAGATCCAAATACATGGCAGCGCACAGTCTCTGATATTAGAGCCGTCCTGATCCACAAGAGTGCGATAGCCGATGAAGTGACCATAACAAAAATCAGCAGACTGTTGAAGATACTGGACGATTATGAAGTTGTCTATTCCAGTAAACGGCTTGATCTTGTAGAAGAAGAAAGTGGGTTATTGATAAAAAGCATCGAGAGCTCACCAGACCTTGCCACGGAAAACTCCAGGAAAGTCATCGAGATTCTTTCCGACAGCATGTACGAACTTGGTTCTCTGACGGACTACTATCTTTTTTCTCTGTCCACGATCGAGAACATCTTGAAGCTTCTCTTTCCAGATGATTTTGATCTTCTACAGTATTACATCCAGGACTTCTACGAAAAGCTGCTTTCGAATGCTTCTTTCACAATTGCTCACTACGATCGCGAGACAATGAATAGAATACGTTCATCAATAGAGCAGTTCAGCGATTCAGTTCTCAAGTACCATACCACCAAGGCAAAAGAAGCGTTGTCTCAAATCATCGAGCAAATTGACTGGCTTATGAATGATGAGAATAGTCAGGATATTTCTCTTGATTCTCTGGCATCTCAGGCTTCAAATCTGATGACCAGTATAAAGTCGCTTCCTGGGGAGCCTCTTCTTGGCTCCGCAGAGACTCAAATGATTGAAGAAAAACTAATCGAGTTGCAGAACTACCTTAATGAAAGGATTTCTTCCGAACAGCGTTCAAAGCGAGCACAAATAAACAAAGAAGCGACTGATAACATCAAAAATGCTCTGGACAACAAGGGAAAAGAATACACGGTTCCAGCTTCTTTCCTGGCGAAGGTTGACAGGGATGCCATATCGCCCGAAGTTGATCAATACTACTGGGCAGTATTCAATGAGATAGCAAAGACTCTTGACACAGGCAAGATGCAGCTTTTTGTGACCCAGATACTGGAGGGGAGGGGAGAGTTATGAAGAGAATAATGACTGTATTTCTTTCAACTGTTGTGATTTACAGTTTCCTGTTTTCAAATACAGCTACTTTAGCTCTTTACAGAATAGAGGGAAATAAACTTTTGGTAAGTCAGCTCATTACTGCTCAAAATAGAGTTGGTATTAATCTCGGCTCTTATGACCTGAAAGTTATGAACAAAACCATCTATGCAAAGCCCACAACTACTTACTCGTATAACAGCGCAACCATGAAGAGTCAGGCAGTTTTTAGTAATCAGAGTAGTACGAACATCTCGAATGCAAGAGCTCTGACTGCCAGAGTTCTCCCGGGTATAGCAATATCCGGTGCTGTACTGTTCGGAATCGAACTTACGATACAACTCCTGAAAGGTGAAGATCTTCCACAGGCCTTGAAGAACACAATCCCGACTATGGCCACATATGGAGGTGTGACAATGGCGGGTCTTGCAGGAAGCGTGATGCTTGTAAAGACTGGACTCATTGGAACATCTCAGGCGCTACGAATGCTGCCTGTCTTCGGGAGCATCGCTTTCATGGCCATATCCGTGATCACAAAGCTTGCTTCTGGTGCAAGTATCCCGGACCTGCTCACAGATCCGTCATTTTATATAGACTCGGCTATCACCGCAGGCTTTGTTGTATCAGCATTCTTCCCGATGGCTCTGTTGGTTGTCGTTCCTGCAGCAGCGCTGAATATCATCTTCTCATTTTTTGGCGATAGTGAGATCGACAAAATGAACAAAGCCAGAGAGGAGTACGTTAATAAATCTCTGGATATGAAGTACGAGATAGCTATGGCTGGACTAAAACAAGACCAGGAATAGCAATCGGTTTTAGGTCACAAGTCAAATGGAGTAAGTGCTATTCAGGATCCCTCTCAGGAAATACCGTTTAGATGGCCATACACAGACAGGGAACCGCTCGGCTCTTCGATAAGAGAAGAGATGAGAAAACTCTCTAGAAAGTATCCGGAGCAGCTCCCCGATGGTGGGCATGTGATCCTTCCCAGAGAATATGACATGACATTCATCGTAGGGTTCATAAACCATTTCTACGGGAGGAAGAATTAGAAGCGCAACAAAATCATGTAATTTTGTTCTGAATGTTAACTGTGATAGACTGTTATTGATTATTTGCTTAGTTGATGTAGTCCTTTTGCCTTCGGCTGTTACTTTAGGGGAAGCGCTCCAGAATCAAACGGAACAGGCGTTTGTCCACCATGATTATGGGGGGGTACGTTGGTGGATATAAAGGTTGGTTCGGTTCTCTCCGGCAAGCGCTGGAGCGAGCCAGTACTGGTCAACACTGTTGAAAACGTTGGAAATCTCCTGAGAGTTGTCGGCACGACCCGTTATACGAAGAGGCTTATCGATAGTCTCATACCTTTATCCGAGCTTTCCGCGATAGAAGTATTGGGCGACAGCACCGCTTTCGGTGCGGAACCAGGGGAAGTATTTCTCTCCCTCGAATGCCTGCGTTACAGGTATGCCAGTCTTTACGACCCCCTGCTCGCCATGAACACCTCTAAAATTCACCCGGTGCCAGCAAAACTATCATGGCGGGACTGATCATAAAAGAGCTGAAGCTGCGCAAGGTTATCAAGAGGACGCTCATAGTGGCTCCTGGCAAGCGGTGGATGCAATTCAGAAGCACTTTCCTGATCAGCTGGAAGAAGCATAAAAAAGTTTGAGGTCACCGCACTCTGATAAACTCAACGTTTTTTTGAATCATTCAATCTAATGAATCTAGCGATGTTATCTTATAAATTTTAACTACGGAGAGTAATAATGAATGGTTATGTAAATCCGATTGCTGTCGGTCTAAGAATCCTGGATGATTATAGAGCGTTAATCGTAGAATTTCTCAAGTCAAACGGTCTGGACGGTACTTCGGTCGATAAGATCATCGAGAGAATGCTGGTCGAAAACAAGCTTCTGCTATCGTTGAACAAGAACTACAGGATGGGAGAGTTAGGGTTCCCCGATTTCTGCAGCAAGAATAATCTTAGCGGGAGATTAGTGGAATGCTTTCCAAAGCTCATCAAGGGCCTGAGGTTGCATCAAGAAGAGGCTATACAAAGCATAATGTCTCAAAAACACACAGTTATCGCAACCGGTACAGGTAGTGGGAAGACTGAATCGTTTCTGATACCCATTGTGGACTATTGCCTGAGGAAAACCGATCGTGGTATCAAGGCATTGATTATCTATCCGATGAATGCTCTCGCAAACGATCAGATTAACAGAATCGATAACGCTCTGAAGGGAACAAAGATAAAGTATGCTGTATTCTCCGGCAACACGCCTGAACACTACGACGAGAAAGAGAATGGAGATGCAATCGACTCCGAAAACTTCCTAAAATCGCGAGCAGAGATCTGCAAGACTTTACCGGATATTCTTCTGACCAATCACGTGATGCTGGAACGGATTCTCACAGGGCGGTATTGTAGTATATTTTCTGAGTCGAGAGATACATTGAGATATGTGGTGACTGACGAGATTCATACTTTCAGGGGTAATAGGGCTGTGGATCTCAAGTACTTGCTATTAAGACTGAGACACCTCGTTTCCAGAGAGACAGTTCAAATAGCCTGTAGCGCAACTCTGTCCTCTATCGATAGGAGTAGCTATGTCGATGGAAAGCGTTCGGACCTCGATTTCTTTATCAAAGAGGTCCTCAGTATTGAATCATATGAGCTGATAACGGCACGAGAAGTCGAAGAGACTTACATCAATGTCAGACCGGGTTCAGCGGAAGCCGTCTCGAAAAACCTACCAACAGCATTTCGTCCCACAAGCGATCTAAGAGAAATCGTCAGTCTTGCCTCATTATTGAACGGCAAGAAGTATTCGGAGTTCGACGCAATAGCGAAGACTGGATCAGAAGCACCCATCGTGAAGGATATTATCGAGCATGAGATATTCCAGGAGATCAGGAGCTCTCTTTCCGGAGAGGTTCTGTCTGTTCCAAAATTAGCCGAAATCCTTGAAGAAAAAGGATTGATAAAGGATCGAGGAACAACCTATTCTCTAGCTGTTGTGAAGTCATTTCTCACCGTGATAAGCTTCTTCAATTCTAAAAAGTCAGGTAAGCCTCTACTCGACTTCCGAGTACATCTCTTCGTAAAGGATTCTGGTGGTTATCTGAAGAAGTGCCCGGTTTGCGATAGATTCTTCTCGGGTAATCAGGAGTTCTGTGACGAGTGCGGAATGCCCTTGTTTTTCGTGGACAGGGAATGTATCGAGTTTTGTCTCGGGAAAATCAGCGGGGACTTTCTCTCGCCTTATCTCTTCAAAGAGAGCGATGATCCGAAGAATACATTCCTGGTCAGAATCTCCAGATTGCCTTCCGATGAAGGGATAAAAGTCAGACTCGAAGGAGACGACCACGATAGATTAATCATAAAACACGATGCTTCATCTGACCTGACACTCGTAAACTGTCAAGTCGATATGCACAACATCGAGGATCATTTGATAAGTCTAACTGACTACAACAGAGAGTATGAGTATCTAGAGAAAATCGTATCTTCAATATTCGAGTATCAGAACCGTGAAAGGAAAAACCTTCTCTGCTTCATAGACAACCGCGAAAAGACTTCTTTGGTTTCTTCGGTCTTTGCCGACGATTTCTTCGAGAGCTTGGTCAGAGAACTACTAATGATTTACTACCCGTCTTCCGGATCACTCGCTATGTCTGAAGTCGATAGCCTTTTGGCGAGAATCGAGGCAGACCTTGATGAGTTAGAACCAATCAAGAGATCAATTCTGCAAGAGAGTTTCTGCGAAATTCGGCTCTGCATGATGCGTTTCTTTATGGCCAGAGCGGGAGAGTACTCATCCAGAAGAAATCTTCTGTCAGTCGAGTATACCGATTCTATGTCCGACACGGAAAAGAGGATACTTGAGTGGGCGTTGAGAGAGAGGCTCATAAAGAAAGACGCAATACAGTTACCTAAAGACAGAAGGTTTGTGAAGTTTGAGCTGCGATGGATTATCAACAGACAAGGTTTTTATCTTTCCTCGAGAAGTTCAGGATCGGCTACTTATGCCGGCTCGCTGGTACTTAGCCCGAAGAATCTTGGAAGCGACTTGACCGACAGTGAGCTTTCGAAAGCTCTGGAGGCGCTTATAAAGAAGCGTTACATACTGTCTGAAATAACCGAGGATGACAAGCAGTATTTCTTTCTGAATCCCTCAAAGGTCTTTATCAATAGGTACGATTCAGAATGTAAGAGTTTGAATGAGGCAGTGGACAGATTCTTGATAACTTCTGAGGTCCACAATTCCGAAGTCAAGAAGAGAAAGGAAGTGGAAGAACGCTTCAAAGGAGGAAAGACAAATGTTCTGGTAAGCACATCTACTCTGGAGATGGGCATTGACATAGGTGAACTGGACAGCATTATGATGATAGGTGTTCCCCCTCTGCCGTCGAATTATGCCCAGAGATCTGGTAGAGCGGGAAGACGGGCTGGCAGTTTCGCGCTGGTCACAACTTTTTGCTCAGAAAGCAATAATCATGACCTCTTCTATTTCGCAAGACCTGAAGAGATGGTACAGGGAATGATATCTCCACCGCGTTTCGATCCTTTGAACAGGTCGATTATCAAGAAGCATATAAACGCCTTTTTGCTTTCGGGAAAACTTTCGCGCATTGCAGTCGTTTCTCTTATGAAATCATCCGATTCCTTCTTTGAAGAGAGAGTCAATAATGAAATAGCCGAAATCTTTGGTGAAGCTGAATGGATAGAGGATTACGTGTTGAAAGAGTTCAGAAGTGTCTGTAGAGAACTGGTCGCAAAGACTCAAGAGGATTACTGCAACGGTGTCTTCTATTCAAGTAAGCATGCCCCTGACTACGGCTTCAGAAGAGAAGCTGTGCTTCTTGCGGATATCAAGGAAAGTCCTTCTGTGCTTAAGATCAAGGACCATTACCTGAATGATGATCTTCTTCTATCATCGAGAGATGCGGAACAGGCGTTGACTACTTTTGTTCCTGAAAGCCAGATACATATTGCCGGTCAGAACTACTTGACTCTGCCCGAAGGCAAGTTTGTTAATTACGATGGCGGTAGTACTAGAGAGTACGAGCTGTTCTTTGCAGAAAGGGCAGACTGGTATTCTAGCAAGGGTAAAAAGAGGAGAAACTATGATACCCGATTCCAGTTCTCGAACATCGATTCTCACAAGACGCTCGGGGGAATCATAGATATAGGATACTCTGAGGGAAGTGTCATCTATCTACGAAACAAAGGTTTGAGAGAAGCGGGAGGCATAGTCAGACAGTTCGTTGACGAAGAAAAACAATTTGATTTGGTATATAGGTTGAATAGAGAGATGATATCATTTGCTTTCGAGGAGAGCGTCTTCCCTCGTAAGTACGCGATAAGCTTTGTTTCTACGGTAGACAGGACAGTTAAAGATCTCTACAAAATAGACGAAAACGAACTGAGGCTGGGCTATGGCTTCACGTTGCTCGAAAAACCCTCATCAAGAAAACACATAGTCCTCTATGACTCGACTGGAAACTCAAACGCCCCCCTTAGAGAGATTTACAGAGATTTCGAGCAGGTTATTCAAAGGGCATACGAAAACATTCTTGGTTGTAACTGTAAGAACGGCTGCTATCTGTGTATGAGGAGTTATCAAACGCATTACCTGAGTCATCAGGTAGACAAAGAAGTCGCAAAGATGATTCTCGGGTATCTTTTAGGCAAGGGGAGGTTCATTCCCTCGATTGATATGTCGGGTTTGGAATCAAACGAAATTGAAGAAGAGATCAATATAATTGGGCGGAGAGTAATCCATAACAGAATCGAACACAGGGCAGAGTCGATGGGAGACGAGGCTTTATTCGACACACTGCTTAAGTGTCTGAAAGAGTCCGTTTCGCAAACATCAAGGAGCATTCGTATCAAGTGCAATGACAAGAGAATCTCTTCAAAAATCACGGGGATCTTTGATTGTGAGAAAGGAAAACAGAGTTTAGAAAGACTTCTTCTTGAGCTTAAGAGATTTGATTATGTGGAGGTTCTTTAAATGGCGTATATGGTCCAATCCGGGCAGTCGGGTTTTATCCCCAACAAAGGCGAAGAGGCAGTACTTGACTGGCTCCGAGGTCTTCCCGACTCTTGCTACGTTTACAGAGAGTTGAGGATTTCGCTTAGCGAAACGAATGAAAGGAAACCCGATTTCATCGTAGTTTCCAAGGAACTTGGAGTTATCTGCATAGAGGTGAAAGACTGGAATCTGGACAGCAACACATACATTTGGAAAAACCAGCAAGTAGTCGAGAGGAGGTCAATTGCCTCTGGAAAGAGCGAGGAGATAACCAATCCCTTCTCCCAGGCTTGTGAATACAAGTTCCTTGTCTTTGAAACGCTCAGAAAAGCCTTTATTGGAGATGTGAGTGTAGACTTCGTTGTGGCATTCCCGAGAATTACCAGACAATCCTTTCTGAATAAAGTCCAAGGCGTTAAAACCAATTACTCAGAGCAATCAAGATTCATGTTCGACCCCGGAAAGACGCTTTTCAAAGAGGATTTGAAGCCAGGCAAAAATGTAGCTGACGTATTGAAAACGAAGACATATAACCGGAACAGTGTAGATGAAGCGACTTTGAATAAGATTAACAAGGTGCTCCTGCCCGATGCGTACCGAATTGACAGTTATCATGGGCTCATAGAATACAGGAACGAATTGGAAAGGATTTCCAGACAGCAAGCACGTTGGATCTTTGGTCTGGATAAGAAAGTCAACTATCTCTTAGATGTTCCCGGAAGCGGGAAAACGAACGCACTCGTTTCCAGAGCGATTTCCCTTGTCAAGTCGAATCCAGAAAGCCCTCCCAAGATACTCCTAACAACCTATAACCGTAATTTATCAAAAAATATCGAGAAGGTACTAAAAGCCAAGATATCAGGGTCTCCGAACGAGAGTGCTTACCTGAAGTCGATTGTGATTCTCAGTATGCCGGACATAATGAAAATGATCTGTAGTTTCGCTTCTGGGTGTGGTCCTGACATAGATAGCCTTTCCGAAGATGCCTTGCGCGAATACGTGAAGAAAATCCTTATCGGTCGGGAAAGTGATTTCAAGAAGTTCGATCACATTTTCGTTGACGAGATACAGGACTTCGACGATTTCTACATACTTGTTCTTAAGCATCTTTGCAGGCAAGAAGACTTCTTCTTTGTCGGAGATATAGGACAGAAGATCTACGAGCGTGACTGCAACCTTGATCTATTAGGTTTTCCCATAAACGAGTGCAGAGTTGAAAAGAGTTTCAAGATGTATAGATCGCCCAAATACGTATCGAGACTTGCAATCGACTTCATTAACAAAGATCCCTTGCTGAAGTACGAGTTCACAAATAATGGTTATCGCGATGGCCAAATTGAGTTTGTCAATACCTTGGATTCCGCCGCAGAGATATATCATGTACAAGATTCTATCGGAGAGCTTCTGGATAGAGTATCTAGTATGAACCAAGGATTATATTCTGCAGATGATCTAATGATTGTCACTTCTCCAGAGCGATTGGAAGAAGTGAATGAAAGGCTTAACTCCCGAGGAATAAAGAGCGAAATAGGTGAACCACATTCCACAGGCTGCGTTTGCTGTGTTGATTTTCTCAATGTGAAAGGCTTGGAAAGGCGAGTTGTAATCATCAATCGTATTGAGGATCTGTACTCAAAATTCGATCCAATCAATTCTTTCGGCAACGAAACCGAGAAGAATCTTCGCGATTCTCTCTCTAGAAGGATGATATATGTTGCAATGACTAGAACCACCGAGGAGCTTGTCATACTTTGTGAAGATCCAAAGAATTCATTTGTCAGAGATCTCCTAGAACTGAACGGCATGATTCTAAAGGAAAGGGAGCGAATTCATTTTGGAAATAGATGAAAACATCGATGATCCACTGCACGAAAAAGCTATCTCGGTAGTTGGTACATTGAACACCAACGGCATTGAAGCTTCAATATCCAAGAAGTCTGATCGGTTTGCGAAAATCGAAGTTACCGGTCATGGCTTTTTGTGCGTCTACTACAGAAGCAAAAGTAGAACTTTCACTACAACTTACAATGAACTGAGGGATAAACAACTCGCTCAGAGGATCGAGTTCCTGCTGAAAACCGACAAGACTGAAGCTGATCGGCCGGTCGATGCAGCTGCTCCGGGTACAACTTTTGAAATTGACAAGCAGGTAGATTCAATCCATACAGAGCTCGATGCATATGCACAGAAGGTTAGCAAGAATCTACGCGAAGCCCGGATAGATAGCCAATACCTGGGAATCTACAACGACATGTTCGCAAGAATTTCGATTCAGTCTTCTCAGGGAAGCCGTTTCATCGACATATACAATACAAAGAAGCTCCATCTAGATGTTCGATACAGCAATATTGACGATCCTGGTCTTAGAGAGCAGATTATCAACGTGATAAATAGAATCGATCCGGCAAAGTCAGATAATGAGAAAATCTCTAGAAGCTTCAAGGAACTCGATTTCTTGTACAGAACTTTGTACCCTTTCAAAGATTGTCACTTCGATTTTTCTTGTTTCAAAAGCGCCCTCGAAAGAGTATCTACTGTCTTGCGTTCAGAGATAGAGGCTATTTCGGAATACTCATTTAACGAACTCGAGAAAGCATATTTCATGTTGAAGGAGCGATGTGAGAGTGCGAGCGAATGATGAATTAGTACAATCTGCTATTAAAGCTTTTGAAGAAGCGGAGAGACTTGCCTTAAATAAAGAAACTGACAGCTACGTAGGAGCTTATGAGAAGGCTTCCAGAATGTTGAAAACCATCTGGGAAGAAAAGAGAGAAATGACGTATGGTTTGAAACTCATGAAGGCCCTAAGAAAGAGCAGACACTACGAAGAAGCGCTTATGGTTTCAAGAGAGGTATTCAAACTTTATGGCGACAGAGATGCTGTCAAAAACTCTTATGCCTGGGTTATCTATGACTACAAGATCCGAGTCAGAAACGAGAGTATAACCAATGAGAAGGAGTTCTTCAAAGCGGCAAATGCGATTTGCGAAATGACAGCTGCGGGAATCTATAGCCCTTATACAGCTACCGTCATGAAGGTACTAGATTATCTAAAAAAGAAAACGAATCGTATAGATCTTGAAGAGAAATGGCTGAATAAGGTACAGCCTGGGGATCTCTCGACCGAGGTAAGGAATATTAGTGACAATGGTAAGAACATCTCTGTTCCTTCAGATAAAGAGAAATGGTTCTCTCTTAAGGCATCTGTGCTTTTTGAGAAGAAGGAATACATGGAATGTATTAAATTCTGTGACAAGGCTTTAGAAGAGCTGCAAGTTTATTCTAAGAATAATGAAGGTGGATTCTTCTTTGCTCGAAAACGGGCTCAGGCAAAGTTGAGTATTCCGCAACTTGAAGAATCAGGACTGCGAGAACTGGAAGGATTACTCTCTCGAAGACCTGAATGGTACATTTTCTCAGATCTTGCTTCACACCATCTCTCCAAAGGACTGGTTGATGACGCTTACAAATACTCGCTCTTTTCCCTAATCTATTATCCTAACAAAGCTAAATTTGTGACGGTAAAAACGCCGCTTGAGATACTGGGTAAGATTTTCGACCTCAGAGAAGAGAGAGAGCTAAGCGCCAAGCACTATGCTCTGATTATTCATGCTTTCAAAGTAGAAGAATACAAAATCTCTCCGGAATACACTTCTAAAGCTAACGTGGATGGAGAAAGCCTAGTCGAGAAATATCCGATAAAGAAGCTTAGTGAAGAACTTCAAAGTCTTTGGATTGACGAGATAAGGAGATATTTGGATAAAGTGCTTGCAAGAGTAACCAAGGTTCTTCCTGATAGGAAAAAAGTATTTGTGAAATCGGAAAACGGGTCAGAATACTCATTCAAATTTGCAAACTTTCAGGGAAGAGCAAGGGATTTATCTAGCGAAGATAGAGTGACCCTTTACATAAACCCGATTACATCCAAAAAGAATGGAGCTAAAGAAGCAATCATAGCTGAGAAAGACCCCTCCAGCTAGCTTCTGGCAATTGAAATAGGTCAAGTGTATTCTCAAGCTTTTCATTATTATGGGGAGTCGCGTTCGAAAAGCGTCAATTACCATCTCTGTAGCACATGCTCGTTTGTTGATAAAGATAAGGGAGAAGGCTGTTCCATTGTGTGTTCTCTTCATCTCTTCTTCTAGAAGAGAATTGAAGCTGTAATTCCTTCAAAATCACGCGTCTGGAGGTTACTGATGGTAGAAAAGAGAGAAGCTGAAATAATTCTGAAAAAAATGCTGGGACATGGCGCCTCGTTCAGACCCGATCAATGGGAAGCGAGGTCTTCATTATGGGAGATACCTGGAGAGATGATTATTATGATGAAAAACCAACACACAGAGTAGAGCTCACATATGACTTCTATGTTGGAAAGTATCCTGTGACATTTGAAGAATATG
>Ga0116183_1001196_pt1 | contig 29848 bp, 26 predicted proteins | sample AD_UKC078_MetaG_FD_89753 | JGI IMG/M metagenome (GOLD analysis project Ga0116183, IMG submission 89753) | Active sludge microbial communities of municipal wastewater-treating anaerobic digesters from USA - AD_UKC078_MetaG | ecosystem: Engineered > Bioreactor > Anaerobic > Digestate | place: USA...
CCTCTTCAGCTCCCTGGTCCCGGTCGTCTCGGTCCTCGACCCCCGCGTCTTCTTCATCCATGGGCGCCCCTTCAACGATGAGGAGAAGCTGCGCGCCCTGCTCGCCGATCGCTGTCCCCAATTCCTTGATGTGCTCTCGAAGGTCGGTTGCAAGCTCTTCTTTGATACCCATGATGCAACGGTGGTTGCCAAGGGGGCTGCGATGATGTTCCTGCAGAAGCTCTTTGCCGTACCGGAGCTCAGCGAGATCGAGAGCAAGACACACTTTGATTGGGATGATGTGGTCGACCAGGTCTTCCCCGCCAAGAAAACCTATGTCAAACTACAACAGGAGGATGAGATCCATGGCTAAGGTCAATACCATGGCTGACACCAAACGAGAGCAGAGGAGGGCGTATTGGGCCCTAGTCCTTCCCGGCTTCCTGCTCTACATCGCCGTGATGGCGTTCCCGACAATCTTCTCGGTGGTACTCAGCCTTACCAGCTACAACGGAGGCAAGCTCTTCGGTGGCAAGCCGGTCGAGATGGTGGGCCTGAAGTGGTATGCACGCCTCTTTGGAGACGAGTATTTTTACCGGGCCCTGAAGAACAACCTCTGGATCGTCCTTGTCTCGGTCATCGGGCAGATTCCACTCGGCTTCTTCCTCGCCTACGTCCTCTACCGGGGCCTGGTCAGGGGAAAGGACTTCTTCCAGACGATGATCTACCTGCCCACCGTCATCTCCACGGTCGTCATCGGTATCCTGTGGAAGTCCTTCTTCGCCCCCCATGGTGCCTTCCCCGAGTTGATGAGGATCTTCCGCCCCGGCTATGAGTACACGATGGGCAGCCATCCGATGATACCGGTGCTCTTCGTGATCCTCTGGATGTACAGCGGCATGTACATGATCATCTTCATGGCGAACCTGCAGAAGATCGACAACGCGGTCATCGAGGCTGCACGCATCGACGGGGCCGGCGAGATGCAGGTCCTGCGCTACGTGATCCTGCCGGCGCTCAGCGGTGTGATCGTCGTCACGGCGATACTGGCCATCAGCGGATCGCTCAAGTCCTTCGACCTGATCTATGTCATGACCGGGGGAGGACCGGCCAACCGCACCAGCGTGCTCTCCATCTATATGTTCGACAAGGCGTTCAAGGGGGCCCCGAACTATCCCCTGGCCAATGCCATCTCCACGGTGATGGTCATCATCAGCTTCCTTCTGATCGGCCTGACCAAGTTTGCTGAGAAAAAGTTCGGTGGGAGGGAGTGATGAACGATATCAAGGACCGAAACGTACGCTCGCGCATCAGCTCCTTCTTCACCTACCTGGTGATGATCTTCTTCACGGTGATGGCGCTCTACCCCCTCTTCTGGTTGGTGATCAGCTCCTTCAAGACGACCACCGAATTCCAGATGAACAAGCTCGGGTTCCCAAGGCGTTGGGTGACTGTCAACTACAAGGATGCATGGGTGAGGGGAAAGTTCCCCATGCTGATCGTCAACAGCTTCTTCTATACCGGTATCACGACCATCGCGATCCTCGTGTTCAGCTTCATGGCCGGCTTCGGCTTTGCCAAGATCCGCCATAAGGCGACCCCCATCCTCTATGGGTCGTTCGTCATCGGCATCCTCCTGACGCTGCAATCGATCATGGTCCCCCTCTTTTTGATCGTGAACTGGGTCGGCCTCTACAACACCCGCCTGGGCGTCCTGATCCCCTATATCGGCATCGGCATGCCGATGGGTGTCTACCTGGGCACCGAGTACATCAGGTCGATCCCCGACGCCCTCGTCGAGTCCGCACGGATCGACGGGGCCTCCTACGGCCGTATCTTCTGGGCGATTGTCATCCCGATGGCAGTTCCGGTGGCGGTCACCGTGGCGATCCTGACGGTTACCGGGACGTGGAATGAGTTCATGCTGATCAATATCCTGACGAGCAATGATGGCCTGAAGAGCCTTCCGGTCGGGGTACAGAAGTTCGCCGGGGCGCTCTCCACCGACTATGGAAAGCAGTTCGCCGCCCTGACGATTGGTTTGATTCCGATGCTCCTCTTCTATCTGGTCTTCCGCAAGGAGATCACCAAGGGTGTGGCAGCGGGGGCAGTGAAGGGCTGATCAAAAAAGTTTGACAGCTCCAAAAGAGCGTGGTACCATTAGTTTGTACAAAGTATGAACTATTGAAATACAAACTTCACCCCGTTGGGGCGGAGAATCAGAGACCAGAGGGGAGACCCCTCTGAAGAATGAATGGGAAAGTCATCAGGAGGTTGCTAATGACTGGATTGAAGAGAGTTGCTGTAGTGCTTCTTGCGTTGGTGGTGGTCAGCTCATCACTCTTTGCGCAGGGAACCAAAGAAGACGCTGCCAAGGGCCAGGTCACACTCAACGTGCTCAACTACATCGATATGAGTGAGCCCAACAGCGCCAATGAGGTACGACTGGTATGGGATAAGTTCGAGAGCGAGAACCCGGACATCAAGATCGTCCGCGAGGATCTCTTCAACGAGCCGTTCCACTACAAGACCGAGGCGTACATCGCAAGCGGACAGCTTCCCGACGTGCTCTACATGTGGCCGAGCGGACGCTCCACCAGCCTGCATACGACCGGTAGCGTCAAGGACCTGATGCCGCTTCTTGAGAAGGATGGCCTTGTCGATGACTACAATCCGGCAGCCCTGGCCCCCCAGTTCTCAGGGTTCCTTGGTGAGCTGCCCAACGGCATCACCACCACCCACATGCTCTTTGTCAACAAGAAGGTGCTCCGTGACAACGGCCTGACCCTCTCGACCGACTACAATGACATGAAGAAGATGGTCTCCACCTTGAAGGCCAAGGGCATCGAGCTCATCGCCATGGACAACATGGACGACTGGGTGATGCAGAGCTGCCTCTTCAGTATGGTCGTCGGCCGCTACGGCGGGACCGATTGGTATGACCGCCTCGAGGCCGGGAAGATCTCCTTCACCGACGACTGGTTCGTCAAGTCCCTCGAGTTGATCGACGACATGTACAAGAGTGGCATGATCAACCGCAACACCCTCTCGAGCCCCTACGGTGCCTCACGATCCTCTTTTGCCACCGGCAAGGCCGCCTTCCTCATCGACGGCGACTGGGCGACCGGTTCGTTCATGACCGACATCACCACCGGTGACGCCCTGATCAACGCCAAGGCCCAGGCCGATGACTTTGAACTGATGGCCATCACCAACCTTCCGGGCGAGGTCGTCAAGAACTCGAACAGTGGTGTAGTGGGAACCGGCTGGGGCATGAGTGCCAACATCGCAGCTGGCAGTGCCAAGGAAGAGGCTGCATGGCGCCTCATCAAGTACCTGCAGGGCGAGTATGTGCAGACCTACCGTCTCTCCACCGGTGCTTCCTTCCCCTCCAACCTCAAGGTTGATGTCGCCAAGGTCGCCGCTGAGCAGAACCTCGAGCCGTTCATCACCAAGCGAGCTGAGTACTACAACAAGTATGTGCCGATCACCCCGGTCATCGACGGTGTCTTGCACTCCGACGTCTACAACGTGATCAACAGTGGCTTGCAGGAGATTGGTCTTGGATCGAAGACTCCGCGCACCGTTGCCGCCGAAGTACAGCGTGCATGGGAAGCGTTTCTGAAGAACAAGTAAGAGATTGTTTCATCTACTGGGGGAGGCCGATCGGCCTCCCTTTTATATGGCGCCAATCCTGGTATTGCATTGCACTTAAAATCGTCGAGTAGACTGAGGTTGATTCTACCACCATCGTCCACCTAAACGAGTCTTGCAAATTGTATGGAGAGGGCCCACGAGTGCGTTTGTAGCGGTCAATGGCCCTTGATTTGCCCCTTGTTGCCTTGTGTGGTACGATGGGGCGAATTCGTGAGGGGGTACTTCATATGTGGATTGGATTTGCCTTTGGATCGGCGCTCTTTGCCGGCCTGACATCGATTCTTGCCAAGCTGGGGATTAAGAAGACTGATTCGACCGTCGCCACGGCGATTCGTACCATCGTGGTGCTACTCTTCTCCTGGCTCATGGTCCTCGTTGTGGGCTCAGGGCCAACGATCGTTGATGTAAGCGCCCACACCCTGCTCTTTCTCACCCTCTCCGGTTTTGCCACCGGGGCCTCCTGGCTCTGCTACTTCCGTGCCCTGCAGCTCGGGCCGGTGAACAAGGTCGTGCCCATCGACAAATCCAGCACCGCTCTGACGATTGTCCTGGCTTTGCTGTTCCTCGGCGAGGGGTTCTCGTGGATAAAGATAGCCGCTGTCCTCTCGATCCTCGGCGGTACCTACGCCATGATCCAAAAGCGTGTAGGGGAGGAGGCAGAGCGTGGAGAAGGTCGATCGTGGATCGTGTGGGCGATCTTCTCGGCGATCTTCGCCAGCATGACCGCCATCCTCGGCAAGGTGGGCATCAGCGGGATCGACTCCACCCTCGGCACGGCGATCCGCACCATCGTGGTGCTCATCATGGCATGGATCGTGCTCCTTGCCACCGGCAAGGGGCCCCTCATCAAGGAGACCCCCAAACGGGAGCTCCTCTTCATCTGCCTCTCAGGCCTCGCCACCGGAGGCTCCTGGCTCTGCTACTACAAGGCGTTGCACGACGGACCTGCGAGCGTGGTGGTACCGATTGACAAGCTCTCGATCCTGGTCACCATCGCCTTCAGCTACCTCGTCTTCGGCGAGAAGCTGAACAGACGTTCTGCGATCGGGCTCCTCTTCATCGTCGCCGGAACCCTCTCGCTCTTGCTTACCTGACCCTAACGCCTGCTGTTGGTGTAGAGGTCGAAGATCTTCCGTCCCCCGCCATCGAGGGCGGCCGATTGGCCTCCCTTTACAATGGTCTTGTGCGTGTTCATTTCTTTTTAGAGATACTTCCGAAATGTATGTGCCATACGACATAAAAGATTACTGGACCATCAGGTATTGGGTGGTTATGGAGGTGAAAAATTCTTTGCTGTAGAGCTCCAAAGTTTTCGGGTTTGGGATGAAGGGCATAACGTCTGCTTGTATGAGCGGGAAATCAGCACGGTTGAATCGGTTTTCCAATAGATTGAAGAGCTCATCCTTTGTCAATTTGCTCTCTCCTTGAAAATGACCTGACTGCCGCATTCGTTGCTCGAGGTGGCTGATATTAAGCTTTATGCCCTGTTGTAGGTACCACACGTAATCGTAGAAGTCTCTCCCTTTTTCACGGTTTTGCCTATTACGGCAGAGCAGGGCATGCATTTTACCGGCAAAGAGCGATGGCAGGTCATACAGTAGGACAGAGTAGGGAGAGGGTAGGAGTCGAATGTGACGTTCGTACGTTGCCCCCTCTGGAGGTTCTGTATCGATTTCTACCTTGATCGAGAGTATAGCATTGTTCGGTACCCCACTAATTGGTGCTTCCATCGCCATGATCTCAACGAGGTGCTGGATTGTATTCCCCTTGAGGAATGCAGATTGCACTGCGGTGCTCTTTCTCTTTTCCTTGAAAGAAGCTTTCATGTGAAAGCCATAGGATTGTAGTCCTTCTTCCATTGATTCGAGATAATTTTGCATTAAGAAGGAGGAATCTGTATGGATAAGTGAAAAATCCATGTCTTCCGAGAAACGATCAAGTCCGTGGAAGATCCTCAGTGCTGTGCCACCATAGAAGGCAGCACGTTCAAAGAAGTCGGTAGTTGAAAGTGCATTGAGGGTTACCTCCTGTATCACTTCCTTCAATGCATAAATAGCTTGGTGACTCGAAGTGGTCTCATATGTCCTGAGCATTGACTCTATTTCACTTCTCATAACTCCTCCATATAGCGAATGAACGTCTTTATGGTCGTACTATGATAGTACGGGGCGAGTAATTGCATCGCACTGTAGTCGAGGTCCTGGAGGCGATCGGTGTCGATGCGAAGATCCTCGGTTACCAAGGCCCTGATCGCCTCCTTTGAGCGGATGCCCCGGATCTTGTAGAGGGTATCCAGCAGGGCCTTCTCTGCGGAGGCCAGCCTGAAGCCATGGCCCTGTTCCTGGGCAGGCTGGAGAGCAGACGGGAAGATTTCCTTCGGCAGGTAGTGGAAGCTATACCGGCCGAAGGGGGTATCGAAGAACGTCTCCTTCTTGAGGTCATACCCTACACTCTTGATTGCGTACACGCGCTCTCCTATCAGACCGTGGTAGGCGAGGGCGGTCTCGAAGGAGACATAGCTTGGTGATAGGAGCATACCGGCGACTGGGAGGCGGGGGTCGGAGGGGGAGTCGGCATAGACACCTCGGGCTATACGGATGATCTCCCCCTTTTTGATCATCTGGGTCAGCTTTGACTTTGGAGAGGCGTATGCTCGCAGTTCATATAGGACATCATGATAGGTTTTTAGCATACTACCTCCACCAAGTACGATATTATCATACTTGGTACAGATAGTAAACAGTTATATTGGTCTAATTACCGATAATCTCTTGTTTGCCTCACGACATGTCTCTCATCCGCCTGACCCTATCGCCGGCTGTTGGTGTAGAGGTCGAAGACCTTCAGCTTCTCCTTGAACGCCTCGAGGCTCACTGCCTCCCGCGCCTTGAAGGTGACCACCTTCTGGGCGGTGGGACGGATCTCGAAGAGGTTGTCGCTGAAGGTCCCCTTGAGGTTCCCGGCATCGAGGGCGACCTGGAAGGCGGCCTTGGTGCAGCTGAGGGTGACCGAGAAGCCTCCCGGTGCCTTGGTGACCTCCACCTTGATCTGGGGGTCCTGCAGCCGGCTCTCCTTGGGCTTGGCGAGCATGAGCGAGTTCTCGATGTAGAGGTTGTCGCTCTTGAGCTTGAGGTAGATGAAGGTGTTCTCCCGCTCAAGTTTCTTCTTCTTGTTCAAGTCGATGGTACAGAGGTGGGTGCTGCTGTAGGGAGTAAAATCCTGGTGATACTCCTGCTTGCCCAGCTTCTTGCCATCATAGGTGGCGAACTTGACCGAAACCTTGGCGTCAGGGATTGGTTTGGGCCCATCGTTGACCACATAGACCTCGACGATCCCATCCTCCTTCTGGTAGGCGATGGGGAGGGCCGGGCTATAGAAGTGCTTGGCGGCATAGTGGAGCAGCTTCCACTTGCCGGTGTAGTCGATCGAGGACCAGCTGGCCACCGGCCAGTTGTCATTGAGCTGCCAGTAGAGGGTGCCCATGCAGTGGTCCATCGTGGTACGCCAGTACTCGATGGCCATCCGCATCGCCTTCGCCTGCTGGACCTGACTGAGGTAGAGCATCTCCTCAAAGGAGGAGGGGAAACGATAGTAGCGGCTGAAGTTCTCGATGATGATCGAGTTGCCCCTCGGATTCTTCTGGTGGTGCTCCATGACAGGGCTGGTGAGGTTGCGCTCATCCTCCCCGGCATAGCGCTCGACCGTGGAGAGGGAGGGGAAGGACTGGAAGCCGAACTCGCTGACAAAGCGCGGACGGATGGTGTAGTACTCCTCAAAGGGGCTGCCGTCATGCCAGACCGACCAGAAGTGCATGTCGCCGCGCTGGTCGTTGGTCCAGTTGTCGGAGAAGTCGCCCACCCCGGCCGAGGGGCTCGATGGCCACCAGGTGCGCGTCGGGTCCTCCTCCCGGATGACCCTGCCGATGACCCCCTCGTTGAGGCGGTCGTAGTCGATGACGTAGCGGTCGCGATTGGCCCGGCTCTCCTCATACCAGGTGATGGCCCCCAGGTCCTCGTTGTTGCCGCACCAGAGGGCGAGGCTTGCGTGGTGGGCGAGCCGGTCGACCTGGTAGCGGATCTCCTCCTCGACATTGTCGAGGAAGGCCTGGTTGGCAGGGTACATCGAGCAACTGAACATGCAGTCCTGCCAGATGAGGATCCCCTTCTCGTCACAGAGGTCGTAGAAGGCCTCCTTCTCGTACATGCCACCTCCCCAGAGGCGCAGCATGTTCATGTTGGCATCGACGGTCGACTGTAACAGGTACTCGTAGCGCTCATCAGTGAGGCGCGAGGGGAGGGCATCGAAGGGGATCCAGTTCGCCCCCTTGGCAAAGATGTCGGTGCCGTTGACTGAGAAGGTCATCGAGCGCCCGCCCGCCTCGTCATCGATGGTCTTCACCTCGAGGGTGCGGAACCCGATCCTTCGCGTCTCTGTCTGTTCCCCGATTCTCACCTCAAGGGGGTAGAGGACCGCCTTGCCGTGGCCGGAGGGCCACCAGCGCTGGATATTGTCCACCTTCAGGCGGAAGGTGAGGAGGTTGGGCCCCGCCTTGACGGAGACCTCCCCGCTCTGCGAAGAGCCGGCGATCTCTGCCCCAACCGACAGCCTCTGGTCAGCGACTGCGTTGTACCGCACCGTGATGGCCACATCCCAGCTGTCACCTTCAAGCGCTTTGGTCTCGATGCGCAGGCGCTCGATGATGCCCTCATTGACGAAGTCCAGCCTGACCGACTCATAGACCCCCATCGCCAGGATGCAGGGACCCCAGTCCCAGCCGAAGTGGCACTGGGTCTTGCGGATGAGGTTGCGATGCTCGGCGTAGACGGGGTAGACGGAGTAGGGGATCGGGTAGTCCAGCTTCTTCGCCTCCTCCTTGGCGTACGCCTCGGCGCTGGTGAAGAGAAGCGTGATGGTGTTCTCCCCCTCCTTGAGGTGGCCACTGAGGTCAAAGCGCCAGATCCTGAACTGGTTGTAGGTCGAGCCCACCTCCTCTCCGTTGATGCAGACAGTGATGATGGTATCGGCCATGGTGAGAGTGAGGACGGGCCTCGCTCCCTCTAGCTCCTCCGCCGTGACGGTGAAGGTCCGTTCAAGTTGCCAGTCAAGTTTGCCGACCCACTGCATCTCAAGCTCATTGGTGCCCCAATAGGGGTCGGCGATGACGCCCCCGTCAAGGAGGGCGCTATGGATATCCCCCGGCAGGGTGCAGGGCAAGGAGCCATCGGTTCCGAAGAAAGGGGTGTGCTGTGAAACAAGCTTATAGTTGAGTGGGGTAAGGGACCACGTGCCGTCCAACAGGGTAGTATGCATGGTGTATCGTCCTCCGTGAAGGAGTATACCATACTAGGGGGGGAAGGAGAATTGAACCGTGCGTTCCAGTTGTGCGACATCTCTCCTCTCAGATAGAAGAATCCTGAGACGCTTGCCATTCAACCTCCCATTGGTCGAGAGGACCCATGCTCCAGTGCAATAAACCGAGACTGGACGCCCTACTGGTCAGTAATGGCTGTAGTGTCTTGAATGAATACATAGTTGTTGACGATGTCAATCGAAATAAAATGAGAAAACAAAACACTATTTGTCATGCTCATCAGTAAATGAACTTAAAAAATGATAATATTCTCTACTAATCTCTACTATTTGTGTTCATCGTGAACAGAAATATGTAAAAATTTTGCTTTACAAAGGAAAAAAGAGGGGTTACCCTACAAGTGACTTGAGAGGAGAATCATATGGAATTGGTGAGCGCGAGTGCAATGTTGGCTGATGCCTGTAAACGGCATTATGCAGTAGGTCATTTTAATTTGAACAATATGGAAAGTATCAGAGCCTTTCTGTTTGCAGCACAGGAGGCACGGTCTCCCATAATTCTCTCGGTCTCTGGTGGAACAGCAAAGTACATGGGAGGGTATCGGACAATCTCCCATATGGTGGTTGATTTCATGCAATATCTGAACATTACCGTACCTGTGGCCCTGCATGTCGACCACGGCACGTATGATGAGGTTCTGCAGGCAATCGAGCAGGGGTTCAGCTCCGTTATGTTTGATGGCTCCTCCCTTCCGATAGAGAAGAACTTGGAGTTGACCGATGAGGTGCTACGCCTTGCCCGTAAACGCGGGATCAGCGTGGAAGCTGAAGTCGGAGGCATCGGTGGGGAAGAGGATGGGCATATAGCCAGAGGTGAGTGTGCCGATCCTTTGCAGTGCAGGATGATGGCAGATCTTGGGGTGGATTTTCTGGCTGCCGGCATTGGCAATATCCATGGCAAATATCCCGAGAACTGGGAAGGGTTGCACTTTGATCTTCTCGCTCAGATAAAAGAGGAAGTAGGGGCACTGCCCTTGGTTCTCCATGGTGGATCTAGTATCCCCGATGATCAGATTCGTAAGGCCATCGCATTGGGAGTAAGCAAGATCAATGTGAACACCGAATGCCAAATTGCGTTTACCTCTGCGACAAAACAGTACTTCCTGGATGGAAAGGACCTGGAGCCTCGAGGGTTCACCCCTCGAGCCATGTTGGCTTCAGGGATTGAAGCGACAAAACAGCTGTGCATGCAAAAGATGGAGTTGTTCGGAAGCGTAGGAAAAGCGTGATAGCTGGGAGGTTGATATGGAGAGAGTAGGTGCTTTGCAAGAGAAAGCTCGGCAAATCAGGATAGATACCCTCGATATGATCCTTAGCTCAGGGTCCGGGCATATTGGCGGATCATATTCGGCCTGTGACATACTTGTTGCATTGTATTATGATGTGATGAAAATATCTAAAGATCCAGCAGACCCTGATCGTGATCGGTTTGTGTTGAGCAAGGGGCATGCCAATCCGGTATTGTACGCAATACTCATGGATGTCGGATATGTACCGAAGACAGCAAAGAATACCCTCAGACAGTTTGGCAGTCCCTTCCAGGGGCATCCTGATAGTGCGGTCTGCCCTGGTATCGATTGTACCACCGGTTCCTTGGGGCAGGGCATCACCGTCGGCGTGGGGATGGCACTCGGCTTGAAGAAGCAGCACGGCTCCCAACGCGTCTTTGTGGTGACCGGTGATGGCGAACTCAACGAAGGAGTGTGCTGGGAGGCGTTCATGGCAGCCTCAAACTTCGAGCTCGACAATCTGACGATCATCATCGATCGGAATATGATCCAGCTGGGCAACAATACCGAGAAGTTGATGAAGCTTGGAGACCTGCGGGGCAAGATGGAGAGCTTCGGCTTTATGGTCGATGAGATTGACGGCCATGATTTCAATGCCCTGCTTCCGGCCTTGGAGAAGAAGACGGTAGGCAAGCCTCACTGCATCATCGCCAGGACGGTCAAGGGGAAGGGTGTCTCCTATATGGAGAATAATGTTGCTTGGCATGGAGGAGTTCCGAAGGGAGACCAAATAGCCCAGGCGTATGCTGAATTGGGAGGGACCTATAATGAGTGAGAAACGAGCCACACGACATGGATTTTATGATGGTCTGGTTGCTCTCGCTAGGGACCATGAGGATGTGTACGCTGTTGATGCTGACTTGGGTTCGGCCACAGGCTCCTCGATCTTCCAGAAAGCATTTCCCGAGCGTTACATCGACGTCGGGATTGCCGAGCAGAACCTCGTCGGCATCTCAGTAGGGCTTGCCCGTGTGGGGATAGTCCCCTTCTGCTCATCCATGGCGGTATTCGTGGTGGGCAGGGGTTTTGAGATTATACGCAACGCTGTTGCCTATTCGAGAATCAACGTAAAAATCATAGGAAGCCATACCGGCATAACTGCAGCATCTGACGGCGGTTCCCATCAGGCGATAGCCGACCTTGCCGCGATGAGGGCCCTGCCCAATATGGTGGTGCTCTCCCCGTGTGATTACAACCAAGCCAAAAAGATGGCATCGGTGATGTATTCACATGAAGGTCCTGTATATCTGCGAACCTCTCGCGAACCGGTGGAGAATGTTACCAGTGAAGAAGATGAAATCACCTTGGGAAGGGCCCAGAAACTGAGGTCTGGAAAGGACGTGTGTATCATCGCGACCGGAATGATGACTGTGCTGGCTGTCAGGGCGTCTCAGATTCTTGAGAGTGAAGGAATTGATGCCACCATTATCAATATCCATACAATCAAGCCACTGGATACAGAATCCATTAGGGAGGAAGTCATCGCTTGTAAGGGCAGGGTTGTGGTCTGTGAAGAGGCAAATATGTTCGGAGGTCTCTCTGAGGCCGTGGCCTCCTCGTTGGTGGAAGAGAACGATATCGTGTTTGCTCAGGTGGCAATCGAAGATCGGTTTGGCCAGTCAGGGGCAACAGCAACCATATTGGAAGAGTATGGCGTGACACCTGAGGCGATAGCCCAGAAGGCGAGGAGGGTAGTACACCATTAAGATGGGACCGTTATTCCAAGTCATCGGGGTAGGACACAGTTGTCTCGACCAGCTGTGTACCATTGATCGGTATCCAGCTGAAGATGATTCTACCCGTATCATCTCGATCTCGGTTCAGGGAGGTGGGGCGGTAGCTACAGCCTGTGCAGCAGCCAGCCGCCTTGGTGTCAGCACTGCGTTCATAGGAAATGTGGGCTTCGACCGGATTAGCGATTCCATCATCGAGCAGTTTGCCAAGGATGGCGTGTATACCGATGCAATGCCAAGGCGTGCCGACTATCATGGTCTTCAGTCATTCGTGATGGTCAACCAGACAACTGGTACACGGACGAAATTTCCTCAGCGGGACACCAATCCTGTGATAGAGTGGAATAAGGATTTAATCGCCATGATTGAGGGTGCAAAGGTTTTGCATCTTGATGGGACCAACTGGGAGAATGCCTTCAAGGCCGCCTTGATAGCACGGGAGGCAGGGGTGCTTGTGTCATTGGATGGATGCTCAATGCAAGCAGACAATGAGAAGAATCGACAACTTGCCTCGATGGCGGATGTCTTGATCATGAACAAGAAGTACCCATTGCGCGTGTCTGGAAAAGCGTCTCTCGAGGAGGCCCTCCTAGAGATGGCACACTGGGGGCCCTCCCTGGTAGCCGGTACGCTTGGAGATCAGGGCTGTGTGGCCGTCATCGACGGCAGGCTTGAAGAGTTCAAGGCGGTGCCAGTTGACACCGTAGTTGATACCACTGGCGCGGGGGATGTCTTTCATGGAGCCTTCATCGCCGCACATCTGGATGGGATGAACGTGCGTGATTGTATACGGTTTGCGAGCTCTGCTGCAGCCTTGAAGTGTACCAAAGTAGGGGGTAGGGATGGCATTCCGAGCAAGGATGAAGTCCTGGCCCTGATGAAGAAATCAAAATAGCCAGAGAGGCTATCAAGATAACAAAGGAGATGTAGCATGAAAAAAACTGTAAGTATTTTTCTAATCGTCTTGGTCACCATGGCAGTAGTTTTTGCAGCAGGCACTACTGAAACAAAGAAGGCTGGAGGAAGTGGAGAACTCATCCTGTACACCACCGTTGCTGATGCGCAGTATGACATGACCATCGAAGCGTTCAATAAGCTGTACCCTAACATCAAGGTGTACTACACCTATGGTGGGGCAGGCGAGAGCAAGGCGCGAATCAAGGCTGAGGCAGCCAATCCCCAGGCGGATGTGATGTACGGAGGGCTCCAGTACGGTGATCTTGCAGAGTATGGCCAATACTTCGAATCCTATGTAAGCGTGAACGACAAAAACGTACAGCCTGGCTATGAAAATACCACCGGTAAACTCAGCTTCCACGACATTCAGATTCCTTGTCTGATTGTGAATACGCAGCTTGAGAAGAGCACTGGTGTGAAAATCGACAGCTGGGAGTCCTTGCTCGATCCCCGATTGAAAGGAAAGATTGTCTCAGCAAACCCGACCGCGTCCTCTTCGGCATGGAACAACCTGCAGTGCCTGCTCACCGACTTTGGTGGATGGGACAGTCCGGCAGCGTGGGACTATGTCGCCAAGTTGATGCAGAATGGCCTAGTGATTGTGAGTTCCTCTTCTACTCCTGCCAAAGCAACCTTTGCAGGTGAGTATGTAGTTGGCCTTACCTATGAGCCGCTTGCAATCCAGTTGCTCGACGGCGGTTCCACGGGAGCCCATGTAGAGTTCTGGAAGGAAGGGACCACTTCGATTGGCTTTGCTTCTGCTATCATCAAGGGAGCAAAGAACCTTGAGAATGCTAAGCTGTTCATGGATTTCCTTCAGAGTGATGAAGGACAGAAGTGCTATCTGGACAGTGGTGCACGCCCGGTAACCACGAGCAAGCTCGCTGGCGGCAGCCCCAACATGGTCGATCTCGATACGATTGTCGTGAAGGTAGCGGACACCGAGGCGTTTGCAGTTCATAAGGGAGATATCTCTGAAAAGTGGAATAGCTATTGGGCACAGTACGGCACTCGCTAATTTGAGTACAGACCTTAACGGTAGTCTTGCCTCGGCAAGGCTACCGACTATGTAGGGAGAAAGATGATGGAGTATTGGATCAAGATTAGAAATGCTATGAAGAAGTATGGGGATTTTGTTGCCATCCCAGACATCTCTCTCGATATCGCGCGTGGTGAGTTTTTCACGTTGCTCGGGCCGTCCGGCTGCGGGAAAACGACGTTGCTACGGATGATTGCAGGATTCAACACTATCGAGGGTGGTGAATTCTACTTTGGTGACCGCCTGATAAACGACCTCGATCCAGCAAAGCGGAACATCGGCATGGTCTTCCAGAACTACGCGATATTCCCGCATCTGACGGTACGAAAGAATGTGGCTTTTGGCCTCAAGAATAGGAAGTTACCACCGCAGACTATCGAGGCACAAGCCACCAAGTTCATGAAGTTGATGAAGATCGAGGAGTATGCCGACAGGCTTCCTGAAAAGCTCTCCGGAGGGCAGCAACAGCGGGTTGCTCTTGCGCGGGCCTTGGCAATTGAGCCGGAGGTCTTGCTGATGGATGAACCGCTTTCAAATCTGGATGCGAAATTGCGCGTCGAGATGCGTGAAGTAATCAAGGAAATACAAAACCGGCTCGGCATCACTACGGTGTATGTGACTCATGATCAAGAGGAAGCCATGGCAGTCAGTGACCGGATTGCTGTCATGGATCGAGGGCTTATCCAGCAGATTGGCTCACCGAAGGAGCTCTATCAGCGACCTGCTAACCTGTTCGTTGCCACCTTCCTTGGTCGAACCAATATCATGTCAGCTACTATACATACCGATAATGGAACAGTAGGTCTGAATTTTGCAGATGGCTACAACTTGCCTATGACAAACCTCAAGGAGGTTGAATCCGGCCAGAGTGTTGTTGTATCGGTGAGGCCAGAGGAGTTGGTCATCAAGGAGGAAGAAGTCGCCGGGAAAGGAAATTGCTTGAGGGCAACCGTCGTCTACTCTACATTCCTTGGACTCAACACCCACTATATCGTGGAATTGGATAGTGGAGAACGCGTCGAAATTATCCAGGAGTCACAAATCGATGACATTATTGAGAATGGAACATTTATTGGCTTGACCATCAAAGCTGAGAAGATAAACGTCTTTACCGAGGATGGTTCGACATCCTTGGTCCGGTAACGGGGTTGGGTATGGTTAAACAGAAGAATCGACAACATGATTTTTGGTTTATAGCGAGTTTTATCATCCTTGGTCTGTATGCCCTTTTCATGGTATACCCCCTTTCAACCGTGGTTCGCCAATCAGTGGTAGACGAGACGACGGGGCGCTTCTCCCTCAGGTATATGCGCCAGTTCTTCAGTCAGCCCTACTACTACCGAACGCTCATCAATAGCTTCAAGGTGGCAATCACTACAGGCATCATTGCAGTGGTTGTGGGTACCCCGTTAGCGTATCTATATACAATGTATGATATAAGAGGCCGGAAGACACTACAACTATTGATCATTCTCAGTAGTATGTCTGCCCCATTCATTGGAGCGTATGCGTGGATTTTGCTCCTGGGTCGTGCAGGCACTATCACAAAATTCATTCAATCCACCTTCGGCTATACAATTCCCAATATCTATGGGTTCAATGGGATTCTGTTGGTGTTGTCGACAAAGCTCTTCCCTCTGGTATTTTTGTACGTATCAGGTGCATTAAGGAATATTGACAATTCTTTGCTCGAATCATCTGCAAACATGGGTTGTACAGGATTTAAGAGATTCTTCACCGTGGTGCTCCCCTTGTGTATGCCCTCGATCCTCGCCGCTTCCCTGATGGTGTTCATGAGAGCATTGGCAGATTTCGGCACTCCACTTATGATAGGTGAGGGGTATATGACCTTCCCGGTCATCATCTACAACCAATACATTGGAGAGGTAGGGACAAACCAGAATTTCGCCTCGGCTATCAGTGTGATAGCCATCATAATCACGCTCGGTTTCTTTTTGCTACAGCGATACCTCTCCAACCGTCATAGTTTTTCGATGAGTGCCATGCACTCCATCGAACGGAAGAAAGCGTCTCCCGTGGGAAATTTTTTCATTCACCTCTACGCATATGGCGTTGTTGCCATATCCCTTCTGCCCCAGGTATATCTGATCTATCTATCGTTCAGGAAGACCTCCAGCGCAGGGATAGTGTTCCTTGAAGGCTACTCTTTGAAGAGTTACCAGCAGGTGTTCAGCAATATGGGAGGAACTATCTGGAACACCATCCGTATTTGTGGCGTGGCCTTGATTATCATAATCGTGTTAGCAATCCTCATCTCATACCTGGTGGTGCGGCGGAGGAATTTCACCAATGCACTCATCGACTCACTTTCGATGATTCCTTACATTATTCCGGGAGCTGTTGTCGGAATCTCATTAATTACATCGTTCAACAACCCCTATCTCCCGCTTGTGGGGACTGCAACAATCATGATTGTTTCGATGGTGATCCGAAGAATCCCCTATACCATCCGTTCGTCGGTTGCCATCCTCTCGCAGATTCCCCTCTCCATCGATGAGGCTGCCGAGTCATTGGGTGCCGGGAAAGTCAAGACGTTGGTCCAAATCACGGTTCCGATGATGCTCAATGGTATTTTTGCAGGGGCCATCATGAGCTGGGTAACCCTGATCACCGAGCTCTCCTCTTCAATCCTTCTCTATTCCTTCAGAACCCAGACACTGAATGTCGCCATCTATACCATGGTCGCCAAGGGTGCTGATGGTAGAGCGTGTGCCCTATCGACAATCCTGATGCTCTTCACGGTAGTCTCACTGTTGCTGTTCAACAAATTCTCAAAGGATGGAGAAATCATGCTTTGATGTCAGACAATATAGAGTTTGACATCCTGCTTTCTGAGGCGTTCGACGGTTTGTTTGCTGATATTTGAGTCAGTTACAACAGTGTCGAACGCCTTGAAATCAAAAGCGTAGCACAGCGCTTTTCGTTCGAATTTTGAACTGTCGATTAGCAGGATTGATTGCCGTGCTTGTTCAATCATGGTTCGTTTGATGCTTGCTTCAATCGGGATTGCCGCAGAGAGGCCGGCTTCTGGGTCAGCACCGGTCACACTGATGATGCACTTATCGACATTATATCGGCGTATATGGGCTTCAGCATCCGGTCCTGCAACCTGGTGGGTGTCTCGTACGAGCTCCCCTCCAATCTGGATGACTCTATTTGTGTCATTGTCTAACAGTATTTCAGCAATTCCCGGTGAGTTGGTAACAACGAGGAGGTTGTGCTTGTCCTTCAGGAAGGAGGCGAAAATCTGTGTAGTGCTGCCTCCATCAATCATAAGGCTATCATTGTCGTTGATGAGGGTGACCGCGAATTGTGCGATACGTTCCTTCTGTTCCTTGTTCTTCTCAAGTCGGCTTCCAATCGATGAAGTTCTCCAGATTGACTTCTTACGTTCATTTTTTACGGCTCCACCGTGGATTCTGATCAATGACTCACTTTTTTCAAGGTAGGCGAGATCCCTTCGTACCGTAACCTCGGTTGATTGGGTCAGGAGCGCTAGTTCTGCGATATCTGCACGCCCTTTCTCATTGATATATGTGACTATCTTCTTTCTTCGTTCTACTATTATATCTCGCTGTGCCATGGCTAGAGTATGATTGATTCAATATGTCCTGTCAATTTTAAACTGAATATGAACAGATTTTAGTCCAAGATGGACATGTAGTTATTCGGTTTCCAGTCGCCTCTAGTGTTACTGGGAGGGCGTATGATGAAAAGGGAGAGCACTAGTATGGTTATTCAGCCATGGCACCCCAGTTTACCTACCGGGGACCCCGATTCAACGATCTAGGACCCAACTCTGGCGAAGAGTTTCGCGACGATTACCTCATCCCCTGTCTCCTCGAGAGTGAATCCAAGGAGGCAGTCATTGATTTTGCCGGCACACAGATGTTCTCCCCCTCCTTCCTGGAGGAAGCCTTTTGTGGAGCGGTGCTCAAAGGCTGTGGTGAGAAGATACGGCACATCAGATTTCTGAACGTTACGGCGATGTGGAGTAGGTGTCATCCGCCGGGGCTCTCAGCCGAAATGCGTACTATTGAGAATATCGAGTTACACTACAGGCCGGCAATTGCCGGCCTGTAATATGATTACCCATCAAAGTACGTGCGGTCTCTACCAGCTCACACTCCCTGTTCGAGGGAGAGGGTGACGGTGGTGCGGTCGCTGACCTCGGGGGGGCCGAAGTACTGGATGGCTCCCGGGTAGACGAAGGCGGTCTCGATGGCCCAGGTCTCCCGCTCTCTGGCAAAGTGCTTGAAGGGCTCGCCTTCGAGGTCGACGAGTGCCTTCTCGATGACCGGTTTGGGCTCGCCGTGGCGGACCTCCATGTTCATCATCATCGTGATGGGGATGCCGCCTGCGTTCCATTCGACTGCAGGCTTGGTCAGGCCGGTGACACTCGACATGTAGCCGGTCAGGCCGCTTGCGATGAGGAGGAAGGCGTTGTAACCGAGGCTGTAGCAGTAGTCACTGTCGAAGTTCGTCGGGAATGCACAGCGCCCCTCATACCCGAAGAAGTGGGTCATCGAGCTGAATTTGCCCTTGTAGGTACCCTCCCTCTTCATCTTTACGAGGCGGGACTCGACCATCTCTGCCAGCAGCTTGTCGGTCTCGATGCGGGAGACCTGGACGTTGCCGTGGGGGTCGCGGTCCATGAGCAGCTGCTCCTTGATGGAGGTGGGGAGGATTGCGAACGCCTCTGCCGATGCCTCGCTGAGGCGGTCCTTGACAAAGTCGATCTTCTCGTTGGCCTTGGCCAATGCGTTGAACGCCTCACTCTCCCTGGCCAAGAGGTCGTTGACCTCACTGATCAGCACCTTGATCTCGGGGATGAACTCGATCACACCCTCGGGGATGATGGCGATGCCGAAGTTCAGTCCCTGATCGGCACGGGCGCTGATGATCTGGGCCATCTCGTTGACGATCGACTTGAGGCTCTGCTTCCGTGCCGCGACCTCTTCGCCGATGAGACAGATGTTGGGCTGGGTCTCGAGGGCGCACTCAAGGCCGATGTGGCTGGCACTGCGACCCATGACCTTGATGAAGTGCCAATACTTCTTGGCGCTGTTGGAGTCACGGGCGATATTGCCGATCAGCTCACTGTAGGTCTTGGTGGCGGTATCAAAGCCGAAGGAGATCTCGATGTACTCGTTCTTGAGGTCCCCATCGATCGTCTTCGGGCAGCCGATGACCTGGATCGGGTGGCGCTTCTCAAGGAAGTACTCGGCCAGGACCGCGGCGTTGGTGTTGGAGTCATCACCGCCGATGATCACCAGGGCACTGATATCGTGGGAGAGGCAGACCTCTGCACAGCGCTCGAACTGCTCGAGGGTCTCGAGCTTGGTGCGCCCGCTGCCGATGATGTCAAACCCGCCGGTGTTGCGGTAGGGGTCGAGGTACTCGCTGTCTATGATGCGATAGGAGTCCTCGAGGATGCCGGAGGGGCCGCCCTTGAAGCCGTAGAGCAGGTTCTCGGGATTGGCTGCCTTCAGGGCATCGAAGATGCCGCTGATGACGTTGTGGCCACCGGGGGCCTGCCCGCCGCTGAGGATCACTGCGACATTGCGTTTTTCGCCGATGGCAGGGTTGGGACCCTTTGCAAAGGAGACGCGGCTCTTGCCGTAGGTATGGGGGAAGAGGGCCCTGATCAGGTCCTGATCACGTTTAGGGGCGGTCTTCTCTCCGAAGACTGCAGCGATGGTGGTGATATCTTCGCTGAGAATCTTCGGCAATTTGGGCTTGTACCCGTGGCGAAGTTGTTGCAATGGGGAGATTTCCATAGTGCACTCCTGATTTCTTGGTAATTGGTTTCCTCCCTCAACCATAGAACAAAAGTCCCCTCTGTTTCAAGCAGAGCCCTTGCATGCCCCCCGCCTCTTCGGTAGGCTTGGGTATGCGCAAAATCTACATCGATGCCGACTCGCTCCCAGTCCAGATCAGAGCCATCGTCCTCAGGCGTGTGATGAGGGAGGGGATTGCCGCCATCTTTGTCGCCGACCGTCCCCTCAAGGATGTCAGGCGCGCCTACGAGGAGCATACCGCCCTGCTGCGCGCAGCGGAGCGGGAGGCGGGGGAGGAGGACAGTGACCGCCTTCGCTCGATCCGCAGTCCCATCTCGATGGTGGTGGTCGAGGCGGGTCTCGATAGCGCCGACAACTGGATCGTCGACCATGCCGAGGCGGATGCGCTTGCCATCACCCATGATGTGCCGCTTGCCAGCCGCCTGGCAGAGAAGGGCCTGGTGGTCCTCGATGACCGTGGCGGGGTCTATACCAGCGAAAATGTCGGTGAGCGCCTCTCGATGCGCAACCTCATGGGTGAGCTCAGGGAGATGGGGATCTACAGCGAGCAGCACCGCCCGATGGACAACCGGCAGGTGAAGGCGTTCAGCGATGCCTTTGACGGGGTCCTGTTCAAGCATCTGAAGCAATCATAGCACCCCTTGCCCTTTTGGAGTGTGAAGCATCCCATCACGCTGCTCTACCACAATCCAATCGAACGCGAGCGCCTGCTCGCCCGTCTCAACCGCCTTGCAACGCTTCGTATCACTCCGATGCGCTTTAGCGCCTGCCCTGCCCCTGACGGGGAACTCTGTGTCTGTTGGTGCGCAGACCTGCCGGCCGCCCTCTCGGCAAAGGAGGCGGTCGGCGAGGCGCTCCTGATCATCCACCCCGGCCACTGCGACCAACTCTTCACGCTCTTGGAGGATGCCCAGTGTGCAACCTGTCCCCTCTTTGAGAGCGATGAGGTGCTTGAGGCCAAGATTGAACGCCTCACAAGACCTGAGGCGTATGCAGAGGAGAGTGCAGAGACGGCTATCTATCTGACCGCACGTGAACGGGATGTGGTACGCCTGCTCGTCAGTGGGCTCGATACCGCCCAGATCGCCTCACACCTCGGCATCAAGGCGACGACCGTCGTCGCCCACAAGAAGCATATCTTCCTCAAGAGCGGGGTGAAGACAACTGCCCAGCTGGTCGCCTGGGCCCTGATCAGAAGTCGGCCAGACGGGGAGCGCGGGGGTAGGGGATGACGTCTCGGATGTTGGCCATGCCGGTGACGTACTGCACCACGCGCTCGAAGCCCAGGCCGAAGCCGGCGTGCGGGACGGTCCCGAAGCGCCTCAGGTCAAGGTACCACCAGTAATCGGCCGGGTCGAGGTTCATCTCGACCATCCGCTTGACGAGGATGTCGAGGTCGGCCTCCCTCTCGCTGCCGCCGATGATCTCCCCGAGGCGAGGGACGAGGACGTCCATGCCACGCACCGTCTTCTCATCGTCATTCAGCTTCATGTAGAACGCCTTGATATCCTTGGGGTAGTCGGTGACAATCGTCGGGCTCTTGGCGATGACCTCGGTGATGAACTTCTCATGTTCACTCTGCAGGTCGATGCCCCACGAGACTGGGTAGTCGAATGTGTCATTGTACTTCTCCAGCTCCTTGACCGCATCGGTGTAGGTGAGGTGTACAAAGGGCGATTCGACGATTTTGGCAAGGGTGTCGTTCATGCCGGCTTCGATGTGGGTGCTGAAGAACTCCATATCCTCGCCGCACTTCTCCAAGACAGATGAGAAGAGGTATTTGAGGAACTCCTCGGCAATGGCCATGTTCCCCTCAAGCGTACAGAACGCCATCTCGGGCTCCACCATCCAGAATTCGGAGAGGTGGCGCTTGGTGTTGGAGTTCTCGGCGCGGAAGGTCGGCCCGAAGGTGTAGATGTTCTTCAGTGCGGTGGCGTAGGTCTCACCCTCGAGCTGGCCGCTGACGGTGAGGAAGGCTTGGCGGGAGAAGAAGTCCTCGTTCCAGTCGACCAGTCCCGCTTCGGTCTTGGGGACATTCTCGAGGTCGAGTGTGGTCACCTGGAACATCTGGCCGGCACCCTCGGCATCGCTGGTGCTGATGATCGGGGTATGGACCCAGATGAAGCCACGCTCCTGGAAGTACTGGTGGATCGCCCAGCTGAGGACGTTGCGCACCCGGGTGACCGCACCGAAGGTGTTGGTCCGTGCCCTGAGGTGGGCAATGTCGCGCAGGTACTCCAAGCTATGGCGCTTCTTCTGCAGGGGGTAGGTCTCCGGTGGGCACGAGCCGACCAGGGTGAGGGCGGACGCTGCCATCTCGACTGCCTGGTTTGAGCCCTGGCTTGCGACGATGGTACCGGTGACGATCACCGAGGAGCCGGTGGTGATGGAGTCAAGGAGCGCCTGGTCGCCCAGCTCCTCCTTGTTGATGACAACCTGCAGCCCCTTGAGTGTCGATCCGTCATTCAGCTCCAGGAAACAGACATTCTTGCTGTCTCGTTTGGTCCGCACCCAGCCTTCGGCCTTGAGGGTTTCGCTGCTCGGTTCTCGCTTCAATAGAGTGCCAATTCGTTCGTTCATCACACGTGCTCCTTCCTGACAAGCCATTATGAGTTCTTTTCGTTGTGCGAGTCAATGATTGAGATGAAATGGTCTATATTAACAGATTGACAAATAATGTTAATGTGTAATATAAGAGGGTATATCCCAATGAAGCGGAGGCCACGATGTACCAGACCATCCCACAAATCTTCTTTCAGAGAGCCCACACCTATGCTGAGAATACCGCTCAGATGTACAAGACAGGGAAGGGAACCTTCAACTCGGTCACCTATAGCGAGCTTGCCGGCGAGGTGGAGAGCCTTGCCTCGGCGCTCCTCGAGCTCGGCATCCGCCGGGGCAGTGGTGTCGGCCTGATCAGCGACAACCGCAAGGAGTGGCTCGTCAGCGACCTGGCCATCCTCTCCCTCGGCGCAGCGGACGTGCCGCGCGGGCGCGATGCGATGCCCTATGAGGTCTCCTTCATCCTCTCTACCACCGAGGCGGAGTTCTGCTTCGTCGAGAATGAGGTCCAGCTCAACAAAGTGCTCTCCCTCTGCTCCACGCTTCCCCTGCTCAAGACCCTCATCGTCATGGATGACACCTACACCGCAGCCAGATCTGAGGTCGGTGGCGTGCGTATCCTGCGCTTGGATGATCTGGTCAGGAGGGGACGGGAGCTGAACAGGGACAGCGCACGCCTCTCTGCCATGCGTGGTGAGCGGGAGAAGGGGGTCGACAGTGAGGTCGCCACCATCATCTTCACCAGCGGTACCACCGGGGACCCCAAGGGGGTGATGCTCACCCATGCAAACTTTGCCTACCAGCTCGAGGCCGTCCCCAAGCTGATCGAGGGGATTGATACCGGACAGCGCTGGCTCAGTGTCCTGCCTGTCTGGCACTCCTTTGAACGCATCCTGCAGTATGTCATCGTCAACCAGGCGTCGACGATTGCATACTCCAAGCCGCTTGGCTCGGTCCTGCTCGCGGACCTGGGGGTCATCAACCCCCACTTCATGGGGTCGGTGCCCCGTATCTGGGAGGCGGTCAGGGCTGGTGTCTTTGCCAGCATGAAGGGAAAGAGTGCCCTGGTACGGGGGATGTTCTCCTTCTTTGTGAAGGTCGCCTCCTCCTACAGCCACAACAAGGACCTCTTCTTCGGCAAGGTGGCCACCTTCAAGAAGCGCAACAGGGCCCTCGATGTGGTACGCTCGGCCCTGCCCATGGTCTTGTTGCATCCACTCTACGCGCTTGGCGACAAACTTGTCTTCAGCCAGGTCAAGGCGAAGCTCGGCACCTCCTTCATCGCCGGGGTCAGCGGTGGCGGTTCACTTCCTGAGGGCGTCGACCTCTTCTTCGCCTCCATCGGCATCAAGCTCCTCGATGGCTACGGCTTGACCGAGTCTGCACCGGTGGTCGGGGTGCGCCCGCTTGTCGGCGGGGTCAAGCGCACCATGACCCTGCTCGAGGGGACCGAGGCGCGCATCGTCGATGGCGATGGCCGGGATGTGGAGCCGGGTGAGAAGGGGGTTCTCTTCGTCCGAGGCCCGCAGGTGATGAAGGGGTACTACAAGCGTCCCGACCTGACTGAGAAGGTCCTCTCCAGCGATGGGTGGCTCGATACCGGGGACCTGGCAATGTGGACGCACAAGGGTGAGTTCGCCATCGCCGGCCGGGCAAAGGATACCATCGTCCTCTCAGGGGGTGAGAACCTTGAGCCGATTCCGATCGAGGCGAAGCTCTGTGAGAGCGAGTATATCGAGAGCGCGGTGGTGCTCGGCCAGGACAAGCGCTACCTCGGGGCCCTGATCGTCCTCAACAGGGCGCGCATCGAGGAGTACCTCAATGAGAAGGAGATCCCCTACCTCAGTGACAAGCTCGCCCAGATGGCCGAGGTGAAGGCCCTGATCGAGCGGACAGTGGCGGAGATCATCAGCAGTAAGCATGGCTTCAAGAGCTTCGAGCACATCGTTCGCTTTACGCTGTTGGGCAAGAGCTTCGAGGTGGGGCGTGAGCTGTCGGCCAAGCAGGAGCTCAAGCGGTTTGAGATCAATCGCCTCTATGAGGAGGAGATTGCGGATCTCTTTGCAAGCTAGTCTTGGTTGCCTTTTTGCCTACTGTTGTATAGGATTGTCTTGTGATACAGATCATAGGGACAAAGAAGGACCGCGAGACGGCCAAGGCGATACGTTTCTGCAAGGAGCGCTCCATTGCCTTCCAGCTTGTAGACCTCTCCCAGCGCTCGCTCTCTGCGGGCGAGTGGGAGTCCATCTTCTCCTGCCACCAACCACTCTCGCTGATCGACAGCGAGAGTGCCGCGTATAAGAAGGGCGGGTATGAACACCGCCTCTTCGATGCCAAGGAGGAGCTTGTGGAGAACCCGCAGCTGCTACGCCTGCCGATCCTGCGGAGCCGTGGCCGCGTGCAGGTCGGATATGATGAAACGACGCTCTCCCTCTGGGGAGGTGCCTGATGGTCAGCTGGGCAGTTCTGGGCTCTGGCTCCAGCGGCAACAGCTACCTCTTCAGTGATGGTGAAACCAGTCTCTTGATCGACCAAGGGTTCAGTGTGGTCGAGCTCAAGCGTCGCCTGGCACGGTTCTCGACCACCATCGATACGGTTGCGGCGGCCTTTGTTACCCACCTCCATCCAGACCACGCCCGGGGTATCGGCACCGTGGCCCGGATGCATCGCGTCCCTATCTGGATGCACGCCAAGGCGGTCGAGCTGCAAGCGGGCCTTGTCTCCGACCTCAGGATCCCGGCGGGGTTGCTCAATGTCGTCAACCCCTTCGAGGTTGTCGAGGTGGGCCCCTTCTCCGTCTTCTGCTTTGAGACGAGCCACGACTGTGCCGGCTCGGTGGGCTGGGTCGTCGCCTATGGGGAGGAGCGCTTCATGGTCCTCACCGATACCGGGGTCACCAATGAGGTGCAGCGCACCCTTGCCCGTGATGCCCAGGTGCTCTTCCTGGAGGCAAACTACGACCGCGAGATGCTCAGGACCGGCCCCTATCCGCCCTACCTGAAGGCGCGGATCGCCTCAAGGGAGGGCCACCTCTCCAATGATGAGGCCTTCACATTCCTCTCTGAAAGCGGCTTTCAAGGAAGCCACGTCTACTTTATACATATCAGTGATACCAACAACAGTGTGGACCTGCTCGAGGCGGCGGCATCCCGGTTGAGCCCGGTCCCCTTCACCGTCTGCGCCAAAGGCCAGTGCTACGGGATGGTAGGGAGCTAGCTATGGGAAAGAAACGAGCGAAAAAGACAAAGCCGTGGACAAAGCGGCGCATCAGGCGCCTGAAGCGAAGCGACGGGCTCACCATGAAGCTGGTCACCTCCTTCACCATGGATTCGGTGGTGGAATCCACGGCGAGCCGGCACCCCAAGCGCGTCGCCCTGCGCCTCTACCGCGATGATGAGAGTGCGGTGACCTTCGGTGAGCTCAAGCAGGCCAAGGACGCCATAGGCCTCTACCTCATCGACCATGGGTTCGAGAAGGGGGACAAGATCGCCCTTATCGGCGAGAGCTGTCCCACCTGGCTGGTGGCGTACTTCGGCCTCACCTCGATCGGGTGCATCGCGGTGCCGGTCCTCCCTGACTTCTCGGCCAAGGAGATGGGCCAGATCCTCGAACATAGCGGAGCCAAGGGTGTGATCGTCAATGCCAAGCACTTCGAGAAGGTCATCCCCTTTGTGCGGGAGAATCCCGACGGCCTCTTCCGTATGGAGGACCTCTTCCACATCCCCCATCCCATCAGCGCAGAGCTGGCCAACAAGGAGCAGTTCTCCTGGGCTCCCGGGCGGGATATCAGGCGGCGAAAGATCGACGGAAAGTCGATGGCGGTGCGGGCCAAGCGCCTCTGCGGTGAGAATGACATCGCCTCGATCATCTATACCAGCGGCACCACCGGCTCGAGCAAGGCGGTGATGCTCACCCACAAGAACCTGGTCTGGAACGCCGATATCTCCTCGGATGTGTACATACACCTCAAGCCGGGCAACCGGGTCCTCTCGCTCCTGCCGATCAGCCACGTCTACGAGTTCACCGTCGGCCAGCTCCTCGAGCTGCTCTGCGGCTGTGAGATCGTCTATCTCGGCAAGGCCCCTGCACCGTCGATCCTCCTGCCGGCCCTCAAGGAGGTGAGGCCGCATGTGGTGATGACCGTCCCGCTCCTCATCGAGAAGGTCTACCGCTCCTCGGTCCTGCCGGCCCTCAAGGGGAACCCGAAGATGGCCAAGTGGCAATCCTTCGGCCCCACCCGTCGCCTCATCGCACGGGTGGCCGGCCGCAAGCTGAAGGTGAACTTCGGCGGCAAGATCCGGTTCTTCGGCATCGGGGGCGCACCGCTGGACCTCGAGGTCGAGTCCTTCCTCGCCGATGCCTCCTTCCCGTACTCAATCGGCTACGGGCTTACCGAGACCAGCCCCTTGATCGCAGGGGGCCTGCCCAACCGGCACTACGTGGGCACTATCGGCAAGCTGGTCGAGCACCTGGATGTGAAGATCGACAACCCCGACCCAGAGACCGGGGTGGGCGAGATCCTCGTCAAGGGCCCCTCGGTCATGGTCGGCTACTACAAGAATGATGAGCTGAATCGTGAGGCGTTCACCGACGACGGCTACTTCCGCACTGGTGACCTCGGCCATCTGGACAGGCGGGGACGCCTCTCGATCAAGGGGCGGACCAAGACGATGATCCTCGGCAGTGGGGGGGAGAACATCTACCCCGAGCTCATCGAGGCGCTGATCAACAACCTGGAGTACGTCACCGAGAGCCTGGTCATCCCCGAGCAGGGGGGCCTGGCGGCCCTGATCAAGATCGATCTCGACTCCTTTGCCGAGAAGATGGCCCTCAACGTCAATGATGCAAAGGTCGAGGCGATCAAGTACGTGACCAAGATCCGTGACGATGTGAACAAGGAGCTCGCCGTCTTCAGCCGCATCCGCACCGCGGAGCTGCAGGAGGAACCCTTCGACCGTACCCCGACGCAGAAGATCAAGCGCTTCCTCTACTCCCGGCTCAAGGATGGTTCTGACCAGACTTGAGTAGGTCAATGGCTCTATGGTATACCTGAGTGAGGTGAAAGCATGGCAAACGTAGACATCAGGATCAGGGCGGTCGACCCCCTGTTGACCCCCGGGGAGCTCAATGAGCGCCTCCCCATCGATTCAGCGACGGCACACTTCATCGCCCGATCGCGTGATACGATCAACGGAATCATCAAGGGACGCGACCGGCGGCTCCTTGCTGTCATCGGTCCCTGCTCGCTGCACGACCCGGTGGCAGCGCTCGAGTACGCCAACCGCCTCAAGGCCCTCAGCAGTGAGATCGGTGACGTGATGTACCCGGTGATGCGCACCTACTTCGAGAAACCGAGGACCGTCGGTGGCTGGAAGGGCCTGATCCTCGACCCGAGGATGGACGGCACCTACGATATCGAGCAGGGGATCATCATCGCCCGCTCGCTCCTCTTGGACATCGTCAAGCTCGGCCTGCCGGTCGGCTGCGAGGTCCTCGACCCGATCATCCCCCAGTATATCGACCAGGTCATCTGCTGGGCCTCGATCGGGGCACGGACCATCGAGAGCCAGATCCACCGCAACCTCGCCAGCGGCCTGAGCGTGCCCGTCGGCTTCAAGAACTCCACCAGCGGTGACCTCCACAATGCGATCAACGCCATCAAGAGCGCGCGCCAAAGCGCCTCCTTCATCGGTATGGACTACAGTGGCGCGAGCGCCATCTTCAGGACCACCGGCAATGATTGTGGCCACCTGATCCTGAGAGGGGGGGAGCATGGGCCCAACTACTACGAGGATGATGTGGAGAGCGCCCGGACGATGCTCGAGAAGGAGGGCCTCGATCCCACGATCATCATCGACTGCTCCCATGCCAACAGCCGCAAGCAGCCAGACCGCCAGAAGCGGGTCCTGCGCTCGGTCATCGACCAGGTCCGCTGGGGGGAGACGGCCATCCGTGGCTTCATGCTGGAGAGCAACCTCAAGGAGGGGTGCCAGCGCATCCCCGCCGATCTTTCAGAGTTGAAGTATGGGGTCTCCGTCACCGATGCATGCATCGGGTGGGAGGAGACGGAACGAATCTTGCTGCATGCAGCCTCCCTCCTGCGTGAGGCTGGCAGCGAAGGCGGCACACGTCTGCCGCTCTAGGAGGCAGTAATGGTACCATCGGTTCTTGTCGTATTGGCTCATGGCTTTGAGGAAGTCGAGGCGATCGTCCCCATCGACCTGATCAGGCGCAGCGGGGCGAAGGTCACCGTGGCCGGCCTCGGTGACATGACGATCAGGGGCTCGCACAACATCTCGCTTGCATGCGATATCGCCCTCGAGGATTGTGCCTCAACCCCCTATGATTGCATCATCCTCCCCGGCGGCGGCCTGGGATCGGAGAACCTTGCAGCCAGCCCGCTGGTGATGACCAAGATCGTCGAAGTCGCCCAGAGCGGGATCGTCGCTGCCATCTGCGCCGCTCCTGCGGTGGTCCTCGGCCATACCGGGCTCCTCGATGGCAAGCGTGTGACCGGATTCCCGTCCACCGAGGAGCTGTGCGAGGGACTTGTGTTCACCGGAGCCGGGGTCGAGGTCGATGGCAACATCATCACCGCCCAGGCTGCAGGCAGTGCCGTCGACTTCGCCCTGGCGATCATCGCCGCCCTCCTGGGCCAGGAGCAGGCCGATGCGATCGCAGAACAGATTTACTATCCGGGGAAGTAATGAAAGAGATAGGCTTTGACAACGAGAAGTATCTGGTCGAGCAGCGTGCCTTCATCCTGGAGCGGGTGAAGGAGAGCGGGGACAAGCTCTATCTCGAGTGCGGGGGCAAGCTGCTCTACGACTACCACGCCTCCCGTGTGCTGCCCGGCTTCGACCCGAATGTGAAGATGCGGGTGCTCAGCTCCCTCTCCGAAGAGATCGACGTGATCATCTGCATCCATAGCGGGGATATCGAGCGACGCAAGATGAGGGGGGACTTCGGCATCAGCTACGATGCCGACGTCTTCAAGATGATCGATGATTTTGCCCGCTGGGGCATCACCGTCAACAAGGTGGTCATCACCCGTTTCGGGGAGGAGGAGGGGGCGGTCCAGTTCAAGCATGTGCTTGAGCAGCGCGGGATCAAGGTCTATACCCACCACGCCACCCGGGGCTACCCCAGTGATGTCGACCTCATCGTCAGTGACGAGGGGTATGGGGCCAACTCCTACATCGAGACCGACCGCCCTGTGGTCGTGGTCACCGGCCCGGGTTCGGGCTCGGGCAAGCTCGGCACCTGTCTCAGCCAGATGTACCACGATTCACGCCTCGGCAGGTCAAGCGGCTACTCGAAGTTCGAGACCTTCCCGATCTGGAACCTTCCCATCGACCACCCGGTGAATATCGCCTACGAGAGCGCCACCGCCGATATCGGGGACAAGGTGCTCATCGACCACTTCCACGCCAGTGCCTA
>Ga0116183_1001203_pt1 | contig 29776 bp, 21 predicted proteins | sample AD_UKC078_MetaG_FD_89753 | JGI IMG/M metagenome (GOLD analysis project Ga0116183, IMG submission 89753) | Active sludge microbial communities of municipal wastewater-treating anaerobic digesters from USA - AD_UKC078_MetaG | ecosystem: Engineered > Bioreactor > Anaerobic > Digestate | place: USA...
GGGCTGATTATTGGCACTGCTGTTGGTGCGGCGATTGGTGAACTGCTTGCGGAAAAAGAAACCAGTCAAGCCACGGCTGTTGGCATTGCCGCAGGTTTAGGTTTTGTTGTAGCGCTTGTTGCAAAGGTCGTGCTACTACTCATCATGCTGGCAATTTTTGCTTATGCGTATTACCTATAATTAAAGGTTGATTAAATCAATTTTTAACAATATATAAGGCCCAACCTTTTTTGATGCTCTGGAAGCCTTGTAAATAAAGGCTTTCAGAGCATTATTTTTTTCTCGGCAGAAGGTTGGTGTTTGAAACGCGTTTTTTTACAGCGCTTATTTGGGTAAAAAAGGTTGGCAAGATACTATTTACAACATTGTCTTTAAATATTTTCCGGTATAACTTTGGCTGATTTGTGCCACTTGTTCTGGAGTACCTTCGGCAATGACCATGCCGCCGCCATCGCCTCCTTCAGGGCCCATGTCAATAATCCAGTCTGCGGTTTTAATAACATCTAAATTATGTTCAATAATGACAATAGTATTACCCGCGTCACGCAATCGGTGAATCACATCCAACAAGAGTTGAATGTCTGCAAAATGAAGGCCAGTGGTGGGTTCGTCTAAAATATACAAGGTGCGGCCAGTGTCGCGCTTGCTGAGTTCAAGGGCTAGTTTGACGCGCTGTGCCTCACCGCCTGAAAGCGTGGTAGCGCTTTGCCCAAGCGTGATATAGCCTAAGCCCACATCAAGCAGTGTTTTAAGTTTGCGGGCAATTACCGGCTGCGCACTAAAGAAAGTGTGCGCTTGTTCTACCGTCATGCCTAAAATTTCATGAATATTTTTGCCTTTAAACTGAATTTCGAGCGTTTCGCGATTGTAGCGGTGGCCTTTGCACACATCACAAGGCACGTACACGTCTGGCAAAAAGTGCATTTCTACACGAATCACGCCATCGCCCTGGCAGGCTTCACAACGTCCACCTTTGACGTTGAATGAATAGCGGCCGGGCCCATAACCGCGCGCACGGCTTTCAGGCACGGCGGCAAATAAATCGCGAATCGGCGTGAATAAACCGGTGTAGGTGGCTGGGTTTGACCGTGGTGTGCGTCCAATCGGGCTTTGGTCAACATCGACCACTTTGTCAAAAAATTCTAGTCCGCTAATATCACCAAAAGCAGCAGGTTCGGCATTGCTGCCATAAAGATGTTGCGCCACGGCGCGGTAGAGCGTGTCATTAATCAGCGTTGATTTGCCGCTGCCTGAAACCCCGGTGATGCAGGTGAGTAAGCCCACAGGAATTTCGACGGATACATCTTTCAGGTTATTACCCGTAGCGTGGTTGAGTTTTAACCAACGGGCTGGATCAGCCTTAGTGCGCACCTTATTATATTGAATTTGCTTTTTGCCGCTTAGGTAAAGACCCGTGAGTGAATCTGCATTTTGTTGAATTTGTGCCGGTGTTCCTTCTGCAACAATTTTACCGCCGTGCTCACCCGCTCCTGGCCCAATATCCACCACGTAATCGGCCGCCATAATTGCATCTTGATCGTGCTCAACGACAATCACGCTATTGCCAATATCACGCAGGCGTTTGAGCGTATCGAGCAGGCGGTCGTTATCGCGCTGATGCAAGCCAATGGAAGGCTCATCCAGCACATACATCACCCCAGTTAAGCCGCTGCCAATTTGGCTGGCTAGGCGAATGCGCTGGGCTTCTCCGCCAGACAGCGTTTCTGCAGAGCGTGAAAGTGACAAGTATTCCAAACCGACATTGGTTAAAAATTTAAGACGGCTCTGAATTTCTTTCACGATTTTATCGGCAATGGCGAGTTTGGCGCCCTGTAACTCAAGCGATTCAAAAAAAGTGAGTGCTTGCTTTAGTGGTACTTCGCACACCTGATGAATGTTCTGATTGCCTACTTTAACATGCCGCGCCTCTCGTTTTAGCCGCGTGCCTGCGCAATCAGGGCAAGTGGTGCTGTTGATATATTTGGATAGCTCTTCGCGCACAGCGAGTGAATCGCTTTCATGGTAACGGCGCTGTAAGTTATGCAAAATACCTTCAAAACTATGGCTACGCTGAAAAATAGTGCCGCGTTCGTTTAAGTAGTTAAAAGGAATTTGCTCTTTTCCGCTACCGTTCAGCACTATTTCCTGCATGGCCTGAGGTAATTTTTCAAAAGGCGTTTCAATATCAAATGCATAGTGATTTGCAAGGCTAGTGAGCATTTGAAAGTAAAACTGATTACGCTTGTCCCAGCCTTTAATGGCTCCAGAAGCCAAAGATAAATGCGGAAAAGCTACTACACGTTTTGGGTCAAAAAAGTTGACATTGCCTAACCCATCGCATTTAGGGCATGCGCCCATTGGGTTGTTAAAGCTAAATAAACGCGGCTCCAGCTCTGCAAGTGAGTAGTCACATACTGGGCATGAAAACTTGGCTGAGAATAGATGCTCAATAGCCGAATCCATTTCAACAGCTATCGCTTTTCCATCGGCTAAACGTAGCGCGGTTTCAAAAGATTCGGCAATACGCTGCTTCATGTCCGCCTTCACTTTTAGGCGGTCAACCACCACGTCCACATTGTGTTTGCTGGTTTTTGCCAACTGCGGCAGTGCATCGACTTCGTAAATTTTTCCATCAATGCGCAGGCGTACAAAACCTTGTGCTTTGAGTTCCTCAAACAAATCGATTTGTTCGCCTTTGCGATTAGCCACCACGGGTGCCAAAATCATCAATTTGGTATCTTCTGGTAATTTGAGCACGCTATCGACCATTTGGCTGACCGTCTGCGCTTCAAGCTTAATACCGTGGTCAGGGCATTCTGGATCGCCGGCGCGCGCGTAAAGCAAACGCAAATAATCATGAATTTCCGTGACCGTGCCTACCGTCGAGCGCGGATTGTGAGATGTGGATTTTTGTTCAATGGAAATGGCCGGAGACAAGCCTTCAATTAAATCAACATCAGGTTTATCCATACGTGCCAAAAATTGACGTGCATATGCTGATAGACTTTCAACATAGCGACGCTGACCTTCTGCGTACAAGGTATCAAACGCCAAGCTTGATTTACCTGAGCCAGATAGCCCGGTGATTACCACGAGCTGATTGCGTGGAATATCCAAAGAGACATTTTTAAGGTTGTGCGTGCGTGCGCCGCGAATTTTAATGAATTCCATCATGCTTTTACTAAAGACTCGAGTTAATTTTTTGGCAACCTGCTAATATACCTACTTTTATAAATTAAGCGCAAAATTTTTCATCGCTTGTAAAAAACTTGACCCGAAAATTGAAAAAAACCAAAGATAGTCGTTCACATTTTTTAATTCAGCACACCAATTAACCCTTAAATTACACATGGCAATTTCAGAAAAAATGACCCCGCTTGAAGTACGCGCGACAACGAGCTTGGCCTCCATTTACGGCTTGCGCATGTTTGGCATGTTTTCAATTTTGCCGATTTTTGCGATCTATGCTGCATCTTTTCCTGAGCATCCAACCCCGTTTATGATAGGTTTGGCACTGGGCGCATATGGCTTAACGCAAGCTTTTTTTCAGTTGCCATTCGGTATGGCTTCTGACAAATATGGTCGAAAACCCATGATTTACTTGGGGCTTGGTATTTTCGCAGTGGGCAGTATGGTGGCGGCGCTTGCCATGAATATTGAAGGTGTGATTATCGGCCGCGCTTTGCAGGGTGCAGGCGCAGTTTCTGCTGTGGTGACTGCTTTATTGGCTGACCTCACTCGAGATGAGCATCGCACCAAAGCCATGGCCACCATCGGGGCCACCATCGGTGTTGCTTTTGCCATCTCACTTGTGGGTGGGCCTATACTCAACCAATGGATTGGCGTGCCAGGCATATTTTTTATGACTGCATTACTAACGTTGGCTGCAATGGCCGTCGTGAAATTTGTTGTGCCTGACCCCGTGCATAGTTATCACCATTCGGATGCGAGCGCCACCCCGGATAAGTTAAAAGATGTGCTTAAAAACAAGCAGTTATTGCGTTTAAATTACGGTATTTTTGCCCTGCATGCCGCGCAGATGGCCATGTTTGTGGTGGTGCCATTTGCCATTACAAAATCGAGCCAAATTGAGGTTAATCAACATTGGCATATTTATTTGCCCGTTTTAATTGGCTCATTCATATTGATGGTGCCAGCGATTATTTATGCTGAAAAACAAGCCAAAATGAAGCAGGTATTTGTGTTGGCTATAGGATTGATGTTGATAGCACAACTCATGTTTTCCGTTTCTATTCAACACTTTTGGGGGATTGTTTTTTCGCTAACGCTATACTTTGTGGCCTTTAACATATTAGAAGCGACGCTGCCCTCAATTATCAGTAAAATTGCGCCTGCGGCCGCAAAGGGCACAGCTATGGGCGTTTATAATACAACGCAATCATTAGGTATTTTTGTTGGTGGCGCACTTGGTGGATATTTATCACACCAATTTGGCTACGCCAGCGTTTTTATTTTTTGTAGCGTAATGATGATTTTATGGCTAATATTTGCGTATTCAATGCAAGCGCCGCCGGCAGTTAAAACAAAAATGTTTAGCATGGATGAATCGGCCTTGAATATGCACGCTACAGAGGCTGAGGCGCTTAAACGAAGCTTAACGAGCCTGCAAGGTGTGTTAGAAGCGGCTGTGTTGCCAAAAGAGCTTACAGTTATTTTAAAATTAGATAAATCGCAAAGTTTGAACGAAGCGGAAATAGAAACTTTAGTGCATCAATTGTTGAAGGGTTAAAAATGGCATCAGTAAATAAGGTAATACTAGTGGGCAATCTCGGGCGCGACCCAGAGGTACGTTTTATGCCAAATGGTGAAGCGGTGTGTAATTTTAGTATTGCCACGACTGATAATTGGAAAGATAAATCAGGCGCAAAGCAAGAGCGCACCGAGTGGCATAACATTGTGATGTATCGCAAACTTGCTGAAATTGCGGGGGAGTACTTAAAAAAAGGCCGCCCGGTATATATTGAAGGCCGCCTGCAAACGCGCAAATGGCAAACAAAAGAAGGCCAAGACCGCTATACAACAGAAATTATTGCAGATCAAATGCAAATGCTGGGCGGACGGGATGGCGGCTCAAATGCAAGCTATGATGGCGGTATGGACCAAAGTGGCGGTGATGATTACAATCAAGCCGCACCAAGCCAAGGACAGTCGAGACAAGCTTCAAGTACTCAAAAATCCCCTGCGCAAACTGGTGGAAATGCATTTGATGATTTTGAGGATGACATACCTTTTTAGGACCTACCAATAATAGAAATGTAAATAAACCCCGTTAAACTAATAATTTAATGGGGTTTTTCTTTGTTTACATGTTATTTTTATATTTTTAGTTTACAGTATTAAGATACACCTATTGAAAGTGTAAACAGTGATTCAAAAGTATAGAGTGAAAACTATTGTTACATCAACAGGGGAGCGCCTTCCTGTTTTGTTGGCTCTTGATGGTTTGCCAATTTTTGAACCTACAGTTTTTTCTTTGTCTGAGATTCGTTCGAGAAATAGAGCGTCCAACACAATCGACAGTTATCTGAGATCGGTAATGGTATTTTTGTTATTTCTTGACTTAAGAAAGATTAACTTAGAAGAACGTTTGAAGATTGGTCAGTTGCTGTCACTGGCGGAGATCGAAGATCTGGTCGGAATATGTAGATTGCCTTTAGAAAAAATTCATTCCTTATTGAGCGAAGTCAAGGTCGCATCAAAGCAAGCAATGTCGTCAGTTGTGTCGTTAGAGAAGTTGCGAAAGACAGCATCGAATAATGAAGAAATTAGAATTGACGCTAGTTCTTCTGCCACTAGGTTGAGAAACATCCGTGATTATTTAAAGTGGCTTTGTTTGGCTCGCATATCGAAGCACGGGGTCGATACATCACTTCGATTGTCGCTAGATTTGTCTATTCAATATGTATCAAGTGCTATTGATGCTCGATTGCCATCTGGATCTCAGAAGTTTGAAGGGACCGATCAGCGAGAGGGATTGGATCCCGAAGTCGTAAGTCGAATTTTAGAAGTGGTGAATCCAAACTCAGAAGAAAATCCGTGGTCTGATGAGCATCCAAAATATCGGAATGAATTAATTATCTTATGGCTATTAAGCTGTGGTTTGAGGCGTGGGGAACTGCTTAATATTAAGATAGACGACTTAAATTTTAGAAAGTCTACAGTAGTTGTAGAGCGCCGAGCTGATGATCTTGGTGATCCACGAAAAAACCAGCCCAAGGTTAAAACTAAAGGCAGAGAAATTCCAATCTCGGCAGGACTTATGGGAAAAACTAATGCTTACATCTTGAATCATCGTTCAGCGATAAAAGGTGCAAGGAAGCATGGCTTTCTTTTTGTTGCTTCAGAATCAGGTGCTCCACTATCAATTCCTTCTATAAACAAAATGTTTACAGTGCTGAAGGAGAAATCTCCAGAGTTTGGAAATAATTTATTTCCACATATTATGCGTCACACTTGGAATGATAATTTCTCCGAAGAAATGGATAAGAATAGGGTAGGGGAAGAGCAGGAAAAGAAAGCTCGATCCTATTTGATGGGCTGGTCCGAAACATCAGGAACAGCAGCAACTTATACCCGTCGACATACCCGTAAGAAAGCTCAGGCTGCATCGCTGCGTCTACAAGAAAATATAATTGGAAGAACCAATGATAAATGATCTGCTGCCACCAGCATTATTAAAGAATGCGCCGCAAGAGTTGCCTGAAGAGGTTACGACGCGGAGCGGTACGAAGTTTGATCCACGATTGGACAGATGGACGTACCGAGATAATACTAAAACTATCAACTTAGATTTTGCGGATTTGGATATAGCAGTTGAACTGCTAATATCAGCAAAGAGGGTTCTGATTTGGTATGCAGAGAATATGTCGCCTGATCATTTGACAAATATGTTTGTACGTTTAAAGCATTTTTTAAAAAGTGGTCAGGCAAATACAAGTAATCTGTCGATGATTACGAGCAATCATCTAATAAATTACAGAGTAAGTTTATCAAAAAACAACTCTTGGTATCTTGGGAACTTGTCAGGCTTTTTGAAAAAATGGCATGCACTAAACATCCCAGGTGTGACTGATGATGCTATTTCTTTTTTGAAGCAGCTACGTCTTGAGGGGAACTTAAAAGGTGAAGCGGTCTCGACAATGGATGTGTTAGATGGGCCGTTTAGTGATATTGAGCTTGGGGCTATACATGATTCGATTGGGAGAGCGTTTGAGGACGGTGTTATTGGCTTAGGTGACTATATACTCGTTTTGTTGTTTATGGCGTTGGGACCTCGTCCAATTCAATATGCATCGCTTAAAGTATGTGATGTTGGAATGAGTCAGACGAAGGATGGAACGGCTCTTTACACTTTAAACATACCTAGGGCAAAGCAGCGTGAAAAATTATCTAGATCTGCTTTTAATCAAAGAGTTTTAATTCCACAAATTGGCGAGAAGCTAGTTGAGCATGTCACAAGAGTGCGGGCACAATTTTCTGGCATTCTCCCGGATTTGAATTCTGCACCTGTATTTCCTGCTAAACGCTCTCATAAAAATGAGCCTCAAGGTTTTGAATATCATCAAACAGCCCATACTCTCGGTGTTCGACTAAGAGATATATTAAATAAGTTAAATATAGTATCAGAACGTACTGGAGAGACCTTACATATTACAGCTACGAGATTCCGTCGCACACTGGGCACTCGCGCCGCGATGGAAGGTCATGGTGAACTTGTAATTGCAGAACTTCTAGATCATAGTGACACGCAGAATGTTGGCGTTTACGTGCAGGCTACTCCCGAGATTGTAGAGAGAATTGATAGAGCAATGGCATTACACCTTGCACCGCTTGCTCAGGCATTCGCAGGTGTAATTATTAAAAATGAATCTGAGGCGCTGCGGAGAGATGACCCGGCAAGTCGTATTTGTGACCCAAGATTTGAACCCACTATGAAGCCTATGGGAAACTGTGGTCAACATGGTTTCTGTGGGCAGTTGGCGCCAATTTCATGTTATACCTGTCGTAACTTTCAGCCTTGGTTAGATGGGCCACATGAGGCGGTTCTGAATCATCTTGTTTCTGAACGCGAGCGTTTGATGATGGCAACTGACGCTCGTATTGCTTCAATCAATGACAGAACAATTCTCGCAGTAGCCGAGGTCGTAAGGCGTTGTGAAGAAATAAGGAGTGAAATGAGCGAGGCAGAAAATGGCTGATCTCATACTGTTTCAACCTAAAGCTGAGTTGGATGCCGCAGAAAACCTAAAAGGTTTTATTGATGTATGTCGAGATGAATTGACGGTGTTTGGTGCTGATTTACCATTCGATGAAAATATTTGGGATATATCTGACTATATCAATCTAAAAGGGCATGGCAATAAGCGACATAGGTTGGTTTTTAGTAATTTTGAAACAGTTGATGATAATTCACCAACTCCTATGGCTGAGCCGTTTCTATCTTTTGCAAAAGCTTATTTCAGGTATATGCAAGGCTTCAAACCGATAAACGGTACTGGACCAAGATTGGTTGCATTAAGGGCCTTGGAAGCAGCTTTACGTGAAATATGCAGTGATACAAATCCAATAAGGTCTGATATCCATGTTTTTAATCGTGCGGCACAAATGGTAGCAGATAAATATTCTTCTGCCGCGGCTTACAGGCATGGTGGTCAATTAGAAATGATTTCTGAATTTTTATGTGACAACAAACTTGCGGCTGTATCTGTTCGCTGGAGAAATTTTATAAAACGTCCAGCTGACACTGTAAGAGTTGGGAAAGAGTTTGATGACCGACGTAACGAAAAAATGCCAACACAGGCAGCATTAGATGCGCTACCTGAAATATTTTTAAGAGCTGTTGAGCCTATTGATGTGATTGTAAGTTCGGTCGCTGCATTGCTATGTGCATCTCCAGACCGTATAAGTGAGGTAATGTCACTTCCCCTTGATTGTGAAGTCAGGCAGAAAAATTGTAAGACTGGAGTGGAAGCATACGGACTTAGGTGGTGGCCAGCCAAAGGCGCAGACCCAATGGTTAAGTGGGTTGTTCCCTCGATGGCGGGCGCTGTTCAAGAAGCTATTAAGAAAATCCGCAAAGTGACAGAGGAGGCGCGCAGAGTCGCCAAATGGTATGAGGATCATCCAGATCAAGTATATTTGTCATCAAGTAATGAGTATTTACGAGTGCAAGAATGGCTGACAATGGCTGAGTTGACAGGTATTTTTGGGTTTACCAACAGTACAAGCGCAATAGCATGGTGTAAGGAAAACAGTATTGAGACTATTAAAAAATTAAACAAAAAATATGCACGGTTTTTAGATATTCAGAAAACTATTATTAGAATGTTACCTAGTGGTTTCCCTGTAATGGATAGAGACACAGGTTGTAAATACAGCGAGGCTTTGTTTGTTGTTCGTACTAATGAATTAGGAGCTCAGCGATCTACATTGAATTGCATAATTGAACCTATAAGCATCAATCAAATTAACACTGCTCTTGGTGGCAGGGTTGAACATGGCTTTAATTCCATCTTTACTAAATTTGGATATCTAGAGCCTGATGGAAGTGATATTAATATATCGACTCATCAATTTAGACATTATCTGAATACGTTAGCCCAAGCTGGCGGGTTAAGCCAAATTGATATTGCAAAATGGTCTGGTCGTAAAGATATAAAGCAAAATGCAGCATATGACCATGTAACACCAGGTCAGATGGTTCAGAAAATTCGTGAATCTATCGGCGATGACAGTACGATGTTTGGCCCGCTTGCTGAATTGTCCAAGAAAACGCTTATTCCTAGAGATGAATTTGCAAGACTGGTAGTGCCGACTGCGCATACTACCGAACTAGGTTATTGTATTCATGACTATACGATGTCCCCCTGCCAAACTCACTTAGACTGCATCAATTGTACTGATTTGATTTGCATAAAAGGTGATCCGGAAAAAGAATTGAAATTGCGCACTCAGCTAGATGAAGCAAGAGAGTTGATGCTGAAAGCAGAGTTGGCAACTAAAGAACAATACTATGGCAGCGATAGATGGTTAGATCATCATAAGGTTACAGTCGAGCGATTGTCAGAGCTTTTATCAATTATTGATAATCCTAACGTACCAAATGGTGCGGCGATTCAGTTATCGCCATCGAAATCCCCAACTCAGAAAATTTCTATTCAAAAGAAAATAAACAAGTCAGCCAAGGTTGTTAACAACCCAACTATGTCACTTGGTTTAGAGAGCTTGACAGAGGATTAGAATGAAACAAACTAGAGCAAAGAATCTTGATGATACGGATATTAAAAAAATAGTAGAAATTTTAGATGGCTGGACTGGAAAACTAACATGGGAATTGTTAATTGATGCAGTTGAATTGCGTCTGCATAATCGCTACACGCGTCAAACACTTCATAAACATGAGCGTATTAAAAAGGCTTTCGAGCTTCGTAAAGCTGCGCTATCGGACGGCGACGAAGACATTCGCATAGTTCGTTCACCAGAATTACAAAAGGCTTTAGAGCGAGTTGCAAGGTTGGAAACAGAAAATAAACGTCTGGAATCTGAGAATCAGCAACTATTAGAACAGTTTGCACGTTGGGCATACAACGCATACACGCGTGGACTGGATTCTAATTTTTTGAATAAATCACTACCACCTGTAAATCGGAGTTAGAAGTAGATGTCTAAATTACTGATACTTTAGATTTAAATATTACGCTCACCAGATTGACTAAGCGGTTAATGCTCTATTGCTAAACGTCTATCTACTTGCCCGTAATGAAAACCAGAATATTAAAAACAATAATGGAATCGAAACATGGCCGTTAATCAAGCAAACATATTTATCGCTTTAGAGGCACTATTAAAACATTTAGATAAGACCGCTTTTATTTATGGATTTCTCGACGCGTATGGCTACTCCAAGGCTACTATCACTAGACTTCAAGGCAATGATAGCCGCAACATTGCAGCTCATCCTGAACGAGGTGAAGTGGCTTTCAAGAAAGGCGTTTATTTCAAGCCAGTTGAGCCTGGTCACGATATTCATGCAATTGCTGATTCATTAAAGGCACTTCCATCTAATGGTAAGGATGGCATACGGTTTGTCATTGTGACAGACTGGGTTGATATCGTTGCTTATGACTTAAAAGCTGATGAGCGCCTTGAATGTTTATTAACTGCATTACCGGAGAATTACACTTTCTTCCTGCCGTTAGCGGGGTTTGAAAAAGCGACGATTTATTCTGAGAATCCAGCTGATGTTAAGGCTGCTGAGCAGATGGGTCGTTTATTTGATTTAATCAAAGAACGTAATCCACCTAAGACTCAAGATGACATCCATGTCCTCAACGTATTTCTGACGCGTCTATTGTTCTGTTTCTTTGCTGAAGATACAGGGATCTTTGCCACCGACCAGATTAGTAGTGCCATTGCGTCATTTACAAGTGAAGATGGTTCCGATGTGGCGAAGTTCTACACAGAGCTATTCGAAGTGTTGAATGAGCCGGACACGTCAGCTGTTCGCCAGAGTAAGCCTGCTTATTTAAAAGCATTCCCATATGTAAATGGCGGCCTGTTTAGGAATAAATTACCTGTACCTGAATTCGGCGCTAAAGCACGCAGAATCTTACTTGATTGCGGCGCACTGCAATGGTCTGAAATCAATCCAGACATCTTCGGCTCAATGTTCCAGTCTGTGATTGATGAGGATCAGCGTGGAAACCTTGGCCAGCATTACACCTCTGTAACAAATATCATGAAATTAATTCAGCCGCTTTTCTTAGATAAGCTAGAGGCGGAATTGGAGGCATCAAGATCTAGCGAAGCTAAACTTAAACAGCTCCTTGATCGCATATCGAAGATTAAAGTGTTCGACCCGGCGTGTGGCTCAGGTAACTTCTTAATCATCTCCTATAAAGAGCTTCGTAAGATTGAGATGGCAGTGTTCAAAGCTCTGGATGAAGTAAGCAGGCAAAAAGTGATGTTCATGAGTAATATTAAGTTATCTCAATTCTACGGCATTGAAATTGATGACTTTGCACATGAGATTGCCCTGCTATCGTTATGGCTGACAGAGCATCAGATGAATCAAGCGTTCCGTAATGAGTTCGGATATACAGCACCAACTTTGCCACTTAAGGATGCTGGAAATATAGCTCATGGTAACAGTTTGAGACTTGATTGGAGCACTGTTTGCCCAAGAACTGACATCGAAGAGGTGTATGTTTGTGGAAACCCTCCTTTTCTTGGATTTAGCAATAGATCTAAAGAGCAGCAAAATGATATGGATACAGTTTTTGATTACAAAGGCAACTATAAGAAACTTGATTATGTAGCTTGCTGGTATAAGAAAGGGGCATCATATATTTCTAAATCGAAATCTGAGCTCGCTTTTGTTGCAACTAAATCAATTTATCAAGGTGAGCAGGTTGGATGGTTATGGCCAGAGATATTAAATCTTGGTATACATATAAATTTTGCATACCTTCCGTTTAAATGGAAAAATAGTGCTCAAAATAATGCCCAAATTCATGTTGCAATAGTTGGCATTTCTTGCATTAATCACACAAAAAAAATCATACATAGTCAAATTGATAAAACATGGCATGTTCGTGAAGTTTCTAAAATAAATCCATACTTAATAGACGGGGATAATATTTTTGTAGAAGCTAGAAGACGGCCACTTAATGCTCCTAAGCCAATCGTACTGGGCAGCTCTCCTAAAGATGACGGTAATTTATTACTTACAAAAGACGAGAAGAATCTTTTATTAGACAATTTTCCAGAATACTCAAAATTTATTAAGAAATATATCGGTACTGATGAGTTTTTATATTCAAGACCAAGATGGTGCTTATGGCTACGTGATTACACGTTAGAGGAGCTTATGAAATTGCCTTTTATAAGTGATCGATTAACAAGAGTATCAAAGTTTAGGCAAGATAGTACTAAGGCGGCAACAAGAGAAAGTGCTTCCATACCACATCTTTTCGATGAAGATCGTCAAATGGATAAAGGCTTTTTTCTTTTAATCCCGTATACGACATCCGAAAATAGAATCTATCTACCAATGGGATTTTATGACACTTCAATAGTAGTATCTAACCTAGCAAATATGGTTATCGAAGGTGATCTTTTTGATCTAGGTATTTTAAGCTCACAAATGTGTTTAGATTGGATGAGAGCTGTCGGGGGGAGGCTAGAAAATAGGGTTAGATTTTCTGGGCAATTAGTTTATAACACTTTCACTTGGCCAGATATAAATCAAAAGCAGCGTGAACAAATTGAAAGGTTAGCAGAAGAAATAATTCTGATCAGAGAAGATTACCCAGATAAAACCCTTGCTCAACTCTACGATCCAGATTTAATGCCAGCTCCTCTATTAGCTGCACACGAGGCATTAGATATTGCAGTTGAAAAGCTCTATCGCGATAAGCCCTTTAAAGACTCATCCGAACGTCTGGAACATTTGTTCGCTCGCTATAAGAAATTAGTCGAAGCAGAAAATAATAATATAAAGGGATAGCTTTTCATGACTGATCTAATTAGGGTTGAGTACGCACAAAGTGGTAAAAGCGCATCATTAAATCATTATGGTATGCGTGAGATGCAAGCGCGCGCATTTGAGGCTCGTGAGAGCCAATACATCTTGCTTAAAGCCCCTCCGGCGTCAGGTAAGTCACGTGCGTTAATGTTCTTAGGTCTTGATAAGTTAATCAATCAAGGCATCAAGAAGGTCATAGTAGCAGTGCCGGAAATGAGTATTGGAGGATCATTTAGAGATAATAATCTCAAAGAGAATGGGTTCTTTGCTGATTGGCACGTTGGAGATCACAACAACCTATGTATCCCAGGCGGCGAGTCTGGTAAGGTCAATGCATTCGTTCGATTCGTACAAAGCTCTTCAGATCAGGTGTTGGTTTGCACTCATGCAACACTTCGTTTTGCCTATGAAAAATTAAAGGCATCAGACTTTAACGATACGCTGGTAGCGATTGATGAGTTTCATCATGTTTCGGCAGATGGGGAGAGTAAGCTAGGTAGCCTGATTGATGGCCTAATGAAAGGATCTGATGCACATATCGTTGCTATGACAGGATCTTACTTCCGTGGTGACGCTGTACCGATCTTATTGCCTGAAGATGAAGCTCAATTCAAGCAAGTTACTTATTCATATTACGAGCAATTGAATGGCTATCAATATTTGAAATCATTAGGTATTGGCTATCATTTCTATACAGGTCGATATTTAGATGCCATTCATGAGGTATTGGATCCTAATAAAAAGACCATCATTCATATCCCCAATGTGAATGCGATTGAATCCACGAAAGACAAATACAGTGAAGTTGATCACATCCTAGATGCGCTTGGTGAGGTGCAATCACGTGATCCTGTTACTGGCATCATCACTGTTAAACATGAGAGTGGCAAGCTGCTTAAAGTGGCTGACTTGGTGGATGACAATGAAATGCGCGTTGAAGTGCAAAAGTATCTACGTGACGTTAAGAATGCTGATGATATGGATGTCATTATCGCATTAGGCATGGCTAAAGAGGGATTTGACTGGCCATGGTGCGAACATGTGTTGACGATTGGCTATCGCAGCTCTATGACTGAAATTGTGCAGATTATTGGGCGTGCAACGCGTGACTGCAAAGGTAAAACGCATGCGCAATTCACGAACCTTATTGCGCAGCCGGACGCTGAGGATGACGACGTGAAGACGTCTGTAAACAATATGTTGAAAGCAATCACAGTATCGCTGCTAATGGAGCAAGTGTTAGCGCCGAACATTAACTTCAAGCCTCGTTCTCGCATGTTTGATGATGAGGTGTTGCCGCCAGGTACAGTCATCATTGAAGACACTACTTCACCAGTGTCTGCAAAGGTAATGGAGGCACTCCAGAACATTGATAACATTACGGCAATGTTGGTACAGAAACCGGAAGTTGTCGCTGCCGCAGTAGGTGAAACATCAACTGAGGTCATTAATCATGTTGAATTGCCGAAAATTATTGAAACACTCTACCCAGGTTTTAATGCTGATGAGGTTGAAACAGTACGTGAGGCCGTATTAACTCAGATGCTTGTACAAACGTCTGGAGGCTTATTCAGTGAAAGTGACTTGCCACCTGGAGCTGAGATTATTGTTCCGCCTGGGAATGCACCTACAAGCACTGGTGGGCCTGGCATCACCGGAGGATCTGATGGCCTACCTAAAGCCAATCAACAGTTCGTTAAAATGGGTAATAAGTTCATCAATATTGAGCATTTGAATATTGATCTGATTGACCAGGTCAATCCATTCCAAGGTGCTTACGAGATACTATCAAAAGCCTTTACAACAGCGGTGCTTAAAACTATTCAGGACGTAGTTGTTGGTATGAGATCACAGATGACTGAGGAGGAAGCTGTTGTACTTTGGCCTAAGATTGTTGAATTCACGCGAGCAAATAGCCGCGAACCTAGTTTGACTGGAAATGATGCGTTAGAGCGTCGCTATGCTGAAGCATTGGCTTACATTAAGCGTCGCAAGCAAGAAGCGATGAGTAAGGGTTAAGATTCATGGCAATCGTGCATTCAAATGGTAAGGCAGAAGAGAATCGCCTTACGCTCAAAGATATATTTAGCATGCCAGATGACCTTGGTTTGTTGAACGTAAAGGCTATTAGTTCTTCAAGTCCTAAGGATCTAAATGCTGCAAGGTTTGAAGAGATTAATCTGTTCATTGATCAAAATGGGCGTCTGCCGCTTGATGATGCTAAACATCTCAATGAAAAACAATTGGCCAGGCGCTTGAAGAGTATTTTAACTAACTCTCAGAATATATCTGAGCTTAGAAGTCTTGATCGACATAAACTGTTTGACGCGCCATTGCTTCAACCCAGTCCTAAACAACAAGAGCCTGAACCTGTGGAAGTGAGTGTTGCCGCGGCGAATGTAACATCGTTAGATGATATATTTAATAGTGATGCACTGGGATTACTCGACATCAAAGCGTCTGATATTTTCGATATTAAGCATGTGCCTGCCATTGAACGTGAGATGCCTGATGAGATTGCTCAGCGCACTCACTGTGCAGACTTCTATGAGTTTGTGTCTATTTTCAAACGCTATCATGCAAACATTCAGAATAAGTCAGTGGAAATAGTCCCATTTAAGTCAGGCTCGCAGATAGATGAAGGCGATGTTTTTATTCTGCGAGGAATGTTGTGCTTGGTTGATGAAGTAGGAGTAACTGATGAAACTGGCGAACGTTACAACCCTAGACTACGAGTGATATTTGAGAATAGCACCGAGTCAAATTTACTTATGCGATCTCTTGCCGCTGCACTCTATAAAGACGAGAACAGTCGTAGGATACTGAAAGACGCCTCTGATGTTGAGAATGCTTTTCAGAATATCACGCACAAAGACAAGCGATCAGGTGTTGTGTATATCGTAACTACGTTAAGCGATAATCACGCGCTTAAAGCCGTTCCAAATCTATTTAAAATTGGCTATACAGAATCAACCGTTGAAGAGCGTACCAAGAATGCAGAAAAAGATACTGCGTTTCTAGAATCTTCGATTCGTATTGTTGCTTCAATAGAGTGCTTCAATCTGAATCCGCATAGGTTCGAATCATTAATACACGGCTTTTTATCAGCGCAAAGACTTACGATTGAATTGACGGGTAAGAACGGGCAGAAATATCATCCTAAAGAGTGGTTCTCTGTACCATTAGATACCGCGAGAGAAGTTGTAAGACGTATTATTGATGGCACAATTATCCAATATCGCATGGATAATACGACAGGTAAGATTCAGCTAAAGAACAAAAACTAGATGTAAATTCAGACAACGAGTTTGTTATTTTTGCTCAAGTCGTCATTTATGTGTGAAAAGTAACTAATAATAGAGGGGTGCAGGATGAGTCAGTGGGATGCAAGGGTCAGGGATCATGCGGTATGGGCTGAGATGCAACAATGTGGCATTGCTGTTGATAGTGCTTTTAGTCGTGAGGGTCTTGATGCTGAATCTATAGCTGGGCTTGAACGCTTGCGCTTAGTCCTTGCCCTTATTGGCAAAAGGTTGGCATCCACAGATCCATTATTAGTTGCTGCACCATCACTCCTCAACTTAAATACTACAATAGGTAAGGTAAGAAATGAATTAGAGTCCTATGCTGCTTTAGGTAATATTGCCCATATAACAACTGCAAATACTTATGCTGATGATGCAATAGCATATCTTGCACAAGTGCCTGGACCTGTTACATCAGAAGATATGACAGTCATTAGTGAAGCAGCTTCAAACTATAGAACAACTGTTAATCGCTATCTTAAGAATGCACAACAAGTCCAGTCTGCGCTGGAAGAGGCTACTAAGGCCAATGCAACAAAATTAGCTACATTGGCAGAGTCTATTACAAATGAACAGAATAGATTTACCACAATTCTTAGTGACCATCAAACGCAATTCTCTTCCGCTCAAGATAATAGAGCCACTGTTTTTTCAACAACTATTGCAGAACAAAAGACATTATTCTCAACTGATCAGGATTCACGTAAAACCTTATTTTCAGAGTCTCAGCTGGAGAACCAGAAAAACTTTTCTGCAGTTATCGTGGATTATACAACTAAGCTCAAAGAGCATGAGCTTGATACCAAAGACAGCTTGCAAAAGGCTAATGAAGACCATCAAGAAAAGCTTGACGAGCTAAGAGTCACTTACGAGAATTCTGCTTCAGACATATTAGTAAAAATGAATGAACACAAGGCTGCTATAGAAAGTCTTGTTGGAGTCATTGGGAATTTAGGCGTTACATCTGGATATCAGAAGGTTGCTAACTATGCTAGGAAAATGGTAGTTTTTTGGCAGTTATTAACCGTCGCTGCTTTATTTGGTCTGATATATGTTGCCTATGTTGTAGCCTTTCCTCCACCAGATAAGGAAACCCTGTCACCGATTATTTTAAGTACCTACCAGGCAGATAAGCCAAAGGTCGGTGCCCAAGGTTATGATGAAGTTAAAGATAAAAAAGAAGTCACAGTATCTGCATCTGTTCAAGTTAAACAAAATGGTGTGAATGAGTTTGCCTTCTTGGAAGGTTTAGCTACTCGGATATTCTTATCCATCACCTTTGGTATATTTGCGGCTTATGCCGCTAGGCAGGCAGGTCGTTTCTTTGAGATGGAACAGCAAAACAGAAGGCGCGCTTTAGAACTTGAAGCTCTCGGCCCCTTTATTGAGCCACTCGAAAAGATAGATAGAGACAAGTTCAGAGTTCAAATTGGAGAGCGATCTTTCGCTGTGCCTAACAAAGACTCACATGAGTACAAAGAGAACGACCCTGTAACGGCTCTTTCATTACTCAAACCTAAAGAGTGGATAGAAGGAGTTGTATCTATCATTAAGGCTTCTAAGAATTAAAATTTAATGTTTAGTTGAGTATTGCAACGATAAGATCCACCAAATATTATTTAAATAAGAGCCACTAAAAATCAACCCAACCAATCCAATTGGTTGGTCTGCAAAGCGGGACAAAGCTGCCATTTAGTTTAGGTTTTTAGAGGTCAACAATCGGCCCAAAGCTGACCTTCATAATAACCTATGAAGATTTACAAAACCAATGAATCCCATACCAATAAAAAATATAGCGAATTGTGAATTTTCAAGTACTAGAGATTTATCATTCATCCTCTTCCCAAGCAAATTTTTTTTAGATTCTTCGCATAGTTAATTGAATGATTTTTTATTGTATTTAAACTAGACGACCGGTCTAATCTATGCAATAATGCATTTATGGGTAATGAACTTCCAATCACAAAGTCTGGCGATACGCGTCAGCAAATCCTCGATACAGCCAAGGGCATCATCCTCGGCAAGGGCTTTGCTGCGGCCGGCCTCAACGAGATACTTTCCACCGCAGGTGTGGCCAAGGGCTCGTTTTATCACTATTTCAAATCTAAAGAGCAGTTTGGCGACGCCTTGCTCAAAGATTACTTTGACGACTACCTGCAGATGTTAGAGCACATGCTTAAAGATGACGGCAGCACTAATTCCAGCCGCCTGCTGGGATTTTTCCAGTTCTGGCTGGATACGCAGTCTAGTGATGCCACAACGGATAAATGTCTGGTCGTTAAATTGAGTGCGGAAGTGACGGATCTTTCCGAATCCATGCGACTCACACTGAAAAATGGTACCGGTCGTGTGATAGCGTGCCTTACCAACTGCGTGCAAGAAGGAGTCCACAAAGGCGAGTTTCCGGTCAACCTCGATGCAAAAACTGTAACGGAAGAAATATACTATATGTGGATAGGCGCAACGCTTTTGACCAAGGTAGGCCGCACGCATGCAGCCTTGGAATGCGCCATGAATGCCACGAAAGAGAGATTGGGGCTTAATTGAGTACGATCTTTTTTATTTGGCCGAACACTAACCGACTGGTCTAATAACTGTAATTTTTAAGGAGTTTTGATGCTGAATTTTGATTTTTACAACCCGACGCGCATCGCTTTCGGCAAGGGCAAGGTCGCCGAAATCGACAAGTTGGTCCCTGCTAAGGCTCGCGTATTGATTGTTTACGGCGGCACTAGCGCCAAGAAGAATGGCACGCTGGATGAAGTCAAAGCCGCACTGGGCGGGCGTTATGCCGAAGAATTCAGCGGCATCGAGCCTAATCCGACTTATGAAACGCTCATGAAAGCCGTCTCTAAAATCAAGGCCAACAAGCTGGATTACCTACTGGCAGTCGGCGGTGGCTCGGTGATTGATGGCACTAAGTTTGTCGCGGCGGCGGTGTATGCCGAGGGCGACCCGTGGGAGATTTTGCTCCAGCGCGGTGCCAATGTGAAACAAGCCATGCCTTATGGCACGGTGCTGACCTTGCCAGCGACAGGCTCGGAGATGAACGACGGCTCGGTGATTTCACGCACCGAAACCGCATCCGGCTTACACGACAAGCTCTATTTCACCAGTGAGCATGTGTTCCCACAGTTCTCCGTGCTCGACCCGAGCAAGAGCTACACCCTGCCGCCGCGCCAGTTGGCTAACGGCGTGGTGGATGCCTACACCCACATCATGGAGCAATACCTGACCTACCCGGTGGAAGCGCGGGTGCAGGATCGCTTTGCCGAAGGCTTGCTACAGACCCTTATCGAGGTTGGTCCCAAGGTGCTGGCCAATCCGCAGGATTACGACACTCAGGCCAACTTCATGTGGGTCGCCACCCTAGCCTTGAATGGCTTGATCGGCTCCGGTGTGCCCAGCGACTGGTCGACGCACATGATAGGCCACGAAATCACCGCGCTGCATGGGTTGGATCACGCACAGACGCTGGCAATTATTCTGCCGACCATGTTGAGTGTGCGTCGCGAATCCAAGCGCGCCAAGCTGCTGCAATATGCCGAGCGCGTCTGGCATATCAGTGAAGGGTCAGAAGATGCTCGCATCGAAGCGGCCATCCAGAATACCCGCGCTTTTTTCGAGAGTCTCAGCGTGCCTACGCGCTTATCCGCCTACAACATCAGCGCGGATGCCATTCCTGCCCTGCTGGCGCAGCTTGAAAGTCATGGCATGGTAAAACTCGGTGAGCATGAGGATGTGACGCTGGATAAGTGCAGGGAAGTGCTGGAAGCCAGTATTTAAATTTTTAATAGGGTGGATAAAGCGCGATATCGCGAATTCACCACCTTTGTACTTATTTTTTATTAGGAGCAATCATGAGCAAAAAGTTAGCACTGTATGTACGTCTGCACGCCAAGCTAGGCAAGGAAGCAGCACTGGAGGCATTTCTGAAATCCGCACTGCCACTGGTGGAAAATGAGCCAGAAACCGCTACCTGGTACGCACTCAAATTCGGCCCTGCCACCTTTGGCATTTTCGATACCTTTAGCGATGAGCATGGCCGTCAAAAACACCTGACGGGCAAGATTGCCGAGGCACTGATGGCGAATGCCGCAGACTTGCTGGCCGAGATGCCGGTGATCGAAACCGTGGATTTACTGGCAGTCAAAGGCCAGGCTTAAATCAGTTTTTGGCTAAGTAGATAGCTCCTCCCCTGGCTATTTCGGGCCTACACTGGCACATCGCTTTCCTCCCTTTTGTGGTGTGTCAGTGTTTTTTCTTATAGAGCAGAATGTATACCCCTAATCCAAATCAATCGCCTACAGCCAACCGCGGCTGGCAGCGTGTATTCCAGCGCGGCAAACTCACGCTCGGTATCATGTTCCCGATCGAGGCATTCGAGCGCGATCAGCCGACCATGCACAACCAGGTAGCGCTGGCGCAGTTTGCCGAAAAAGCCGGTTTTGCCAGCCTCGGTTTTCGCGATGTGCCGCTGCGCGACCCGAATTTTGGCGATGTCGGCCAGGTATTCGACCCCTGGGCTTATCTCGGTTATATGGCCGCGCAGACCACAGAAATCGCACTGCTAACCGCATCCATCATCCTGCCGTTGCGTCACCCGATTCATATCGCCAAGGCCGCCGCCAGCATAGATCAGTTGTCCAATGGACGCTTGCTACTGGGTATTGCTAAGGGCGATAGGATGGTGGAGTTCCCGGCCTTCAATGTGGATTTTGAGTCGCGCGGTGCCATGTTTCGCGAAGAAGTCGAGTTGCTCAAAATTTATTGGTCAGAGTACTTCCCGCAATTAAGCAACAGCTTCGGCCATCTACAAGATGCCGATGTCATCCCCAAGCCGGTAGCTTCGCATGTGCCCTTGCTCGTTACCGGCCATAGCCAGCAGGATTTGGGCTGGATCGCGCGTAATGCCGATGGCTGGATGAGCTACCCGCGCAGCATTGAGGCACAGGCGCAGGTGGTGCAGCGCTGGCGCGATACGGTAGAAGCCGAATTGCCAGGGCAGTACAAACCATTCACGCAGTCTTATTTTATTGATCTTACCGATAATCCCAACGAAGCGCCTACACCGATTCATCTCGGGCATAGACTGGGAAGAAATGCGCTGCTGGTACATCTGCGCGCCAGCCAGCGTATCGGCGTGGATCACCTGATTTTCAACGTCAAATACGGCAAACGTCCAGCCGGTGAGGTGTTGCAGGAGTTGGCTGAATTTGTTTTATCGGAGTTTATATGAAGTTGTAGCGCAGGCGCCCCCGCCTGCATCCATCAAAAAATGCAGGCGGGTTGCCTGCGCTATAAAAATAGGAGCCACCATGAAAGCCGTTGCATTAACCAAGTATTTACCTATCAGCGATCCTGAATCGCTGATGGATGTCGAATTGCCCATCCCCGTCGCTACTGGTCACGATCTGTTAGTCAAGATCCACGCCATTGCAGTCAACCCCGTCGATACTAAGGTGCGCAAGCCTAAAGACAAGGTGGAAGCAACGCCCAAGGTGCTGGGCTGGGATGCCGCTGGCGAAGTGGTTGAAACCGGGCCGAATTGCACGCTGTTTAAACCTGGTGACAAAGTGTTTTATGCGGGTGACATCACGCGCTCGGGCTGCAATGCCGAATATCAGCTCATGGATGAGCGCATTGTGGGGCACATGCCGCAGAGCTTGAGTTATGAGCAGGCAGGAGCCCTCCCGTTGACCGCCATCACTGCGTGGGAGGCACTATTCGACCGGCTGAGCATTGCGCTTGATATAGCGCAGAACCGCAATAAAAGCCTGCTCATCATAGGCGGTGCAGGCGGCGTGGGTTCGATTGCAATCCAACTCGCGAACAAACTGGCGGGATTGACCGTGGTAGCTACGGCATCGCGGCCTGAGACCGTGCAATGGGTGCAGGAATTGGGCGCACAACACGTCATCAATCATAAGCATGACCTGGTGACGCAAATGCGCGAAATCGGCATTCCCCAACCAGATTATATTTTCTGCTGCAACGATACCGATGGCTATTTTTCTGTCATGGCCGAGCTCATCAAGCCGCAAGGCAAGATTTGCTCGATTGTCGAAACCGCACAGCCGGTGGACCTTAATCTGCTCAAGAATAAGAGCGCGACCTTCGCATGGGAGCTGATGTTTACACGTTCCATGTTTCAGACCGCCGACATGACTGAACAGCACCATATCCTCGACCGCATTGCCAAACTGGTGGATGAGGGCGTGCTGAAGACCACGCTCAATGAAACCATATCACCCATCAATGCTGCCAATCTGCGTAAAGCGCACGCTCAGCTCGAAGCAGGTGGCACCATAGGCAAGATCGTGTTGAGCGGCTGGCATTAAATTATAGATAGTATTTTCACATTATTTTTTACATTATCAGGAGATAAAAATGTCACGTGTCGTCAGATTCCACCAAACCGGTGGGCCAGAAGTATTACAGATAGCAGATGAACAAGTCGCCGCACCAGGCAAGGGTGAAGTGCAGATCAAAGTGCATGCCATCGGACTCAATCGTGCAGAAGTCATGTTCCGCAATGGTCAGTATCTGGAGGCGCCGCAACTGCCAGCGAAGCTGGGCTATGAGGCGGCGGGTACCATAGCCGGAGTAGGTGAGGGTGTAAGCGAGTTCCAAATTGGTGATGCGGTCAGCACAATCCCAGCGTTTTCACAGAATCAGTATGGCGTGTATGGTGAGTTGGCGAATGTGCCCGCATTTGCTGTGGTCAAGCATCCACCATCACTTTCTTGGCCGGAAGCTTCCGCCATCTGGATGCAATATATGACTGCCTACGGCGCATTGGTGGAGTTTGCCGATACCAAAGTCGGTGAGTTTGTGCTGATTCCGGCGGCATCCAGTAGCGTGGGTGTGGCAGCTATCGAGATTGCCAATCTGCTGGGTGCCATTCCTGTTGCTTTGACGCGCACCAGCAGCAAGCGCGAGGCTTTGCTCAAGGCCGGTGCCAAGCATGTGATTGCGACGGAAGAACAAGACCTGGTGACCGAAGTGAACCGCATTACCAATAATAAAGGTGCACGCGTGGTGTTCGATCCGGTTGGCGGGCCGACCATCAGCAAACTGGCAGAAGCGACAGCCCAAAGCGGCATTATTTTCCAGTATGGCGCGCTAAGTACAGAGCCGACGCCATTGCCGCTGTTCCCCGTGCTCGCCAAGCAATTAACCATACGCGGGTATACCTTATTTGAAATCAGCACTCATCCTGAACGCATGGCACGCGCCAAAGCCTTCATTGTGCAAGGGTTGACTGAAGGCAAGCTGAAACCGCTGGTGGCCAAAACCTATCCGCTAGCGCAGATTGTCGAAGCACACCGCTATATGGAATCCAACCAGCAGATCGGCAAAATTGTGGTGACAGTTTAGCACTATTAGCAACTGCATAGGCGCTTTGCAGTCGGTTGGGCAGTCAAGTTTGAGTGCCGAAATGAAGCCTCCACGATGAAAGTATACAAACATAGAATCTGGGGGCGTTAATGGTGGATTTTGTTTAGCAAGCTCACCCTAACCCTTTAGCGGGACGCCTGACGGTGCTCATGCATTCAACTGTTGAAGGTCAGTTAAGGGACGATTAGAGTCGGTTATTCTAACAGCTCATATAATTCTAAAGAGAAAGTCAGCTTAATCCTGTCTACTTTCAGTTTAAGGATATTAGGAGTATTTGAACTGCTATTTTAACTTTATTCCGGGATGGGGTTTTATGAAGGTCGAAAATGGATTCCGCGATGACATTCTGACTGTATCAGCAATCTTAATTCTACTTTTTATTTATGAGCATATATGACCCATAGCTGAACTTCATATATATATATATTCAAAACAACTCTTCACATTTATGCATTTAAATGTGACAATGTATGCAACTTAAATTAAAGAGGCATATATGAACGTATCGTCATTATTTGAAGAAGTCCAATTAGGCGACTTGTTTTTACCCAATCGAATTGTATTACCGCCATTAACTCGCTGCCGTAGCACTCAACCGGGAAATGTGCCTAATGCATTAATGGCAACTTACTATAAACAACGCTCTACTGCTGGTTTTATGGTTACAGAAGGTACACAGATTGAAGCACGTGGGCAAGGTTATGCTTGGACGCCGGGCATACACTCTGAGGAGCAAATAGAAGGTTGGAAGAAAGTAACGAACGCTGTACACGAAAGTAGTGGAGTTATTTTTTGCCAACTTTGGCATGTTGGCCGAGTATCCCATTGCGAGTTACAGCCAAATGGAGATGCACCAGTTGCACCGTCAGCCATTCAGGCAAAGTCTGTAAAGGTCTTTATTGAGACTGGCCCGGGCGAAGGTGCTTTGGTTGAACCAAGCATGCCTCGTGAACTGACAACCGAAGAAGTAAAAGAGTTGGTTAATATATATCGTCAAGCTGCTAAAAATGCAAAATTGGCTGGATTTGATGGTGTTGAGCTTCACTCCGCTAACGGTTATCTGCTAAACCAATTCATATCTGAGCATACAAATCACAGAACTGACGAATACGGTGGCTCGCTAATCAATAGATTACGCTTTTTAAGAGAAGTGACTGAAGCTGTTATCGAAGTGTTCGGGCGTAATCGAGTAGGCGTTCGATTCGCTCCACTGTTTGCCACCACTACCGAAGACCGCGTTTATCTTGGCCTAGTAGAAAGTAACCCTCATGAAACCTACATTCGTGCTGCTGAAATGTTGAATGATCTTGGTATTGCATACATATCGATCGCAGAGGCAGATTGGGACAACAGCCCGGACTTGCCTGAAACATTTAGACGTGATTTACGTAAAACATTTGAGGGTGCGATAATTTATGCAGGTCGTTATACCGTAGAGAAGGCACTGACAGTAAATTCAAAAGGCTACGGTGATTTATATGCATTTGGTAAACCATTTATAGCAAACCCCGATTTACCGTATCGAATTCTAAAAGGATTATCGTTTAATCAAGTGCATAATGATACTCTTTACGGTGGTGGTGAAGCAGGATACATTGATTATCCAGTTAGCACATAATGATCAACTTTAATAGTGGGCTTTCCCACTGGCAATAAGGTGGGAGTACCATGGATTTGAATGAAGCATTAAAAATGCTAGCAAACCCAACAAGGCGTGCAATATTGGCTTGGTTAGCTAATCCTAATGAGGCGTTTGAGGACTACTCACAACTTTACCCGTACGAGATGTACGGGGTATGTGCAAGCCTGATTCAGGAGAAGGTTGGACTGTCCCAGCCTGCCACATCATTGTGCTTAAAAGCGTTGCAAGATGCGAACTTGGTTGAATCAACTAAAGTTGGTAAATGGACATACTACAAACGTAACTCGAAAGTGGTAGAGCAAGTATTAGCTGCCTTACGTGAGGTACTGAGTGAATAGTGAGTTCAATGGCCGCTTTGCGGATTAAGCAGAATATGGGACAAAGCTCCTCTTCACGGCTGAACGGTTACATATTTAGAAGCCGGGTCGAAGGGTAATATGATGAGTGATTCTCGCATAGCAGCCATATCTTCCATTGGGGTTTTACCAAACAGTCGTTTAAATTCACGGCTAAATTGTGAAGGACTCTCATAGCCAACTTTAGCGGAAGCATGCGCTGCTGAAGTACCGTCTTGAAACATGAGTAACCTGGCTTTATGTAACCGCGTTGTTTTCAGATATTGTATTGGAGATGTTGCAGTCACGGCTTTAAAACTGGCATGAAAGGCAGCCAAACTCATCCCGGTTTCATCAGCCAGTTTCGCGACGTTAAGATCATCTGCAAAATCAGAGTGTATCCTTCGCAAGGCCTTACTGATTTTACCCAAGTGATTTTGCTGGCTTAGTAATGCGCGAATAGCTTCACCTTGATTGCTGGTTAAAACCCGATAATGAATCTCCCGCAAGATTGAATGGCCAAGAATATCCGTATCGTTAGCCGAAGTTAATGCTTGCAACAGTCTTAGTACTGTATTAGAAAGCTTAGCATCCAATGGGGTGGATACCATCCCATGAGTTCCAAGCTCAGAATGGGAAGACCCTTGATCAAGCATCAAGATCAGCTCGGAGAGAATGGGTATATTAATGCGAATCGAAATACCCATTAAAGGCTCTTCTTCACTGGCGATCGTTTCGCTTTCAAACGGCAGTGGAACCGACAGCACCAAAAAATGCTGCGGGTTGTAATGAAAAACTTCTTGACCTAAATAACCAATTTTACGACCTGAGCAAATCACCACGATGCTTGGTTCATATAAAACCGGACTGCGCGGCAAAGAGCGGTTCCAGCGCATGAGCTTCACACCTTCTAAAGGGGTGAGAGTAAAGCCTTCAGTCGGCGCCAAACGCTTAAGGAGGTCGCATATGTCGCTTTGATCGGACTCCTGCCAGCAGTTCATCTTAGTCATAAAAATTATATATTTAGGTTACAAAACTATATTATATCAACTATAAATTCATATTTATAAATAGTTTTAGGCAATAAATAAGGAGTTTTATGTATTCAAAAAATCTCATTGCCTCAGTAAACTACTATTGGTCTAGTTTCGATAACAAGGAGTAAATATGAAAGTGCAATTAAACCTACTTGCATTCATGCTGGGAACAGCATTTAGTGCGGTATCGCTAAATACTTATGCTGAAGCAGCAGATGCCCAGGCGAATTTAAGTAAATTAAACGTCCCTGCAGGTTTTAAAATCGAAGTTTATGCGGATGTACCAGATGCACGCCAAATGGCATTAGGCACCAATGGAAACATATATGTCGGCACGCGTGGCAATAAGGTCTATGCAGTCGTTGATAAGAACAAAGATCACAAAGCAGATCAAGTAATTACCATATTAGACGATTTGAACATTGGTAATGGTGTGGCGATGTACAAGGGTAACCTGTACGTGGCAGAACAGAACCGTATTACACGTTATGCTGCGCCAGATTTTGATTTGACACTGCCATTCAAGCAAATGCGCGAAGTCATCTATGACAAGCTGCCGAATAAGGCTCACCATGGCTGGCGATATATCGCTTTCGGTCCGGACAACAAGCTATATGTAACAGTGGGTGCGCCTTGCAATATTTGTGAAACAAAAGGGATTGAAGGTTCTATCATCAGAATGGATCCGGATGGCAGTAACGTAGAAACCTTTGCAAAAGGCGTTCGCAACTCGGTAGGTGTCGATTTTCAGCCAGACACCAATGTGGTCTATTTCACCGATAACGGCGGCGACATGATGGGCGACGATATCCCGCATGACGAATTAAACGCAGCGGTCAAAGCAGGCCAGCACTTCGGTTTTCCTTACTACGCTGGCGGTGACGCTCGTTCCCCGCAGTTGAAAGATAAAACACCACCAAAGAATGTCGTTTTTCCGGCAGCTGAGTTTCAGGCGCATAGCGCCAACCTGGGTTTTAAATTCTATAGTGGTAAACAGTTTCCTGAGGAATACCAAGGTAGCGCAATTGTCGCCCAACATGGGTCATGGAATCGCAGCAAGCCGGTTGGTTATCAACTGATGAAGGTGAAATTCGACGCCCAGCATCGCGTGACTGGAACTGAGGTGTTCATTGATGGCTGGTTGAATAATGGCGAAATCTGGGGACGCCCAACGGATGTGCTGCAATTGCCTGATGGCTCATTGCTGGTATCTGATGACTACAACGGCGTGATTTACCGCGTTAGTTATGGCGAAGGTAATGCTGACGCTAAAGCACCAGCTACTGCTACAGCACTTGGCACTGTAACGGGTTTGAAAATGCCTGAGTCTTCGATTGCCCATCCGGATGGGCGTATATTTGTTACGGAAATCGGTGAATTCGGCAAGAGCGGTGACGGTAAGGTGACTGTGATTAATGCTAACGGTTCAAAATCTACATTAGCTGATGGTTTGAATGATCCAAAAGGAATCGATATGTTCAATAATCAGCTGTATGTTGCAGATATGGATCAGGTAGTACGTATTGATCTGCAAGGTAATAAAACGGTAATTGCAAAACCATCAGATTTCCAGAGCAAACCAGTTTTTCTGAATGACATTGAAATCGATGGCTTAGGCAACGTGTATGTATCCGATAGCGGGGAAGATAATGGTAAACATGCTGCCATTTACAAGATTACGTCTCAAGGGCAAGTGGTGCAACTCATCAGCGATAAATCCGGCATAAAACGCCCAAATGGTTTATTAATGGATGGCCCCAATGCATTGTTGGTCGCAGACTTTGGTACAGGCAAACTGTTCCGCATAGACTATTCTGAACAAGACGGCAAAGTTAAGTCTAATTTGACGCTGCTGAATCAAGGCTTTGGTGCTGCTGATGGTTTGATACGTGATCCTAGCGGTGTACTCTACATCAGCGATTGGGCTGGCGGCAAAGTTTGGCAATTAAGCGAACCCAAGGCGACTCCGCAATTGATTAGCGAAGGAAATCAGTCGTCAGCAGACATTAACTTATCAGCCGATGGTAGAACGATACTGATGCCCGATATGAAGGCCGGGACATTGGTTCCAATTTCAATTCGTTAATTGATAAAACAATATAAAAGGCCGGAATTCCGGCCTTTTATATTTTGAGATGTTACATGAATGATGCATGCGACTTGTGCTGCAATTTGCCCACAAGCTAAAGCTTTTGTCTAGACTGTGCAGCATACAATAATAAAGTCATAATCTGACGCCTTGAGATGTATTTTATATTGGGAAATTAGATGAACAAATGGTTAATATTAGGTGCAGCAATTGTTGCAGAAACCATTGCTACTGCGGCATTGAAGTCAAGTGAAGGCTTTACGAAACTAATTCCTTCTGCGGTTGTGATAATAGGATATGGAATAGCATTTTACTTTCTTTCAATAACCTTACGCTCGATTCCAGTCGGTATTGCTTATGCAATTTGGTCAGGCGTAGGAATTGTTCTGATTACTATTATTGGCTGGGGATTTTTTGGTCA
>Ga0116183_1001208_pt1 | contig 29703 bp, 19 predicted proteins | sample AD_UKC078_MetaG_FD_89753 | JGI IMG/M metagenome (GOLD analysis project Ga0116183, IMG submission 89753) | Active sludge microbial communities of municipal wastewater-treating anaerobic digesters from USA - AD_UKC078_MetaG | ecosystem: Engineered > Bioreactor > Anaerobic > Digestate | place: USA...
ATTAAATGACGGTCCGGAGTATACTCCCGACGGTAAATACATCTATTTCAACTCTGACCGCAGTGGAAGAAGCCAGATTTGGAGAATGTCACCTAATGGTAAAAATCCTGAACAACTCACTTTTGATGATCTTAATAACTGGTTCCCTCATATCTCACCTGATGGAAAATGGGTTGTATTCATATCTTTTCCCCCCAGTGTGCCTTCGGGTCAGCATCCGTTCTATAAACAAGTATACATACGCCTCATGCCGATCAATGGAGGGCAACCCAGAATCATTGCCTATGTGTACGGTGGACAGGGGACAATGAATGTTCCTAACTGGTCGCCGGATGGTAAAAGGATTGCATTCGTGAGCAACAGCGACTTCCTGGATTACTAAAAGGCTTTTTAACAGAAATTAATAAGCCCTTAGTTTGGAGGTTTGGGAAAGCATGGGTTTACTCATCCTGACCGCCAGCCTGATAGCATTTACAATGCTGTTTTCATCGGCTCTTCCCTGCCAGGATATCTCAAATGCTGTACCATGATCAACTGATGTTCTTATTACCGGAAGCCCCACAGTAATGTTAACAGCACTGGAAAATCCCAGCAGCTTCATTGGAATATGACCCTGGTCGTGATACATCGCTACTACAATGTCAAACCTTCCCTTTACCGCCTGAAGAAAAACAGTATCAGGTGGTAACGGACCTTCAACATTTATCCCTTTCTTCTTCATATTATTAACGGCAGGTATTATTATCTCTATCTCTTCGCTTCCGAAAAGTCCATTCTCCCCGGCATGAGGATTAAAACCCGATACTGCTATCCTGGGCCTGGAACCAATAAGCCGTTCCATTACCTCGTCTGCCATTGCAATTACTTTTTCAATCCTTTCACTCTTCAAGCCCATGACAGATTCCTTTAATGAAATATGTGTCGAGACATGTATCACACTGAGCTTGCGATCATACAGAAGCATTGCATAATCTTTTGTACCTGTTAATGAAGCCAGTATTTCAGTATGACCTGAAAAGTTCTTTCCGGCTTTATGTAAAGCCTCTTTGTTAAGAGGGGCTGTGACTATCGCATCTATTTGTCCTGTCATTGCAAGCTGTACTGCCTTCCTGACACATTCAAAAGCAGCTGCTCCTGAATCGGCATTAACGATGCCGGGACTAAAATGTTTACTGTTAATTAATTGAAGGTCCAGAACATTCAGCAATGAAGGACTAAAATCACATTGACTTACATCAGAAATCCTTTTTAGAAAAAACCCTTCCGGTTTCAGAAGATCATAAGCCATTTTCATTATCCCAAAATCGCCTATTACAATTACTCTTCTGTTTTTTACAGATCTCTTTTGAAAACTCTTAATTATTATCTCAGGTCCGATACCCGATGGATCTCCCATTGTTATGCCAATTGTAACCTTGCTGTCTGCTTTCATTTTCTCCCCGTTCTAAGGAATTCCAAAACTTTATAAATTGCATCTTCACCTCCAAAACCGCCTGCTTTGGTGATTATCTTTATATCACTGTAGGCCGGATCGGAAAAATAACCGGAAGGGATCCCGGGAAGTATCTCTCTCTCAACTATCAAACCCGATACATTCAGGGATGTTGCTGTTTTCATGGCAATATCTCCTCCCGTAAGAAGCATCCCATTTATTCTATGCTCTCTGATAATATCAGCTGCTATGTCACCAAGAAAAGATGCAATAATATCACTGACTTCTGACCTGTTTAATCCGTAATCCTTTCCCGCTTCAAAGCTTTTCTCAGCATCATCATGAACCCTGGCACTTCTGATTATCACATCATTGCCCTTTATATATGAATCATGAAGAATATTATGTATCCTTTCCTTTTCCATTGTCTTTCCTGTTGTAAACAGATCAGGTATATTGATATCTATCCGGACCGCATCTGAATTAGCCTTAAGATAATCAAGCTGACTGAGGGTGACATTGCTGACACTTCCTGCAACTACTATATTTGCTTTTCTGATCTTTTCTGCAAAAAAATATTCGGGAATAAATTCTGCGAGACCCATGGATCCAGCCATAAGAATTTTCTCATTCATACATGCCAGTGAAGAAGCAATAATTCTCAGATCTTCTTTTTCCCTGGCATCAATTACAATTATTCTGACATTATCATCAATAAGTTGCCGGATATCCTCAGCCAGAATATTTTCACCCTCAATGACCCTGTCATAATTGATCACAGCAGTTTTCTTATCAGACTGTTGTGATATTATTGCCGGGATATAAGATTCCCTGACAGGGGTACCGGGATCAGTACTGAATTCAGTATCAGACAACAATACACCTTTTACATACAGATTCCCGTTAACTACTGTCCGTCCCTGATCAGGAAGTGAGGGGACAATTACAGAAATGTCGGTTTTTAAGGAATCCATCAATCCGGATAACTCAGCACCGATATTTCCACGCATTGTAGAGTCAATCTTTTTGTATATGAGTTTTATATTCCTGCCTTTCAGCATGCTTCCCGCGCTGTAAGTCTTCCTGTATGCCGTATCTCTGCTATCCGCACGACTTCCGGTATTTATAGCCAGAACATCACAGCCATCCAGCGATTTGCTGATATTGTCAATATCATTTATAACAAGACTTTTAAGCCCCTTCTTTGCAAACTGGACTGCAGTGTCTGATGCCCCTGTAAAATCATCAGCAACAATAATAATCTTTTCATCGGGTACTTGCCCTGGGCCATTACCATTGATCATTGTTTGGGATTTCTTCCTGCGTCTGAATACATAAGTAGTAAGGAGCGGTGTGAGAATGGCAGTTGTTATTGTTGATGCAGCTACCTGCGGAGTAGCAATCTGAGCAATTGAACTCATGGCAGGGTCAGCCAGGGCGACAGCTGCCGGAGTAGCAACAGCATTTCCTGCTGTGCTTGAAGCAGCTGCACCTGCAATCCCGCTTCCTCCTGATGCCTTATCTGCAAGTATGTTGAAAAAACCTCCGAAAAAGGTTGTCAGAATGCCGAGCAGTATACCTGAGAAGCCGGCAATTATCAGCATCTTAAGATCTAATCCGGCACCCAGTGCAAATGCAAAGAAAGGGATAAGGACGGGTCCGCCGGACAGTAGGAATTTCCTCATATCTTTATCCAGGTTACCTAAGATCATACCGATTACAATGGGAATAAGGACACCTATAAGACTGCCTAAAGGAATTGTTGCCAATCCTGTTGTCCCAAGAGCTATCATAGTAAGTAAAGGACCATCATTTATTGACAGGACGGCTATGGCACCCACATCAGTCTCATCTCCCATCTCCCCGACAAGTGCTGCGTAAAGACCCCCGTTTGAATTTGTCATTGCAGCTATAACAGCAAGGGAGGATAAGCCCAGCCATCCACTTTCGCCGCAAAGTTTTGCTATTAAAAGACCTATTGCTACCCCGACAATGAACTTGGAAAAAGTAATTGCTGTTCCTTTCTTCAATGCGAGAGGCGCAGCCTTAAAGCTTATCCCCGCTCCCATGCATACAAGAAACACGCCTATCAGGGCGGATGACCCGGTGGCAATTGCTGTTGTAAAACCTCCGATCTGAAGAACCCCGGGGCTAAAAGTGTTTATCAGAGCTCCCAATATCAGCGGGATTATCATCATCCCGCCAGGAATCCTCTCAATTTTCTTTTTAAGGTTCATCTGCTGAGTTTTAAAAAGCTGCCTGTTCAGCTATTTCAATATCCCGGGCTACTGCTGGTCTTATCCTTGCCCAATGAAATAAATTGTTGTCATTCCTGTCATGACTGCTCCCGTTTAGATGGGTTAGAGGCATATCTTTATAAATAGGTCTTGTGATTTCAATTAATCTATCCCAGTTGTCAAGCGCAGCTTTAAGGTGAATGATCGCTTTTTCCCGGTTTTCCTCACCTCCCTGTTTCCTGAATGTCTGCAGGGCAACTGCTCCTTCAAGCTTCTCTGCCAGATGAAGCCCCAGATATGCCCAGGCTTTTACATCAGCAACCTCATACATGAGAGATGTGTTCCCGCTTGTATTGATTGCCTCAACAAGTTGAAGCGCCCTTGAGCAATCGTTCCTTAATAATCCGGCAAGTTCCGGAGGCGTAACTTTATTCTCTTCAAAAGTTCCACCCTTTGATAATACTTCGACATAATCTTTGACAGATACATAATCTGGGTCTAAGGGCGGCTGCGAGATCAGTCTGTTTACTGAGATATATTTTGTGCTGTCTCCCTGCAATGCCATGAAACCTTCTCCGTAAAGTGTAAAGTCCCAGCCGCAATCATAAAGAGAGGCAAGACGCAACTGTGTTGATGAAGCAAGTGACAAAGCCTCGGGAAGTGGACGGGCAATTTCCCCATATCGCCTGATGAATTCATCTTCGAAGATTTTGTCTGAAGTAGCAGGATCATAAAGAAGCCGGCCCCATAATTTATAAAACAGCCACTGACGCTCAAATGCATATTTCCAGCTTACAGGTTCAATTGAAGTAAAATAATCAAGTGCCGGAATATATGTCTCCGACCCGACAAAATATCCTCCCACATAGGTCTGACTGTTCTGATCTATATGGTCGCGTATGAACTGAGGAACCCCCCAGCGAAGTGCAAAGAAATCCTCATTACGGGCAGTGTAGGTAATTTTATATCCCTCAGGTTCAGGATTGTAAAATGTGTCGTACATTTTTCCTCCATGGACTTTTACGAGTTTGGGCGTTGAATGGGCATGAGACCAATTATATTTAAGGTCTGCCCATACAGGACCATCGATAAAATCCAGGTTCGCTTCATCTTCTATTGCTTTCCTTGTAAGTTTTTCAAGTTCAACGCTTGTTGCTCCCAGCGATTCAGTGGTGCTTGAAAAAGGTATTCTGTGTACTAGCTTCACTTTGCGGCCAGCCTGGCGCATGCCTTCAATGTAGGTATCTGTCATCCATTTCTCTCTTTCCTGGGGTGTCATTCCGGCCATACCCTCTCCAAGCGTGAAACCTATGCCTGTAAGATCGGGATACTCCTGCAAAACCTGAGTAACACATTCGCGCATGTACCTCTGTACTATTTCCGTTGTATCCCCTGCACAGTAATAATGCGGATAGAAATTTACAGTTGCAACATTGTGAGCCCGGGAAAATTCTTCGCTGACAAAAATATTGAAAGGAAAGATGTATGTGTCTATTGCACGCTCTGCTGCCATATGCAACAATTCATGATGAAAAGATTCCCATTCCTTCATTTCTTCTTCATTGAAGGGACTGGCTTCAGGAAAATTCTTCGGTCTGATCATATAAACAAAAGGATGCAGGTTGAATATTCCCAGAGAATTAAAACGGTTCTCAGCCATCATGTCGAGGAAGGCTTCCCAATACCCAAGGTCACGGACAGTCTCATAATGCTGATCGATAGCAGAACTGGGCCTGTATGAATCCCATGGAGTGTTGTGCTTTATTGCCCTAAGCGGATAATATGGAGTCTCCGTCCTGTCTTTGATATTTTGAAGTTTGACCTTATTACGAAGATCTTCTGAAACTGAAAGGGCTCCGTATATCATACCCCTGGAATCGCCTCCTGCAATTACAATGTTCTTCCCTTTTTTTGTAACTGAAAATGATTCAGCAGGAAGATCCCCGGTCTTTACCGATAGTTCTATTTTAGTGCCCGACTTATTGCTTAACTCAGTCACTGAATAGCCTGATTCAGAAAGGGCATCCTTAAGTCTTCCGGATGCATACAAAGCCTGAGGAGAAAATTGATCAAATTCCACATAAACGCTTCTACTGCTTTTCCCCTTATTACAGCTGGTTATCATAAATGCCGTAATCAAGGCAACGAATACTATAAAAAAATTTTTCATCATAATATAATTTTGATTTTAATGGTATGATAGCCTGTCCCGCTCAGCGGGGGAACCAACATGTAACTGATTATTATAATATTGTGTTTGCGTATTCAAATACATGTGGGTTTCATATAAATAATAAATTAAAAACTGAGCTTCACATATAATTAATTCCAAAATTTCAATAATGTATTAATGATCTCAATTTAGCAATTATTTTAAATGAGTATCACAGGAATCATCCCGGAATCGCTTTAAAATCAATTTATATAGCTCCATCTTACTCCCCTGAAGAGACTACACTAAGGTGAGAAAAGCTTAATTTAACAAATAAAAAATGCCCTGAACTCCGATGTTATTCAGGGCATGATTAGGATTGTATTAATATGCTGAATAAAAGTAATTATTCAGCCCATACATACATGAAATTATTTAACAAGCTCAACAACAGCATATTTTGAAATCTTCCAGAACTGTTCGGGATCTTTTATTTCAATGCTCTCAACAGTTTTTTCATCCTGTCTGATAAGCTCATATGATCCAGTCGGATGCTCGGTTATAAGTTTTACTTTTTTAGCATTTACCGGGATCATCTTTATCTCAGTAATATCAATTTGAGCAAACAGGGTGTCACTGAAATCTTGAATCAGAGCTTCTTTCCTGCCTATTCCCAGGAAACCTCCTTCCTTTGATAAAATACCCCTGTCGCGAAGATCCTTGAATGTTCCTGAGATTAAATATGCCTTGTTCATCTCAGCAATCTGTGTGTTGATTGTCTCAGTCTGCTGAGCAATTGTCTGATCAAGTCCGATCACTTGAGTATTAAGCTGTTCTATCTGGATATCCCTATTGGCGAGAGCGGTTTTCATTTCATTAATATCAGATTCATATCGCTGTACAGATGCTTCAAGAGTGGCAATTCTATCCTCAAGAGCCTTCATTGTTACCCCTGCTTTTTTCAGCTGGGAGTTCAATGATGCTATCTTCTGTTTATTAGCTTCCAACAAAGTATTGATATACTTTATATCTTCACGAATCTTGTCTTTTCTACTCTTTGAGATTTCTGAATCTGAAGATTCGACATTTATCATTTTTTCTTTTTCCTTTATCTCGGCAAGGTCCTGTTCTATCTGATCAAATGTAAGCAGCCATTCGTTAATTATAGAATCACGTTCAATAAGCTGAAGTGAAAAAGCTGTCTTCTGATCATCCATAAGAGCAAGCTGCTCATCATGATCCGTCTTATGCAGGTAATAAGCGAACACGGCTAAGGCAATCAAAACAGCCAGCGCAATAAGTGCTGTAGTCCAGGCACCTTTTGATATCCCTTCCATTCTTGCAATCTCAAGTCTCCCGGCTGAAATCTGTTCAGGGTTTGTTTTCAATTCTTTTTTGTCTTTGTTTTCCATTTTGTTTCCTCCTGTTTGAGTTTTAATTTATTTCCTTGGTGGATTTCTTGTTTTATATTTTCAGATGATTTTGTACTCTATAAAATTATCCGCTTTTAACAACTACAAAATAAATGTATTATTGCCTCATGCATAAATTTCAATTAGCAAACCTACAATCTTTTATTAAAAATTAAACCAAATTTCAAACCGGAAAATAATATTTTATTAAAAGCCTGATTTATAATTACATAAAAAAGGATCTTAAAAGCCCTCCATTGTTCAAAATGAGAAAAATTTCTCATTTTGAGAATCTATCTCAGTTATTTTTTTCGTTCTGCAACATCCTGTAAATGGTTGATACGCCGATATCAAGTTTTTCCGCCGTTTTCTTAATATCATTATTGTATTTCTGAAGGGTAGCCTTAATTATCTTAAGTTCGTATTCCTTCAGGGTCAAATCATCATTAATAGTCACGGGGAAAGGGTCAGCGATATCGAGTCTGAGTTCTGCCTCTTCGATATCATCTTTTTCCGAGAGTGCTACTGCAAGCTCAACAACCGACTTCAATTCCCTTACATTACCCGGGAATGAATAACTCATAAGCTTGTTCTGAGCAGCTTCTGTAAGCTTTTTAAGAGGAATATTATTCTCCCTGCAGAACTGTGAAATGAAGTGCCGCGCCAATATCAATATATCATTTTCGCGTTCTCTTAATGGAGGCATCTCAATAGGCAGGCCTAATAACCTGTAGTAGAGATCCTCCCTGAATCTTCCCTTTTTCACCTCTTCCTTCAGGTTTTTATTTGTGGCAACAATAATCCGGCAATCGGTCTTTACAGGTTTATTACTCCCAAGTCTTACAATTTCCTTTTCCTGCAGCACCCTGAGCAGTTTTGACTGCAGGCCGAGCTCCATTTCTCCTATCTCATCAAGGAAAATGGTACCCCCGTCAGCTTCTTCAAAATGCCCGATGCGGCGTGATATTGCACCGGTAAAGGCTCCTTTTTCATGGCCGAACAACTCACTTTCAATAAGTTCTGATGGAATGGCCGAAATATTTACCGGAACGAAGGATCTGTCCTTTCGTGCTGAGTTAAAATGAACAGCCTTTGCCACAAGTTCTTTCCCCGTACCTGTTTCGCCAGAAATAATTACTGTGATATTGGTATTTATTGCTTTCTCAATCAGCTCATAGACCTTCTTTATAGCTCTGCTTTCCCCAAGAATTGTATTGCGGAAACTGTACTTCTGCTGCACCTCCTTCCGGAGAACCTTCAGTTCCCTTTTAAGAATAATCTCCTTGCCGATATTCTGAACAGTTATCAGGAGACGCTCCCAGATATTTTCAGATTTTGTAATATAATCGTAAGCTCCTAATTTAAGCAGAGATACTACGACGCTGATATCATCTTGTTCAGATATAAGGATAACCTGTATGTCGGGATTCTCCTGACGGATCCTCTTCAACAGATCAAGCCCGTTAATATCAGGTAATCTGTAATCAAGAGTAACAATATCGGGTGATTCGTGAAGACAGGCAAGAAAATCCTTCCCGTTATCGAAACTCTTAATTTCATAATCAGGATTCAGCGAGAGAGTATGAACAAGTAACTTTTTATACCATTCGCTGTCCTCAACAACAAATATTTTCAACGCATTTTTTGCCATTCAAAATATATGGACCTTTTATTATCTGAATCCGAACCCATAGCAAATTAAAAAATATTCCTATGCAGTTACTAATATTCAGTCAATTTTCTTTATATGATCCCTGATAATTGTGCTTATTGAAGAAAATTCAGTTTCAGCCTTTTCGATAAGCTCCTCTATATCAGTATTATTCCCTGCCTTGTGTTCAATTTCTCCCAGTAATGTGCAAAGTACTGTTGCCCCCAGGTGACGGCATGGAGGCAATAATTTATGGGAAAGATCCGCCAGGGTCTGCCAGTGACCTGAAAAATATGACTCACGGATCTCATTAAGACCCTTTTCAGTAGTTTCAATAAAGGAAACAAGCATCTGTTTTACAAACTGCCTGTCTCCCCCGGCGATATGATAAAGGTTTGTCAGATCAATCTTTTCGTTAATGGCTAATACCTGGGCTTCCGGTTTAACATCCGTCACTTTGCCTGTTGTTTTTTTGTTGCCAAGTGCAGAAATAATAACTTCTGAAAGTTTTGCCTCTGTAAACGGTTTTGAAAGAAATTGATCCATCCCGCTCTCAGCATATTTACTTCGCATATCTTTCTCTGAAGCTGCAGTTATGCATACAACAGGCATCTGTGTAGAATCTATACCCAATTCATTACGTATGTAATCTGTTACCTTCAACCCATCAATCCCCGGCATTCTGATATCCATGAACAGCAGATCATACTTCTGTGCTTTAACCAAAGCAATTGCCTCCATCCCATTTGCTGCAAGATGGCAGTCAATGCCCCATCGCTCCATAATAGTCTTAAAAAGAAGCCTGTTATATTCTTCATCATCAACAACAAGGATCTTAAGCCCTGGTATCGCTTCCGGCACCTTAAGCCGTGGCTCCGTATCCTGTACCAGTAGCTTACCATCTCCGATACCCAGTGTCATTTTACATGTTATTTTTGTTCCCTGGTTCCTGCTACTCTTGCATTCTATAGATCCATCATGCAGATCCACAAGCTTTTTAACAATCGATAAACCAAGTCCTGTACCCCCATACCTTCTTGCAGTACTCATCTCTGCCTGTGTAAAATCCTCAAAAATATATTGCAGCTTACTCTCATCTATTCCTATTCCTGTGTCAGAAACCTCAATCACAAGATCTACCTTCCCGGGTTCATTGAAGCTGCATTTTATGCTGTAAAATATTTTGCCATCCTGGGTGAACTTGATGGAATTGCTAACAAGATTAATAAGTATCTGTTTCAGTCGGTAGGGATCTCCGATCAATACTTCCGGACACCCGGGGTCCAGGAAATACCTAAGCTCTGTTCTATTCTTCACTGCATCTCTCTCAAAAAGAACGTAAACATCCTCCAGGATCTTCTTTACAGGGAAGTGTATCTTTTCAAGTGCCACTTTGTCATCCTGCAGCTTGGAAAAATCAAGAATCGCATTTATTATTGTAACAAGATGATCAGACGAAGACTTGATTATCTTAAGGGTATTGAGACTTTTTTCATTCAGTGGCTCATGTAAAAGCTGCTCAGTAAATCCTGATATTGCTGTTACAGGGGTTCTGATCTCATGACTCATATTAGCCATGAACATTTCTTTCATTTTCATAAGCTTTTCTGCCTCATCCCGTGATTTTGAGAGCGCTATCTGGTAAGCATTCGATTTTCTTACATACCTCACTATAATGAATACAACAGCTATTGCAAGGAGAGTTCCGCATATTGTGAACATTGCCAGCCATCTGTAAGTCCTTGCAGCAAGAACATTTGCATTTGAGGCTTTGTTTTCAAGGCTCACCGACACTTCTTTTTCCATTTTAGAAATAAGATCGTAAAACCGGTCTTGTATCTCACTGCTTGTAACAGCCAGTCTTCTCTCTCTTGTCAGGAGTTTTTCCTTTATCTCCTGATCCTGCTGTTCGATCCTGCTTATATTATCAATCAGTTCCTGCTCACTAAGTTCCACCCTTCTTCTGTCCCTGCCGAATACCCTCCTCAGAATACCCTTCTTCTGTTGCTGGCTATTGGCAGCGACACTGTCTATAAGCTCTGAAAGCTCCTCCAGATTCTCCATCACCTGGCGGTTTGGATTAAGAGACAACATTTGGTTCCAGATCACAATGTTACGCTCAATAAGAGTGCTAATTGTATCAACCTGTTGAAGCATTACTGTATCGTCAAGGCATTCTGACCTGAGACTGTCAATCTTATCATCAATTTCAGCAACTATCGAATAGAATGGTTTCAACACCCTGGGATCATTTGTCAGTGTAAATAACCTTATGCTGTTTTCAGCTTTTCCAAGCTCCATTGAGATTTCCCGTATGGATAAGAGTCTCTGATCAGGCTTTGTGTCAACATTTATAGAAGACACTACTGAAGAGAGATTAAGATATGACAGATAGCCCGTTGCCGACAACACTAATACTGCCAGGAACATTAAAAACCCTATTTTGAGCTGTAACGGGATTTTACTCATTACCGGATCAAAAGCCTATTGATCCTCAAAGCTATGAAAATTTATTATCAATGAACTGCTCAAGATACAGATAACTTAGTGATGTACATTCGGATATATGATAAAATATTTATTGAACATTTGTATTTCTCGTCAATCCGTGAGTTAACATCAATCAAGAACCTGGTACCAGGATATTATAACATTCATTATCCCAACAATAAAGACAGCGAATGATTTTAGCATAGCAGGCAGAATTGAATAAGAAATTATAATCCAACATTATGTCGATTGCTAATACTATTCAGGATAAAATTATATTTGCCTGATTTATATTGTTCTGTTTCAGTAGCAGATCAATAGAAACAGTAAAATAGTAATTTTGCTTTCTCAAATTGAGAAATAAATCTGCAGGAAATGGCTTGGAATTAGCTAACTTTCACTAAATTAATCGAAAACTTATTAGCAGAATGGCATATTTTTTGAAACCACTGTTATGAAAAACCTGTCAATAATAAAACAAGTATTAAACTAGTTTTATTAAAAAAGATATTAAAACACATACAATGGTTATGCGTTCAGGATATTCAGCCCAATCAGTCAGAAGGATAATGTTTGTAATAATCATTTCCCTTGCAGGCTTATCTTTAAATTTCACTGCATCTGCACAATACTTTGGGAGAAACAAACCGGGATACAAATCATTCGAATACGATATTTTACAGACTCCTAATTTCGAGATATACCATTACCTTAAGAATGATTCATTACTTGATGCTCTTTCGCAATTGTCGGAAAAATGGTACCTGATGCACCAGAAAGTCTTTAAGGATACTTTCCGGATCAAAAACCCTCTCATTTTCTATAATAATCATTCCGACTTTCAGCAAACAAATACAATAAGCAGCATGATCGGCACGGGGACCGGAGGGGTTACTGAATCGTTGAAGAATCGTGTTATAATGCCGGTTGCATCATCGCTTGCGCAGACCGATCACACTCTTGGGCACGAATTGGTTCATGCTTTTCAGTATAATTTATTCCTCAAAGGCGATACATCAGAGAAGCTGTCTTTAAATAACGTACCGTTATGGATGATAGAAGGCATGGCTGAATATCTTTCAATCGGAAGCTATGATCCCAATACGGCAATGTGGATGAGGGATGCTGTTATAAATGATGATGTGCCTACAATAAAAAAAATGACTAGTGACTCCAAATATTTTCCGTACAGATATGGCCACGCTTTCTGGTCGCTTGTTGGTAAAACATGGGGAGATACTGTCATTATACCGCTTCTCAGGAACACTGCAAAATATGGATTTTCCAAGGCAGCAGATAGTGTCATTGGATTTAATGAAAATGCCTTTTCTGGCTTGTGGAAGAGCGCACTTGAAATGCATTTCAGGCAATTCATCAGCGACAAGTCAGATACTCTTTCAGGGAAACTGATCATTTCGGAGAAAAACGCCGGTACAACAAATATTTCACCTTCACTGAGCCCTGATGGAAAATATCTTGCATTCTTTTCTGAAAAGAATATCTTCACTCTCGATCTTTTTCTGGCCGATGCTATAACGGGAAAAATAATAAAACGGCTCTCAAGTACTGTCAGAAACAATGAAATTGATGATTTTAATTTCATAGAATCGGCAGGAACCTGGTCGCCTGATTCAAAAAAATTCGCCTTTGCGGTCTTCAGCAAGGGTAAAAATAAACTTGCAATTGTTGATGTAGCTAAAGCCAGGATCATAAAAAAGATCTCCATAAATGGGGTTCCTTCATTTTCAAATCCTGCATGGTCTCCCGACGGCAAAAAAATTGTTGTTGCCGGCCTTGTTGATGGGATAAACGATCTCTACATGTATTACCTTGAATCAGGCAGGGTTGAAAAATTAACAGACGATTTTACATCAAATCTTCACCCTTCATGGTCATCGGATGGTAATTACATAGTGTTTTCACAGGAAAAGATAAATAAAGGGCTAAGCCGGAGAAAATACAGTTTCAATCTTACATTACTCGATCTTAGAAACAAAGAGACAAAAGAACTTGATGTATTCCCCCTGTCGTATAACCTGAACCCATTCTTCTCAGCTGACGACAGGAGCATATATTTCCTTTCTGATGCCGATGGATTCAGGAATCTTTACAAATACGATCTCACAACAGAAAAGGTTTACAGGTTAACTGAGTATATAACAGGTATCAGCGGTATAACTGCCTATTCCCCTGCTATAAGCGTGTCAGGCGATGAAGATCTTATTGCCTATACATATTATATTAAAAGTAATTACCAGATATACATTGCCGGGGCCGATCAATTTGTTGCCAGAGAGATAGACCGGCATTTCATAGATTACGACCCTGGTACTCTGCCTCCTCTTAAAAACATCTCCTTTAACATAGTAGATACAACTCTTCAACAAAGACATAAAATAGTACGTCTGCCAAAAGATTCTGTCAAAATAATACCTTTCAGATCAAAATTCAAGCTTGACTATATCTCAAATAATGCAAATATCGGTATATCAACCGGCCTTTACGGCAACAACCAGGGAGGAAGCATTAATATGATATTCAGCGATATGGTTGGCAACAACCAGCTGTTTTCTGCATTATCACTGAACGGGCAGATATATGATTTCAGCGGACAGGTTTCCTACCTTAACCAGAAAGGCAAGATCAAATGGGGAGCTGCAATCGGACATATTCCATATCTCTACGGGAACATGATGCTCTCCGGGGATACAATAAGCGTAAGAGATCCTGACAATCCTGATAAGTATATAGATCTTCCTGTTAATAATCTTATTATTGATTATTTCAGGCTTTTTGAAGATAATATCTCCATTTTTGCTTCTTATCCTTTATCCCAGACTAAAAGATTTGAAGCGGGCATTTCAGCATCGTGGTATTATTACCGTATCGACAGGCTCAATAACTACTACACTCTCGATAGATATATAGGCCATTCCAAAGAAAAACTCCCCGCACCTTCCGGCAGTAATTACCAGCAAATATCTCTGGCCTATGTCGAAGACAATTCTTATTTCGGTCTCACTTCACCGATGCGCGGACACAGGACAAGATTACAGGCTGATAAGTATTTTGGTTCAGCCAATGTATTAACCGCTCTTCTCGATTACAGACAATATTTCTACATGAAACCTGTAAGTCTGGCCTTCCGTTTCTATAACTATGGCATGTACGGAAAAGATTCTGAAAGAGGCATATTACCTGACCTTTATATTGGATATCCCTGGCTAATAAGAGGTTATAATAAAATTACAAGACCTGAAAGCTATGATCTTACAAGTAATATATTCGATATATCCTGGCTAAGCGGATCAAGGATAATTGTAGCCAATGCAGAATTAAGGGTGCCGCTTACCGGACCTGAAAGATACGCCCTTATAAAATCAAAATTGCTCCTGACCGAAGCCAGCCTTTTCTTTGATTCAGGACTAGCCTGGAATAAAGACAGTAAGATAATACTCGACTTTAATCCTGTATCAATAATGAATTACGAGGAAAGATGTCCTGTATTCAGCACCGGTGTGTCTTTAAGAATCAATCTGCTAGGATATCTCATAATAGAACCTTACTATGCCTTCCCTTTGCAGAATGGAGGTTTTAAAAATGGATCCTTCGGGCTAAATTTCACGCCGGGCTGGTAGGATCATTTAAAGGTGCAAAATTTTAAAATATTCTTTGCCTGCTTCCGGATCTGGGCTTATTGTTAAACCTGAGTTATAACGGCAGGATAGACAAGAAAACCCGAAATACTATTTGCTTTTTCATTGTTTTCTGTTTTTATTGATTAATATAAATTCAATAGCTAAATTATAGCTGCCAAAATGAATATTTGATGAATTCTTAGAAACAACAGAATAATTTAGCTTAGTATGTTATCTGTTTATAAGTCTCAACAATGATTTTTAATTATTTTTGTTTGGCAACTAACTGATTTAAGATTATAGTGTGGAACACCTACCAGGCTTGAAAAAAGATTTATAATTATTAACTTCAAATATAACAACATGAATTACAGAAAATTAGGAAAAACCGGCTTTGAAATTTCTGAAATCTCCCTCGGCACCTGGCAGGTCGGAGGTAAATGGGGTTCAGTATTCAATGACGACAATGCTGAAAAGATCCTGAATTCCGCCATTGATCGGGGCATTAATTTCATTGACACGGCCGATGTTTACAGTGACGGTTTAAGCGAAACCGCTGTCGGAAGAGTTGTTCGTTCCAGATCAGAACGGATATATGTGGCAACTAAATGCGGCCGTCAGATAAGTCCCCATGTTAACGAAGGCTACAAACCCGAAGTACTTGTAAAATACGTTGAGGATAGCCTTAAAAGGACTGGCTTGAAGACTCTTGACCTTATCCAGCTTCACTGCCCTCCTACTGAAGTCTACTACCGCCCGGAGATCTTCGCGACATTCGAAAAACTAAAAGAGCAGGGCAAAATCCTTAACCTGGGAGTTAGTGTTGAAAAAGTTGAAGAAGCCCTTAAAGCAATAGAATACCCCAATGTAACAACAGTCCAGATAATTTTTAACCTTTTCCGTCAGAGGCCTGCTGAACTCTTCTTCAGAGAAGCTGCTAAAAAGAATATCGGAATCATTGTAAGAGTACCCCTTGCAAGCGGATTGCTTACCGGATTATTCACTGCTTCAACTATATTCGGGAAGGATGATCACCGTAACTTTAACCGGGAAGGAAAAGCTTTCGATAAGGGAGAAACATTCTCCGGGATCAATTATGAGTTGGGCCTTAAAGCTGTTCAGGAATTAAAATCACTCTTCCCCGACCTAAGTAATCTTGCTCCGGTCGCACTCAAGTGGATCCTTCAGCATAAGGAAATAAGCTGTGTCATTCCAGGCGCATCAAAGCCTGAACATATAATAACGAATCTGTCGGCTTATAATCTCCCGGAGCTGAGTGAAAAGCAGATCTCTGATATGAATGAAATCTATGCAAGACTCCTGAAACCGGAAGTTCATCAACGCTGGTAGTTTCAATTTAAATATCAGGTATCTGAATGTTCTTAAGAATTTTGCTTTCCCTCAATCTTGCATTCTTCGCAGTTGATTTGACATCCTGTCAGGATAAGAGAGACAAAAAAGAAATCGCAAAAGATGAAATGAGGCAAAAATCGCTTATGTTTTCCGGATATGAGTGGATAGCTGAAGGCTCGGATGAAAACAAAATAAGTCCGGGCCGGAATTATTTTTCATGTTCCGACGATAATGTATGGGTTGATGAAAACGGTTACCTGCATCTGCGAATCACAAAAAGAGAAGGCAAATGGTATTGTGCTAAAGTAACCCTGAAAGAATCATATTCCTATAACAAATATATATTCACTGTTGCTTCAAGAGTTAACAGACTTGACAGAAATGTAGTAGGAGGATTATTCACATATCTTGACGATACAAATGAGATAGATATTGAATTCGCAAAATGGGGGGTCAAAAATAATCATGACGGCCAGTTCATTATACAACCAGCTCATAATGAAGGCAATTCCCACCGTTTTAAACTAAAGCTTAGGAGAACATATTCAACTCATATTATTGACTGGAAGCAGGATAAAATTGTCTTTTTAAGTTACAGAGGCCCTTACCAGGAGAATCCTCCAAAAAGAAAAATAATAAGTGAATGGAGCTATACAGGTCAGGATATCCCCATCGATGATGAAGAAAAAGTGATGATAAATCTCTGGTTATACAACGGGGTTCCTCCGTCTGATAACAAGGAAGCAGAAATGATAATAAGTTTTTTTAAGATCCTTTGAACATCTGCCGGATCAAGGCTGTTTATCTTCAGATACCCAGCAAATCCATTATTCCGTTTATGAATGTGAGAGGATGCGCCGGGTTCCCTGGAACATAAAGATCAATGTGATGCTTCTCCAGGAAACTTCTATCAATAGCCGGGCTCCCTTCGAAGATACCGGAACTTATAGCATCCGTTCCGGCAAGTACTATGATCTTTGGTTCAGGTATGGCATCGTATGTTATCTCAAGAGCCCTTGACATATTTACCGATATTGGTCCGGTAATAACAATCCCGTCAGCATGGCGGGGACTGGCAACAAATTCAACCCCGTAACGGCCAAGATCAAAATTCACATTACATGATGCAGACAACTCCATTTCACATGAATTATCCCCCCCGGCAGATACCTGGCGCAGCTTCAATGCTCCTTTGAAAAGATCCCTGATCTCTTTTCTGATCTTCATTTCATTGATCACCAGCGAACTCTTATCTCCGGGTTTTATTATCAGATCGTTACGGTCATTGCATGCTATGCGGTAATCATTTGTAAACTCTATGCTTTCAGGCAAGAGGAAGGCACACTCTTTACAGAAAACGCACCTGCCAAGGTCTATAGAACCAGTTCTGCTGTCGATCGCCCTTACCGGACAAACTGCCGCTGCAGCATTGATCTCTTCTTCCGATATCTTTTCGGATATCAGCGGACGACCTCTAAACAATGGTGAAATGCTCTGCTTTCGCAGATCTTCAATATATTGTTTCCCGTGATGTTTGAGTATTTTCAGTTCTTTTAGCATCTTAACATCCTGTAAATTAACAGATTAAAGATCATGGCCGCAATAGCTCAGATTAAAACTCTTATTACAAACAGGAAAATCTGAAATTTCCTGGTTCCTGACTGCCAGCGCCAGTGCCATCCAGTTATGAAACGAAGGATCCTTAATTTTATAATGGCAGATTTTGCCATCCTTATCAGTTACAGCTGAGTGACATATCTCTCCTCTCCAGCCCTCAACTATAGAAACAGAGAAATTTTCGGGTTTTAATTTGTAGCTATAAACGGGTTTTTCAATTTTCCCCTTCTCAAGCGACCATGTCTTAAGAAGATCCCTGATTATCTTCAGCGACTCATGCACTTCAAGGTTTCTGATCATACCACGGGCTAACACATCACCACTGTCAAGCATTACAGGTTCTATATTGTATTTTTTGAAGTACTGAAAAGGGTGAGACTTACGGGTATCTCTCATAATACCGCATGTTCTTGCAGAAGGACCTACAGCCCCAATCATGTGAGCCTGTTTTTTCGTCACGACTCCTATCTCATCGAAACGCGTAAGAACGCCGGGAGTTAAATAAATACAATCCGTTACCTCGCCAAATCTCTTTGATATTGCCGTCGTCAGATCAACTATTGCATCTGATATTTCACTATTTAAAGGATAGTTGCTTCCCCCCGGACGTATCAGCCCCTTACCGAAACGGTTACCACACCAAAGTTGAGTTGTATTAATTACCATAGTCCTAAGAGCTTCACATACAACCTGCCCCAATTGAAATGCAATATCTCCACATAATGCTGCTGTGTCGCCAATATGAACAGCTATCCTCTCCAGTTCAAGTGCAATGCATCGTTCTATCTGAAGCCCTTCGCTGACCTCCATCCCACTTAATGATTCAATAAGTTGTGAATGGGCAAGAGAATGACCTATCGAGGTATCTCCTGCGATAGATTCCGATAAAATGCAACTCTGCAGGGCATCCTGCTTTGAAATGAATAATTCTTCAAGCCCCCGATGCTGGTAACCAAGCTGTATTTCAAGATGATGAACCTTTTCCCCATTACAGATAAATCTGAAATGTCCGGGTTCAATCACTCCTGCATGCACCGGGCCAACCCCCACTTCATGCAACTCTTCGCTGTGAATAAAATAAAATGGATAATTATCAATTGTCTTTAAAGTATCAGCGCGATTATGAGCAAATCTTACAGGTTTAAGCCATGGATGACCCCGGAACATGATTCCTGAATTCTCATGGATCTCCCGTTCAAAAATATGCACCTGAGGGCTTTCCACAGCTGCAGAATCAAGCGATGATATGTCTTTGCCAATTATGGCCGAAAATATCTGAATGCTATTATCTGAATCATCGGCGAAACAACATATAAGCCTTAAGTTATTATCATCTGTCTTCACACCATAATATGATACGCAGTGTTTATTCACATTCTGCAGGCATGATATAATCCTTTCGCGAAAAACTTCATAAGAAAGTACGGGTACATTCTTAAGGGCTTCCGAAGGGGCGTTGTTCTTTAATGCTATGTATTGCCGTTCAATATTCATAATCATTATGGGAGAAATATTGCAATGCTCTGGTTTATAAGATCTGCAATGAACCAGGGCTGATAAAAACAGAAAACAACGACAAGACCAAGAAGGAAGAACTGGCTCACAGTCTCAACCGGGTTTACATAGGAAGGGGGACCGGGGTCAAAATCCCTTCTCGGATTTGAATACACAATATGCATTATCCTTATGCTCATGGCATAAAGGATAAAACTAAGCAGCAATATAACAATTACAAGTGCTATCCACTGATTGTTGTTTACCATAGCCCTGAATATCATCAATTCACTAATAAAAAGGCCAGAGGGAGGGATTGCCATTATTGTAATAAGTCCTGCTATCAATACAAGAGCTCCAGCCGGGTATAATGCCATATATTTACCGCAATTATCAAGACGAAACGTGTTCAATATCCTCGAAAGCTGACCCATCTGATAAAAAAGACTCGACTTGGCAAGTGAATGCAATATTATTATCAGAAATGCAGCATAATAACCTGCACCTCCAATTCCGAGGGCTATTGCTACAAGTCCCATATTTTCAAGACTTGAATATGCAAGCATCCGCTTAAGATGCTTCGCCTTAAGCATATAACCGGCTGCTATCAGCAAAGAAAGTACTCCGGATAATATCAGGACATGATTCATGAAACCGAGGATTTCAGATGATGCAAACAGTGAATATACCCTGAATATAGACAGGAATCCAACATTCATAAGAGTGGTTGAGATCAGTGCACTTACAGGAGGGGGAGCAACTGAATGAGCATCAATTGTAACTGTATGCATCGGGAAAAGCCCCATTTTGGTGCTAAACCCTACAAATACGAAAAGAAAGGCTATCTTAAGATAAAGAGGATTTACCTGTTTTATCAATCCGACAAGTGTATCAAAGGATAAATTGGCGGCATCATCCCTGCCATAGACAAATCCCAGGAACAGGATCCCCAGATAAGCAAGGGCAATACCCGTAGAACAAATGAACACATATTTCCATGTAGCTTCAAGAGCAGCATCGTTACGGTCATGATAAATAAGAGCTGCAACAGAAAGCGTTGTTGCTTCAACAAATATCCAGAGAATTGTCATCCCATTTGCCAGGTAGGCTCCCGACATACAGGTCATAAGCATTATGAGAGCCGCATGATATATGCTGTGTTTTTTAGGGTCATCATCGACCGTATAGATGAATCCATGATAAATAGTTGGAATACTGAGCAAGGCAAGTATTGACAATAACAATACCCCGGCACTGTCAAATGTAAAATAACTAAACTCAGTTCTGTTTAAATTCTGCCAGCTATAGAATGTAAATCCGATAAGGAATACTGCAAACAGGAGAGACAGGATCTTTGTCAGTACCCTCCTCTTTAGAAGGATTATCAATAAACTCATTATGACCGCTGTCGTGAAAAACAATAATACAACCATCTGTTAATCTTTTAACATTGTTAATTCATTTGTGCGGGGCTTGAGCCGTAATCCAAAAAATACGAGAATGAGGACTCCCACAAAAATATCGAGTAGTATACCTATGTTTATCAGCATGGGCATCCTGTTTCCAACAGCCATAGAGAACAGAAAAACAGCGTTTTCAATTACAAGAAAGCCAATAAGATGAGATATTATAAGTCTGTGCGTTACAATCAGAAGTAATCCGGTGAATAAAGTAAAAAGCGCTACAGCCATAAATATTGAATTTATATACTGATTATGCATTAGTTGTGTCAGTATTACACTGAACAGCAATGCAGATATAGACAGAATAAGAAGATAAAATCCCGGCATCGCATCTCTGTGTACTTTAGTGACTCCCGAGCGTTTAATTATCCTTGTCAGAAGATAGGGAACGAGGATAGTTTTTATAAACAAAGTTTCAGCAGCAATGAATAGCATATTGGCAGTGTTGATCTCCTTTAACTCAAAAATTGCTATCCCAAACAATAATGATCCCTGCAAACTGATCAGCCTTATGTAGTTAGTCAGTCTCTCAACTGAAGCAAAATATATCAGCGTAACGGCAAACAGTATTATCAGATAATTAACCATCGGTATTTTTTATATCAGTCTGCTTGTCATTGTAAGTATCAGTACAAAAGCGAGCCATGCAATCGCCGAAATCGTCAGAATAAATTTCGGATTTTTATCCATTTTATTCCGTGCTCTGAAAGACTCCACCAATCCTATGATGACGGCATACACAATCTGAACAAGAAAGAACAACACAACATGAAGGAATGTACTCATTCCCGTAGTTGCGAAAATATTATAAAGTAATGTTCCGAAAATTGCAAACTTCAGATATGATCCGATATGTATCAGGGCTTTATCAAATCCGCTGTTGTCAAGAATCATAACTTCGTGTATCATAGTGAGTTCAAGATGAGTCTTCGGATCATCGACAGGTATCCTGCTATTTTCTATGACTGCGATCTGAACAAAAATATAGATAGCCAGAATACTAAATAACAACACATAATAATCACCAGCAATATTAAAATGACTGAAAATACCAGAAAATGAAGTATATCCGGTGAACATCGCAAAAGTAGCCAGCAATATAAAGAAGGCTGGTTCAATCAACATTGAAAATAATGCTTCCCGATTAGCCCCCATCCCTTGAAAACTGCTTCCGATATCAAGTGCCCCAATAATTGAAAAGAATTTACCTAGTGCCAGTAAGAATGAGAAGAAAATAAAATCTCCTTCGAAAGAAATCACCGGCTTCTGATTGGCAAACGGCAGAACAAGCATTGAACATAAGATTGCCGATAATGAGATTGCCGGAGCAATCCGGAAAACAATCCCTGCCGTATCACCGAAAACACTGCCCTTCCCGAGAAGAATGGCAATCTCCTTCATGGGCTGCATTAATCGCGGCCCTTTACGTCCCGATGCAAGACTCCTGACCCTGAGTATTATACCCGGGAAAACAAGTGCCGTGACAATCATAAGGATTATAGCCATCATCTCAGATAAGATTGAAGAAAGTAAGTAATAAGACAAACAGTATAAATACAAAAGCGTATAATATATAATGCCTGATCTCGCCAGTCTGCATAACAGCAATTTTTTTAAGCATTCCCGATATCCTTCCAACTGGCACGTCAATCAGCTTTGTCCTGAACATATCCTCGCTAAATGATCTGAAGTCTCTCTCCCCGGGAAAGATCTCCTCTTCTTCCATTTCTTCCATTATTTTTTGAGTCCCCAGAAGCGGCTTTGCCAGATAATTATAATTATACGAATATGAAGTAGCAGTATATTGCTGTTTCGGAGAACTCACTGTATAAGCACAGCCCCATACCGGGCCGGTGGTAACAATCCTTCTCTTAAGATGAAAACTCCTGTAGACAAGCAGCAGGATTACAATACCAATGAAAATCCCGCTTAATATGCTTACTTTAGAAAGGTTCATTATTGAGCTTTCTACAGTCGGAATCGTATCTGTAATATAGAATCCGGCAGTAACCATTTCAAAAACCGGTTTGACAAACAAGGGCGAAGCCAATCCGATTAGCAAGATAAAAAGAATAGTTACAGTCTGTGGCAGGATCATCATCTTGCATGCTTCATTTGGAGCGATCGCTTCTTCAGAACGAGGCTGGCCAAGGAAGGTTATTCCGAATGCTTTCGTAAAACAAAATATAGCAAGACCTCCTGCAAGAACAAGGCCTGTTATTGCACATAACAAAACGACAGAGTGATTCAGATCTGCTAATGGGAGACTTTTAAACATTCCTATCACGATCAGGTATTCAGATATAAAACCATTAAATGGAGGAAGTCCGCATAGTGCTAGCGAACCAATAAAAAACAAAGCTGCTGTCCAGGGCATCTTCTTCATCAGCCCACCAAGCTTTTCCATATTCCGGGTATGAGTAGCCTGATATACGGATCCTGCATTGAAGAACAATAAGGATTTGAAGAGTGAATGGTTAAGAACATGAAGAAGGCCACCGCTCAATCCCAGAATACTCAGAGTATGATTTCCCTTGGCAATACCGATAATTCCAAGTCCCAGTCCCATCCCTATAATACCAATATTCTCAATGCTGGAAAAAGCAAGCAATTGTTTTAAATCATGCTGCATTATAGCCATCATCACTCCAAACAAAGCAGAGATAAGGGAAATGCCAAGAATAATTAAGCCGATAACGAGAAAATCACTTTGCAATGAGATCAATACCCTTACTATCCCGTAAATCCCCATTTTGATCATTACCCCTGACATTACACCCGACACATGTGACGGGGCTGCAGGATGGGCACGGGGCAGCCAGGTATGCATCGGAACAAAACCCGCTTTGATACCAAAACCTATGAAGAACAATAAGAAAAGAATGATGTTTGAATGTTGTGAAAAATACACAGGCAGAGAATCAAAATCCATTTTACCGCTTCCTTTTTCAAGGATCAGGAATGCCACAAGAATAAAAAACATACCTACATGCATCTGGATCAGATAACTTATTCCTGTTTTCAATACTTTCCTGTCTTCGGCATCAAAGATCACAAGAAGGAATGATGATATTGCCATCATTTCCCAGGCAATCAGGAAAGCAGTGCCTTCCCGAATCATTACAACAAGGATCATTGAAAGATATAACCAGATGTAAGAAAAATAATGGATTGAAAAATGCAAAGAGGTTTTAGTCTTATAGTATGGTTTGAGATATCCTTTTGCATACAAAAATCCAACAGGAATTGTTATATTAATCACAAGGATAAAAAAAGCAGATATCTTATCTATTACAAGCCGGAGAGAATCATTTATAAAAGGTAAATCAATCGTAATTTCAATTGTGTCTTTGTTTAATAAAACCGGCAGGCTCCACAAACAAGTGATAATGATTCCGGCACCAAGGATGAACAGAGACAAGAAATATTTAAGAGAGTTTCTTACAAAAAAAACAAGAAAAGAAACAAGCGTCAATAAAATAAAAACACCCGCAATATTCATCAGATTTTAAAAGTATTCTACAAATTTGGAGTGCAAAAATAGAAAATTATATTTCTTTCCCGAAATAAATAAAATAAAATCCGGGAACCGTTGAAAAGCTCCCGGATCAGAGTTTTATTATTTAACCTCCGAAGGGTTATGATATATCAGAACGATATCAGCTTTTAAGAAGCTGCATTATCTCTTCCAGCTTAGGTGAGAGAATAATTTCAGTCCGGCGGTTCCTGGCTCTTCCAGCTTCTGTCTTATTATTATCTTTTGGGAAAAACTCACCCCTTCCAGAAGCGGTAAGACGGGTAGGCGCTATGCTATATTCAGTGCTTAATATCCTTATTATTGATGTAGCCCTTGCAACACTTAAATCCCAGTTGTCCTTATACACAGAGGTTTTTATCGGCACGTTATCAGTATGGCCTTCTATAAGAATATCAATATCCTGATTCTTATCAAGTACATCTGCCAGCACTTTCAGAGCATCTTTACCTTTGGCTTCGACTGTCGCACTGCCAGATTTGAAAAGAAGCTTATCAGACATTGAAACATAGACCTTGCCATTTCTGACCTCAACAGACAATTCATCTGAATTGAAGCCGAGAAGGGCATTTCTTAGAATGGAATTAAGCCTTTCAGTTATTGAATCCTGTCGTGCAATCGTTCTGCTCATTTCCGCAAGGGCTCTCTCTCTTTCAGCAAGAAGCCTTTCCTTGACATTAAGTTCGTCCGATTTATCACTCAAAGCTTTATTCAGTCTGTCAGTCTGAGAAAGGCTCTCATTTATAAGATTATCATAATTAAGCTGAAGATTATTGAGCCTTGATATAAGATTTTCCTTTTCACCACTAAGTTCGGTAATCTTGTTGTTTGCATCATCAAGATTTGCTTTCAGTTCAATGTTTTCCTTCTCCTCAACTGCCAGGTCCTGGCATAACCTGTCACGTTCCCTTACTACAAGCCTGAGGTTCTTGCTCCAATAAATCGGAGTCTTATCAGGTCTGGTTTCGCCACACCTGTAAACCGGTGCGCAGGAACTCAGTATCATGATCACTGCAATTACAAATCCAAATAAATTTTTTCTCTTCATTTTATATTAAGTTTTATACTTCAAATTTATAAAACCAGATCGAAGATGAAATTAAAATGAGATTAAAAATTAATAAAACGATATCGATTGTAAATTAATGCCTATATTTACTTTCCAAAAAAATAATATTAACCTGATAATCTTAAATCATGAAGTTTATATCATTTACAAGAGTCGCAGGGGCCCTTATAATCTCTGCAATGTTTACCACATCCCTTACCGCTCAAACAACAAGAAGTGATGTGATTAAGGCCTATAATGAAGGAGCAAAAGCTGCTCAGACCGATCTTAAAGTAGCAATAGAATCATTTGAAAAAGCAATAACCCTTGCGGATGAGGTTGGTGAAACAGCCGATGATCTCAAACAAAAAGCAATACAAATATTACCGGGATTGTATGTCAAGTCAGCAAATAATACCCTGACTGAAAAAAAACCGGCCTCTGAAGTAATACGTGCTGCAAGAAGAGCTGCAGATGTCTCAGAAAAATACGGGAATGCTGCAAATAAGGAGAATGCCGAAAGAATAATGCTTCAGGCTTATAGTTCCATGGCAACAGACTTCTTCAGCCAGAATGATTATGAAAATGCCCTTCTTGCATTTGACAGTGCACTGATTGTAAATCCCGAATATGCTGCTGCAATCTATAACAAGGCTCTTATCTACATCAGGCAGAATAATTCCGATGAAGTTGAAAAAACAATAGACCAGTATCTCGAAAAACTCGGCAGCACAAACGAAGAATTATCTAAACAGGCAAAAACAACAGCTCTTGAATATTTCCGTGCATCCGGCTCAAAAGCAAACCAGGCTGAGAATCTTGACGAAGCTCTTGATATGCTTAATAAAGCAGCAAAATATGGTGATGATAAAGACCTTTTCTACTATTTTGCCGATGTCTATAACAAGAAAAAGGACTTTGATAATGGACTGGAATTCTCGAAGAAAGGACTAGATCTGGAGACTGGCGATGCAGAAGCAAAAGCAAAATTCTATTATCAGCTTGCTGTTGCCCAGGCAGGAAAAGGTCAGACCTCAGAAGCCTGTGGCTCATTTAAAAATGCGCTTTACGGAGTTTTTGAAGAAGCATCAAAGGCTCAGAGAATAAACCTTAAATGCCAGTAGGGATCTCAAATGTTATGAAATAAGACAGCATCATCAGCATGCGGTTGCAGGGGGAATTTCCCTAAATAATACAGTTTTAAAGTGCAGAAAGTGATTTAAATTCCTTATGCCCCGGGTTTATTCATTATCTCCTGTACCATTCTTGTCACCGTGCGGAAATCAACTTTTCCGGTTCCCATAACCGGCAGTTCATTTATTGTTAGGAACTGTCTTGGCAGAGCAATAACTGGCAGTTCTGTCATCATTTTTCTTAATATCTCGGTTTTATTGATTTCTGCGGAGACAGCAGCAATAATAAGCGATCCCTTTTTCTCATCCATGATCTCAACCACACAGCATAATACTTCCGGCGGAAGATATTTTTCAAGAGTGTTTTCAACTTTTACGAGTGAAACCATTTCCCCGCCAACCTTTGTGAATCTTTTAAAACGACCTGCATGCCACAGATATCCATCCTTGTCCAGGTAACCCATGTCACCAGTGTTGTACCAGCCATCCTTAAGAACTTCCGCAGTTTGCTCCGAATCGTCATAATACCCTTTCATAACTGATGGCCCTTTAACAAGGATTTTTCCGATCTCCCCTACACTGCAATCCTGTCCGGTCTCAAAATTCTCAATCCTCACCTGGATATTCGGGAGAACTTTCCCAGTACTCCCTGGTCTGTTGAACTCAAGTGAGTTTACCGAAATAACAGGAGAGGTCTCAGTTGTTCCATAACCTTCGAGCAAAACAACACCATGTTTATTCCTGAATCCTTCCCTTAATGCATCAGGACATTTATCTGCGCCTGTGATCATGAATCTCAAAGATTTGAAATCTCCGGGGTCTGATTTTTGCAGGTAACCCCAGAAAAAACTTGGTGTACCAACCATGATAGTGGGCTTCTCTTCCCTGGCAATCCTGCTGACAGTCTGAAAATCAAGAGGATTGGCATAAGTTACATTCGTCATCCCGTGATAGAACGGGACCCAGAGATTAACAGTCAGTCCGAAAACATGGAAAAAAACAAGGTTGGATATAAGCTTATCCTCAGATGAAACTCCAAGATAATCACTGAATCCTTCAATGTTTGAGATAACATTCTTGTGAGATAGGGGTACAGCTTTAGGATCTTTTTCGCTACCACTTGTGAAAAGCATCGCTGCTGTATCATTTTCATTTCCACCATGTAGTAATGACAGAAGAATGCTGACCGGAAGCAATGATTTAAGTATGGCTTTCAGCTTATCGCCTGTTGTTACACTCGCCATAAGGTCCTCAATCATTACCATACCATCCATTACCGGGCAGCCAATCTTGTCAAGCAAGGCTTTCGAAGCTATGATGGTTCTGAATTTGCATTTCTTCTGAGCATACCTTGCATTATTTTCAGCTCCTGTGGAATAATTGATCATAACGGGCACCCTCCCACTCATCAACATAGCTACGGAAGACAGTGCGCAGCCAGCTGATGTAGGAATCATTATTCCAATGAATCCTTTGTCGTATTTCCTGAATTTGGAACAAAGTATAAGAGCTCCGATAAGTGCTTTTGAATATGTGATACTCTTACCTGTTGTTTTGTCAATGATTGCAAGTTTTTTTGCATGTCTCCTGGCTATGCGCACAAATTGCTGATGAAGTAGCATAATGTTCGGGATTCGTTAAAACCGGATTTATAAGTGGATATTACTTATAGCCCTGGTCATTGTGTTAATTAAATTATTATTTTTTTGACGGTCGAAAAATAGTAAATAAATTAATCAATTATATATAATTGTATGCTAATTAATTAACTTATATGCATTAATTATATATTTAAGTGGATGGAAATTGTATTCGAATTTTGATAATGATTACCTGAACATCTATTAGCTTGCCCTTTCTTTATGTTTCACTGAATTTGGCAAAGTTCTGCATGACATTACTTAAATACGTTTTTGAAAGCGGGATATCAATTATGTCAGGATGGTCAAGTTCAAGTTTCAATCCGTCCTTTTCCTTCCTGATGACTTTAACCTTATCGAAATTAACCATGTATGATCTGTGACAACGGATAATGTTCGTTCCTGCAAAGGTCTCTTCAAGTTTCTTCATTGTTGCCCGTAAAAGATATTTTGAAACCTTCCCCTTGTTGAGATAACAGATCGTTATATAGTTTTCAGAAGCTTCGAGATAAAGTAAGCTGTCACTTTTAACAGAGAATTTAAGAACTGCCCTGTCGTCATAAAAGGGTATCATGTCGGATGTGCTGCCACTTTCGCCAAGGATCCTTATCTGTTCCTTCTTATCACGCCACGAAAGGTAAAGCCAGGAAACCGAGTATGGCAGAAGCAATACAAGAGCAGTGGTCTGTGCAGTGACCTTTATCAGATAAATGAATTCCCTGTTGTCATGAAGAACAAACTTCTCGATAAGAGCATATGCAAGGGCCATTGCAAAGATCTCTGCCGCAATCCATATAAAAAACATGAACATTGTTATTGTTCTCTTTTTGCTGACGAAGTACATCAATACCCTGCTGATCACTACAACAAAAACGCCTAAAAGTATTACAAGGCTCGAAAACGCAAAGAATTCAAATTTTGTCAGATCAAACCATTGATCGGAACCAAAGGGAGAATAAATATTTATAAAAACAAGCGCAAAGAAAGCCGTGAAAAGAATCAGGTTCACAATATTTTTCTTTTCAATCAGATAATGCGGAATCGGTTTCTGATTATCAATCATCGCTTCTTCTCCTTTAACAAATACAAAAATACTCTTTTTATTTCTAAGGGTAAAGTTCCTGCCATAATGCTTAAAACATACCCGGAATTCATCCCACATTGCCCGATTTTGTCCCGGGACTTGTCTTTTTGTCACATACTCCGGGTTTCCGGCACAACATTTTGCAGAACAAATTTCAACATTATTCCTTTGAACAGTTTGTTAATTCATTTTTCTGAAACATGGTTTATTCTATAAAACATACACAACTTTCTTCAGCCTTTGATTCCGGATCTGTGCTAATACCATTACCCGATTCAGAAATAAAGATTTTCAATACCAACTTTGTTTCAGAACCTTCCTCCA
>Ga0116183_1001224_pt1 | contig 29530 bp, 13 predicted proteins | sample AD_UKC078_MetaG_FD_89753 | JGI IMG/M metagenome (GOLD analysis project Ga0116183, IMG submission 89753) | Active sludge microbial communities of municipal wastewater-treating anaerobic digesters from USA - AD_UKC078_MetaG | ecosystem: Engineered > Bioreactor > Anaerobic > Digestate | place: USA...
AAAGCCACGTATCTGTTTTAAAATATCTGATCTATTGTTTTTCGATAGAAAGTTCTCTATCTCAATCCGTTTTGTTCTCTCCTTAATAAAAAAGAAACTCTTTTGTATCCGTTTTTCCTCCATATCACGGGCAACATAAACCTTTTTACCTGTATATGGGTTAATCCCTGTGTAAAACATTGCAGTTGACAGAGTCATAGGTGTTGGGGTAAAGTCCTGAATTTGTTCAGTTAAGGTGTTATCTTTTGAGGTTTTTTGGTGCAGTTCCAACATATTATTCAAAGTACACTCTGGGTGACTTGAGATAAAATATGGTATTATCTGTTGGTTTTGCCCATTTTTTCGGTTCTCCTCTACAAAATATTTAGCAAAGTTCTGATAAAGAAAGTACGGAGGCTTCCGCATACAGTTTAACACGTTATCTTCTGTATGTTCGGGCGCAACTTTAAGGCGACCGCTAACGTGGTTTTTAATCAAATTGGCGGCATACTCTCGTCCATCATTTGACATATTTTGACCTGCATACAACAGGTCGTAACGCACCCCGCTACCAATTAATATCCGTTTTATTCCCTTGATTTGCAGGGCTTTTTGATACAGATTAGTTAACTGTTTATGACTGTTGTTGAGGTTTTTACAAATTGACGGAAAGATACACGAGGGTCGCTGACACTTTTTGCATATTTCAATATCTTTTCCTTGCATTTTATACATATTGGCTGATGGACCTCCTAAATCGCTTATATTGCCTTTAAAATCAGACATTTCGGTAATTTTTTTCAACTCCCTAAAAATTGACTCCTCCGAACGATTACTTATAAACTTCCCCTGATGAGCCGAAATAGAGCAAAACGAACATCCTCCGAAGCACCCTCGATGAATGGTTACAGAGTGACGTATCATTTCATAAGCAGGAATAGCACCACGTTTATTGTATTTTGGGTGCGGCAGCCGTGTAAAAGGCAGATCGTAGTATTTGTCAATCTCATTGGTTGTTAGGGTAGGATATGGAGGATTAATAACAACCTCAGAATCAAATGTTTTCTGAACAAGTGTTGAGGCGAACATCTTATTCGATTCTGTTTCAATTATTTTGAAATTTTCTGCATAAACTTTTGTGTCATCCAAGCATTTTTGGTGCGATGCTAAGTTGATGATATTCTGTTGGTTGTCTTTGCTACAATTATTATCAATGGCTCTTATATATCCAACTTGCGGAAACGATTTGAAATCATCAAAGTTGCCACCATTTAACAGATGTTTGCAAATTGTTTCAATCGCTTTTTCTCCCATTCCATAAACCAATAGGTCAGCCCCCGATGTGTGTAGAATCGATGGCATTAGTTTATCCTGCCAATAGTCGTAATGTGTTAATCTCCTCAGACTTGCCTCTATTCCGCCAACGATTATTGGTACGTTGGGATATATTGATTTTAAGATTTTGGAATAGACAACTGTAGGATAATCAGGGCGAAAGCCTGCTTTTCCGTCTGGCGTGTAGGCATCGTTTGACCGTAGGCGTTTATGAGCCGTATAGTGATTTACCATTGAGTCCATACAGCCTGCAGATATTGCGAAAAAGTATTTTGGTTCGCCAAACTTTTTAAAATCGCGCAAATCGTCTTGCCAGTTGGGTTGCGGCACTACTGCAACTTTCATTCCTGCCGACTCCATAACCCTTGCAATCATGGCTGTGCCGAACGAGGGATGATCGATATATGCATCGCCACTGAAAAACACAACATCGGGTTGGTCCCAACCGTGACGTTGCATCTCTTTAACTGTTGTAGGGTGCCATTTGGTAATTGGCAGGGGTTCTTTCATTAAAAATAAGAGTTGTTACTTAGGTTTTGCAAATTTAGAAAAGGTTTGTTAAAATATCTAAAAAAACAGGCCGCCGTTTTTTGTGGCGACCTGTCTTATTTCTTTCAAATAGTTTTTATTGTAGAACGTCTTTCGTAATATCCATTCTGATTTTGGTATGGTCACTATCGTAATCGACAATCATATCGCCGGTTTTCATAATTTTAAGACTGTTCAGATTGTACCAAATAATTGATTTTCCGATGTTTATACCGTTCATAACATCTATTTGATGATTTCCTGAACTAAACGATGATACTTTAAACTTAGCGTTATTGTTTATTCTCAATGTTTTGAAGTTGGCATCGGTGTTAGAGTCGGTTTTAATGGTTATTATACCTTGTGAATTACGGATAAACTGCACTACACCAAGGCTTTCATATACAACAGGTGAAGTCTTTTTGAAATTGGGGTTATATTGGTCGATTGTTTTTTGTACTTGCGTTCCGTGTAGGGCTATTGCGCTATTGTTTATAAGCTTTAGAGCTGCAAACAGACCAGCAACAGCTGGGTGGAAATTATCAGCTAACAGTTTAGAGTTTTCAGCAAGTATCATATCTGTTGCAGAAAAATCGGCTCCTGCATCGTAAGAGACCCTTGTTGTTATTAGCTCAGCTGTCATATAGTTTGCTCCAGTTAGGATAGGAGAGCCATTTTCGGCAATTTGCAGTCCAAAGCTTTGATACTCTTCCATTTGGTTAAATACGGCAAGTGGTTGTACTTTGCCTTTAGTGTCTAATTGAGCGACAAACATAAATGGCTCTGTAAGCCCGGTCTCTTCTATTCCTATCTGGGTAACCCATTCAACTTTTCCGTATGGTGTAAATCGTGCAACTGCAACATCACCGGTGTTTTTGGCTTTCAGAAACTTATAATCTAAGTTAAAACTTTCGTTAAATGAGCATGCAACATAAATATCGCCCTCGTTTCCTATTTGAATTGAGTATCCCGATTCGTTTCCTCTGTGTCCATATCTGTGAACCCAATCTAACTCATTTTTAGGATTATAGCGTGCAACAAACATATCTCGACTACCTTCAAAGCTTTTGAATTCACGTTCATCAAATTGTGCTGTACCTGCAATGTAGCCAGTTATATAGATGTTTCCCTCTTTGTCGGTAACAGCGTCTTTCCCATTACCACCTCTAAAACAACCGTTTTGCATAGCCATTCGCCATATTTGTTGCTCTCTGTCAATTGTATTGAATTGCGAGCGTAATTCAATCATTTCAGCTTTTTGATTAGCGTATTGAGGCATTACCATACCAATAGGTGCGTTAACGAATGTAGGGTCACAGACTATAAACTTGTCATTGCCACGCATAAAATAATCTCCCTGAACATCTTCGTTGAATTTTACAGCTGTTGCCATGTGTCCGTTGTAAGCCATTCCAACTACTTCTAAATTAAGGAATTCACGTACCAAATATGCAAACAGTACTGCACGGTCTTCACAGTCGGAGTAAGGATAGTGGAAAAGCTCCTCGGCAAAAAAGAATTTCTCGCGTTGGAACTGCTCAGCATCGGTTTTGTATTCAAAGGCTGTTTGAACAAATTTGATTAATAATGCTGCGGCTTCCTCTTCGCTTAGGTCTTTTACTAAAGGCTTGATATATTGTGCCAAACTCATTTTAGTTGCCGATGATACCGTTGCATCGAAATATACACGGATATCGCAAACAGGATAATCGTTATAAAAATTGATAAGGTTTTTGTTGTACTCTATTTTCATGCTGTGGGTTTTTCCTGCATGAGTAAAATTAAGTTCGCGTAAACCATTGTTTTCCTTTAAGTTAAGTGGCGAGCGTAAATCTAAATTGAAGATTTGTCGTGCTTCGGGAAAATCTTTGTCATAGGTGTTTACCGAAGTAGCATTACCGTTCATTAGATAGAACCTAATATTATCGACCATAAAAGATGGCTTCTCGTATATCTCATGGGCTGAGGGGATTAATAGATATAAATCCGATTCGTTGTAGCCAATTTTAGCTTTATAGCCCAATTTCATCAACAAAAACCATTGTAGGAAAACGGCGTTGTTAGCATCTTTTGTGATTTTTTCGGTTGTATGTTTTGTTAACAGATATAGAGCATAATCGTTTAAATTAAGTTCAGTTTTTGCTTCAAGTAAACTGTTAACAATCACAGAGTAAGGCGTTTCTGAAAGTTTTGCAAAATGTTCTGAAATCGCTTGCTCATTAATTAATTTAGCAACCGATGAGGCAACCAAATCGTTGGGATATTCGATATTTAATGGAGTTCCGTAAAAATCGAATTTTGCTGTGCTTGTTTTTACGTCATCGGGAATTTTCTTTTGTAGTGGGGGAGTAACAACCTGCTTAATCTCCTCAACTTCAAAATTTGATACAGCTTCTATTTTTTGCGTCTCTGCTTTGTCTGCTTCAGATATATCAATAGAAGGTTTTGTCTTTGGTTTTGGACCCATATCGGGTTGTTTCTTTGAGAAGGTTTCGAATTCGATAAATTTCTTTTTTAGGTATTCAGTCCATTGTTTATCGAGTTCGGCAAGTTTACGATCCATTTCATCGGCGTACTTTTTAAGCGCCTCGTCTTGTTTTTGGGAATACTCTTCAAATTGTTTATCGCGCATTTTAACGTAGTCTTCAAATGTTTGCGCTATGCCTAAAGTGCTTATTGCAAGCACTAACGTAATTGATGTTATTAGTTTTCGTATCATGTTTTCTAAATTTTTCTGCAATTTACATTCTATTTTTTGATTTTTATCCACAGTTTGTCTGTTTTAGCATATTATTAACAATTTAGTTTAATTCCAAACTCTAAAAATTAAGGTGTTTGGTGATTGGTGTGGTGGATGGTGAAAATTGTTAATTGCTCGTAATTCTTCGACAAGCGAAACGGCAAAACCGATAACGTAATTCGTAATTGTTCACTTCGACACTTCGACTTTGCTCAGTACAACGCTTCGCTCAGTGCAAGCATTGCACATTGCTAATTGATTAGGGCTAAAGCCCAAAAGCACGTGTGCCAATCAATCCACGACTTGAAAGTCGTGGCTATTGATGCAACAATTACCCCATTAATTGCCAACAACTAATAGCTAACAGCCAATAACTAATCACTTTCAACTTTATAAACTTTTAACTTTTAACTCAATTGTTCATTGCTAATTGCTTGCCGGTTATTTCAATTCCAAAAACAAGTATATCGTCAACCTGCTCGTAACCTTCCTTCCATGCTTCTAAGGTTTTGATTAAATGTGTTTTTTGTTCTTGCATTGAAAGATTTCGCGTTTCTAAAAGCATCTCCTTAAATCTTCTCGACATAAATTTTCGCCCATCTTCTCCGCCAAATTGGTCAACGTATCCATCGCTATACATATACAAACGGTCATCAATTTGTAATTGAATATCTTGATATGAGAACATTTCGTCTTTTTTGATATGATATCCTATCGGCATTTTGTCGGCTTTATACTCAAGAATTTCGTTGTTTCTTATGATTACCAATGGATTATATGCCCCCGAAAAACGAGCGGTTAGCGTTGTGTGATTAATGGCGCACATTGAGATATCCATTCCATCTTTTGAACCTCCCTGTTCGCCCGTTTGTTTAAGTGAGTTTATTATGTTGGTACGCAAACGGTTAAGTATTTCGTTAGTTTCTGATAATCTCTCTTTGTTAACTAATTCATTTAAAAATGATATTCCTAACATGCTCATAAATGCGCCCGGTACGCCGTGACCTGTACAATCGGCGGCTACTACTATTGTTAGATCGTTGTCGTTGGTAATCCAAAAGAAATCGCCGCTTACAATATCGCGTGGCAGCCACAGTACAAAATGAGATGGCAGAATGCTCTGCATGTGTTCTTTTGATGGTAGAAGCGCTGTTTGTATTCGGCTGGCGTAGTGGATACTATCGGTTATCTCTTTGTGTTGCATGGCTATTTTGTCGCTCTGTTTTTGAATTTCCTCTTTTTGCATCATTATTTCATGGGTACGCTCGGTTACTTTTTCCTCAAGGATGCGCTTTTCGGCAACAAGTTTCCGCTCTCTGATTTTTATATATGTAAATATTCCTGCAACTGCAATTACAATGTACATTATATAAGCAATGGTTGTTTGCCACCAAGGTGGTGTTATTTCTATAATTATGGTTTGTCCCTCTGTGTTCCACAAACCGTCGTTGTTTGAGCCTTGTACTGTAAATTTGTAAACACCGGGTGGAATACTGGTAAATATTGCTCTGCGATTGTTTGCATCGGCGTAAATCCATTCGTCATTAAGGTTTTCCATTCGATAGCGGTACTTGTTTTGTGTTGGTTGTGTAAAATCAAGCGCAGAAAACCCAATTGTTAAAAAGTTTTGATTGTATTTTAGTTTCAGGAACTTCTTGTCCCACAACATGCTATCAGTTTCAAACTCTTTGCCGAACAGCAAAAGCTCGTTTATAACAACATTAGGAATAAATGGGTTGACACTGTCGGGAACAAATGTCATTATTCCATTGGTTGTTTGCAATATGGCGATTTTGCTCTGCTTGTCACTTCTTGTTATTTTGTTGCCAGGAAAGCCAAGGCTTAGGAAGTCACCATCACGAAAATAGTTTTGTATTTCACCAGTGCTTAAATCTATAAACGACAGACCTTTATATGTTGTCGCCCATATATTGTTTTGTTTGTCGGGAACTATTCCGGTTATTAGGTTATCGACCAACCCGTCTTGTGTGGTGTAAAAGTCGTAATGTTTATCAGTTAGCGTATCTTGTTGTAACTCTAAAATATTGCGATAATTGGGAATTTTGAGCAGTCCGTTGTTTGAGTATATCAACATTGTGCTATCTATAAAGGTTATCTTGCCGTTGCCGATATCTTCAGATATTTCAATGGTTGTTTCAAATAGTTCGCCGTTTTTGGCTATACTTATCAATTGTGGGAATACTACAAACCACAGACAGCTGTCGTTGTCTAACGCCAAATTTCCCTCTGATGATGTTGTGCCTACATTGAATTCCGGTATTTCGTATAATGTTTTTATTTTCAAATCTTTGGTCGATAACGAGTAGATTTCCAATTCTGTTCTAACAGCTAAACTTGATTCTCCTGTCCGAACAACATCTTTTACAAAACCTCTGTTTATTTCGTAGCTGTTTTCGTGTGTTTTGGGATGGTTTATCTCTTTTATTATGTTTAAGTCACTGTCGAACAATATCATTTTCTCAATTGTGACAACCCATATTCCTTCGTCAGACGGGAGTATGTTTACAATGATATTTTCGTTGCCTAATTTTGAATTGGCTATTTGACTTGTTTTTAACAGATTGCCAGCTTTATCCATTTTGCCAACCTTGTTGCCTGTTGCAAAAAAACAGATTTCGTTATTGACAATTACCAGGTCGTTAAATTCGTAAATATATTCACCCGTAAGTTGTTCATATTGAAATATCGACTTAGGTAGTTCCGACTGTTCAACCTTGTTATTTTTTATTACTGTCCATTTGCCTTGTTGTGCCAGTAAAAATATGTTGCCATGACTATCGGTTGCCATTGGTTGTGTTGTAAATCGCTCATTATCAATGTTTATAACATTGAATTTTGATTTGCGGTATCGGTTTAAACCTTTGTCTGTTCCTATCCAAATATTGTGTGAATGATCTTCGAAAATATTCCAGATTTTATCGCTGTAGAGTCGGTTTTCGATGGTTGAATTAATATGTACCACGCTTTGTTGTAAATTAGTGTTACAAATGTCAATAAAGAAAAGACCATTTGTTGTTCCAACCCACAAATTGTTCTCGAAATCTGACATAATACATATTGCCATGTCTGCAGAGTGTAGATTGACATGCTGTACTTCATTTCCGGCTTTTATGTAAAGTGTGTTTTGTATGACGTAAATGTACTTATTATCAGATGTTTCTATTACTGGAATAGTTATATAGTTGCGGACGCTAATAGGAACGTCAAATGTTTCAATTATTTGAAATCGTTTTGTTTTAGGGTTATATTCTTGAATAGCTTTGTCTGTCGATACTAACGGAAATCCTGATTGGTTAACAGTGATCTGATAAATTATTGTTCCGAAAATTCCGTTTTGTTGCGTATATGGTTCATTTAAAAGTCTTTCGGCTTCTGCATAATTGGATAACGGTGTCAGGGTTATGCCGTATTCAGGCATATTTTGTGCTAAGGCTTTACTGTCGAAAGTATTTGCATCGTCATTTTTGTAAGTAAGTTGGTAAGTTCCTCGACTCAAAAACAGCATATCAAGTTGGCTGTAGTATAACGACTTACGGTCAGTATTACATTTAACGTATTGTGGTGTCCAAATTATATTAGACCCTTTTTTTACTGTTCCGTAGTCAAATAGATTAAATCTGTTTCCTTCGCCTGCCGTTGATACAACGTAATGTCCCTCTTTTTCGATAGTGAATATTATTGAAGTGTCAAGGTCAGTTTGATTGATATTCGGGGTTAGTTTTATCGCTCTTTCCGAATTCTGTTCTAGTAGCTCAAATATTTTGGGGTTAATTTGGTTTGTTTGGCAAGTAAATGTGTCAATCGTCATTTTCTGAGGATCAAATTTATACAGTTGTTGCTCGTGTGGACCAATCCAATAGTTGTTTTCAATATCTTGCACTACTTGTGTGTTGTGGCTAAACCTGTTTTGTAAAACAGTATCGAAACGGTTGCTAATCTTTTGATTTTTAAATAGATATAGTTTGTCGAAATGCCTCAGCCACAGCATTTTATTGCGGTCGTAATAGCTAAATGTGATGTCGTTAAAAGGGAGAGAGTGTTGTGTGCGTTTGCTTTTTCTGAAGTATGTAAAGGAATAGCCATCATAACAGCTAAGTCCGTTGCGTGAGGCAAACCACAGAAAGCCTGCGCTATCTTGTTCAATCCCTGTAATAAAACCAAGTGATCGTCCGCTTTCGTTGGTAATTTGGTCAAATTGGACATTTTGAGTAATGTGTTGAGCACGTGAGTCATTGACAATAAAACATATATTGAACAGTACTATTGTTAACAAAATATTTAAAAGAGAATTTCGCATTTAACGGTCAAGTTTTATCGGTTTTTAGTATGGTAAATTTATGTTGTTTTTTCGATTATGCAAAATTTTGCAAATAATTGTTGTGTTGCGTTAATTCCAATCTCTAAACTTTTAGTAAAAGACAAGTGAAACGTGCAAGGTCAAAGTTTTAATTCGTAATTCTTCGACAAGCGAAGCGGCAAAGCCGATGACGTAATTACTCATTGCTCATTGTTAATTCGTTATTTCGATTCCAAAGACAAGTATATCATCAACTTGTTCGTGGTTTTCCATCCACGTTTCTAAAGTTTTGATTAAGTGTACTTTTTGTTCTTGCATTGAAAGATTTCGTGTTTCTGAAAGCATTTTCCTTAGTTTTTTGGACGAAAACCTTCGTCCCTCTTTTCCACCGAACTGGTCAATGTATCCATCACTATACATATACAAGCGGTCGCCGAGTTGTAATTGAATATCTTGATATGAAAACATTTCATTCTTACCAATATATCCTATAGGCATCTTGTCGGCTTTGTATTCAAAAATTTCGTTGTTTCGTATAATTATCAACGGATTATATGCTCCAGAAAAGCGAGCGATTAGTGTTGTGTGATTTATTGCACACATAGAAATATCCATTCCATCTTTTGAACCGCCATCTTCACCTGTTTGTTTAAGTGAGCGTATTATGTTGGTACGCAAATGGTTAAGTATTTCATTGGTTTCGAATATTCTATCTTTATTAACCAATTCGTTCAAAAATGCTATTCCCAACATGCTCATAAATGCTCCAGGCACTCCGTGACCTGTACAATCGGCGGCTACTGCTATTGTTAGATCATTGTTGTTGTTAATCCAAAAGAAATCGCCGCTTACTATATCGCGTGGTAACCACAGTACAAAGTGGGATGGAAACACACTAAGTATGTGCTCTTCTGATGGTAAAAGAGCTGTCTGTATCCGTCGGGCGTACTGGATACTGTCAGTTATACGTTTGTGTTGCCTGGCTATTTTGTCGCTTTGTTTTTGAATTTTTTCATTTTGCATCATTATTTCATGAGTGCGTTTTGATACCTTTTCTTCAAGAATGCGCTTTTCAGTGATAAGTTTCCGTTCTCTGATTTTCATAAATGCAAATATTCCCGCAATTGCAATGACTATGTATATTATATAAGCAGCTGTTGTTTGCCACCATGGAGGAGTTATTTTTATGATTATGGTTTGTCCTTTGGTGTTCCACAAGCCGTCATTGTTTGAGCCTTGTACAGTAAATCTGTAAACCCCGGGTGGGATACCAGCGAATATTGCTTTACGGTTGTTTGCATCGGTGTAAATCCATTCTTCATTAAGGTTTTCCATTCTATAGCGATACTTGTTTTTATTTGGTTGTGTAAAATCAAGCGCTGAAAAACCTATTGTTAAAAAGTTTTGGTTATACTTTAGTTTTATAAACTTTTTGTTCCAGAGCATGGTATCCGTTTCAAACTCTTTATTGAATATCAATAGTTTGTTTATAACCACATTGGGAATAAATGGGTTGATGCTGTCGGGAACAAATGTCATTATCCCGTTAGTTACTTGCAAAATTGCAGTTTTGCTTTGCTTGTCGCTTCTTGCTATTTTGCCGCCAGGGAAACCAAGTCTCAAAGAGTCGTCATTGTAAAAATAATTTTGTATTTCGCCTGTATTTAAATCCATGAACGACAGACCCTTAAATGTAGTCGCCCATATATTATTTTGTTTGCCGGCTATTATTCCGGTTATTAAGTTATCGGCTAATCCTTCTTGTGAGGTGTAAAAGTCGTAATTATCGCTTGTAAGTTTCTCTGGTTTTGAATCTAAAATATTGCGATAGTTGGCAATTTTGAGCAGTCCCTTGTTTGAGTATATCAGCATTGTGCTGTCGATAAAAGTTATTTTGCTGTTACTAATATCTTCGGGTATTTCAATAGTAGTTTCAAATAGCTCTCCGTTTTTGGTTATGCTTACCAACTGAGGGAATACTACAAACCAGAGGCAACTATCAGCGTCTAACACTAAATTCCCTTCTGACGATGTCGTACTTTTATTGAATTGCGGTATTTTGTATAATGTGTCTATTTTCAGGTCGTTGGTAGATAATGAATAGATTTCCGTTTCTGTTCTAACAGTCAAGGTTGATTTACCCGTCCAAATTACATCTTTTACAAAATCTTTAGTTGCTTCGTGGTCATCCTCATAAGTTTTGGGGTGGTTTACCTGTTTTATTAAGTTCAGGTTATTGTCGAACAATATCATTTTTTCGGTTGTAGCAACCCAAATCCCTTTGTTAGTTGAAATTATCCTTGTGACAAAGTTTTCGTTACCAGATTTTGAGTTATATAGTTCTCTAATTCTGAATAGATTACCAGCTTTGTCCATTCTGCCAATTTTGTTGTCCATTGCAAAAAAACAGGTCTTGTCATCGACAATTATCAGGTCGTTAAAGTCGAAAATATATTCGCCCGTTTGTTGTTCATATTTGAAAATTGACTTAGGCAGTTCTGATTGTTCAATCTTATGTTTTTTTACTACTGTCCATTTTCCTTGGTGTGTTAGAAAAAATAGATCGCCTTTATTGTCAGTTGCCATTGGTTGTGCAGAAAACCGCTCATTATCAATGTTTATGATATTGAACTTTGATTTACGGTATCGATTTAAGCCCTTATCTGTTCCTATCCAGATATTGTGAGAATGGTCCTCGAATATTTTCCAGATTTTATCGCTGTAAAGTTGGTTTTCGGTTGTTGATTTAATGTGTACTATGTTTTGTTGTAAATTGCTGTTACATAGGTTAATAACGAAAAGACCATTGGTTGTACCTAACCATAAATTATTTTCAAAATCGGACATAATACACGTAACCTTATCAACTGATTTAAGGTCGATTTGACTTAATTTTCTTTTATTTTTTAGAAACAGTTTGTTCTGTATAGCGTAAAGGTACGTATTGTCTAGTGTTTCTATAATAGGAATTATTATATAGTTACGCACACTGTCAGGAACTTCTATTTTTTCGATTATTCTAAACCGTTTAGTTTTGGGGTCATATTCCTGAATAGCTTTGTTGGTAGATATTAGCGGAAATCCTGACTGGCTAATAGATATCTGATAAATTATTGTCCCATATATCGCTTTTTTCGAGTTCTGTTTCAGTTGTGCCACTGTATTTGGGTTAATTTGGTTTGTTTGACACGTAAATGTATCAATCTCCATTTTTTGGGGATTAAATTTGTACAGCAATTGTTCGTGTGGACCAATCCAGTAGTTATTTTCAATATCTTGCACTACTTGTGTGTTATGTCTAAATCTGTTTTGTAAAATAGTATCAAAACGATTGCTTATTTTTTGATCTTCAAATAGATATAGATTATCAACATACTTTAACCACAATATCTTATTGCGGTCGTAGTAGCTAAATGTTACATTGTTGAAAGGGAGTAAATACCTTGAATGTTTGCCTTGATTGAAGTACGTGAAAGAGTAACCATCGTACTGGATTAGTCCGTTACGTGAAGCGAACCACAGAAAACCAGCACTGTCTTGTTCAATTCCCGTGATAAAACCGAGCGACCGTCCGTTTTCGTTAGTTATTTGGTCGAACTGTACGTTTTGGATAATATTTTGAGCGTGTAAATTATTGGTATTAAGAGATATGTTAAGCAGAACAGTTGTCAATAAAAATTTTAAAAGAGGATTTCGCATTTAACGATTAAATTTTATTGATTTAGATGTGGCAAAATTATGCTCTTTTTTCAGTCCTGGCAAGGTGTTACAAAAACTTAATTATGAGTTACGAATTTAAACTTTTACACTTTACTTCGACATTTCGACACTTCGACTTCGCTCAGTGCAATGCTTTGCTCAATGCAACGCTTCGCTCAGAGCGCCGCCTTTCCTCTTGTACCTTACACCTTTTCCCTTGCACCTTAATCGTAAGGATATTTTTTGTGAGGCATTATTTGTGCTATATTTGGGGACGAACTTAGAAATGGCTGATAAATATGTTAATTGTCGTAATTTAGAATGATATGAAGCGAATAGTTACTCTTTTTTTTATGCTGACTGTCGTGAAGGGTAGTCTCGGTAATGTGGATACGCTAACGGTTATGTACTATAATATTCTGAATTATCATGTTGACAAGTTGCCCTATTACCGAACGATAATTGGTTATTCAAAGCCAGATGTTATTTTGCTGAATGAGGTAATAGACGATACAGTTTCTATTGCAATGCTTAACGCTATTAATGAGGTGGGCATTTGTAACTATGCTAAAGCAAGGTTTACAGATGGTCCCGACAAGGATAATATGCTGTTTTACAATGCCGATAAATTGGCGCTTGCATTGGAAGATAGCATACGTACAAGGTTGAGATTGATTAACAGATATCTACTTTATCACAAGAATATAGGCATTGATACGGTATTTATGGACTTTTACAGTGCACATCTAAAGGGTAGCTCTGGCACAACTAATGCTATGCGTCGTTACCATGAAACGAAAAAGTTTACTAATTATCTTGAACAATTGACCGAAAAAAAGAACGTCTTTTTTGGTGGCGATTTTAACTTTTATAATTACGAAACCGAACCTGCTTGTGTTTATTTACTCGACAGCGGAGCAATAAAATTTTTCGATCCGATAAACAGTATAGGTAATTGGCATGATAATCCTGAATTTGCAATAACACACACACAAAGTACAAGAACTGAAGCTTTTGGTGGCGGAGCAACCGGAGGTCTAGATGACAGGTTTGATTACATTTTTGTAACAGAGGATGTTTTAAATGGCACGAACAGGGTAAAGTATGTCGAGAATAGCTACATGGCTTTAGGTAATGATGGACAACGACTGAACATGAGTTTAATTGCTGAACCTTTGAATGAAAGTTTGCCTGACAGTGTTACTTTTGCTTTATACTATTCGAGTGACCATTTACCTGTAATTATGAAGATTACTGTTGAAGTAGGTGGAATGGCAATTATGGAGGAAACCAAAAATAATTTAGGAGAATTAATTGATATCGAAGTATATGATATAAACGGAAGATTGATATATAAAGGGATACGAGAAAATGCGCCAAATATTGAAAATGAAATTTTACTGATTCGTAATAACTATCAGTTTGGTGTTGTGAATGAGAAAACTGTTGGGATATCTTGGTAGTAATACCGACTATTATCTAAAAATTGGTATTTTGAGGTAAAAAGTTTAGAACATAGCCCATAAATAGCGTATTTTTTTGTACCTTTGTGTGCTTATCAATCAAAAAGTATAAATCCTGTTCCCATGATAGGCGGGAGCTTAAGTTTCACAAACTAAACTCAATTAAAAATGTCAAAAGTTTTAATTATCGGAGCAGGCGGCGTAGGCAGTGTTGTCGTGCAAAAGTGCGCCCAAGTACCACATGTCTTTACTGATATTATGCTTGCTAGCCGTACAAAATCAAAATGCGATGCCATAGCGGCACGAGTAGGAGGTAACCGCATCAAAACTGCACAGGTCGATGCCGACAATGTGCCTGAACTGGTGCAGTTAATAAATTCGTTTAAACCCGAAATGGTTATTAATGTCGCACTTCCGTATCAAGATCTAACAATAATGGACGCTTGCTTAGAAACAGGTGTACATTATTTAGATACAGCCAATTATGAACCTAAAGATGAAGCCAAGTTCGAATATAAATGGCAATGGGCATATCACGATAGATTTAAAGAAAAGGGATTAACAGCCATTTTAGGTTGCGGTTTTGACCCGGGTGTCACAAGTATCTTTACGGCTCATGCTGCAAAACATCATTTCGACGAAATGCACTATTTAGATATTGTCGACTGTAATGCTGGAGATCACGGAAAAGCTTTCGCAACCAATTTTAATCCAGAAATCAATATCCGTGAAGTAACACAAAACGGAAAATATTGGGAAAACGGAAAATGGATTGAAACCAAGCCTCACGAGATTAAAAAAGCGTTGAACTATCCAAATATCGGACCTAAAAACTCGTATGTTATTTACCATGAGGAACTTGAATCGTTAGTTAAAAATTTTCCCACATTAAAACGCGCACGTTTTTGGATGACTTTCGGCGATGAGTATCTAACTCACCTGCGCGTTATTCAAAATATTGGCATGGCAAGCATCGAGCCTATAATGTATAAAGGTGTAGAGATCATTCCGTTACAGTTTTTGAAAGAGGTACTACCCAACCCCGGAGATTTAGGAGAAAACTATACAGGAGAAACCTCAATTGGCTGTCGTATTCGCGGAATAAAAGACGAAAAAGAGAAAACTTATTATATTTGGAACAACTGCAAACATCAAGATGCTTACAATGAGACAGGAACGCAAGGTGTCTCTTATACAACAGGAGTTCCCGCAATGTTAGGTGCAAAAATGCTATTGACAGGAAAATGGAAAAAACCCGGAGTATTTAATGTCGAAGAGTTTGATCCAGACCCATTTATGAATTTAATTGGTAAATACGGCTTACCTTGGGAAGAAGAAATTAACGGTGATATTGAGTTATAATAGCCTAAACAAATATATTTAACTAATAAAGAGACGCAATAAAAGCGTCTCTTTTGCCTGATAATCAGATATATGTATTATAAAAAAGAGACAAGCCATGCCCTGTCTCTACTTTTAACTTTTAACTTTTAACTAAATATGATACCCTCTCCCTGCTTTGTACTCGATGAAAAATTATTACGTTCAAATCTGGAGCTAATTAGCTATGTACAAGAACAATCAGGTGCAGAAATAATATTAGCCTTCAAAGGATTTGCGATGTGGAGTGCATTTCCGATTGTCAGAGAATATATCAAAGGTGCAACGGCAAGTTCACTTTATGAAGCGCGTTTGTGTTTCGAGGAGATGAAAACCTTAGCACACGTCTATGCTCCGGCATATTTTCAAGACGAATTTGATGAGCTGATGAACTATAGTAGTCATATTGTTTTCAACTCTTTATCACAGTTAAATCAGTTTAGCAATTCGATTAAAACTGCTAAACATCATATTTCTTGTGGTTTACGTGTGAACCCCGAAAAAAGCGACGTAGAAACGGAGTTATATAATCCAAGCTCCCCAAAATCACGACTCGGAATTTTAAGTGAAAATTTGCCCGACACTTTGCCTGATATCGTCGAAGGACTACATTTTCACGTTTTGTGCGAATCTACAGCTCAAGCCCTAGAAGAGGTTATTGAATCATTTGAAAAGCTCTTTGGAAAATATATACCAAAATTAAAATGGGTCAATTTTGGCGGCGGACATTTAATGACCAGAAAAGGTTATGATATTGAACATCTTATAAGAATTATCAAAACCTTTAAACAGAAACATAACATTAATGTAATTCTTGAACCAGGAAGTGCATTCGCTTGGGAAATAGGTGTTTTAGTGTCAAAAGTACAAGATATTGTTCAAAGCCGAGGGGTGCAAACAGCTATCTTAGATGTTTCGTTCACCGCACATATGCCCGATACACTCGAAATGCCCTACAGACCACGTGTAAGAGGAGCAAAAGACCCTGACAATAGTAGCAACCCAAAACACAAATATCGTTTAGGAGGAGTAAGCTGCTTGGCAGGCGATTTTATGGAGGAGTACGATTTCGGAAAAGAGTTAAAAGTCGGCGATACCATTATTTTAGAGGATATGATTCACTATACAATGGTTAAGACAACTATGTTTAATGGCGTAAAGCATCCCTCCATTGCCATTTGGAAAGCAAATGACACGTTGCAAATTGTTAGAGAATTCAATTATAACGATTTTAAGTCAAGACTCTCGTGAGGCAATTAACAATGAGCAATGCTTGCACTGAGCGAAGTCGAAGTGAACAATTAGCAATCATTCAACTGGGTATCAGGATATTATAGAGACATTATATTATGGCATCTTTGTTTTTAGCAATTAGCAATGCAATGCTCCGCGTAACTCGTAATTTGTAACACGTAATTTGTAACTCGTAATTGCTAATCACCTCTTTAACAACTTTCAACTTTACAAACTTTTAACTCAAAAAGCTGTCAAAGTGTCACTATTTCCCTTATGGCACGCCAATTGACATTTGCAATCATTGAATATTATAAATTTAAGTGACTATGCAAAAAGGAAAAATTAGTGTAACGTCGGAAAATATATTCCCAATAATTAAAAAATTTCTCTATTCCGATCATGAAATCTTCCTTAGAGAGTTGGTTTCAAACGCAGTAGATGCTACACAGAAATTAAAAGCTTTAGCTCGTAAAAGCAATTTTAAAGGCGAAATGGGCGATTTAACAATAAGAGTAAAAGCCGATAAAAAGAATAAAACTATCACAATAAGTGACCGTGGTATTGGAATGACCTCCGATGAGGTAAGCAAATATATTAATGAAATAGCTTTCTCGAGTGCAGGCGAGTTTTTAGAAAAGTATAAGAACGATATTGACGCGATTATAGGGCATTTTGGGCTTGGTTTCTACTCATCGTTTATGGTAGCAGAGAAGGTAGAGATAATCACTAAATCGTGGCAAGATGATGCCAAAGCAGTGCGCTGGACATGCGAAGGAACACCCGAATTTACACTCGAAGAGATTGATACAAAAACTGACAGAGGTACTGATATAGTTCTGCATATTGATGAAGAAAATATTAATTACTTAGAAAACAGTGAGATAGAGAAACTTCTCAACAAATATTGCAAGTTTTTACCTATACCAATAGCTTTCGGCAAGGAGCAAGAATGGAAAGATGGCAAATATGTCGATACCGACAAAGACAAAATCATCAATATTACAGAGCCAACTTGGGTAAAAGCTCCTTCGGAATTGAAAGATGAGGATTATATAGAGTTTTATCACACATTGTATCCTGTTGCTGAAGAGCCTCTGTTCAATATCCATCTAAATGTTGATTATCCGTTCACTTTGACAGGAATTTTGTATTTCCCGAAAATCAAAAGCAACTTAGATATTCAACGTAATAAGATTCAGCTTTACTGCAACCAAGTGTTTGTAACCGATTCGGTTGAAGGCATTGTGCCCGAATATCTTACACTTTTACATGGTGTGATTGATTCTCCGGATATTCCGCTAAACGTTTCACGTAGCTACCTGCAGAGCGATAATAATGTTAAAAAGATTTCGGCGCATATAACTAAAAAAGTTGCTGACCGTCTGCAAGAGATTTTCAAAAACGACCGCAAACAGTTCGAGGAGAAGTGGGATAACCTTAAACTTTTCATCGAGTACGGTATGCTTACAGACGAGAAGTTTAATGAAAGAGCAACTTCATTTGTTCTATTGAAAAATACTGAAGATAAATACTTTACGTTAGATGAATACGAGAAGCTAACAAAGCCAAATCAAACCGATAAACACAAAAAACTCGTCTATCTGTATGCAACTGACAAAACTGACCAATATACCTATATAGCAGAGGCTAAAGATAAAGGTTACGATGTATTGTTGTTGGACGGTCATTTAGATATGCACTTTATCAACAAGTTAGAAAGCTCATTGAAAGACACACGTTTTGTGCGCGTTGACTCCGATGTGATTGACAAACTTATTGAAAAGGACGAAAAACGTGAGTCGAAACTAACGCCTGCGCAACAAGAGTTGCTTACACCTGTTTTCCGCAGCCAATTGCCAGAAGGAAAGGACTTTTACCTTGTTAGCTACGAGCCAATGGCAGAAGATCAAATGCCTATGAAAATCACTCAACAGGAGTTTATGAGACGTATGAAAGATATGTCGTCAATGAGCGGAATGAACTTCTATGGCGAAATGCCAGATTCCTACAACTTAGTGGTTAACAGCAATCACCCATTGATTTTAGATATCAACACCAAGCTCGAACAAACTTTAGGTAACGATATTAAAACCATTGATAATCAGATTAAACCACTCAAAGACGAAATAACTAAGTTAAACGACCAAAACAAAGATAAAAAAGAGGATGATATAAGTACCGCCGACAAAGACAAAATCGAGGCTTTGGAAAAAGAGGTATCCGAACTTGAAGAGAGCAAAGAGAACAAACTCAAGGAATACGGTAAAAACCAAAAACTCGTTAAGCAAATTATTGATTTAGCCTTGCTATCCAACAACATGCTAAAAGGCGAAAGCCTAAATCTATTTGTAAAACGAAGCATTGAACTGATAAACAATTAGCAATTAACAATGAGCAATGAACAATTTTCTTAGGAACGAGAGCAGAGCCAAGCTTGCTTGAGCTATGCCGAGTGACGACAGAATAGGCAGCAATGCTGAATTGAGTTAAAAGCATTGCACTGAGCATAGCCGAAGTGTTAAAAGTTTGTAAAGTGGGAAGTAAATTAACGGTCGCTTTGATAAACTCTGCGACCGTTGATTTTTACGCACTTTAATGTGAAACATAAACAATTATGCCTTTCAAAATCTAATATTCAAAATTTTGGATTTAGAATTAATTGTTTGTACACAAAAAAAATATAATATTTAGTTGATTGTCAGCTAAATAATTGTTCATTGCTAATTGCACATTGTTAATTGTTAATTGCTTTCACCTTTTAACTTTTAACTTTCTTTATTTCACACATCCTCAAATCCTCTATCCTCTCAATAACCCTTTCAAAATCAGGTACTTTTATCGATAAAACAAATTTACAGTCAGTTAACATCTTTCTATCTAACACTTCTAAACCCTCTTCGTTTATTATTCTCATAACATTGCCAATAGCGGGATATTGAAATTTTATCTCAACTGTTTTTGTTTCTGTAACTTCTATTATTTCAGCATTTTGTATAGCGTCACTTGTAGCGCTTCTATAAGCATTTATCAATCCTGGAACACCAAGTTTCGTTCCGCCAAAGTAGCGGACAACTATAATTGCAATATTTGTTAAATCAAAACTTAGTATCTGCCCTAAAACAGGCGGTCCACTGCTATTTGGCGGTTCGCCGTCATCGGAGCAACGGTAAAACTTCTTGTCGGCGCCTATTCTAAACGCATATACATGGTGGCGAGCATCATAAAAGCGTTTTTTCAGGTCAGCCAATATCTCTTTAAACTCATCTTCAGTCGATACAGGGTGGGCAAAAGCTAAAAACTTGCTGCCTTTTTCTTTGTAACTCCCTTCAGAAGGGGCTTTTATAGTTTTATATATACCGGTTTCGTCCATATTAGCAAAATTACCATTTTTTTACTCTTATACAAAATTAAAGAAATTGGAACACAGATGACACAGATGTAACGGATTTACACAGATTATTATCTGCGATAATCTGTTTAATCTGTGTCATCTGTGTTCTAATCAATAAATTTTATTTCTACCCGAATTATCAATCATACCTTTAACTTCGCCGTTAAACCCCTGTTCCTCAATCAAATCCTCCAAACACAAGTGCATTCTATATCTCCAATAATTGTTAGGGTTAGCAGGTTGATTTATGCGTTCTCCCTGCGCGTTTTCGTAGCGTAGCTTTTCAGACAATCCCAATATATCTTGCAGCGGAAAAATTGCAAGCATACTTGGCGAATGCAAATGCTGCTCAATAATTTGCTTTACTAACCATGTTTCACAGTAGAAAGGAGAGTTTCCAGTATTTCCAAGAATATTAGTAAAAAATCTCTGCGACCGAGAAGAATCCTCTTCCCACCAACCGCGCAACGTAGATGTATCATGTGACGAGGCGCTTGCCACCGACAGATAAGGATAGTTGTTCGGGTGCGCAAACTCTACATTGGGCTGTTTTGGCATACGTTGAATCTCAAGGCTTAATATTCCCAATTGATTCATTATCTCAGGCACACACCGAGGTACCATGCCTAAATCTTCTCCACAAAGTAGCATATTGGTTGCTTTTTTAATTGTGGGTAACTTTTTCATTGCATTTCCAGCCCAAAACTCTTCATTTCTTTTGTAAAAATAGTCATAATATAGCTCATTAAGTTTCTCTTTAGATGAATCGTCTAACTCTATATATGAGCGAGTGTTATGCATTGAATGACGTGGTACAAAATATTCCCCTTTAGAGTTAGGAGCTTCTAACATAATAACCTCCGATACCAATTCAAACAGCCCACGTTTTATTCTATCATTTTTTAATATTGTATTTCTGTCACTGTCGGGAGAGGTTGCAAGAGCATTTTCAATACTCTTTTGGTTATCGTATTGCGGTTTTAAATTGTAGCAATTTGGTGCGTACTCATCTAAATATCTGGTAATTACCTCGTCACCGTCTGCTCCAAAAATATCATATAAAAAGTGCTTTCTGATATATGGTCGACATAATCTATCATAATCGAACCACATACCACGATCTAACAGCTCCTGCTTGCTAAAAGGAAGAGAAGGATTAAATCTCCCAAGCAATCCTTCAACCTGATTTTCAGGTATTTCCCAAATTCTAAAGAAACCTAATATATGGTCAATTCTAAATGCATCAAAATAGTCAGCCATTTTTTGCAGGCGTTGTTGCCACCATTTGTAGTTATCTTTTTGCATTCTGTCCCAGTTGTATGTTGGGAAACGCCAGTTTTGCCCCGAACCAGAGAAGTCATCAGGTGGCGCACCTGCCTGAGCATCAATATTGTACAGTTCAGGAGATACCCATGCATCGACACTATTTCTGTATATACCTATGGGAATATCGCCTTTAAGTGCAACGCCCTTTTTTCGCGCATAATTGGCAGCATCAAGCAACTGTTTATGTGCGTGATATTGGATAAAGTAATGTATTGCAACATCGTCAAAATGAGCCGATTGAGCATCGCAAATTTCATTAATAATAGCGGGAGAGAAGCTCGAATATTTTCCCCAACGTAAAAAATCGACCGTGTTAAACAGATCCCTAAGATATGAAAACGCCGCGTAAGGCTTTAACCAATCTTTGTTTGCTTCAAAAAACTCAATATATTCGGGTTCTTTCAGAAAAGCCCTCTTTTGCTCGTCATATATTTGTTTAAAAAATCTTGATTTTAAGCGCATTACAGCCTCATAATCCACTCTTTCAAGACCGTTTAAGTATTGACTCTGTTTGTCAATTATTTGCTGCGTAACCTTAGCTTTTAGTTTTCCTATCAAGCTGATATTTATATAGATAGGGTGCAGTGCATATACCGAAATACCAGAATATGGATAAGAATCTGCCCAAGTATGCGTTGCAATGGTATCGTTAACGGGCAGAATTTGTATAATTTTCATTCCCGTTTTTAAAGCCCAGTCAACCAGCAGTTTAATATCAGAAAACTCACCAACGCCACAACCATTTTTTCTTCGTAAAGAGAATACAGGAATTGCAACTCCAGCGCACTTCCACGGCTCGGTCGGATAGTTAAAATGTTCATCATTTATATTGATAACTAAGGCTTTACACTCACTTACCTTAATATTTACAACTCTATTTGCACCATCTTCAGAAAACACTGTTTTTTTCGACTTTCTGTCAATTATACAGTATTTATACTCAATACTTTGGGTCTTATTGTTAACAAAAGTTTCAGCTTCCCAAACAGGGTGGTTTTGGTTGTACATTTCAATTGCTTGTTTAATATCCCAGTTCCCCAACTCTCTATTTGAGCCAGTTATCACAACCCTATGTTTGCTATCAATCCGCGGAATAGCGATTTTGAATATCACTTTTATTCCCTTTTTAGTAACATTAGGCTTTGGCGCTATCCTGTTATTATACGACAATATTGTTTCTCCTATAGCCTTGCTAAACAACGCATAACGTGGGTCAGAAGCCGAACGCCAAGAGTCAAAAACAACGTGATTGCTTGCACCCTCTACATTAACTTGGCGGTCATCTCCCCACTCTTCAATTTTAACGGACTTGTTGCTGTCTTCGATTGAATATCTATATTTAACCGTTTTAACACTATCTGGCATAACAATATCAGCCTGCCAATATCCTGATTCAGTGTCAATTAAACTCATTTTAAAAATAGAATATGAATTTGAATCGTGCTGTTGTATCTCTAATGATAATGACTGTCCAAAGTGGGTTTTATAATGGATGTTAAATGAAATATTCATAGGTATTGACTTTTTTTAAAATAAGTTAGCACAAAATTAAAACATTTTGTTTCGTTTGCAATCTATGTTATAGGTGGGTTTAACTCATTGAAAATCTCATACATTTCCGTTATGCCTTTTGGATAATTGTCAAAAGAAAATTCGCCTAATTTTTCAGCATTTATTATGGCATTTTGCAAATTTGGTTTTAGTTTTTGATAAATATTTTCTCTGGGGTTTTTGTAATATTTTTCCGTTTTTTCGTAGTCTTTTAAATATTTTTTAAGTGACTTTATTAACTCCTCGTAATTTCGAAAATATTTTGATGTTTGTTCAAAATGCAGCAAAAACTAATACTCTAAACAAGGATTATTGACAATAATAACTATATTTTTGTCCTTTATATTTATAGCCTTGTTATACAGTTCTTTAAATTTTTCTAATGGGGAAATTGCCCCCTTTTTTGTCTCTTGCCTTTCTTTTTCAATAGTATCAAAGTCAATAATCCAAAACACTTTATCGCTATCCTCGGCGAGTTTTTTTACTAATTCAAACTGTTCCCTTAACTTTTTATTTTGCAGCAATTTCGGTTCTATATTGATATTCAATGCTTCATGCTGTTTTAGCATTTGCAAATACCAAAGTTCGCATTTGCCGTCAACAACAAATGAATAAACCTTTCTAAGTTGTAATCTCTTTTTGTTATTTCTCATTTCTCTCAATATCAATATAGTAATCTCCGAGATTGGGGATGCCGCCTAATTTCCCCAATTTATAGGCGTTAAAAATATTGCTTGTATCCCGTATTACAGATGTATCAAAATCGGCAAGCGAATATAGCTCTGTGGCACAACTTTTATTGCTTTTATCGGTAATCCAAATCGCATCGTTGCGGAAAATATCTCTATTTCCAAGAACTTCCCGATTATGAGTTGTAGCAATAATTTGTGATTTTTTTGAATTTGTCAAAAACGACAGCAAAAAATGAGTAAACAAATCGGGGTGTAAAGATGATTCGAGTTCGTCAATCGGTAATAAAACAGAGTCTTTAACGAGCATGTATAGAACCCTTGCAAGTTCGTAGTATCTCTGTGTGCCCTGCGACTCCATATCAAAAGCAAGTGTGTATTGTTTGTTATTAACAGTGTGCTCAAACTCAACGATTTTAGTTAATAATCGGCTATTTGCTATGACTTGAAACTCTCTATCTTTATGATCTTTCCTTTTATAAAACCGCTCATGGTTTTCAAGAAAATCAGGAATGTTGGATATTTCAAAAGTTTCTTCTTTTTCCAAAATATCAGAGATATTAAAATCTGCCTTTTTAAGAATTTGTATTAATGCACCTATATTTTGATTACGGTCGAGCCTCTCTTTTAATTGTTTGGGTATATTTGATTGTGGATTAATCAATGTCTCCAAATAATGTCTAAACCAATTTGAAGCATCTAAAAGCTCTTCAATATTTATATTTGTTTTTGAAAATCCTCCCAAAGTTGTGTTGTTCCACAGTGTGTTGCTTTCAAGAGCTTCTTTTGCGCTTTTAGAAACTTTAATTTTATTGCCAAATTCGATTTTAGCGAGTTCTATTTGTAAATCTGTTGTGCGTTTAAAAACAGTAGATTTTCTTGGGTTATATGAATATAACTCCTCTTTAGTTATAGCTTCCTTGTTTAATTCTACTTCATACAAGTAACGAACGCCATTTTGAATAAATTCAATACTAAAAACAGTGTTTTGTTGCGAAGTGGTATCGTCAAACAGAAACGGCTCAAAATCAAATGTTTCTGTTTTCTGCATTTTGGGTTTTACGACAAGAGTACGCAAAAAATCTAACGCTTTAAGTATTGTAGTTTTCCCCGAAGCGTTTGCTCCATAAATCAACCCTAACTTTAAAAGTCGTAAGCCGTTGGTTTCTATTATATAATACTCTTCCAAACACTTTAATTTATCAGCTTCAAAAGAGAGCGTTTGTCTATCTTTAATCGATCCAAAATTTTGGATACTGAAATTAACTAACATTTTTCTGTATTTTTGCAGTTCATTTGCAAAAATAGAAATATATTTCAAATTATTGTATAATTTAAGTATTGTTTTTGTAAATAATTTACAAAAACAGCTCTTTTGCTATTTTTTTTGTGATACCAATTTTAATTTTGTATCACAACATAGTTTACAAAATGATAAACAGCCCTTTTATACAGTTTGTACGGCTACTATAGCTCAAACTACGCTGTCGCTCTTTTGAACTATGTATATGTTGCATCGGTATTTACCCTTAACTCCGCTCTGTGCGGAGTCTGGGGCAAACTAATGTAAAACTTTATAAAAGAACGGGCTTTTATAATGTTAATTGATGGTAAGTATTGGTTTTTTTGTTAATTTTGACACTGCAAAAACACTAACTTGTTTTAGTTTTAAGTAAATAATAAATACAAACTGCTAACAAAATAAACCTATTATCATGAAAAGAGCTCTACAAACAACAATCCTATTATTAATATTTTCAGTAGTTAATGCTCAAAATATTGATCAAATAAAAAAAGATAGGCAAAACTATATCTGGGGCGAAGGTTCAGGCACAACCCTCGACAGAGCCGACCAAATCGCTCTTGGAATGCTTATAAATCAAATATCAACGGAAGTTGAAAGGAGTTTTACGATACTCGAAGAGGAGGTAAGAAGTAGCGAAGGAGGTAATTTTAAAGAGACATATAACAGCGTTATAAACACCTACTCCTCAGCTACGTTAAAGAATACCGAAAGAATTGTTATTAGCAACGAACCCGATGCAAAAGTCTTTAGATTTATCAAACGCGCCGATGTTGAAAAAATATTTATTGATAGAGAAGACAAAATAGTAGAATTTGCAAAAGATGGCGAAAAAGCTGATAATGAATATCGTGTTTCAGACGCCCTAAGATATTACTATTGGTCGCTTACACTTCTACGCAGTCATCCAAATGCAAACAGCATTAAAATAACAGAAAAAAGTGGAAAAGAGAGTCTTTTAATATCGTGGCTACCTCAAAGAATTAATGCAATTTTTGCAGAAATCAACATTAAAGTGTCGGATACAAGAAAAAATGGTGATTTAATTCATCATACACTTTTCATTGAGTACAAAAATCAACCAGCCCGAAATTTCGATTACTCTTACTGGACCGGTAGAGATTGGAGTAATATTTTTGGCTCAAAAGATGGTTATGGATTTGTTGAATATTTCGACGCTCACGATGTGGTCAAGGAGATAAAATTAAAGGCAGAATATGTTTTTAAGGGCGAAATAGCTGATAATGAACTTCGTGACGTGATGTCCAAACTCGATATTGTCCCATTTCGCAACAGCTATTTCAATATTAACTTAGGTCAAACAGCAGAAAAACCAGTTAGCAAACTACAACAAAACAAAGCCCCTGCGTATAACAGTGGAAACATCTCATCTGTTGAAAACACAAAGCCTTATGAAGAGGTAATAGATAAAGTGATTGACGCAATTAACACAAAGAATTTCGAGAAAGCCCGCCAAAATTTTACCGCCGAAGGCTACGATATTTTTTGTAAACTTTTGCAATACGGTAGAGCTAAGATAATTACAAAGCCCGAGTTTGAATACCTGAAATTTGAAAACAGTGTAATGTGTAGGTCACTGAAGATGAGTTTTAACTTTCCCAATAACAATCGGAGTTTTGTTGAAGATGTTGTTTTTAGTTTTGATGAAAACAAAAAAATCCAAAATCTTTCATTTGCTTTAGGAGAGGTTGCTGAAGCTGACATCTTACAAATGGACAATTGGAGCGAGCATGTAAGATTGTTACTTATCAACTTCCTAGAGAACTACAAAACCGCTTATGCCTTAAAACGAATAGATTACATTGAAAGTATTTTCGCTGACGATGCCCTTATCATTACAGGCTCTGTTTTGAAACCTAATAAGAGTTTGGATAATCCATATATTAACAATCCGATTATCAAATACAACCGTTACACAAAAGAGCAGTATATTAATAAGCTAAAACGCTCTTTTGCAAGCAAAGAGTTTATAAATATTCGTTTTGAGGACAACACTGTACGTAAGTCAGGCAAAGGGGGAGAAGTCTATGGAGTCCAAATAAAACAAGATTACTTCTCTTCAAACTACGGCGACACTGGTTATCTATTCCTACTTATTGATATCAATATACCCGACCAGCCTGTTATTCACGTTAGAACATGGCAACCCGAAAAGAACCCAGATGGCAGTATTTACGGGATAGGAGATTTTTAAAATAAAAGAGACAGGGCATGCCCTGTCTCTACTTTACAAACTTTTAACTTTTAACTATATGAGACTACGTTTATCACTTCTACTAATTCTATCCTCAATCTATATCTCTACAGCTCAAAATATTAGCGTAAAATCTTTCCGTGTTATTGAGAATGATCTAGATGCTAGAGTGAATTTTCCTAAGCGCGACCAAAACAATGAAGTTTGCGCAATAATAAAAGTGGTCACAACGCATACAGGTTTTGATTTTGAGGTGGGGCAGTTGCATATTATAGCAGTAGAACAGAAAACAAGCGAAATATGGGTATATGTTCCTCACGGAATTCAGCGTATTACTATTAAACATAATCAATTAGGTTTATTAAGAGATTATCGTTTAGGTATTCCAATTGAAGCCGCAACGGTTTATGAGTTAGTTTTAACAACAGGTAAGGTAACAACCATAGTAGAAGAACCTGTAATTAAAACTCATTGGTTAGTAATTACGTCAAATCCCGAAGGTGCAGATGTGTTTATCGACGACGTATTAGTTGGCAAAACACCACATCAAAAATTGTACAAAGAAGGTCAATATAACTATCGAGTAGAATTACCCAGATATCACACTCAAGCGGGAAGAGTGAAATTAGAAGGTGAAATTCCACCAATTAACTTACCCCTTAAACCCAAGTTTGGTAAAATTCAAGTTACTTCAACACCTGAAAGTGGTATGGATATCTACGTAAATGAAGAAAAGACTGGAAAAACAACACCTGCAACAATTGAGGGTGTTAATTCAGGCGAAAACAGAGTACAACTGCGAAGTAATTGGTACGATCCTCAAACAAAAATTGTAACTGTAAGAGATGATGAGACCACGTCTGTAGATTTCCAAATGATGCCCGTTTACGCAGATTTTACTGTAAATGCCAAACCGAGTGCAAATATTTTTATTAACAATGAACGAAAGGGCAATACAAAATGGGATGGTAGGTTAATGAAGGGTATTCATGAAATAAAAATTGAAAAAGAGAAGTATTACACTCAAACCAAACGCATTGAAATAATTCCTGGAGAAAAGAAAACAGAAGATTTTGAACTCAAACCTAAAATGGGCAAACTCAACGTCTCGGCAATCCCTATTGGTGCTGACATCACTATTGACGGCAAAGAGTATGGAAAAACCCCAAAGACAATTGAATTGATGATTGGCGACTACAATTTAACCTTGAAAAAATCAGGTTATGCCAATGTTAACAAAAAAATTACAATTTCAGAGAACCAAGATTTAAATATTAGCGAAACCATGTCAAGTGGCTCGGTAGCTGTAAGAGAAACGAGTACCTCCTCTAACACCACACAAAAAGCTGGTACCTTCACCGATTCACGCGATGGCAATGTTTATAAATACGTAACAATAGGCGAGCAGGTTTGGATGGGAGAAAACCTAAAATATCTACCAAGTGTAGTTGGTCCCAGTACAGGTTCCAATACAAAGCCATATTACTATGTTTACGGTTATAATGGCACAAGTATCTCCTCAGCCAAGGCGACAGCCAATTATAAAACCTACGGAGTTTTATATAACTGGCCCGTCGCCATGAACGGAGAGAGAAACAGCACTGCCAACCCAAGCGGTGTACAGGGTATATGCCCAACAGGTTGGCACCTGCCAAGCGATGCAGAGTGGAAACAGCTTGAAATGTATCTTGGAATGTCCCAAAAGGATGCAAGTGATCCGGGTAGGCGAGGATTTAATGAAGGCGGAAAACTTAAAGAGGCTGGCACATCGCATTGGGAATCGCCAAATACCGGCGCAACTAACAAGACTGGGTTTTTTGCCCTGCCGGGTGGTTACCGTAGTTTCAATGGTTATTTTGACCGCATTGGCTACGAAGGTGACTGGTGGAGTGCTACGGAGTACGATGATACTTACGCATGGATCCGTCGCATGGATAACAAGGACAGCAAAGTATACAAGTACGTCAGCTATAAGGAGTTGGGGTTTTCTGTCCGCTGTGTAAGGGATTAAAAGCAATGTGCAATTAGCAATGAACAATACGGTGCGCTGAGCGGAGCCGAAACGTCATATTAATTATTTCGCCCTTATCTGTGCTGCATTGAGTAGCCCATTTAACACAGCAGGCAACCCAACCCCGAAGGGGTGAAATTGTTATAGCCTATTGAATACCAAAGGTTTACCAAACCCCGAAGGGGTGACATAAAACTTCGACTACGCTCAATGCAACGCTTCGCTCAGTGCATCGCCTCGTTATTTTTACCTTTTTTGTTTTATTTCTAAAAAAGGTTTAATTTTGTGATAACTAACTTGATAAAACAAACACTATGTACATAGCCAATCCCATATACGACACCGTTTTTAAGTATATGATGAGCG
>Ga0116183_1001227_pt1 | contig 29491 bp, 24 predicted proteins | sample AD_UKC078_MetaG_FD_89753 | JGI IMG/M metagenome (GOLD analysis project Ga0116183, IMG submission 89753) | Active sludge microbial communities of municipal wastewater-treating anaerobic digesters from USA - AD_UKC078_MetaG | ecosystem: Engineered > Bioreactor > Anaerobic > Digestate | place: USA...
ACGCGCAAGACCTCCTCAAGGGTCGTGGCGCCGGACTTGAAAAGTCCAAGAGCGTTTTCAAAAAGTGTTTCCATCCCCTTATGAACGGCCGTTTCATGAATAACATTACTCGACTTTTTCTGAATCACCAGGTTTCGGATTTCCGGATCAATGGATAATACTTCAGCCGCGCCAAGGCGTCCAAGATATCCCGTATGATTACACTTCGCGCACCCTTCTCCATGACAAACAGTGATCATTTTAAGTTCAGATTCCGGAATCTTACAGCGGCGCAAAACATCGTCCGGAATGGTGGCCGGCCTTTTACAGTGCGGGCATATTCTCCGCAATAATCTCTGCGCGGCAACACAGACAACAGAAGATGCGATCAGAAACGGCTCAACTCCCATGTCCATGAGGCGCGTCATCGCGCCAGCCGCGCTGTTGGTGTGTAGCGTGCTGAACACAAGATGACCGGTCAGGGCGGCCTTGACCGCGATATCAGCCGTTTCCCCGTCGCGAATCTCCCCGACAAGCACAATGTCGGGACTCTGTCGCAAAAGTGCCCGCAACCCGCTGGCAAAGGTCAGGCCAATCTCGGGAATAACCTGGGTTTGCGTAATCCCCTCCACCTGATATTCCACCGGATCTTCAACCGTCATCAGATTTTTCTCGGGGGTATTCAGGGAATTCAAAATCGAATACAGGGTCGTTGATTTTCCACTCCCGGTAGGCCCCGTCACAAGAATCATTCCGTACGGACGCTTGATAGCTTCCGCCAGACGGCTCGTCGGTTTTTCAGTAAAACCCAGTCGATCAAGCCCCGAGCGGATCCCGCTCCGGTCAAGGACCCGAAGAACCATCTTTTCACCGAAATAAGTCGGCAAAATCGAAACACGGAAATCAATCTGACGATCCTTGAGCTCCAGGCGGAAACGTCCATCCTGGGGAATCCTCTTTTCCGTAATATCCAGTTTGGAAATAATTTTGGTTCTTGCCACCAGAGCGGGATAAAAATCAAGCGCGTGGGAAAAAGACTCCCGCAAGGCTCCGTCAATCCGGTACCGGATACGAAACTCTTTTTCGTAGGGTTCAAAATGGATGTCTGAGGCGCGCTGTTTGATGGCTCTCTCGAGGATAAAATTCACCATCTTTATCACGGGCGCATCTTCAACTCCCACCTGAACAACGTCCTGGCGATCCGCTCCATCCCCCTCCCGAATAATCTCAAGACTGTCCGCCCTCTGATCTCCGGTAAATTCCGCGAATTTTTTCGTATCGGAGAAAAAGTTATCAATCGCTTCCGATAACTGAGTGGGTTGAACAAGCGCAAGCGCAACGTCACAACTGGTTATACGCTTGACGTCGTCAAAAACCCTGATCTTGAAAGGATCGGCCGTCGCCAGCGTCACCAGCTTGCCAATTCTGGCAACGGGAACAACTCGGTATTGTGCGATAAATTTTTGGGGGAACATTCCCACCAGCTCCGGATCTACCTGGACCGCCTGAATATAAAGGGGAGGCACGCCGGTCGCGTCACTCAAAAAGTCGATCAAAGCTTCTTCGGGCACCGCTTTGGCCTGGGCGACAGCTTCCGGCAAACTGCCTCCCTGCCGCTCTGAACTTTGAAAAATCTTTTCGATGAGATCTTTCTCAAGACCCATTGACTTCAGCCACTGCTCCCACGACGCACGATCAATCTTCATGGGCGTCCCCCTTGCTACTCCGATTAAGCTCCTGATCTTCCGTCGAAACCCTGAAGACTTCTTCAATTGAGGTCTCTCCCGCAAGGGCTTTGGCAATCGCCGACTCACGAAGCGTATTCATCCCGTTCGCGCGGGCCTTCGCTTTCAACACGTCCGCCGAAACCCCTTGCATAATGAGATCCAGCATGTCCGGCGACATCTCGAAAATTTCAGTAATCACGCTTCGTCCCTGGTACCCCATCTTCCGGCATTGCGAACAACCTTTCGCGCGCCAGAGTTGTATTTTTTTAGCCGGGTCCAAACCAAGGATTGGATACATTTCAGGTTCAAGATCGTAGGCATATTTACAGCGTGGGCACAATTTTCTGACAAGCCTCTGTGCCGAAATCATTAACACGGTTGACGCGATCAAGAAAGGCTCCAGCCCCAAGTTCACCATGCGCGTTATCGAGCTGACAGAATCATTTGTATGTAGCGTACTCAGCACAAGATGTCCCGTCAGCGCGGCTTTGACCGCAATATCCAAAGTTTCCGCGTCGCGGATCTCGCCAATCAAAACAATGTCCGGATCCTGACGGAGAATGGAGCGCAAAGCCACCGGAAACGTCAAACCGATCGATTCCCTGACATTCACCTGATTGATCCCCGGGATCTGGTATTCCACGGGGTCTTCAACCGTCGTGATATTGACCTGGGGAGAATCGAGATAATTTAAAATCGAGTACAACGTTGTTGTTTTCCCGCTCCCGGTGGGACCCGTTACCAGGATCATTCCGTGAGGTTTTTTTGCGCAATCCCGTATCAGTTGCTGCTCTTTTTCGAGGAAACCGAGTTTCGAAATATCATGAGCCTGAGAGCCCGTATCGAGAATTCGAAGACAAACTTTTTCGCCAAAGCTCGACGGCAGAACTGAAACGCGCATGTCCACTTCACGCCCCTGGGTCCGCACTTTAAAGCGGCCATCCTGCGGGACACGATGTTCAGCGATGTTGAGATGACTCATGATTTTGATCCGGGAAACCACCGCGGCCCCAAAACTTTTTTGAGGTTTCACAATTTCTTCCAGAATGCCATCCACGCGAATCCGGACACGAACATAGTTCTCCCAGGGTTCAATAAATATATCGCTTGCTTTTCTTCGAATCCCTTCCAGGAGTACCATATTCACAAGTTTGACGACGGGGGCCTGGGATGCCATCGCCATGAGATCCGCAGTCTCCTCCTGCTGGGTTTCTGAAGAATCCTCTCTGACCTGTTTCGCGAGGCATACCAGCTCATCCGATTCCGGATCCATTTCCTTGTCGTTTTCCGAAACAGGGTCTTCTTTCTGGCCCGCAAAATAAAATTTCCGGATACATTCCTTGAGGACAGAATATTCCGCGACCGCGGCCCGAACTCTCTTTCCCGTGACAATCTGCACTTCATCAATAGCATTCAGATTTGTGGGATTGGCGAAGGCAACCGTGAGTGTTTTATCCAAAATTGAAACGGGAATACACGAGTAAGCTTCGGCAATTTTGGGGGGAATCAGCGCGAGGATATCTTCATGAATGACAAGCATCTTGAGACTGACTAGCCGGTAGCCATAAAGCGCGCTCATCAGACTGGCAAGTTTTTTTTCGTGGCATCGCCCCGCTTCCAGAAGCGCATCCACCACCTGTTTACGGGGATTTTTCAGGATTTCTTTTTCGGCCCACTCAACATCTTCACGCTTGGCGATGTTTTCGCGCACCAGCAAATCCTTGATGTCAATTCCTGACTCTTTGCCCGTTTCACCCATAAAAAAACAGCCCCGCTATTTTTTCTCGTGATAAAGATAAAAAATGGCATTCAGAATTTCGGAAATTCGCGAAATATAAACCTTGGGCGCCCGCCCCGTCATGGTTCGAACCCTCTCAACAGTTTCTTTATCCAGAGGATCCGCCATCGCGAGAAAAACCTTCCTGGCATCGCCATCAAAAGCCACAACCAGATTAGTATTACAAAAATCCGCTTTTAAGAGAGTCGCCATTTCGGGATTCATCGCGTAACGACAGAGCGGGATGTAAGGCACACGCGCCTGTTTCCCGAGAGCGCTCACAAGACTGTCTTCATCAAGGAACTTCTTCTCGATTAAAATCTGCCCGACCAATCCCCCGTGCAGTTTTTGATGTTCGAGGGCTTCGGCAAGCTGTGCCGGTTGGATCAGGCCGTCTTCGATCAGGATTTCCCCGATTTTTTTATTTGTTTTATCCGTCATAAAATCCACTCCCGTCAATACACCCTAAGTAACGACATATTTTTAAAAGAGCTTTGCTACTTTTTAAAAAATTTACGTCCCCTTCAGGGTGAAGCGGGTCGGAAAAACTCCCCGCCCCCTCAATCACGTAGCATCCCCCAACGGGCATCCTTCGCATCTCGGCCGAGTCCGGCAAAACTCTTTCGCTAGCCGGACGATCTGGGCATGGTAATCGTTAAAAAGGGGCGTCTTTGCCGGAAGAGCCTTTTCAAAAATCCCCTTCCATTCATCGTAAGAATTGTCCGCTTTTGCGAGCCGATGACGGGAAAAAATTCTCCTGGTATACGCGTCTATCACAAAAGTGGGCTTGCCCAGAGCGTAAAGAAGAATCGAGTCCGCCGTCTCCGGGCCAATCCCCTTCACACGAAGAAGTTTCTCTCTGGCCGTCGGAAGATCTTCCCTCCGCATTTTGAGGACACTTCCCTGATATTCCAATTGAAAGAATCTTAAAAAACTCCTGATCCGATCCGCTTTGACGTTGTAGTACCCGGCGGGGCGAATCATTCGAGCCAACTGGCCGTGAGAGAGCTTCTTCATTTTTGAAAAGGACAGCAGACCCGCTTTTCGCAAATTGGCAATCGCCTTTTCCACATTCGTCCAGGATGTGTTCTGGGTCAAAATCGCGCCTATCATGACCTCAAAAGGCGTTTCCGCGGGCCACCACGACTGATGGCCGAACGTCTTTCTGAGCTTGTGATAAATGCGTGGCAGATCTTCCGCTTCAATTTTGGAGGTGGGGCCATAAGCCCGTTTTTCATTTTTCTTCCTCTTCAGACTGGAAAAATTCGCGCAACCGGCTCTAGTCAATCGCGGCCATCGGATATTCTTTGAGGGCTTCATAAATCGCTCGCGAAGGTTGAAGTTCACTTTTGAAAAGCACCATCTTTTTCAATGGCTTCAGCGAGGTAGGCAATGGAAGTGGCCGACCCGTGAGCATTGTTTCGATTTTATCTTGCCGTGAAATATTTTTAACTCTGCCCAACGTCACATGCGGAGTGAACGCTCGTCCATCCTCGACCGGATACCCAAGCTAACTCACCGCCTGCCGCACCCGAAGAACAATTTCCTGGAGTGTCCCCCTCGGTTCCTCAACACCTAACCAAAGAACATTCGGCCGTCTCATATTCGGAAACGCCCCAATCCCTGTCAACCGTATGGACGGCGGCGGGATTTTGTCAAAAAGAGGTCGCAGACCCTTGTCAATTATTTCCACTTCGGAAACGGGTATATCGCCAAAAAAATGGATGGTCATGTGGTACTGTTCCGGTAAAACCCATTTAACCCCGTCCAGCCCAGGCCGCAACACCGCCAGAACCTGTTCGATTTCATTGATGAAGTTTGTCAGTGGAAAGCCCAGAAATAAACGCAGAGTGCCCACAGTCATCCCGCGACCTGCTTGCGGGCAGAAAATGGGCCCTGTTCGCGGATTTTCCTCCAGAGATATTCGAGCGCCTTGACCGTGGCCTTTCGCTGAATTTGTCTGCGATCTCCCCAAAAGTGATGACGCCAGACTTTCGGCCTCCTTCCAGGACCGGCCCATGCGATAAAGACAAGGCCCACGGGCTTTTTAGGGCTTCCTCCCTGAGGACCCGCGATCCCCGTAATCCCAATTCCGTAGGTACTATTCATTCGGGATTGCGCCGCCGTCGCAAGCGCTTTGGCCACCTCCGGCGATACCTCTCCGTGCCTTCGAAGGATCCGGGGGTCAACTCCCAACTGAGTTTTTACCTCCTGATGATAGGCGACAGCTCCCCCTTTAAAAAAATGGCTGGTCCCCGCATGGCGCGATATTTCGGACGACAGCAATCCTCCCGTGCAACTTTCAGCGACAGCGAGCGTCTCTTCTCTTTCTTCCAGCAATTGCCCAACAACCCGGGCCAGAGGCAGGTCATCCCATGCGTAGATAAAATTTTGCAACCTTTTTGAAATTTTTTGTTTTATTTTTTTCAGTACTTTACGGGAATCCGCCTGAACGCGAATGGCAATTTCCCCGGCCGTCGGATAAATTCCAAAAACGAAACGGTCAGCAAAAAAATCTTTCCGCAGTTTCTTCATAACATCAGGCTCGGAAATACCCACCATCTTGACGATTAACTGATTAACCGACTCCACTCGCGGATAGTGTTTCTTCAACAGTGGTCGAACCACGTCCCCGTACATATTGATAAGTTCCGACGGAACACCCGGAAGGGCGATCACGAGCTTTCCCTTTTCCTCTATCACAAATCCCACGGCAATGCCGAATCGGTTCACTAGGGGCTTCGCGTTAGCCGGATAACAAGCCTCGCGACGGACGAGCAAAGGGACGGGTTTTTTAAAGCGTTTGTAGATCCGGCGAAACCGGGAGAACTGTGCTTTAGAAAAAATCAGAGGGACGTTAAAGTAGGCGGCAATTCCTTCCCGGGTTACGTCATCGGGCGTCGGACCCAGGCCTCCGCTCAGAATCACCACATCTGTCCGGCGAAAAAGGTCGCCCAAATGAAACTTGATCGCTTCTTCTGTATCAGGACACGTCGTATGCGTCGTAACATCAAACCCGAGATCTGAAAGCTCTCTGCCCAGAAACGCGGCGTTTGAGTTCACCGCCATTCCTCTCAGGACTTCGTTACCGACGGAAAGAATTGCCGCAGAAGGTCTCACGAAAAGGGCCTCAGGCGAAGATCAGGAACAGAATTATCCAGGCATAAATCCCGGCGCCAATATCATCCGCCATAATGCCCCAATATCCCGGGATACGCTCAAGTTTTCGGATGGGAAATGGTTTTATGACATCAAACAATCGGAACAGGAGAAACCCGATCGGCACAGTCACCCACGTTACGGGGATCAGCAAAAATGTCACGAGAATGCCCACGACTTCGTCAATGACAACGTATTGAGGATCTGGATCGCTCTTGTCTTCAAGTCTCCGAAACATCTCTTGCCCCACCACGAGTAAAGTAACCATCGAAACGAGATACAATCCAAGGTTCCAGCTCGTTAAAAAAACAAGCAAAATTCCTGCCAGACTTCCCCACGTTCCGGGCGCTTTTGGAAAAAGGCCGACACCGCAGGCTAGGACAAAACGGACAAACCCTTGCGAAGCAAAATGCCCCCGCTGGTTCCAGAGAAAAAAGAAACCCGAAAGCAGGGTTAGAAGGACTGTCAGGGCGATTACCGGGAGAAGCAAAGGCGCGAACCAGCGGGCGATCGCTTCCGTGGACGCGTAATCCCAGAACACGAACACCCCGAACGCGACGAAGACGCTTGCCACCTGAAAAACAAACTTCAGCTTCCCAAGCTTTTCAGCGCCAAAGGATTTCCCTTCGAGTAGCCACGCCGTCCTGCAAAAAGTCACCACAATCTCCCGGGCAAAAATGGGAACCAGCCACCACGGCGAGAAGAAACCGAGTTTGGAAAATGCCGCGAGAGGAGCCAGGATTAGAATTTTATCCATAAACGGATCAATCCACTTTCCAAATTTTGATTCGAGCTTGTATTGGCGCGCGAGCCAGCCGTCCCAGTAATCCGTAATCGCTCCCAAAATAAAAAGCGTGACGGCCACAAGGTGGGCCGCCGGGCTATTCGCGAAAATCAGAAAGGGCAACACCCCTCCGATCACTCCCCGAAAAATACTAAGATGATTGGGATGAAACAATGAGAATTTAAATTTTCCCGAGAAGGTCATAACCTTTCGCTCCTGTTATTCTGACTGGATAAAATGTTCCTTTCCGTAAAGCGAGGGAACTCATCACGATCACGTGCGGATCAATCTCGGGCGCATCCATCACTGTACGTCCTTTCCAGGTATCAGGAACCATCTTTTCCTCAATTAAAACATTCATCTCTCGCCCCACTTGCCTTTTACTAACCTCTTCGGCGATCCCGCGCTGAAGGGTCATCAGTTCGTGGTATCTGCGCTCTTTCACTTTTTCCGGGACCTGGGGCCGCATCTTCGCCGCCCGCGTCCCTTCTTCCCGCGAATACTTGAAAACACCGAGCCTCTCAAATCGCGCCCAGGACACAAATTCTAAAAGGTCCTGAAAATCCTTTTCGGTTTCACCTGGAAAACCAACGATAAAACTCGTCCTCAAAGTGAGATCGGGAATGTCGGACCTGAGTTTTCGGATCAATTCGCGTGTTTTTTGACGATTAAAACCACGCCTCATCGCGGCGAGTATATTATCACTGATATGCTGAAGTGGTAAGTCCAGGTAGTGGCAGATCTTCCGGGATTCGGCAATCCTTCGGATCAACGCGTCACTTACGGAATTAGGATAAGCATAAAGTAGCCTGATCCAATCCAGTCCATCGATCCTCTCCAGAACCTCTAGGAGTTCCGAGAGCATTGGCTTTTGGGCATAGTCACATCCGAATTGGGTTGTATCCTGCCCAATCAGAATAATCTCCTTCGCACCCTCCTGGACGAGCAATTTCGCTTCCTTTTCGACATCGGCAATCGTACGCGAGCGAAAGCGACCACGAATTTGGGGTATCGCGCAGAACGAGCAAGTGTGATTACAGCCTTCGGAAATCTTAAGATAACGGGAAAATTTCGGGGTGAGAGTTAATCTTGCTTCGTCAGATTTTCCAAGGTATCCCAAGTGTTCGGTCACAATCAAACGTTTTCCGGCGAGGACTGACTTTAAAACCCTTGTCAGTTGGTCGTAATCACCCGAGCCAAGAAACGCGTCGACCTCCGGGAAACTCTTCTGCAATTCCGCCGCGTATCGCTGGACAAGACATCCCATCACGATGACGGCACGCAACCTTCCCCTTTTTTTTTGCTCAATCAGCCCTAAAATATAATCAATGGATTCATTTTTCGCGTCCCGTATAAACCCGCAGGTGTTGAGCAAGACTACGTCACTTTCTTCGACGCGCCGCGCTATCGCAACACGGGATTCACCGAGCGCCCCCAAAACAATTTCACTATCCACAAGAGCTTTGGGGCACCCTAACGACACCATGCCGACTCGTACTTTTTCCTTACTTTTCACTTGAGAAGAACCCATCGTATGGTTAGAATACCGCTCCACTTTCGGTAATCTTTCTGAGGTGGGGGCGTAGCTCAATTGGTTAGAGCTCCGGACTGTCGATCCGGAGGTTGCGGGTTCGAGCCCCGTCGCTCCCGCCATTTTTTTTGGCGCAATCTCGCGACGCTTCTGCGCCATGTTCCCCGCCGGTTCAAAAAATCGAGACCGTTCGCCATTGGGCAATAGAGGATTCGAACCTCTGACCCTCTCCGTGTAAAGGAGATGCTCTAACCAACTGAGCTAATTGCCCAACGGCGAGACGCTGACATCACTTCTTAAAGAAACGTTATCCCCCAACGCTCAAAATGAATTGATCGCGTCGATCATCTTTTTTAAGACATGATGACAGTCTTTCTTGAAATAAAACGACAGCCGGGGCAGATGAAACGTGTGCGGAGCGTTTTTTTCCTCTTCAAAGGGTTTCAGGGACTGCTGGATCTTGCCTTTCCGGATAATGGAAGCGAACCGCCGGTTAAGATCATCTAATTGTGATTCGGTAAGAGCTTTTTCAATTCTGAGCACCAAAAGATCCCGAATGTAGCGCATGGAGTGATATCGGTGGTAAAAATTCAAAATGTGATCGACCGCCTCGTCAGCATCCTGCGTGAAAAACATCAGATCAATGTCATCGGGGTGAATCATCTCGTTCTTCACCAACTGCTTTTCCAGAAACTCTTTAAAATCTTGCCAGTAAGTCGAACCCGGCGCGTCCAGGCAAACGATTGGCCGCGGTTCAGTCTTGCCGGTCTGCACCAGCGTTAACGTCTCAAAACCTTCATCGTGAGTTCCGTACCCCCCGGGGCAGAGAATCGTGGCATGAGATTCTCTGAGAAACATGAGCTTTCGCGTAAAAAAATATTTAAACGTAACAAGCTTGGGGTCTTTCAATATCACAGAATTCGCTTCTTGCTCGAACGGAAGGCGGATATTCATTCCGAAACTCCCCTTGCTCCCCGCTCCCGCGTTTCCCGCCTCCATAATTCCGGAAGCGGCCCCCGTAATCACCATCCATTGTTTCCGAACTATGGCTTTGGAAAACTTGAGAGTGATCTGGTAATTGGGATCCGTTCTAGGCGTTCTCGCCGAACCAAAAACAGCCACTTTTCGTATCGCCCGATAAGGTTCAAATACGTGAAGACTTCGACGCAATTCCTTAACGGCCGTATTAATGATCTTCATGTCACCGCGTTCCAACCCGTCCCGGTAAACACCAATCGCCGAGGAGATCAGCTCTTCCACCAGGTCAGCATTCTCCCCAGGACCAATATCACGCACAAGTTGGCGGATCAGCGTGTCAATCCGCGGATCTCCCGTATTCGCTCCGTATTTTTTAAAACGTGTTTTCGACATTATTCCCCCACTTTAATTTTCAGGATTAAATCCCCCGGATGATGGCAGGCCGGACACTCCCGACCCTGGCGGGCGAGGCGGAGTTTCTGACCTTCCCTGACTCCCGCGGGAATTTTAACCGATATCATTTTTCCTTCATGAGTTTTGAAAGTCACTTCCCCGCCTTCCTTGGCTCTTTTTTTTGAGATCTTGAGGCCAACGGTTACATCCGATTCAATATCCTGGGTCTGTCCAACATATCCATCATCATAGCCGGAAGAAGCCGATTGATAATGCCGGGGATGCGAACCACTTTGGGGCCCCGCCGAATAAAACTGATAGGAACCCCCGCCATTTCCCATCCCCCCTCCAAAAAGATCCGAGAAAATATCAGAAAAAGCCGAGTACCGGCCCTGGGTTCTCGCGCCCCTTCCGGAAAACTGCCGGAGAAGCTCCTCAAAATCAAACCCCTGCGCGCCCGCATAATTTCCTTGAAAACTCCCGCCAAACTTCCGCATCTGGTCGTACTGTTTACGCCGTTTTTCATCACTTAATACATAGTAGGCTTCGGAAATTTCCTTAAATTTGGCTTCCGCCTCTTTATTGCCCGGATTTTTATCGGGATGATATTTAACCGCCAGTTTTCGATACACTTTCTTCATCTCGTCTGCGGTCGCAGATTCCGAAACTCCGAGCACCTGATAATAGTCTTTCTGTTTCATCTATCTCACCTTGGGCTGATCCAACCGCGGGGACATTCGGTCAGTTAGGGCGCTATCTTATACAAATTGTCATCACTTTTCCATCACAACTCATTCCACTCTCAATCAAAATCAATGACAGGATCATCTTCAATCCCAGAATCGATCCATTCATTCCGATCATCCTCATAACGCGTATTTCGTCGGGCCGTTTTGAAGAGATGGGAAGGGATCTCCGTCAAAAATCTCGAAGGAAGATTATGGTGTGTGGCTCCATAAAGCCGGCGGGCCGCCGCATAGGACATGTGAAGGGACTCACGGGCGCGCGTAATCCCAACGTAGCAAAGCCGCCGCTCTTCTTCAATTTCATCCGCTGAACCAAGATAGGAGTTCACATGCGGAAAAATCCCTTCTTCGAGACCCACCATATGTACCACCGTGAACTCGAGACCCTTCGCCGTATGAAGCGTCATCAATGTCAACACGTCCTTCTCCGAATCCCACGTATCAAGGTCGGTTACAAGTTCGATCGACTCAAGAAATGACTCCAGAGGCGTTAATGTAACTCCCTCCCCGGAATCATCCAACAAAGAACTTCCCTGTTCCTCAAAATCCTCGATGACACTGAAAAATTCCTGGATATTTTCAATCCTCGTTTCGGCTTCCGCTGTGTGTTCGGCCTGAAGCTCCGCGACGTAACGGGATCCTTCCAACACCTGCTCCAGAAGTTCCCTTACCGAAAGCTCACTTGCTTTTCTTCTAAGATTTCTGATTAAATCATAAAAATCCGCAAGGTTCTTTTTAGTCCGCGGCGAAAGTCCTTCGATCTTCACAACATTTGACAGAACAGAATCCCAAGTAGCCAATCCGGGTTGAATCACGCCCCCAGCGGCCCGAGAATCCAGATTCGCGCCCGTCGACGAGGCCGTAGCTGTCGTCTCCTTTTCAAGATTTCGAAGCCGAGCCACCTCTCGCTCCAATATTTCCATAGCTTTTTTCCCGATCCCTCGCGCCGGCACATTAATCACCCGTTTCAAGCTAAGTTCATCCGAGGGATACGCGATCAACCGTAAGTAGGCAATCACGTCCTTGATCTCTTTACGATCATAGAACCGTACCCCACCGACAATCTTGTATGGGATATTCGCCCGGCGAAGATGGTCTTCCAAAACTCGCGACTGGGCATGGATTCGGTAAAAAACAACCTGTTCTCCAAGACGCGTACCCTGGGCACGGCGGCGCATCACATTCGACACCACATGCATGGCCTCATCGGTCTCATCTTCCGCGTCATAAAGCTCGATCTTTTCACCTCCTTCTTTTTCAGTCCAGAGGTCTTTGGGTTTTCTCATCTGGTTGTTCCGAATCAGCTGGTTGGCCGCCTCAAGAATGACGGGCGTCGATCGATAGTTTTGTTCCATTCTGATCATGCCGCAACCGGAATAATCATCTTCAAAATTGAGAATATTCTTGATGTCCGCGCCACGCCACGCATAGATCGACTGGTCCGGATCTCCCACCACCGTGATTCTTTTATGCGTCGAAGCGAGCTGTTTCACAAACCGGTATTGGGCGTGGTTCGTATCCTGATACTCATCAATCAGAATATGCTGAAATCGGTTTTGCCATGACTTTAACACCTCCGGCGCGCGGTCAAAGAGCACGACGGTTTTCATAATTAAATCTCCAAAATCGCACGCCTTGAGCCTCTTCATCTTCTCCTCATACAACAAATATATCTTGGCCACTGAATCTTGATAAAGATCCATGGCCTTCTCTGCGAACTGGCACGGTGTCAGGAGGTAATCTTTCGCCCTTTGAATTTCCTCACGAACCCCTTTGGGATGAATTTTTTTTTCATCAAGGTTGAGATCCCTGAGACATTCTTTAATAATCTGAAGCTGGTCGTATTCATCATAAATAATAAATTTTGGATCCATGCCGATGGCGGCGGAATCCTGGCGCAGTATCCTGAGACATGTCGAATGAAACGTGCTGATCCAGACTTGCTGCCGCGTCAGTTTTTCAACGCGCGAACGCATTTCACCAGCCGCTTTGTTGGTAAAGGTCACGCCTAGAATATGGAACCCGGGAATTCCCTGTGAAATGAGATGCGCGATCCGGTGGGTAAGAATCCGGGTCTTCCCGCTTCCAGCACCCGCCAAAATCAAAAGCGGAGTTTCTTTGGGCCAGGTGACGGCTTCGCGTTGCGTCGAATTGAGCGCCGAGAGAATATCAGTCATAGTGTTTCGTGAAAACCGGCAGGGTCAGGCATAAAGTGTTTTGAAAACTGTCCTTGAGTTCATGATCTCATCACAAAGTTTCATCGTCTATTTTATATTTCCCAAAAGCTTCCTCAAAATCGTACCCATCCATAAAATCTTCCAGTTGATCCTGGGGCTGTTTGCTAAGCAGTTTCGATTCAACGAGACGAAAAACAATTTTCCCGAAATCAAGCGTCTCATGAACCCCCCAGTACCGAATCACCGTCAGGGCCATTGGGCCAAACTGTCGAATGGCGTATTGACGGATACCTTCAAGAAGCTCCTTCCCGGCAACATGGCGGGGCTTTGACAATCTCGACACTGTATCATGGAGCACCGCAAGCACAAACGTATAAGCCTCAAGCTTATAGTCCGGGTTCTGGTCCACAAGCAATTCTATCTTTTTCAAATATTCATTTCGTTCTTCCGCCATGGCACGACACTCTTAATCCCCCGAAAATCAGTCGGGTATCTCGAAGCCTATAACGTTGAGCATTTCCTTTCCGCTTCAAAATAAATCTCCGGATCAAAATCCATAAGCTCAACACTAACGTTAAAAACTTTTTCAAATCCGGCCTGGATCGCGTGCGCCAGATCACCACTATTCACGTACCGAGGGAGGACAATGGACTCGTGGTGGAGAAGAACACCTTCCGACCTTTTTTGAGCCCCTCCCGCCACCTTCCGGTTTCCCAGCGAAAGATCTCTTGCAACCGGATAGCTGAAACAGTCGGCTCCTTTCGGAAGTTCCTCGTCTTCCTCATAAAACCGAGTCTCCATACCGAAACGTCCGATCCCCATTTTTACCACATGGTGGATAGCGGCATAACTTTCTTTCACGGATTGAAGCCGTGGAATCTCCGCGCAGGAGGCGATCAAACTAAAAATAAGATCTTCTCCGTGCAACACACATCCTCCCCCCGTCATCCGGCTGACCAGAGGAATTTCCGAATGGGCCCTTATGAGTTCGGAAGACCGCAAACTCTCCTTCGTTTTAAACGAGTAACCCACGCTAATCCAGGGAGACGATGAATGATAAAAACGCAGTACCGCTCCAGAACGGAGATTTTGCTTAAACCGGTCAAACAAGATTTCATCGAGCGCCATCTGCAGTGACATCGGCGCGCTGAGGGTTGGCAACCGCTTCCAGGACATAGGGTGCTCTAGTGGTCAGGGGCCAACGAAGCCACGACTCCCCGCGAGGCAGGCAAGCGAAAAAAAGGAGCCACGGGATCCCCAAGTCGACTCATGCGGCAATTTCCGTAGTGTTTTTTGCACGACAAAGATCACGATAAGTGAGAATCGGTCTTCGCGCGGCAAGTACGTCATTGGGGCGGCGAACCGGCAAGGTGAAAGGAGCATTTTTTACCTTGTCCGGCTCGTTTTCAATTTCGAAAGCGATTCGTTTCATCGCCTCAACAAAAAGATCCAGCGTTTCCCGGCTTTCCGTCTCGGTCGGTTCAATCATCAGCGCTTCAGCCACCACCAACGGGAAATGAACCGTGGGGGCATGAAACCCGAAATCAAGCAACCTCTTGCCGACATCGCCGGCATGAATCCCCTTCTCGGCGGCCTTTTTGAGAGTGAGAACAAATTCATGAAGGCAAGGCTCATTGACAGCCAGCTGAAAAACATCTTTTAATTTTTCTCGTAAATAATTCGCGTTCAAAATGGCGCCTTCGCTCACCCTCATCAGGCCCTCTTTGCCAATAACCTTCAGATAGGCGTAGGCGCGCAAAAGAACCCCCACGTTCCCGTGAAAAGATTTCATGCGACCGATACTCTTTTCCGAATGCTGGACCCAGGCATAGTGATCTTTTGTTTTTTCAACGAGCGGCTCGGGCAAAAACGGTATTAAATGTTTTTTGACCCCAACAGGACCGGCGCCCGGTCCACCGCCGCCGTGCGGGGTCGAAAAGGTTTTGTGGAGGTTAACGTGGACAATATCAAATCCCATATCACCCGGGCGCGCGATCCCAAGAAGTGGATTTAAATTCGCGCCATCGTAATAGAGTAGCCCGCCCTCCTTATGCACAAGCCTGGCAATCTCAATAATATCTTCCTCAAAAACACCCAGCGTATTCGGATTGGTCAGCATGAGACAAGCTACCTGATCATCTAAAACTTTTTTGAGGTTATTGAGATCCACTCGCCCGCGCGCATCAGAAGCGACCTCAACAACGCGGTAGCCCACCAAAGCGGCCGTCGCGGGATTAGTGCCGTGGCTAGAATCCGGGACAATCACCTTTTTACGACTTAAGTCTCCACGGGAAGCGTGATAAGCTCGAACCAGCATAATTCCCGTCAGTTCTCCGTGCGCGCCCGCCGCGGGCTGAAGCGTAAACCGGTCCATACCCGTAATCTCTTTCAGAGCATCTTCCAGCTCCCACAAAACCCGCAACATCCCCTGGGCCGTCTCCAGAGGCTGAAGCGGATGGAGGCTTGTGAATTTTTCCTGACGCGCGACCCAATCATTGACCTTGGGGTTGTACTTCATCGTACAACTTCCGAGAGGGTAAAAATGCGTATCCACCGAAAAGTTTTTCCGGGACAAATTAATAAAGTGGCGGACGGTATCAAGCTCGCTCATTTCCGGGAAAGCCAACTCACTCTGACGAGACACCTGGGAAGCGATCAGGGGTTCAGAGAGCCGCCCTTTTGGAAGCGTCACACTTCTGCGGCCTAACCGACTTTTCTCAAAACTCAATCGATCATCATTGGAAATCAACATTGGGAAAGCACCTCCAAAAACCGGTCAAGATCTTCACCCGTCTTCGTTTCCGTCGCGCAAACCAGAAGACAGTCCTTAAACTCGGGATAATAATCACCCAGTCTGACGCCGGGGAAAATACGAGCCGCCATCATTTTTTTGCAAATTTCAGCCACTGGGCGCGAACAATGGATCACAAACTCGTTAAAGATGGGCCTTTCTAAATCCACCTTAAACCCTTTGATTTTTGCCACCCGCTCACGAAGATAATGAGCCCTGTCAACATTGAGCTCGGCAACCTCCCGCATTCCCTGTTTCCCAAGAAACGTCATGTAAACGCATGCCGCGAGCGCGCATAAAGCCTGATTGGAGCAAATATTAGATCCCGCTCGCTCTCTTCGAATATGCTGTTCCCGGGCCTGGAGCGTAAGACAAAACGCCCGCTTCCCGTCAGCGTCCTCAGTCAACCCGGCGATCCGCCCCGGGATTCGCCGAAGCAACGATTGAGACGCGACAAAATACCCGAGATAAGGCCCTCCAAAACCGAGCGGCATTCCCAAAGGTTGTCCCTCACCGGCCGCAATGTCAGCGCCCCATTCTCCCGGAGATCGATACAGCGCGAAAGAAAGCGGATGCCCGGAGACGATCAGGAGCGATCCATTGGCATGAACACGGTCGGAAACGCCGTTTAAATCTTCGACGCCACCGAAGAAATTCGGCGTCTGCAAAATAACGCCCGCGACATCGGGTGTCAGTTTTTTCTGGAGAGACTCAAGATCCAATCCACCATGAGCCAGAAAACCAAATTCCTCGACTTGGTACGAGCTTTGGGCGAGATAAGTCCGGATCACATCGCAATAGTGCGGATGGAGCGATCGCGCGACAAGGATCTTCGTTCGATCCGTTTGTCTCAACGCCACAAGCGCCGCTTCGGCCAGGCTGGTCGCCCCGTCATAATGGGACGCGTTCGAGGCCGCAAGACCGGTAAGTTCCGCCATCAAACTCTGGTATTCAAAAATAACCTGGAGAGTCCCTTGGGACGCTTCGGGCTGATACGGAGTATAAGCCGTGGTAAATTCCTGTCGGGCCACCATTTCCTGGACCGCTGAAGGAATAAAATGTTCGTAACTTCCGGCGCCAAGAAAACTGAGAAAATCGGTCGTCGCGGTGTTGCGGCTTCCCAGTTTCAAAACCTGCCGTTGGACCTCAATCTCACTCAATCCGTGGGACATCAAAATTTGAGGATGACGGAGAGAAGAAGGGATTGACTGAATCAGATCATCAAGCGATGAGACTCCAATCTCGCGAAAGATCCTCTGTTTCTCTTGTTCAGTATAGGGAAGGTAAGGCATTGCTGACAGACAATCAGTGAGCGGATCCGGATTGCACAAATGCCGCGTACTGGGCTGAAGTCATCAAAGCGTCGACCGACAAGGGGTCAGATACCTCGAGCTCAAAAAGCCAGCCATCATTATACGGATCCTGATTCACAAGTCCCGGATTTGCCTCAAGCGCCCCATTGGCATCCGTAATCGTACCTGAAACCGGCGCGTAAATGTCAAAAGCCGCCTTGACCGACTCCACGACAGACGCGGCTTTCCCCTGCTCAACCGGATGCCCTTTTTTAGCCAACTCGACAAACACAACATCAGAAATTTCTTTTTGGGCGTATTCGGTAACGCCAACCCGCGCCTTATGACCCGTGAGGGAAATCCATTCATGTGTTTTGGTATAACGAAGATTTTCAGGAAAATTCATTTTAACCTCCATCGACTTTATAATGACGCGAGGACAGACAAATTTTTGAAATATAAAAGCGGCCTGTCCCCTTTGGAAGGGCCGTATTCTACTATTTTCGCTTGTAAAAAGGTAGGGAAACTACGCGTGCTTTCAAAGAATGACCACGAACGACAATATCGATTTCATTATTTTCCCGCGCCTCGGCAGAAGAAACATACCCCATCCCGATATTCCGGCCTGGAGTTGTTCCAGCGGGAGGAATGAAACTTCCGCTTGTCACCCAGCCAATTTGCTTGCCGTCCTTGTGGATTTCACATGCGTGCCTCGGAATCCCGCGATCCACCATTTCAAATCCAATCCGTTTCCTTTGAACTCCCGTGTTCTTTTGACTTCGCAATATCTCGCTCCCCGGGAACGCGGATTTTTCAAAATCCAGAGCCCAACCCAGGCCAGCCTCAAGCGGCGTGATTTCGTCCGTCAATTCGTGGCCATAAAGGGGCATCCCGGCCTCAAGGCGTAACGTGTCCCGCGCGCCAAAACCGACCGGTTTTAATCCCTTTTTTTCTCCGGCCATAAAGAGGACGTCCCAGACCGACTTTAATCGAGCGGTAGGCACCATAATTTCAAAACCATCTTCTCCCGTGTAACCTGTCCGCGCCATAATTCCCCCCTCAAAATCCCGGTACTGGAACCGCGGGATATCACGGAAAAAAGCGCCAAAAGCAGTCGCAATAATCACGGAACTCGCCGGTCCCTGGACCGCGAGCAGTCCATACTCCGACGAAAGATCCATCAACGTCACTCCGTCCGTCACTCGGCTTAAAAACCACTTGTAATCTTTTTCGATGTTTCCCGCATTTACGATGATCAAAAAACGGTCGTCTTTGACCCGGTAAAGGATAATATCGTCGACCATTCCCCCTCGTTCATTCACGAGAGGCATATAGATCGCCTGTTGATTCTTGACAGGGGCAATCTTGCGGGGAAGACATCTCTCAAGGTAAGCTAGGGCGCCAGGGCCTTCAACCAGGAATTCCCCCATGTGCGATATATCAAAAATTCCGACCTGGGTACGAACCGTTACGTGTTCTTCGATAATACTCGTATAGTAAAGGGGAACATTCCATCCCCCAAAATCCCCCATGCGGGCGCCCCGTGAAAGATGTTCTTCGTGAAGTGGAAGTCTTTTTGAAGTTATATCGGTCGTCATCTTGTCATCCCTTAAAAACGCTGGAAGAGCCGCGATTATACTGGAAAAAATCTTTTTTAATAGAACGTTTTTAGTCTATGGCTCAAAAATAATTCGTAAACCACGCGCGAACCGCCGCGATCATACGCGCCATAAAACTTCGGGAAGTAAAGAGGGCTTCATTTTCTTGCTTGGCGGTCATGATCCAGCGTAACATGCCGGTCACCGGAGCAAGCGAAGGGTCACGAATAATTTCCTGGGGGGCTTCAATCTGACGGCTAACACCAATCCGCCCTTCAATACCGAACTCCTTCTGCATCCACTCGAGAAACCCGTCCATCATCACCGAACCACCCGTAAAGACCATGTGAGGATAGCGAACGCCCTTCCCCTCCGAAAATTTTTTAGACTCCTGGAGGATTCCACTCATCCAGTCTTTGGCATGCGCGAAAAAACGATCCAGAAACTCCTTACGATGAACCGATTGCTGAACCTTTTCATTGCGCGTGACAAGCGGCACCAACTCCTCACTCACCCGTTCCGATTCATCCAGCGTCGCAAACTGAAATTTCACCTTGTCGGCGTCCCGTTCCTCGATGTGATAATCTCTGGCAATGCAACGCGTCAGTTCCGAACCCCCGGCCGAAAGACTGCGAATTCCCGCGAGATACCCGTTTTTCCACAGAACAAGCTGGGCCGCGTCATCCCCTATATCGATGATCAAAACACCTTCCTGTTTTTCCGCGTCAGTCAACACAGACTCCGCCACGGTCAGAGCCTTAGGGAAATAGCCGCACACGTCCACGTCAATCGCCTCGAAAGCTTTAACAATATTTCGAAAATTCTGGAAATCCATGGTGTAAAGCTGAAGCGTCACTCCGAGACGCTCGGCTTCCAGCCCCACCGGGTTTCGTACGGCCGCCATATCATTGACCAAAAATGATTCTGGCACCGCTTGCAGGATTGATTCGCTTAAAGGAAGCGTCGCAACACTCCGTGTCTGTTGCACGACTGACTGCACTTCATGAGAACTTATCGTCCTTTTATCGGGCGTGTAATATTCACAGCTTGAAAAACGATAAAATTTGAAACCGCTGTTTCCCAACACCACATAAACAGACACATGCTCCCAGGCCTCTGGCGGCAAAATAGCGCCCATTATTTTCTCAAGGGAGAGCGCCGCATTTTGAAGATTACACACGTATCCTTTTTCAAAACCATCCGGAAAAAGAACTTCTTCCTTGTGTAAAACCCGGGGCTGTGATTCACGCAAATCCGCAAGCAACGCCACCAGCTTGCGAGTCCCGACGTAAAGAACAAGGCATTTCTGCTTAAGATCAGGAGGCAAAGTCACGATTGTTTCCTCTTCACGGCAATCCTGTCAAACTGGAGATCCATATAGTCAACACCCTCCCGAGCCTCCGTTTTAAAAAGATACATCGCTTTGGACAGCATGGGAAACTTCTCCGTGGGCCGCCTTCCCAGCTGAAAATCCGGCCCTTCACCAAGCCGGATGGTAACGTTCCCGTACGGATCCAGCGTGACGCGCGTAATCCGTTCTTTCCGCGAAAGATCATGTTTTTCATATTCTTTCAAAAATTTCATCGCCTCGGGAAATCCTTTGTTCTGAATCTTGGCCCCGATTTTCGGCTCTTGAATCGGTTCCGAAAAATTCTCGATCAGCACCCACGCTGGTTCCATCACATTACTGGTCGCGATAATGATGCCATCGTCCGCAACAATTCCGTAAGCGCCCCTTGCTTTAAAAAGCATATTCGCCGCGGGTTTTCTTTTTTCAATTTCAATCCGGATCGTCGACGGCAATTCCCGAACAACGCGGACACCTTTAGCGCCCGGCCCCAGTTCAATTTCAGACTCGACCTTTCTAAGATCAAGCCCCATGATATTCTTTCCGATCAGTTTATCTTCCAGAACCTTGATGTGAGCGGACGTTAAAACGTCCGAGGGCACAACCCGTATCTCGGAAACTCTGAGATGAGTGTCAGCCAGTAGCACCTTCCAGACACCGACAGCTCCAAATAAAAAAGCCGCCACAATCAACATCAATGGAATAACATGCTTGGTTATCTGAATGATAAACATCGAGACACTGGCCCAAAAGTCGTTTTTCTTTCCTCGTTTTTTATTTTTTTTTCGTCCCATAAACTATCTTCCTCGAAAACGCTTCAATGATTTAGCCAAGATCGTTAAACAAACCTCATGGTAACTAATTCCCGCGGCCCGCGCCGCCTTGGGGAGCAAGCTCAACTCCGTCATACCTGGGATACTATTCACTTCGAGCACATATGGTTTATTTTGCTCATCCAGCATAAAATCGACCCGGGCAAAATCTTTCAGTTCCATTGCCCCGCACACTTTTTCCGTAAGCTTCATCACTTTTGACGCGACACGATGCAGGATCGGCGCCGGCACCAAATATTCGGTCATGCCACGAGTATACTTCGCCTTGTAGTCATAAAAGGACCGCCGGGGACGGACTTCAACGACTGGCAATGCCCGGCCAGCGAGAATACCACAGGTCAGTTCTCGTCCATAAATTCTCTTTTCAATTAAGAGCCGTTGATGCCGGACCAAGGACTTGCGTATTGTTTCGGCGGATTTCTTGAAATCTTCAACCGGAAATACTCCCTGGCTCGACCCACCATCCAGGGGCTTCACGAAGTAGGGCGTCGGGAAAAGGGTCGCCCGTTTCTTCCAATGCTTTTGGGAAAGAACGGTATAAGTCGGAGTTGGTATCCCCCACTTCCGCAAATACCTTTTCGTGACCAGCTTATTAAAACTTTTCCGGCACGCCTTCGAACCGGATCCCGTAAAAGGAATTCCTCGACGTTCCAAAATCGTTTGGATCGACCCGTCCTCCCCCCCGTTTCCATGCAATACTAAAAAAAGAATATCAAAATTCTCTGTTTTTTTCCAAAAGGTTTTGGTCGCGGGATCCAATCGTTCCGCCTGTATCCCGGACTCAACAAGGGCTTTTAAGACCCCACGCCCCGAACGAATTGAAATGTTTCGCTCCGCGGAGGTTCCGCCACAGACAACTCCCACCCTAATTTTTTGAAGCTGGGAGAACTTCGAAGTTGAGGTCAACACCTTGGTCATTCTGTTTCACTTTCAGATTAGTCACAAACAGGACGGTAAAAATATTAACGATACACTCTTGAATTCTTACAAAAAAAAGAAAAACTCCGGAAAACCTAACATTCACGCATGCATTCCAATCCCTCCAACAAATTCATTCGCCAGTTCGCCAATGTCCCCTGCCCCCATAAACACCATCACACCGTCGACCAGCGGATGCGCCTGAAGATAAGGAATGATCTGTTCTCTGCGCACAATGCGAACGTTTGAGTGGCCCGAAGCAACGACTTCCTGGGCAATCCTGTCGACGCTGATTCCGTACGGGTTATCTTCACCCGCGCTATAAATATCTGTCAGTAAAACTTCATCCGCATCGTCAAACGCGTGGGCAAAATCCCGGTAAAGATGTTGCGTACGGCTGAAGCGGTGGGGCTGAAAAATGACACGCACGTATTTTCCCGTCTCCCGAAGCGCCTTGAGAACCGCTTTGACTTCGGTCGGATGATGCGCATAGTCATCGAGAACAATAAACTGGGCCGATTGCCACTTTACTTCCATGCGCCTTTTCGTCCCTTTAAACTCCGACAGAATATCCGCGACAAGATCCATATCAAAACCTATTTGAGAAAGTAAACTAATGGCGGCAAGCGCATTCGCCACGTTATGACGTCCGGGCACCGAAAGACGTACCGAACGACTGAAGAACCCCTCCTCCCAAAGATCAAACTCGGACCCATAGGGAAGCGGCCGTACATTCTGGGCGCTAAAATCACAATCTTCCGTAAATCCAAATCGAACAGAAGGTCGCCCGCTCTCTTTTACAATCTGACACAGTACCGGGTCATTACCGAAGTACGCGACAAGACCCGGGCGGTGAAGTTGCGCAAGAAACCGTCGGAAAGATCCCTGAAGATTTTCCCAGCTCTGATAATGCTCCATATGTTCCGGCTCAAGATTGGTGATCACGGCATAATGAGGCGCGTAATATTCGTGAGAACTATCACTTTCATCCACTTCCGAAACCCAGTATTTCCTCCCCCCGACAACAACGTTCGTTCCAAAATTAATCATGTCGCTTCCGACAAAACACGTCGGGTCCGCGCCGATTCGCGACAGAACAAAAGACAGCATCGCACTGGTCGTCGTTTTACCATGCGTCCCCAGGACACCCAACGCGGTATCGGCATGGTTCATCAGCGACGCGAGCACTTCCGCGCGATGATAAACTTTCCGTCCCGAACGTCGGGCCTCAACCAGTTCAAGGTGATTCTTGCTGATCGCCGATGAATAAATCACAAGGTCAGCCGACCCCAGACCTATTTCCTCTTGTCCGATCCGGACACCAATACCGTCATTTCGAAGATTTCGGGTCACGGACGATTCCTTACGGTCCGAACCTCTCACCGAAAGTCCGAGGTGCTTGAGGATCCGTGCCAGCCCGCTCATCCCCGCCCCTCCAATACCAATCAGGTAAGCTTCCCGACACCCAACGACAATATCTTCATGAACGATCGTCATGTTTTTTTAATAACTCCAGGGAGATCTCTACGAGCTGATCCCCCGCTTTGGGCCGCGCAAGATTTTTCATCGCGACCGACATTGATTCAAGTTGGCCCCTGTTCTCTAAAACACCGCGCATTTTATCAGCCAACCAGCCGCCCAGCAGTTCATCTTCATCGTGAAATTCTAAGGCTCCGTGCCGCGCAAAAGCCTGGGCATTCAGCCTTTGGTGCCCGCCCGCGTGGGGAAAAGGAACGACAAAGGCCGGGAGCCCATAAAAAGCCAGCTCAAACAACGTATTCGCTCCGGCGCGCGTTACGGCCAACTCAGAACCTCGGAAAAGCTCGGCCATGTTTTCATAGAACGGATAAACCCTGCTACGAACTCCTAATTCCCCGTACCGTTCCGCGACGCTCCCTGCTTCTTTATCACCCGTAATATGAGTTACGGCAAATTTATTTTTTTCTTCATCACTTAGCGTCGACCAACAATTGAGTACGGCCTTGTTTAGGCCGCGCGCTCCCTGCGACCCTCCCATCACGAGAATCCGAATTTGATCTGATTGTCTTGTTCCGTGAAACTCGCCATGCAGAATAAGTTTTCTCAAGGGTAACCCTGTCGTATAAAGACGGCGCGCGGCCGCCGAAAAATTCGTCCCCTCGAAACTTTCAGCCACCGCGTCCGCGTGCCGTACGAGCCATCGCGTCGCTTTCCCCGCGTATTGGTTTTGCTCGTGCAAAAGCGTCGGAATCCCCAAAAGTCTTGCCAGTCTCATCCCGGGATATGAAACAAAACTGCCAAACCCCACACAAAGATCAGGTCTAAAACTCCTCAAGTGAAAAAACGATCGAGTAAAAAGATAGGGCGCGAGGAAAAGGGGTTTCAACGATTGAAACGAAAACAACCGATTCGGCAGACCAAAATCAGGAAGATAATGAACGCCGTCAAAAAGACCTTTCGGGAAACGGGCGACAAGTTTTTTCGCTCTCGCGCTGGTCACAAGTTCCAGTCGACTTCCGAAATGCCGATCCCGAAACGATTCCGCGAACGCCTGCGCAGGAAACAAGTGTCCCCCGGTCGGCCCCGCGTACACCGCCACCTTCAAAGGCGCTCTGCTGGAGAGATCAGGTGATCTCATTTCAATCGACCACGAGACGGTCGGCGGCGATCCACAGCAATCAGGACGCCCACCGTAATCAGATTCAAAACAATAGAGCTTCCCCCGTAACTTACAAACGGAAGCGGAAGACCTTTTGTCGGCACGAGACCAGTCGCGACCATCATATGAATGAGCGTCTGCAAGATAATAACCAACATTAACGCCGTGATCAGGATTTTTTCAAACGGCTGATTCGCGCGCTGTGTCATGCGAATACAACAGATAAAAAAAATGGCATAAAGCGCGGTCACGAAAAGAACTCCCAAAAGCCCCATTTCTTCCGCGATCACCGACAAGATGAAATCATTATGGCTCGAGGGAAGATAAAAAAGTTTTTGCGTGCTTTCTCCAAGCCCCACCCCCTTAAGTCCTCCGAGGGCAAAAGCAAGAAAAGACTGAATAATTTGAAACCCCGACCCCTGGGGATCCTGCCACGGATTGAGGTAAGCCTGCATCCGGCTCATTCGATACGGCTTCGTCAAAATCAGTGCGTAAAGCGCGACCGCGAAAACGACCGCCACACCGACAACATAACGCAACCGGATTCCCGTCAAAAAAAAGAGGATCGCCATAACAAGCGCGAGCAGTGCCGTGGAACCAAGATCCGGTTCAAGAATTGTCAAGAGACACAAAATGCCCGTCAAAATCATCGGCGGCACAAAGATGCCGATATTCCCCTTCTGGACTACGGCTATTTTCCGGGACAGGTAATCTGCGAGATAAATACAGCAGGCTAACTTGGCAAACTCCACCGGCTGGAACTGGATACCCACAAGGTAAATCCATCGACGGGCACCACCCGCCGATCGCCCAATCCCGGGAAGATAAACAGCCAAAAGCAAAAAAATAGCCAGTAGCATAAAAACCCGGGCATTATTTTTGTAAAATTTAACTGGCAGGGACGCCGCGACAAAAAATCCAACCGTCCCAAGCAACACAAAAAAAATCTGCCTGCATAAAAAGTATTCGGCGTTGTGATATTTTTCATGTGCCAATATGGCGCTGGAGCTGTAAATCATGACAACCCCAATGGCCACTAAAAGGTACGTCACGATAAAAAGAATCCGCGACTCTCTAGACATGTCCTTCTCCCTCAAAAACAATGACAAAAAAAACCAGGCGGCATCATAATTATTTTTCGCATTTTAAGCAAATTCCCGCCCCGTTTATTTTCATCCTCTGATGGATTTTTTCCTTAAAAATTCTTCCCCGATCCTGGTAATTTTTAAACATGTCAAAACTCGCGCAGGCCGGAGACAAGAGGGCAACATCCCCGGGAGCGGATTTTTTGACGACCCAATCACAGGCCTCATCAAAATCGGCGGTTTCAAGTATCTCGGTCGCGCCGCGCCAAGAGTCACGAATCATGTGTCGTGAGGTCCCGATAAGAATCGCGCATTTTACCTTCTTCGCGACCAGGTCTTTCAATGTTCCAAAATCACTGCTTTTGGCCTTCCCTCCGCAGACAAGAACAACTGTGCCGTCACTGAACTTCTCAAGCGCCCAAGCCAGAGAGGCCGGCGTCGTGCATTTTGAATCATTGATAAAAACCGTTCCCTTATGAGTCAAAAATCTTTCTAACCGGTGCTCAATTCCGGGGAAACCGGCAAAAACCGACCGCGTTTTTTGTTCAGAAATGCCCAGGACATCGGCAACACAAAGCAACGCGGCGCAGTTGGGATTTTCATCTCGGCCTTCATCAAAGTAAACCCGCTTTGCGGCCGTCTTGAAATCCGGGAAGAATGTTCTTTCATCTTTTTTCCGGCAGATCATCGTCCCGGAGTTTCTCATGTTTTTAAAAAGCATAAGCTTGGCATTCGCGTATTCCGCCATGTCGTGATGCCAGTCCATATGATTGGGATAAACATTCAGCAAAATCCCGACTTCGGGTGAAAACTTTGAACAGTGCATTAATTGGAAGGAGCTGACTTCCAAGACCACGGTTGTATCGCGATCGATCCGGGCCAGTTCACCGATCCAGGGATTCCCGATGTTCCCACAAAGAACCGCCTTTCCTCCCACGGCCTCAATGAGCGTGGCAATCAACGTCGCCAGAGTCGTTTTTCCGCACGAACCCGTCACGGCAATCACTGATTTTGCTTGAGAAAACCAGTGTGCGACCTCAATTTCACTGTGCACCGGTTTTCCTGTAGTGGTTATTTTTTGATAAAGTTCGGAGGCCGGAGGGATACCCGGCGATATCAGGAACCAGTCCTGAGATATTATTCGTTCCATGGAATGCCCGCCGCATTCGGCTTCAATCCCTTTCAACCGAAGATTCTCCGCGTTTTTTTTGACAGCATCATTCGATGAGAGATCCGTCGCAAAAACCTGGTAGCCTTTCTCTGCGAGGTAGAGGGAACTGAGGTAGCCTGTCTCTTTGAGGCCGAGAACCCCAACGTGTCGCTTCATCTCCCGCATTTCAGCGAACCTTTAACGAACCCAGACCAATGATCGCGAGAATAAATGCGATGATCCACAATCGGGTCGTAATTTTGGATTCAGGCCATCCCAATCGTTGAAGATGATGGTGAAACGGGGACATGAGGAAAATTCTCTTTTTTGTGAGCTTGAAGCTCACAACCTGGAGAATAACACTAACCGCCTCCCAGACAAAAACACCGCCGACGATCACAAGAAGGAGTTCCTTTTTAACCAGCACCGCGATCGTCCCGATGGATCCTCCCAAGGAAAGGGATCCCGTATCTCCCATAAATACTTCAGCCGGATAGGAATTAAACCAGAGAAACCCCGCGCTCGCGCCCGCCAGGGCGGCACAAAAAACCGTAAGTTCGCCCGCCTGCGGCATGTAGGAAATTTGCAGATAATTCGCAAATCCAATATGCCCCGTCACATAGGTAATCACAGCAAACGTCGTTGCGGTGAAAAGCGTACAGCCAATCGCCAGCCCATCCAGGCCATCCGTCAAATTAAGCGCGTTCGAAGAGCCCGCCAAAACAAGAATCACAAACGGAATAAACAAAAGTCCAAGATAACATACCGGCGTTTTCAAAAGTGGCACGTAAAGATACTTGCTGAAACTGGGGTCCATATAAAGATAAATCCCTAACGCAAGCCCCATCAAAACCTGCCCAATTAGTTTGGTGAAGGAACCAAGGCCATGCGAATTTTTTTCACGCATTTTGAGCCAGTCATCGACAAAACCGACGGCAGAAAACCACAGCATGACAAAAAGAATGAGCCACACGAAACGATTCGTTAAATTCCCCCACAAAAGCACCGACGCGAGAACACTCCCCACAATCAAAACACCGCCCATCATGGGAGTGTTTTTTTTCTCCTTGTACAAGTGATGGATTGATTCGACGTACTCGCGTTCCTGATCCGTCACGGCCTTTAACTTTTTAAGCCAACGAATACAGGCAGGGCCAAACCACAGGCAGAGAAAAAAAGCCGTAATGCTCGCCCCCGCTGAGCGAAATGTTATATAGCGGAAGAGATTAAAAATCACCGAAATGTCTGAAAATTGATGGATAAAATAAAGCATCTTTTTCTTTTTTTGTTAAAAACCAATCCGTTCGATACCCGCGAGTACTTTTTCGACGCGCATCCCTCGAGACCCTTTAAGAAGCACCAGATCACCCGGTCTCAGAAGTTTTCCCAGAGCGCTCACCAGATCATCCGCTGAGGAGAAATGACGGGCATCAAGGATTTCCCGGGATCTTTCGCGAATAACATCAATGCTGTTTCGACTGCGGTCCCCAAACGCGTAAGCGGCGTCAATTCCGCTCAAAGCTATTTTCTCCCCTATCTCTCTATGATAGCAAACTTCATCCGCTCCTAGCTCCAGCATATCGGCAAAAACAAGAATTTTTTTACCGTTGGCAGTGATCTTCCGGAAAGCTTCGATCGCCGTCGCGAACGCCAGGGGGCTGGCGTTATAGCTATCGTCAATCACACGGATACCATTTGGCAACACGGTCTCACAAAATCTCCCGGACACAAGCTCGAGATCAGTCCACTCCGGGGGCATTTCCGCGATCGACACACCCAACTGATCTGCCAACGCGATGGCCAGCGTCGCGTTAAGGGCAAGAAAAGAGGCCTGCCCGGGGAATGAAAACGTTGAGGTTTCATTCACTTTGAATCTCACCATACCGTTCCGCACACGCACGTCTGAAAAACGGTAATCCGCACGCGCCGAGGAACCCGCCCGGATAAAACGCTTTCCCGAATCACGCAAGAGTTGGTGTAACCGTTCGTCATGGTCGGGAACAACCATCGGAGAATCAGTTGAAAGATAACGTAGCACCTCGGTTTTCGCGCGATAAACGTTTTCCAGAGTTCCAAAACCTTGCAGATGGGCTGGACCGATCGGCGTCAAAATCGCCGACATTGGCCGAATCATCGATGCAAGATAATCAATTTCACCCGCATGACTTGCCCCGGCTTCAAGCACGGCAAACGCGTGATCCGGCTTGATCCGTGAGATCATGATTGGAACGCCCAGATGATTGTTAAGATTACCCTCCGTGGCCAGCGTTGGATATTTCTGTCTCAAAAGAAAATGAAGAAACTCTTTGGTCGTCGTTTTCCCAACACTGCCAGTAATGACAATCGTTTTTACCGATAACCCGTCGCGATAGTGACGAGCCAGCGATGCCATCGCTGCCGCCGGATCCTCGACAGCCAAAATGTTTCGCGGCGTCAGCCCCTCCTGCCTCAAGGCTTTGACCACGCCGTCCTGTCTTTTTTTTTGGACAAGAGCGCCAGAAGCCCCGCGGCGAAAAGCCGCGATCACATGATCATGTCCATCACTTCTCTCGCCGGGGAGCGCAATAAAAAGTTCGCCCTTACGAAG
>Ga0116183_1001247_pt1 | contig 29220 bp, 30 predicted proteins | sample AD_UKC078_MetaG_FD_89753 | JGI IMG/M metagenome (GOLD analysis project Ga0116183, IMG submission 89753) | Active sludge microbial communities of municipal wastewater-treating anaerobic digesters from USA - AD_UKC078_MetaG | ecosystem: Engineered > Bioreactor > Anaerobic > Digestate | place: USA...
CTTTTTAATATCATATTATTATCCCCAAAAGATTTTTTGTTTTTTTGAATAATATTATGTTTAAAAAAAACGTCAAGTCTCATTTTTTGAAATAAGTGTAAACTTTCATTTTTTGAATGACAGGCACCTTATTTTTTCCATATTTATGTTGACAATTTTGTATAATAAACTAGAATTATCTTATTTAGTAGCGTCGATTTTATTCAGTCATAAAAAAATATTATGGAACAATTTGGAAAAGTAAGTCAATCGCCGACTAATCCTCAGACAAAAAGTGAAAAAAAAGTTTTTGATATATCGGAGCTCTACTCCGGTCCGATGACGATATCCGACGGCGAAAGCGGCGCAGTTTCTCTCGACGAGAAACTGCGCAAAGCCTATTTTTGGATCACAAATTACGCTATAATCACCCCTTTTTACGATATAGAATATAACGACGGTCCCGTCAAGCAGTACTCTGTGGGAGATACAAATCAAACGACGATTACATTCCCTTCTAATCAGAGTTATTCGAGTTTTATACTATTGCCGTTGTTAAATCTGGTCGTCAGAAGGAGATGCCTCTTTATAGGGGGACCCGGCAGGGGCAAAACGGCGAGCGCAATTCTTATGGGACTGCTTGCGGGTTACAACAATAAAGAGGTGAAAAGAGCGATACAGCATGGGCAACCTCAGATGACGATTTCAGATCTGCTGGGGAATCCTATCCCCTCGGATATGATGAAAGCCGAAAGTATGGACGACATCAGAATTTCATGGCGGAAATGGCTTGGAATGCGCGTAAAAATTATCGACGAGTATAACCGTATCCCCACCCGAACTCAATCCGCTCTTTTAACGGTTATGGGGGATAATTACGCCGAGATTCTTGATCACATTTACGAATGTCCCGAGGCGGCTTGGTATCTGACGGCTAACGACGACGCTGGAGGCGGCACTTATCAGGTTATAGAGGCCTTGAAAGACAGAATCGATATTGTAGTTCGCGCTCTCCATTTTAACACAAGATTTATCGACGAACTTTTGAATAGAATCGATAAAAAAATCAAACCGGAAAATATGATACCCAAAGATATTATATTTACCGAGAAAGAGATAGATAAAATTTACGACGATATACTGCAAGTCGAAATTCCTACGGCTTTATTGAGAAGAATTGAGTTTTTTGCCGGTCAGTTTGAGTTTTTCGAACCCGCCGGAGCGCAACTGGAGTATATGACTAAAGATAACGCCAAATTATCGGGAATTGATTTTAATTTGTTGTCAAATTTAGACGTAGGAAAAAGCAAATCGCAAGATATTGGTCTGCAAACAAAAAACGGCTTATCGGTTAGAGCGATTATGACCTCCTTGATATTTATCAAGTCTTTGGCGTATTTTCGCGGAGAATCCGCAGTATCTTTAGAAGACGTTCGCAATATGCTCCCTTTTGTTTTACACGACAAACTTGCGCAAAATAGCGATTCGCCGTTTTTTGAAGTTCAACAAAACGCGATTTTTAGAGTCGACAAAGTTAATTGGATCAGAAAACTTTTCGACCTTTCTTGCGCGGAATACGATCGCTACTCTTTGGATAACGAAGACCCGGTTAAAGAACTTTCCGATTTCTTTAAAAAAGGGCTTGAAGGAATGTCTAAAGCCGCCGTCGAAGAACAACTGTTAAAAATAGAAAATCAGATGGAACAATATGTGAAAAATAAAAAGTTTCACGGATATATGTTTGACGACATTTTAAATCTAAAATATCTTCATCAACGATACTCAAACTACCTCAGGTGGTTAAAGTGGAAAAAATAACAAATCCGGAACTAATCGAGGTTTTAAAGAGAAACAGAAAAGACTTAAACGACGCCTTTTATTATTATAAAAATTACTTTTCGTATATCGACGAAGAATATTTTCTAAAATTATTTAAGAAATATGCCGAATATTTCGCGCATATAATATTAAGAGATTATAAACATAAAAACGAATCATTTTTATCTGAAAAAATTACTCAATTATACAATTTTTTACTTGAGGTTTTAGCGAAGAATATCTTTATTAGAAACGATAAAATTGAAAACCTCTTTTATAACATAATTCAAAACTTATGCCGGCTTTTTATTGAAAACTCTGAAGATATGATGAGAAAAACAATAAATATTCTTATAAATCTCTCAAACGTTTCAGACGCCGTTACGACTAGATGGTATATGAATATAGTTAAATACAAAGACGTTATTTCGTCGCCCGAAGACTACTATCGCATAGGAGTTATATCGGCGTGGATTTCCGGGCTTGCCAACTACCGGGAGGAATCAATAAAAATCTTAGAAACGCTCGGCGAAGATAAAATAATTAAAATATTTAATAATAAAAGCCCCGATTTGAATATGTTAAAGAGCAATTATTGGTATACCCCTTTTTCAGATAAGGGACGGATTTATTTCAAAACCGCCGGAAAATTCTCCGGTTTTGGAGGAGAATTCAACGAACCGCCGGTTATAAGACTATACAACGACGATGTTTTTGTTGAAATTAAGGAGTCGTTTTATAAACTGCATTTTGACTTTTACGGAGAATATTTTGAACAAATCCAAAAAGGCGGTTTTGATTCGACTATAAACGACGTCGATATAAAATTTACCGACGAAAAAATAGTCATTAATAACAAATATTTTTTTCAATACGATAAAATAACTTCAATAAACGACGTCGTTTTTTTTAAATTTAATCGCAACGATATAAAATCCATTGTTTTTTTCGACAATACTCTGCTCTATACGCTAAAAAACTCGTTTAAAATTTATTTTTTAGGAATGTTTTGAATATTTAAGTATATGGAAGATAATATTTACGATAAAACTATCGATCTATGGACAAGTAAGTGGGACGAAGCGCTGTCGATATGGAGCAAATATATCCGGCTCGAAAAACCTACTTTTTGCGTTTCGGAACAGGAGCATATAACCTACTCTATGAAGGATGCCGTAGCCCTTATTAGATTAACCGACCATAAGATATTTATCTCGATACGAAACGTATATAAATACAATCTTCAAGATTATCCGATAGAGACGATTAGCCATGAAATCGGTCATCACGTCTATTGCCCCGGCAATATATCCGATATGGCTCGTCTTATTGTCAGAATAAGAAACGCTATGCCGAGAAAGGAGTATTATTCAAGTATGATTTGCAACCTCTATACGGATATTCTAGTTAACGACCGTTTGTTTAGAGATAGAGGGATTCGTATCGAAAAGATTTACCTCAATTTTAAATCCGACGACAAATTATGGAATTTTTATATGAGGATATACGAGATACTTTGGGGATTATCGGCGGGTTTTTTGACTTCGATACCTATAACTCCGGAGATGGAAGGGGACGCGCAGTTAGCGAATCGTATCATAAGAACTTTTTCTAACGATTGGATAAGGGGGGCGGGAAGGTTTGCCGCTATCTGCTACTCTTACATTTTCAACAACGATTTTAATGTCGAAAATTTTTCAGGAATACTCGATTCTTTAAAGCCGGGAACCGACGGCGCTCTACCGGAAGGTCTAACGGACATAGAGGAGGACGAAGGCGATTTATCGGACATATTCGACGACGTCGGCTCCAGCAAATCCTCCTACTCTTCCACTCCTAGAGAACATGCCGTAAATAAACAAAGCCAAGGCAATTACAGAACTCCTTTTCAATACGGCGAGATAATCAAATCGCTCGGTTTAAACGTAAAGCAAGAGGATATTTTGGCTTCGTATTATAAAGAGAGAGCCATGCCGTATTTGATATCATTTCCAAAAAAAGTAACCGAAAAAAGCTCCGAACCGATACATGAAGGATTGGACTTGTGGGATTTCGGTTCGGGATTGGAGAAAATAAATTGGATGGAGACTATATTTAGAAGTCCCGTAGTTATACCGGGATATACTACTTTCGAGACTCATTACGGGACGGATAGCGGCTTTGAAAAAGAGATAACGCCGATCGATCTTGATATATATATCGACTCGTCCGGCTCAATGCCAAATCCTTCGGTAGAATTGTCGTATCTCTCTCTAGCCGGCGTTATTATATCGCTATCGGCGCTACGATCCGGTTCGAAAGTTCAAGCCACCCTTTGGAGCGGTAAAACCCAATTTATAACGACAAACGGATTTATCAGAGACGAAAAAAAAATATTTTCAATAATAACGGGATTCTTTGGGGGAAGCACGCAATTTCCGATACACATTTTACGCGATACTTATCAAAACAGAAAGAAAAACAATAGAAAAGTTCATATTTTGCATATTTCCGACGAAGGGATAGACACAATGTATGGTAACGACGAAAAAGGCGTATCCGGAGAAAAAATCTCCGAAATCGCTTTAGAAAAAGCCGGCGGGGGCGGAACGATGGTTCTAAATCTATGGAAAGATTGGAAAGCCGTCCCTAAATTGGCGTTTGCCGCAAAACAGGGCTGGAATATATATAGAATTTCAAGTTGGGAAGAACTCATAAATTTTAGCAAAGAATTTGTTAAGAGAAATTACGATGATAAAAAAAAGTAGAAAAAAAGCGGCGGCTATAACTTATCTCAAAGAGAATCTCGATATTCCTATAATATCCGCTCTCGGTTCAGACGAACTCGCCGATAAAATTATTGAAAAAGCGAAAGAAAACGGTATAAAAATATTTGAAAACAAAGAATTCTTTCAATACGAGAAGTTATTCGATATCGGGAATGAAATTCCGCCTGAAATATATAAAATCGTCGCAGAAATATTAGTTTTCATAATAAAATCAAACGACGAATAACGCTATCTGTTGTATACCTCTTTTTTATAGTTCTCCCGCTTTTTCGAAAATATATCCCATACCGCGTCGGGCGCAATTTTTCTGATCTCGTCGTATATAACTTGCGCGGCTTCGCGGTCGTCGTCTACAAGATGCGTTCCGAGTCTAACGGTTTTATTATTTGCCGTCGCCTCTATCCACGCGTAAGAGCCGCCTATTCTTCTATCTTTCGCTTTTACTTCGCGAAACTTTCTGGAAAATATCCCCTTCTCAACCATAAGTCGATAAAGCGATTCCAATTTAGCTATCGGCGCTTCAAACGACTCCTTCCATACGGGAACATTTTGCGAAGGATAGTCGGGTATATACTCTGCCGAACACTCCCCCGACGAATTAATAATTATCGTATGCTCCGTATGAGCCGGCGGCGGCATCGAACCGGCTATCCAGTTGTAAACGATCGAGAAATCTTCCGGTAAAACGTTTGGCTTAATCATAATAAATCCTCAAATTATTAAAATATTTATCTAAATATAGCTTTAAATATATTGAGAGCGCGGATAAGCGGCTCCTTTTTAAAGCATATATCGTCGCCGATAAGGAAACCTCTATATCCGATATCTTTTAAAAACGCTATATCCATAATGTCCGAACACGACGGCGACGAAAACTTAATAAGCGACTGAAACATTCTCGAGCCGACGACCGCTTTCTCTTCAGCAGTATGATAGATATATTTCAAAGCGTTTACAATCTCATGCGGATAGTCGAGTTCGGTAAATAAATCCCCCCTACCCGCTAAAATATAGTCGGAATTAGCCGTTATCTCCTTTAAGTTCTTTAATCCCTTTTTATCTTCAATTTTCGACATAACGACCGAACCGGAGTATAATTTTTTTAAAGCGTCGATATCCTCTTTTTTTTGAACGTAAGAAAGCATAAAACCGTCTATACCGGCTTTTTTGGAAGTTTCGATATACTCCATATCTCTTTCCGTAAAAAAATTACCGTCGAGATATTCCAACGATTCGTCGATAATATTCACAGACTCGCCGGGACCTAACATTCTGCCCACGTAATCTTCTAAAATCAACTTATTTCCGTCGATTTCGACAATTTTCCCCGTAATATTGCCGTTGTCGAAATACGCCGTAATAGGCGTTCTCGCTTTTATCTTATGGGATATTTTTACCGAAGTATAAGGGGTGTTGGCGAATTCCGTAATCCTCAATTGCCGCGTCTTCAGATCTATAAATAATCGTTTATCAGAAACTTTGGATTTAATAATTTTTAATCTATCAAGCAGATCGCCCTCTTTTATAGGCATAACGGTATTGAGCCGTATTCCCGAAACTACGTCTATTTGCGCTATCTCCTCCAAAAACGTCGAATAAGGCCCCTGCGTAACGATAACGTTTAGTTTATCGGTCAATTTGCAATCCTTTAGTTTTCTGCGATTTTTGGCTAATATCGACCGTTTTTGACTTTTGATCAGGCGGATTCAAATTAACCGAATAATTGGTTTTCAATAACTTTAACGAGTTTAACACTTCCGAAACCTGATTTTTGTTTTGCCTGCTCGTCAGCTCCTCTTCAAAATTATCGATTTTGTTAGTTAATACCCCAAAAATGCCGAGTATCGCGTCGACTACCCTTTTCGGATCCTGAATGTTTAGTATCCTTTCTCTGTCGAATCCGCCGAAATCCTCCCAATTCTTCATCACCGGCTCGTCCAGTCCAAATCCATAATACGGTTTTCTAACCAAAAAAACGTCGCAAACGTTCCGGAGATCGTCGAATACTTTTTTTGTCTTGATTTTTTTAGCGCCTCCCGAAAGTTTATAAAAATCCGCCACCTCGGCCGGAACGTATTTAAAAAGCGGCTCGTCTCCCAAAATAATCGCTATCGGTTTGATCTTAGCGTTAGGGGCTTCTAAAAAAGAGTTATACGCGGCGAATATCTCGTAACTTTCGCCCCCGTTGCCTCCCCCGCCGCCGTATGGATATAAATTCGCGATTAATTCGTCAAGTTCCGCTCCTTTTCCAAACGGAGCCGGTTGAAGCGCCATCTCTTCGCCGTCCGCGTAAAAATCGTTTATCGCCTGAAAACTTATAGAGCAACCGGGGAAATACTTTATCGCCTCCTTATACAATAGAGGCAGTTTGTCGAAAAATATTTTAGGCCACTCCGCCATCGAACCGGTAGTATCTATACCGATAATAATCGGATATTCCGAGTCAGTTTTCAAAAACGGATCTCTAAAATTATACAACGCTTTGGCGGATGAAGATTTGTTAATTACCGATAGATCGTCGTAAGATTTCCTCGCATCGTGAAAAGAGTACGCCCCGCCTCCGTCTCCGCTATCCAAATCGTTGTCGTCGTCCCATGAATAAGCCATGTTTTCCTCCCTAATAAATATGTTTTCTATTGAATAGTTGTTTTCTGATAATCGATAGATTGTCGTTTAACTTTTTGGCGTCGGACGGTCTCTCTTTCGGATTTTGTTTTACCATATCGTATATGTAGTCTTTTAATATTTTCGGAACGGTATCGTCAAGCCGTTTTATCGTAATATCTCCCCCCAACAGATATATCATAGTCATTCCCAGACTGTAAATATCGCTCTCCGGTATGGGGGGCTTGCCGTCGATCTGCTCGGGAGCCCCAAAATAGGGCGTATAACCGCTCATATCCGGCGAACCGTCCGGCTTTAATTTGGATAAACCAAAATCCACCAAAGTCGCTATATGAGTTTTGAAATTAACGATAATGTTCGCCGGCTTAACGTCTCTGTGAACTATTCCCGCAAAATGAAGATAATACAGCGCGCTCAATATCCTCTGCGTTATCCAGCAACAGGTCTCGACGTCGAGGAATCCGTTATTTTTAGTATATTTGTAAAGTTCGTCCCCTTCGATGAAACTCATTACCATTATAAGGTCGCCTTCGTCGTTGAGAAAAACGTCCTTTACCGTCGGCAAAGCCCAGTGATTGATATCCCAGAGTAGCGACGCCTCGTTTAACACAATATCAGAGGCGGTTTGTCCTTTAAAAAGCGACTGTTTGATAACGACCTTCTTTTTGAGAATACTATGCTCGCCGAGGTAAGTTCGTCCGAATCCCCCCTCGCCTATCAGTTTTAATATCTTATAATTTCCAAGCATCATTGTCTTCCGTTAAAATGTCAATTCCGCTACAAAAAATTGTAATAGTTATATTCAAAAAAATCAATCAAATTATGATAATTATGTGTACCAAGATTTTTTTTTGACAAATTCAATTTTCTATTATATAGTTACGCCATCTTCCTTGATGAGCGAAAAAAGGATTTAAGATGAATTTAAAGCCATTTTTAAAATGGGCTGGTGGCAAAACACAGCTTTTAAATGAGATAAAAAAACTGGTTCCCTTTACAACATCTGATTCTTTCAGTTATATTGAACCATTTGTTGGAAGTGGAGCCGCGCTTTTTTGGATATTGGATAATTTTAAAAACATTAAAGGCGCGGTAATAAACGACATAAATACAGATTTAATTAATTGCTATAAAATCATTAAAGAAGATATTAATTCTTTAATAAATATTTTAGCTGAATATGAGAGTGAATATAATAATTTAGCTCATGAATCGGAAGAAAGAAAGAGTTTATATTATAAAAACAGGGATTTATTCAATAAAAGATGTTTAACTAATGTTGAACAATCTGCATTATTCATTTTTTTAAATAGAACATGTTATAATGGCCTTTACAGGGTAAACCGGAAAAACGAATTTAACGTTCCACAGGGTAGCTACCGAAATCCTCAAATATGTAACAGAGAAAATTTAATTGCCGTTTCTGACGCGCTCAAAAATGTTGAAATCTTAAATGGGGATTACACAGAAACTATAAAATATGCAGATGAGAAAAGTTTTTTTTATTTTGATCCTCCTTATAAACCTTTATCCGCTACATCAAGTTTTAATTCCTATTCAAAAGACGTTTTTAATGATGATGAACAAATAAGATTGAAACTATTTTGCGACAAACTTGACAGTCTCGGTATAAAATGGCTTTTGAGTAATTCAGATGTAAAGGGAAAAGATCCAAAAAACAACTTCTTTGATAACTTATTTGCTTCCTATAATATTAATAGAGTATTTGCAACAAGGAATATAAACTCTGATTCAGAGAAAAGAGGTAAATTAACAGAGTTATTGATAACCAACAATAAAGGATATGCAAATGTCGTTTGAAAAATTTTTGTCTCAATTAAGCGCGACAAATTTAACATTAGATACTTTTATTGATTTTTCTAAGGTCGTTGATAATATAAACAGGATATCAATAAAATTAAACCAGCTTAATTATTTGATAGGAAAAGAAGAACTTAAAAAAGCAATTTCTGATCTGTTTAAAGAAAATAAAAATTGTTTTTCTGTTTTGAACTTAATAATTGCAGTAAGAGATAATAGACCTGTTATTAATAATTCAGGAAATATTGTTTCTTTGGATAGTTACTTTAAAAGCCCAGAAAAAGTTTATGAGTTTATTCTTGAAACAGGATTATCAGATATTTTTAAAAATAAAAATATAACAAACCTGGTAGATTATGTTTTTGGTATTGAGGTTGGTCTGGATACAAATGCGCGAAAAAACAGAGGCGGAAAGCGCATGGAAAAAGTTGTCGAAAATGTCTTTTCTTCAAACAAAATACCTTATAAAAAAGAAGTCTATATAACGGATTTTAAAGATTTGACAGCTTTAGGAGATGATATTAAAAGATTTGATTTCGTGATCGAAACTGACAAAAAAACATATTTAATAGAAGCTAATTTTTATAACGGCGGCGGTTCAAAATTAAATGAGGTAGCGAGATCGTATAGCGATTTAGCTCCGAAAATTAATAGCAATCCAAAGTTTGAATTTGTCTGGATAACTGACGGCCAAGGGTGGTTGTCCGCTAAAAATAAATTGCAGGAAGCTATAAATAATATTCCTAAAGTTTATAACTTACGAAGCCTGCCTGAATTTATTAATATTTTAAGAACTGAACTATAAATGAATAAAACCTATTATACCTCAAAGGATAAGAACTTTTCTCTTTTATCTGGCGATGTTTTAGATCTACTACCTCAATTAGATATAAAATTTGACATGATTTTTGCCGATCCGCCATATTTTCTTTCTAACGATGGATTGACAATAGAAAATGGTAAGATTGCAAGCGTTAATAAAGGAAGTTGGGATAAAGCAACAAGCTACAATTACATTAATGATTTTAATTATCGATGGTTATCTATTATCAAAGACAAGATGAAAAATGATGCTACTATCTGGATTAGCGGAACATATCATAATATTTTTAATGTTGGAAATGTCTTAAATCTTTTAGATTTTAAAATATTAAATATAATTACTTGGCAAAAAACAAATCCGCCTCCTAATTTTTCTTGTAGGTATTTTACACATTCTACTGAACAAATAATCTGGGCTAGAAAATCAAAAAATATTCCACATTTTTTTAATTATGATTTTATGAAAAGAATAAATAATGATAAACAAATGACTGATGTATAGTCTTTGTCGTCGATAGCAAAATGGGAAAAAAGTCAAGGTAAGCATCCTACGCAAAAGCCGCTATCATTATTGGCGCGTATTATATTAGCATCAACAAAAAAAGGATCATTGATACTTGACCCATTTGCCGGAAGCAGTACAACCGGAATTGCAACAAATCTATGCAATAGACGGTTTTATGGAATAGACTTTGAAGAAAAATACTTGGAAATGAGTAAAAATAGAAAGATTGAAATAGAAAATCTTAATGTATTAAATGATTATAGAAGTAAGATAGATGGATTTCTTGACAAAAATCAATTAATAAATTATCTCTCTTCAGAAGAGTAAAAAATTCTTAAGCCCTTAGATCGTCCTTGGTCTAAGGGCTTAAGAATTTGGCGGTGTAAGATTTCTTTAAAAAAGGCAATCTGTACATGCTAATAACAGAGCGTATGTCTTCACTCGACATTTGCCTCGCTACGCCCTATCGGGGCCATTTTTCCTCTTGCCTGCTTTCGCTACGCTCGCCTTTTCGACAATGAAACAAAAAAAATTCGACGCATATGAAACAAATACTTTTAACTATCAAGCCCCAAAAAACCGACGGGAATCAAATAATTATTAAAATATTATTGACATTGTATATACATTGTATTATATTTTAACTATGAAAGATTTTGATTGGGATAATGAAAAAAATAATATTTTGATCAATGAAAGAAATATAAGTTTTGAAGAAATAACGGTTGCAATTAATGAAGATAAAATTGTGAATGTTTATGAACATCCAAATCAAAATAAATATCCGGATCAGAAAATTTATGAAATAGAATTAAATGATTATATTTACTTGGTTCCATTTATCGAAAGCAAAGATAAGATATTTCTAAAAACTATAATTCCAAGTAGAAAAGCTACAAAAAAATATTTTAATAGAGGAGAAAAAAATGAACAATAAATACGATAATGAAGAGATGGAAATTCTTGAGAATTATAACAATAATAAATTGATTCAATCAAAAACAAAAACCGCCGACATTATGAAAGCAAAAGAGATTGCAAATAATACGATAAATAAATCAAAGCATATAAGTATAAGATTATCAGAAAAAGATTTAACAAAATTAAAGGCAAAATCGTTAGAGTCCGGAGTCGCATATCAAACATTAATAGGTATATTAATTCGTCAATATACAGAAAATAAAATTAAAATCGAGCTATAAAATAAACGTTAACATATTTATCCGCCCTTTCAATTAATGGCGCTATCTCAATTACAATATCGGATATTTCTGCAGGATAAAAAACTTAAGGTAGCGCCCTTCGGGGAAAGCCAGATTATAAGGGTGATCAAGCGGTTGTTCGTTGGACTCAAGAACTTTCAACTGACAGGCGGCGTTTACGGCGCTTTGATTGAGAATTTTGATAAACGTCGTTTGATCGACATGCGACGTGCAGGACGACGAGACAAGTATGCCGTAATCGGGAAGTTTTTCAAGCGCTTTTGAATTTATAGTGATATACGCTTTGATAGCGTTTTTCAGATGTTTTTGGTTTTTGGCAAAAGAGGGCGGATCAAGAATAATGAGATCGAATTGACCGTGTTGCATCTCTTTTAGATAGTCAAATACGTCTTGCTATAAAACCATGCTTTTTTGTATCGAATCCGTTAATTTTAAAATTAAGCGCCGCGTTCTCGATCGCTTTTTTGGAAATATCTACGCTCGTTACGGATTTGGCTACCGACGCGGCGTAGACGGAAAATCCGCCGGTATATGAAAAACAATTCAACACGGTTTTATCCTCGCAATATTTTACGATACTGTTTCTGTTTACTCTTTGATCGAGGAAAAAGCCCGTTTTTTGCCCTTCGACGATATTTACGCTGAATTTATAGCCGTTTTCTATAATTTCTACTTCTTTATATAATTTTCCATATAAAACCTCTCTTGATTCCTTTGGAAGATTCTCTTTTTCGCGTATCGCTATATCGCATTTTTCGTAAATCATTTCGGGGTTGTAAATCATAACCAACGCGTTTACTATTAACTTTTTCAATTTTTCTATACCCAACGTATGAACCTGAATAACAATATATTTTAGATTGTATATATCGACGATTAGTCCCGGTATATTGTCGCTTTCGCCGTAAACCAAACGATATGAGTTACAGTTTGGTATATATCTCTCTTTTTCAGTTTTTAATACGGTCAACCTATTAATAAAAAAATTAATATCAATTTTTACGTCGAGCCGCGACAACATTCTGACCCTGATATCAGAATTTTTATTGTAATATCCGATTCCTAAAAAATTTTTATCGCAAAATATCGAGCATAAATCGCCGTTTTCAATATCTTCTTCCGAAAGTATAGCTCCTGAAAATATCCATGGTTGACCGCTTTTAATATTTTTTTCAACGGACTTTTTCAAATAAATCTTTTTCATTAATAGTTCTCTTTTTACTAATTTTTAAACTCGATAAAAGCTTCAATATTTTTGGCGGAGCCGTCTTTGTTAGAGATATTTATAAAGCGGGTTCGTTCGTCTTCCGAATATCCGCCGCTTTGGATAGTCAATACGTCGTTTATTTTTGCCTCCGACAGATAATTTACTTGAATAGTCGCAATTGTTTTACCGGACATAAGTTCGGCTGAAAAATAATCTTCTATAAACTCAACGTATCGAGCGTTATTAACGTGATTGTTTACGTCGATATCGTTATAATAAACGTTTCTCTCAAGCGGCGAACTCAAATTCCCATCAAACTTGAGTTTGTCAAGCGATACGTCGAGTCCATGCTCGTTATCGTCGAAAAGAAGTTGCGTATTAAGAGATTCTATCTTTTGGGGTCTTAAATTCTGACTATTCAGTAAAAGCCAATATGAAGTCGAAACGCCGATTCGCTCTTCGCCGATATAATAAATAAAATCCCTTACGGCAAATAATTTGTTAATCCCTTTTGGAAACGTTACGATCCTCAAAGTCTCGTTCCACTTCGGCGCTCTATTCAGTTTTATCAATACTCTGGATAACACCCAAAATAGATTTTTCTCTATTAAAGCGCCGTATCCGATATTTAATTCTTCTGCATGACAACCGGCTATATCCTGCATATAATTAAAAAGACTGCTTATCTTCAACCTCTTATTTTGATCCACGTCGTAAGACCTTATTTCAAATACCATCTCTTTGTAATTCATAAATCTCTCCTGTTTATAAAAATATTATGATTTGGCTCTTTGTATCAAATATATCCCTAACGGTATAAAAACCAAAATCGGAAGCCACGCCCCGACGATCGGAGGAACTCTCCCCGTCGACGCTAAAATATCGAGTATCAACTGTAAAACATAGTATAATACCGCCAATCCTATCGAAAAAAACAGCGACAAAATCAGTATGTTAGTTCTTGAAAGAGTCGATACCCCAAGAGCAAAAAGAGATACGATAAAAAGAGTAAAGGGGAAAGAAAACTTTTTATAATAATTCGTAAGCTCTTTATTATGCTCGATGTTTATATCTTTATACAGTTGAATAGTCTCCCGCGCTTCGGGTATCGTCATATTATCGATCTCGTAACGGGCTTTTTTAAAAGCGCTCGGTCTCTCGGCGTAATCAAAATACCTTTTCTGAAATTTCTCTTCCTTTGTAAGATCGCCGGTAGCGTCCCACTCGCGAATAATACCGGAGTGAAACAGCCAGCCTCTCTTTGTAAATACGGCATTTTCGGCGTCAATCCTATGAATTATCCTATAATCGTCGTCTATTTTAAATACTTTGACTTTTTCGAGCATATTCTTACTAGATATGAATTTATCGGCATTCCAAAAATAGTCCTCCTTGCCTCTGATAGTAAGTTTTTCATTGTCGGTTTTACCGGAAGCGCTCTTCTCTGTAAGCCGTTCAAACATATCGTCTCTATATCTGCTGGTCGGAATAACCACAAAGGAATCAAAAATAATTAATGCGACGGAAAGAAGTATATTGAAAATAATAATCGGAAATGAAAATTTAAATAGAGATATTCTCGAAGTAAAAATAGCGATAAGTTCGTTATTTTGATAAAAAGTCCCTAAAGTCATCGATACTCCAAACATAATCGCCACCGGTATCGTCAAACCGATCGTTTTTGGGATAAACAAAGCGGTAATTGCTAGAATATCCAGTATCGATACGGGATTGCTCATATACTTATCGAGTTTGCCAAACAAATCAAATATTAACAATATTACGACAAACAGCCCTTGTATCATCACATACCAATATAGAAAACTTCTAAACAACATACCGTATAAAGTAAACGGCAATCTGGGACGTATTATCGCTCTAACAAGTTTCTTAACGAAATCTATGAAATTAAAATTTTTTATAAACGCTTTAAAAGCGGCGCTAAAACTTAAAAAGTTAAATTTTAACCTTTTGGGTAAATTTTTAAGAGAATTGATAAAATCGCAATATAGGTCGTAAAAATTAAATCTCATATATCACTCTCTCAATCTTTTTATCAAAAAAAAGAGACCGACGACTAAAAAAAACATATTAGGTCCAAACATAGCAATAAAAGGGGTAAGTATTTTTTTTATCCCCAATATCCTGGAGCCGTAATACGCAAACCAATAAATCGCGCATAAAAATACGCCTACGACAAATCCTATTGAAAAACCCGCTCTTCTGGAAAATATCCCGATCGGAGCGGCAAATATAGCAAAAATAATACACGCCAAAGGCAAGGCAAACTTATTATACAAATCGATCAAATGATTGTTTAGCGATTTATCTCTGTATTTTTTGTAGTCCGATTTTATCATTGTTTCAATATTGTTGTCAATTTGATATAGTTTTTCGGTATATTTATTGTTGTTGACAAAATTTTTACTGTTATTTTTTATATTATTGGTATTCTCATAAATATTAACATATTCTTTATGCTTAACGTTCCTATCCTCCGCAAACTTTCCTTTATATTTTTTTACCTGTTCTAAAATCTCGTAAGTTCTTCGCTCGCTGCTCGATATTCCGGAAGCGCTTTTTTCAAAATCTAAATAATCGATGTAGTAAAATATTGAATCCGAATAACCGAAGTTGAACTCGCCCGGTCTATCGACGTTATCAAACTGTATCATAGTTCCGTTCATTTTCAACTCTATAGAGCCTTTTCTGGTTTCGGAATTCGATATAATCGCCTCTTTTGCCGTAATAATTCTATCCTGATTTTCTCCGTCGATAATAATAAGCCCCTCGATACTCGTATCTTTGACTATGTCGGTAAATAACGTCTTCTCGCCGTATTTTTTTATTTTTTTCGACTTAAAGTCTATCGTCGGCTTTATCTGGCTTATTTTCCTTATCGTGTATCTCTGCTCGCTCATCGATATCGGATATATCCAATCGTAAACGATAAAAGATAAAATTGAAACTATCGCTCCGCAAATAAATATAGGTCCAAAAACCCTCATTATATTAAATCCTAAAGCTCTAAACGCTACAATCTCGTTGTCCGTTGAAAAACGCCCCATAGTCATCAAAGTCGCCAACATCATACCAAACGGGAGACTCAAAATCGTAAAGAGAGGAAACGCCGTTACAAACATCATTCCGATAAGATCTAAAGGAATATTTTTTTCAAACAACGGCTTGATATAATATAAAACGTGGTTAATTACGAATATTATGAAAAAGAATAAAAAAGCGACAATAAACGTAGGAAGAAACTCTTTAAGTATGTATTTCGTAACGATACTATAACTAACATTCTTTTTCATCTATATTTACCTGATTTTAGTTATCCAAAATAATTTTCTTTAAGACGCCCTCGCCTAAAGTGCCGATAAACATTACTTTGTCGCCAAAAACTATATTTTTTATGTTGACTCCGTAATAGTAATTTGATATTTCAAACAAATCCCATTTTTTAAGTTCAATATCGTAAATATATACGCCGGCGCCGAGCGTCCCGAAATATATCTTTCCAGAATAATAACCGGAACACAAAATATAATCGTCCTTTATCCGACCGTTTTTTGTGGAAAAATAGACGTATTTTTTCTCCTTCAAACTATATACCGCTATGCCGCCTCCAAAACTTGAATACCATATATTATCTCCGATTTTATTAATAGAAGTTATCGGCGAATTTATCTTAAAGGAATCAACGCGGCTTATATTTCCGTCGTTATAGTAGTATAGAGCCCCCGAATAAGTCGATATCGCCAAAGTATCGTCGAAAACATAGAGATATGCAACGTTATTTAATAATTCTTTACTATTGCCGTAAAACTTTTTATCCTTTTTATTATAGACGACCAATCCTTGCCCCAAAGTCCCAATATATAAATTGTCTTCGTCGGAGGCAATCGAGCTGATCGACGCCCCTTTGGTCTCTTCAAAAAACCTAAACCGTCCGTCTCTTTTATCGTAATAATTAAGCCCGTCGTCCGTTCCTATATAGATATACCTTCCGTCGTTATATAAATAACGAATATTTGACGACGAAAGCGAATCGCCGGCATAATGACTGTATTTTTCTAAAATGTAGTTATATTGTATCAGCCCGCCGTTCCAAGTTCCGATAAAAATATTATCCTTATCGACGAGAATAGCGCTGACGTTAGGATCTTTATAACCGACTTGCGAAATATCAATCTTATCCCACAAAACAATATCTTCCAAATAGACGTATAAATCTAAATCCTCCTTAGTAAGTTTAGATTTGTCTATTTGAGAATAATAAAAAAGCGCTTTGTTCTTTTCATTTTTTTGTCTGACTAATATGTCGGATAATATCAGATAAATACGGCTTTTCTTCTCGACGCTATCGATAAAAAAATCCGGAGCGTCTGAAAAAACCGCGATAAAATCGTCGTACATACCGGATTTATAATAAGACAGCCCCAATAAATATCTTATTTCAGATTTATAGTAATCTATCAACAGATCAAAAAAAGGATTTTTGTAAGCCGATTCTGCGTAGTATAACGATTGATAGTAGTTATTTTTTTCGAATTCTATCAACGCCAAATAATAATTTGAAATAGAGGCGAATTCAGAATCGTAGTTCTCATTTTTTATGCTATTTAAGATAAAACGCGCCTTTTCGACGTCGTTCTGCCTAATATAAGACCTAACTAAACTCAAACGCCTGTTTATACTGATTTTATCTTCTAAAACTATACATTCCAACGCAAAAAGCGCCGTCAAGAATAGTAAAGCGATTATATTTTTTTTTTTCATCGCTCAGTTTATACTAAAATATATATTTATTGTCAAATTATTGGAAAATAATATTTGAGCTATATTTACGTCCCATATGCGTCAAATTATTCTCGGTATCATATGTGTCAATTTCAAAAAAACCTGACGGGGCGCTTATTCTAAATAATAAATCTCGATATTTTTATCTCTAAAATTTGAAAAACACAGATATTTGCCATCGTAACTGACGTCGAGTCCCGTAGGTTGATTGCCCCCTTCGAAAACGTTAATTATCTCCCGTTTTTCGACGTCGATTACCGTTATTCTACCGTTTACCGGACTTCTTTTCAGGTAACTCTCGGGGTCGTTAGGTCCTCTCGACGAGACAAAAAGTAATTTATCGTCTTTGAGGTCGATAGTGTTCGGATTTGAAAATACTTTGTAAGTATGAGTTATCTTAAATTCAACCAAATCTATTTCATACACCTCAAAATGATACATATTGCTCACAAAAGCCTTTGTATTGTCGCTATTCAGAACAATATGCCTCATTGCGGCGTTTTTCTTAAAAATAGATTTTTCTTCCTTCCAGTTTTTTGTCGAAAATTTATGAATAACTCCGCCGTCAAAGCAAAGAACTATGAGAAATTCTCCGTCGTTGGTAAAAGTTACCCCTCGCGGAGCAGCTTTTGTCCCAAGCAATTTTACAACATTTCCCGTTTCGTAATCAATAATACTAACGTTATTTGTAGACCAGTTTGTTACGGCTAGCAGATTTAGTTTTGGAGAATACGCCATAAATTTAGGCCATATCCCGCCGGTAGCTATCTCCCTTATGAAAGTTAGATCGGGATAGGAATACTCGTAAACGTAACCGGTCGTCATTTGGGAGACAAAAAAAGTTTGTTCTCCCGATTTATTTACCAGAAATAACCCCTCGGCAAATCCCATATCAGAGTATCTGTTTGGTTTGATAAACTTTGTTATTTTCTCTTCTTTAACGTCGAATACCTGAAAACCGTGGTCGTCCAAAAGCGGAAGAAATATAAACTTATCGTCCGGCGAAAAAATCACCTGTTTAGGTTGATCGCCGCATTCAAAAACTCCCGCCTCTTTAAATAAAACCGGCTCGCGGTTATGTTTAAGCGTAATTTTTTTGTTTCTATCTGCCGTTATTCTGCAAAATTGGTCGGCGTATCCGCTTCTTTTTAAAATAATATCGCGCTCCCCCTCCTCGATAGATAGCGTTAGCGGCGTCGTCCCTTTTTTATCGTCCCCGACATAGACGTCCGAAACCCCTTCAATCAGTTCTATTTCAATCGTAAAACTTTCTTTAACCTCTATGCGATCCTTTTCTGCGGTTAGATCGGCGCTAGCGGCGTTATTATCCGCTTCTCGCGCTTTATCGTCGTCTGTTTCTTTTTCGATAAACCGCTCTTTCGTTTCGTTTACCGCGCGCTCCTTAACGTTCGACGTTGTTTTGCAGGATACGATTAGCGATAAGAATAGTAAAACAAAATAGAAATATTTTTTTTTCATACTGATAGTTGTAATATCGGCCGTTAGATTAGAAGAATTTATAAATTAAAGAAGAATAAAAGTCAACGATTATTGTTATTATCCAAAAAATTAAAATCAGAAAAAATATTTGATTTTTTTGCTAAATATGATATATACATATTTAGCAGTTGAGCGATATGAAAAGAAAGTTTAGCGAAGATAAAATTTTAATCAGACATATATTTTTTACCATTCTCGGTTGGTTTTTATTTATTACGATAAATATTGTCCAATTTTTTATTGCTATGCCGATCGTTCTTATTTTTACTTTTATATTTGACCGAAATCGTATAATTTTCCCTTATATGACTAAATTTTTTTCCAATATGTTTTTCTTTCTATATTTTGTCGAAAAAATCAATTACCAGGATAACGGATTGAAAGCGCCAAAAAAAGGAGAAAAACGAATATACGTTATCAATCACGCTTCGCAATACGACGTTATACTTATGTATCTTCTCCCGGGACCGATAAAATTTATATTCAAAGATAAATGGGCAAAAAAACCGCTCGTAGGGTGGATAGCTTATTTGGCGAAGAATCTAATCGTGAGAGACGATATGACCGCGGCGGAGCTCGCTAATTTATTTAAAAAAGCCGGCAAACAACTGGAAGCCGGCATTCCGTTTATCATATTTCCCGAAGGAACCAGAAGTCGCGACGGTAAAATCGGCGAGTTTTTCCACGGGACATTCAAACTTGCGGTAGATAATCAGGCGGATATAATCCCCGTCGTATTTGACACGTGGAACTGCATACGTCCCGGCGCTCTTTGGATAAGAGATACCAGAGCGGCTATTCGCGTATTAGACCCGATCAAATACGAAAATTACAAAGACCTCAATTTTGGCAAGGTCTCTTTTATTACCAGACGTAAGATGATCCGGGCTCTCCTTGATTTGAGAGACGAAAGACGCGTCAAAGAAAAAAACTATTACAGAAAAATCGATAAATTTGAAAAAATCGACGATGAAATGAGAGCCGAACTCGCCGAAATGGACGAACGCGCCGCTAAAAAAGGGATATATCTTTCAAACGAATCCCCTACTCCAAGCCTATAAAAGCTGTTACGCTCTTTTCGGGATATAAGATATTTGTTTCGGAAAGCGACACGCCTAATTTATCGAGCGCCAACAATCGCGCTATCTCCCTTTGGTAAACTAACGATAAATCTCCGTAACCCGGACTGAAGCGCGCGCTTTTGACGATTTTCCCCAGACGAACGTTCTGCTTAATCAACATTTCGTGAACGTAATCGATCGCCCCTTCGACCGTTTCAGACCCAACCGCGTCGGCTATAACCGCGGTAAACATATCTTTTTCGTCTCTCAAGTTGTCGTCTCTAAACGCTACTATATCCGTTCCCGCCGTAACTCCGACGAGATATGCGGATTTAGATTTATTGAGATATTCAGCTAATTTCTTGCTATTAACTACAAAATTATTACTAAAAGATACTATTTCGCCGGTATTTGACTCAATAGGGATTATAATATACGAAGCGCTTAGATTTACTCGTTTTATCGCCTCTTCTATAGCGTTATTGATTTTACTTTTTTCACTTTCAGAAATCTCGTTTGATACGCGATATCCCAATCTGGCAAATATCTGCCTTGTCGGAATAGGTATTTTTATGTTTTTTAGAATCGTCGGCGTCATAATTACCCAAAATTAATATTTTTTTTCTTTTAAAATGGCGTCGGACTTTTTAAAAAACGACTCGTTTGGAAACCGCGCCAAAGAGATATCGACTATTTTTCTAGCTTCGGAATAAGAACCGCTATTTATATGTTCGTAAATAATATTTTGAAAAAACGCTTTATAGTTATTGGTAAGCGTCGAGTCTTTTGGAAAATACTTCAACGCCTCCTCGTTATAAAATATGAGATTCTCTATATCCCTGTTTTCAAAAAGATAAACCGCGTATTTGATATAACAGTTTTTTAGATAATTCAAATAATCTCTGTCTTTTTTATAATCTTCGTATATAGACTTTGCAAACGACAACGCCTTTTCATAATCCAAAGAATTTGATAAAACTAATATTTTATTCAAAGATAGCGCTTTACGGCTATTTTCTATGATACTATTATATTGCGGAAAATCCCGCTTTAAATTTGCCAATAACGCTTCGGAAGTTTCAAAATCCCCGCTTTTTAACGTATTATTAGTTATGCCGGCAAGAGCGTTTCCAAATACCTTTTCTACGTCCTTACTGTAAAAATCTTTTAAGAATTCTGATATTAACAAAAAAGACTTCTCGTATTCCTGCTTGTTTATTAAAAAATTAACAGCGTTGTATAGATAAAATACGTAAATTTCCTCAAATTTCTTTTTATCGGCTCCGTCAAACCTTGAATATTCCCGTAGAATATAATCTTTTATCTCTTCGTATTTTGAATAGTCCTTCTCGCTGTTGATATAATTGCCAAGAAGATCCAATCTCATATTGTCAAAATAATCGTCTTTTTTAAAGTAATATTTGAAAGAATTAATATTTAAAATTGCCCGTTTATAATCGTTTTTTTCAGAAAGATCGACTATGAGATTGTTAAAATAGACGTAAAATTCGTCTCTCCCTTTTTTGTCGTTTCTTCCAATATAAGATAAAAAACTAAGATTTGCCGACTTAACGGTCTGCTTTTTTTTGTAATAGAGATTAGATAAATTGTGATATACGAGAAAGAGCAACTGCTTTGCGTTTATATTATTTCTGTTTTTGTAATCTCTTTTCGGAATGTATCTAAACCCCGTCGTCTTTCCAAACTGATCCAGAACGTCTTTTTTATTGCCGGGATCAAAACCGTATGGGTTGGTCGTTTCAACGTCGATCTCTTCCGAATCAAAATCAATTTCTATAAAAACGTGGTCGACCGTTTCAACCGCGCTAAATTTTATCCCGTATTTAATTAAAAACGTCGCGTAAAATATTGAAGAGCTTACGCAATTATATCTTCCTTTCTCATATATATTGTTAATCGTCGTAGAATATGTGTCGTATTTTTTATAACACTTTTCGTGTAAAAAATAGAGAAGTTTTTCGCAAAACTTTTTTTGGTTCTCTAAAGTAAAATCTTTGTAAGAACCGCCTCCAAACTCCTCGACTAACTTCTTATCAATATCGGTTTCGATTGAATAAAACCAACTCAGCAAAAAATCGTAATTTATAATATTTTCCGATACGATTACAAAATATCTAAAATAATCTAAATAATCTACATCGGTAAAATCGTTATCTATTATCTCGCCGGTATAAGCGTCGACATTCGTTACGTTGATGAAATCTTCAGATAATCCGTCAAAAGCGGAGCCGTCTATATTATTAGAAAACATATTTTGAGATAAAAAAAAGAGGATTACCAAAATCGATCTTAATAATTTAATTTTAACCTTCCTTTTACGGAGCCGAATACTATCGAATCCCCGTCGTTCAATAATATAAGCTCGTTTTGTTTGATTTTTTTTCCGTTTATAAAAGAGCCGTTTTTACTAACGTCTTTGTAGTATAATCTCCCGTTTTCCCAGAAAAAAACTCCGTGTCTCCTCGACACGAAAGGTCCCTTGTCGTAAGGTCCCAAGTCTATATCGGGACTAGAATTAACGTCTGCTCTTCCGGCGAGTATCTCGTTTTTATTATCAACTTGAAGATTGAATTTTCCGCCGTCGTCTATCAGCAATACGTTCTCGTAATTATCTATAACTTCCAATGTTTCTAATTTATAGGGGCTGGCGTAAACGTTACATACGGGGCAATATTCAGAGTCGTCGCTAATTTCCGAGTTACAGCTTTTGCAGATCATAATACTTCTCCGTCAATTTTTAATATTTTCGATTTTTAAAATATATTCCAGAGCCATTTCATAAGAATATATGCCAAATCCCGATATTACTCCAATCGAAACCGGCGAAATCAAAGATTTATGCCTGAATTCTTCTCTTTTGTAAATATTTGAAATATGAACTTCGACTACTTTCAGATCGACGCCGGCTATCGCGTCGCGTAAAGCTATAGAGGTATGACCGTAAGCTCCCGGATTGAAAATAATATACTTAACGCCGCTATCCGGACACAAATGTATAAAATTAATTAGCTCCCCTTCGATATTTGACTGAAACGCGACAATTTCGTTGGATTTTCCGGCGATCTTTTTTAAATTGTTATAAACGTCGTCTAAACTAAAATTCCCGTAAACAGCCGGCTCTCTTTTGCCTAAGAGGTTCAAATTTGGTCCGTTCAATAATCCGATTTTCACAACACTCTCCCAAATATATAGCTCCGTCTTGCTAAAATAATCGCTCGACAATTTTAGCAACTAAGTTTATTATATAACATTATTTTCTTCTTTGAAAGTATTTTTCCAGATTTTCTTCAGACAACTCAAAATGAGCCGGTCTACCGTGAGGGCAATTTGTAATATTTTTTTCAAAATATTTGTCGACAATTTCAGAAATCTCCAATAAATTAAGCGAATCCCCCTTTTTAATCGCCTCTTTGCACGAAGCCTCTATAAGAACGTCGTTTACGATATTATCCTTATCTCCAAAATCTTTTTCTAAATACGCCAGTATAGTTTCAATTATCGAATCGTAATCTTTTCTATTAATTAAAACTTCCGGAGCCTCTCTCAGAGAAAGAGTAGTTCCCTCCTGCCTTTCGATAAGGAACCCGTTTTTATTTAGCGTTTCAATTTTGCGCTCCGTCGTCTCATTCCAATTTGGAACTTCAAAAATTATCGGTATTATTAATTTTTCGATAGTTTTAGTTTTTTCGTATTTTGATTTTTTATCGGCGTATATGATCGCCTCGGCCGCGGCATGCTGATCGATAAAAAATATTTTGCTCTCTTTTTCAATTATTATGTAATTCTCAAAAACGCTCCCCAATATTTTGTAATTTTTTCCGTCTATATATTCGTTGTCTATAATCTCTTTCGTCGAATCATTTTCTACGAGATAATCAAAATATTTTTTTTGAGATTCAAACGAAGCCGGTTTGTCAAAATTCAAAAAATTGTTCTCGTCTTTATATAATTTAGCGTCGTCGGCGCCGCTTATAAATATTTCTCTACCTATCCCCTCTCCAAAGGCTTTATATAAATTAATTCTTATAGATTCAAATATTTTCTGCTGATCGTAAAATTTTATCTCTTTTTTTGCCGGATGAATATTTACGTCGATTAGCGAAGGATCGATATCGAGTTCAATAAAGACCAAAGGTCTTCTTCCCGGCGATATGAAATTTTTTATTCCGGCGTCGATTGCCGAATATAAAAAACCGGCGTAAACGGCTCTGTTATTTACCGACAACCCCTGATATTTCCTCGAAGAAAAAAAAACGTTAGCGTCGGAATAATAAATACGCATCGAAGTTTTGTCGTCGATTACCGCGCTCCTCGACTTTATCTCAAACCGCTCTTCTATCCCATAAACGTCGAAAAACGCCGATTGAAAATCCCCCTTACCGTCCGATCTAAAAACAATCTTATCGTCATTGTAAAGCGCAAAAGAAACGTTAAGATTTGATAAAACCTTATCGATTACGACCTTTTTTATAGCGTTTAATTCGACAATTTTAGACTTAACAAAATTCTTCCTTGCCGGCAGATTATAAAACAGATCGGTAACCGTTACTTTTGTCCCTTTTTTAAACGCAATCGGCTCTATTTGATAATCGTCGTTTGAAATTTTATACCCGATCGATTGACCCGTCTCGTCGGTATTAGAAAAAATCTTAATCTTTGCAATTCTTTCGATAGAATACAACGCCTCGCCGCGAAACCCCATAGATTTAACCGAAAATATATCGTCGACAGTTTGAATTTTACTCGTCGCGTGCTCGCTTAAAGACAATTTTAGATCTTCTTTATCTATCCCCATTCCGTCGTCCGAAACCGCGATAAGGTCCATACCGGCGTTTATTACGTTTATTACAATCTCTTTGGCTCCGGCGTCGATAGAATTATCGATTAATTCGCGGACGACGGCGGCCGGTCTGTCTATCGCTTCGCCCGCGGCTATTTTTGAATATACCTCTTCGCTTAATAATCTAATTCTATCTCTCATAAATATACCTCATAAGATTACGATATTATCGTAAATAATGCAATATGTAAATCATATAATTTGTATCCCGTCAGTTTTTTGGGGTAAGGAAATAGATAACGCGAGTCTGTCTCAAAAAAAATGACACATATGAAACAAATATTTTTTATTCCCCAAAAAACTGGACGGATTACCTGTTTCTTTCGTCTTGCAAATAGGAGTAAACTTTAGTATAATCGCTGACATTGAAAGAGAGGCGCGCTAATCATATATGAAAAAATTTGACAAGATATATAAATACTATGACGGAGCTATTAAATTTTTCAATCTGAATAAAAAAGAAGAGATTAAAGAGGCTTTGAAATTGAAGGGCGACGAGATCGTTCTTGACGTTGGCGGCGGAACGGGGAGGCTTGCCGAATTTTTGTCGCCGGAGAGCAAGGAGTATTATATTCTTGATGAAAGCGAGGGTATGCTTTCAAGGGTGAAAAAGGCGTCGAATGTGTTTCCCGTATTCGGAGATGCGCGCAATTTGGAGTTCGAGGATTTGAGTTTTGATATTGCGATTATGAGCGATACAATTCACCATATTAAAAACCATGAAAAACTTTTTGAAGAAATCGCGAGAGTTCTAAAACCGAACGGCAGGCTTTTGATTCTCGATTTTGAAAAATACAATTTTAAAACGAGGATCTTGCGGGCGTGCGAGTTTTTTCTTTTTGGCAAGACTTATTTTATGACAAGCGACGAGGCTCGCAGTTTAACGGAAAAGTATTTTAAAATTGTAGATTTTATAAAAAAAGGGTATTATTATATTATAGTCGGAGAAAAAAATGTTTAAAACTATTAAGTTTTTAGTTAAACTTGCTCTCAGTTTTATGAAAAAGGAGGTAGTTAATAAGGAAGATTATCGGACTGAATATAATAAGGTTTCGAGGACTTACGGTAGGTGGCTGGATAAAATGAGCCGCTTTACCGATGAAATCGTCATGCCCTTGGAGAGCAATCAAACATACAAAATTCTAGACTTCGCATGCGGAACGGGCTATATTACCCGAAAGCTGTTGGAAAAAAATGCGAATGTAGAAATTGCTGCGGTTGATTATTCGGAAAATATGCTGGAGCATTTGAGACTTTTAAAAAACGATAAAGTTTCCGTCGTCCACTCGGATGGGATTAAATTTTTGGAAAGCGCAAACGAGAAGTTTGACGTCGTTTTTTTCGGTTGGGCTTTGCCATATTTTAATCATAAAAAACTTTTCCCGCTCTTTAAAAAAGTAATGAAAGCCGGCGGAAAACTCGGGATAATTTGCAACGTCGAGGGAACGCTTTCCCGCCTTGAGGATATTTTTTTAAAAGTGATGTATAACAATCAAGACGAAATTGCAAAGCCGATGAGCATCGGTTTTAATTTGCCTGCGGGAAGCGCGGGGCTTGAAAATTGGCTGAAGAAATATGGGTTTGAAAAAGTTAAGCTTTCCGACGGCGAGGTTAAAGTTTCGTTTGAAAGAGCTGAAGATTTGCTTGATTGGTTGAATGAAACGGGAGCGGCGGCCGGAACCAAGCGCATTTTTAAGGAGTATGAGAAGATAAGGGAAGATTTAATCGAGGCGATTAAAATAGAAAAACGCGTTAATGAAAAATATGAAATAAATCATAAATTTGCATACGGCATTTTTAAATTGCCGTAGTTTTATACAAACGGAGGAAAAAAATGAACGTTGAAAAAACTAAAATAATGACGCGAATGATTTTTGATAAAGATGTAAGAAAATCTTTGTTTGAGATTTATAGCATATTCAAAGAAGATGAAAATTTCAGTTTAAAAAGACTTCTTATCGCAATGAGAAATATGGCCAAGGGGGAAAAAATCGTTCGCTTTGAAGGGAAATATATTATAAGTCCGTTTTTGCCGCCATTTCCGTCGAAGGCGTTTATTGAAAATATTCTTGCGGTAAACGAGCCGACGAATATATTTACTCAACAAATACGCGCTAAGCGAAGAGCGCCGATTTCAATTTATCTCTGTCTAACAAATAAATGTCCGAATAATTGCGTATATTGCAGCGCGAAACATCGAGATCGCGAAGGAGAGTTGACTACCGAAGAGTGGATTAAGGTAATCAAAGATTTGCAGGATATGAAAACTTCGATTATCGGTTTGACCGGCGGCGATCCGATGATGCGCGACGATATTTTTGATATTGTCGGCGCGATTGACGAGAGAAGCGCTTCAATCCTTTTTACGAGCGGCATAAATCTTACCCCTGAAAAAGCGCGAGAACTTAAAAAGAGGGGGCTTTTTAGCGTCGGAATCAGTTTAGATTCATACGATAAAGATACGCATAACAAAAACAGAAACAGCGATAAGGCTTTTGACTATGCGGTCAAAGCGATGCAAACTTCGAGAAGCGCCGGGCTTTATACTCTGTCGCAAACCGTTGTATTAAAAGAAAATCTGGACGAAGAAGAGCTTTTTAAACTTTTCAAATTTGCAGGCGAAAACGGCGCGCATGAAGTGAAAATTTTGGAACCAATATTGAGCGGGAACTTGCTTTCGACAAAAGACTTATCGAAGATAATGTTTACGGAAGAAGACAGAAAAAAGCTTATCGCGATTCAGCATAAAGCAAATAAAAAACGCAACCTACCAAAGATTACCACATTTGCATATACGGAGAGCGAGGAAAAATACGGTTGCGGCGCGGGAACGCAACACTCCTATATCAGCGCCGCCGGCGATCTTTATCCTTGCGACTTCGTGCCGATGAGTTTCGGCTCCGTGAAAGAAACAAGCGTCGCCGAATTGTGGAGCGAAATGAACGGCATAATCGGCGCTCCGAAAATCGGTTGCTTCGGTCAAGCGGTAAACAAAGAAGTTTACGAAAGGGCAAACGGCAAACTTCCTCTCTGCAAAGAAGAATCGACCGAGATTTGCAAAAGATGTCGGTCGGAAACTCTGCCGAAGTACTACCGCGACCTGCAAGGACTAGGGTATTAGCCTCGCGTAATCATCTAATCATTCCCCGTTATTATTATTGTTATCCTCAATGAAATCTTTTCTCTTCAGGGTTATTTCCTTTATGATGTCCGAGAACACGCTGTCGTAATCGTAGACTGAGACGGTTCCGTTGCCAATGTCGTAATAGTACGCCTGGAGGTTGAGTTTTTTTGACTTCACTTTTTGGCGAACAAAGTCGTACGTCATAAGATTGTCCAATTGCTGAACGGCGTTTAATTTTTCGAGCATGATAATTTTATCGTTTTCTTTCATGTCGGGATACTCTTCGTCGATATAGTTGGATATCGAGATGCTTTGCATAAGCCATTCGCCGGTATATGGATATTTTTTCTTGTAGTCTTTCAGTTTTCTGAGAGCCGCGCAACCGCCGCATTTGGAATGGCCGCAGACTATTATATTTTTGACTTTAAGCTCTTGAACGGCGTATTCGATAGCGGAAACTGTCGAAGGGTGCGTGTCCGGTTCTTCTTCCCTCGGAACAATGTTCGCAATATTTCGCATTTGAAAAAATTCGCCCGGTTCAGATTGAAACAGAGTCTCCGGCTCTACCCTTGAATCCGAACAACCGATAAAGAGCGTGTGCGGAGCGTGTCGCGTCTCTAGTTTCTTATAAAAATCTTTATTAAACGCATGCTCCAATTCTGTGAATTTTTCTATTCTTTCCTTCAGGTCCTCCATTTTTTCCTCCAGTCAATCAACGTCGGAACTCTTTATTTCGGATAAATAAACATTCGGCGTTCGATTCGTCTTTTTTATAATATCACGATTAGCGACTGTGTCAAGAAAATTATTATTATTTTTTATTCTCCAAAAAACTGACGGATTACAAAAATAAGTATCCCATCGGTTTTTTTGGAGAATAACGCATATGTGTCAATTTATTTGTTCCATAATGCGTCGAATTTTTCAAAACAGTCGCCGCGCGTTATCGGCGCAGCGCATATGTGTCAATTTTATTCTAGCCCCATATGATGCTAAGGTAAAAGTATTGATTAAATCTGCTAAAGCGGTTATAATTGAACCAAGTTTGGTTAAGTACGATGAAAGATTGTTAGGACGCATGAGCTTCGAGCTCGTACATATGA
>Ga0116183_1001250_pt1 | contig 29187 bp, 19 predicted proteins | sample AD_UKC078_MetaG_FD_89753 | JGI IMG/M metagenome (GOLD analysis project Ga0116183, IMG submission 89753) | Active sludge microbial communities of municipal wastewater-treating anaerobic digesters from USA - AD_UKC078_MetaG | ecosystem: Engineered > Bioreactor > Anaerobic > Digestate | place: USA...
ATAAATATTTCAAAAACTGAAAATCCGACACTCTCAGAGAAACTGCAGACAATACCCACCTTTGATTTTAAGGAAAAGATTCAGATGAATGTCACCGGTAAAATAGGTGATAAAATGGAACTAGGTATTAACTATAACACCGATGCCATGTTCGAATTTGAGAACAGGACAAAGTTGCAGTATTCAGGCACAGAGGATGAGATACTCAAGAAAGTTGAGGCCGGCGATGTAACTCTTCCCCTGGCAGGAACGCTTATAACAGGAAGTTACAGTCTGTTCGGACTAAAAACTGAAATGCAGTTCGGCAAACTGACTGTAACATCAGTACTATCGCAGCAAAAAGGTGAGACATCTGTGATAAACACCTCAGGAGGAGCCCAGCAAACTGAATTTGAGATCTATGCCGATGATTATGAAGCAAACAGACATTTCTTCCTTTCTCAATACTTCAGGGATATTTATGATGGCTCGTTAAGAAACCTGCCAACTATCAGCTCAGGTGTCAATATTGAACGCATTGAGATATGGATAACAAATAAAACAAGCAGCTACGAACAGGCCAGAAATATTGTTGCATTCACAGATCTGGCTGAGAACAGTAGTCATATTTTCAACACAATACCTGAATTCCAGCCAGCTCCCGGCGATGTCAGATATCCTGATAATAAAACCAACAGGCTTTATGAGCAGGTGGTAACAACTTATTCTGCGATGAGGAATGTTGATCAAATAAAAAATGTCTTTACTCCTTTATATCCCTCTTTCCAGATTGGACGGGATTATGAAAAAGTTGAAAATGCGAGACGGCTTAACGAACGCGAATACACAGTCAACAGGCAGCTTGGTTATATCTCACTGAACATGGCACTCAACACGGATGAAGTTCTTGCAGTTGCCTATGAATATACTCTTAATGGTCAGGTCTATAAAGTGGGTGAATTTTCTTCAGATGGTATCGATGCACCGCAAACCCTGGTTCTCAAGCTTCTGAAAGGCACTACCCTCAGTCCTAAATTCCCCACTTGGGACCTGATGATGAAAAACGTATATTCACTTGGAACAGGTAGGCTTGAAAGCAATGATTTCCAGTTGAATATTCTTTATGAAGACGACAAGACAGGCAACTCGATCAATTACATACCAGAAGGCAGCCTGGCTGATAAAATCCTTCTCCAGGTAATGGGGCTTGATAATCTTAACTCGCAAAGAGACTGGGTATCAGATGGTTATTTTGATTTTATTGATGGAGTGACAGTGAACATGAGCAGGGGAAAAATAATATTCCCTGTGATTGAACCATTTGGCAACCATTTGCGAAAACAGATCGGGAATGACCTCATTGCAGATAAATATGTTTTTCAGGAACTCTACGACTCAACAAGGACTGTTGCACGGCAGTTGGCTGAAAAAAACAAATTCAAGATGACCGGGCAGTTTTCATCGGCTGTTAGTTCTGAGATAAGCCTTAATGCTGTAAATATACCTGCCGGATCAGTTAAAGTTACTGCAGGAGGAGTTACTCTTACAGAAAATGTTGACTATACAGTTGATTATAACCTTGGCACTGTTACAATTATCAACTCTTCATTGCTCGAATCAGAAGCAGCTATCCAGGTATCCCTCGAAAGTAACCAGTACTTTGGTTTTCAGACAAAGACACTTCTTGGTACACATCTCGATTACAAGTTCTCCAATAATTTCAATATCGGAGGAACGATCCTGCATCTGAATGAAAGGCCTTATACTCAGAAAGTAAATTATGGTGAAGAACCGATATCAAACACAATATGGGGGCTAAACACTTCCTATAAAACCCAGTCGCAGACACTTACCAATATAATAGACAAAATACCGCTGCTTGAAACCAAAACACCTTCAACAATATCGTTTTTTGGTGAGTTTGCCCAACTTGTTCCCGGGCATTCAAAAGCTATTTCCAATTCAGGCAACTCATACATTGATGATTTTGAATCGAGTGAGATCCCTCTTGATCTCAAAGCATTTAATTCATGGACACTTTCAAGTATCCCCAGTGGGCAGGATGCATTGTTTCCTGAAGCCAATCTGAACAACAACCTGATCAGCGGATATAACAGAGCCAAGCTGGCATGGTATGTGATCGACCCTCTTTTCCTGAGGAACGGAGCTTCTACTCCCGATCACATTAAGGAGAACCCGGATGAGCAGTCAAGCCATTTTGTAAGAGAGGTATATGAAAATGAGATCTTCCCTAATAAGGAGAGTACTACAGGGATCCCAACTACAATATCTGTCCTTAACCTTGCTTATTATCCTGATGAAAAAGGTCCTTATAACTATGACACCGATCCGGGGCCATATTCAAGCGGGATAACCTCAGACGGCAAACTGAGAGATCCTGAATCAAGATGGGGTGGTTTTATGAGGGAAGTACTGACAAGCGATTTTGAGACGGCAAATGTACAGTACATTGAATTCTGGCTGATGGATCCCTTTGTTGAAAAAACAGATCATAAGGGCGGTGATCTGTATTTTAATCTTGGCAATGTTTCCGAAGATATATTAAAAGATTCGCGTAAGAGTTTTGAGAACGGACTACCTGGGTCTGCAAATGTGATAAATGTTGATACAACGGTATGGGGGAGGGTGCCAACTGTTCAGTCAGTTGTGAATGCTTTTGATAATGCCTCTGAATCAAGAAAATTCCAGGATGTCGGCCTCGACGGACTGAGTAATGTTGATGAGCAATCATTTTTTGCGGATTACCTTCAGCGGTCCATGCTTTTAACAAGTCCCGAAGCTTATCAAAACATTTATAAAGATCCGTCGGGTGATGATTTTCACTACCCAAGAGGTTCAGATTACGATTTTGAGAAGAAAAGCATCCTTGAGAGATATAAGAATTATAATGGACCTGATGGAAATTCGCCAACTTCTGATATGTCGCAGGAACCTTATCCAACTTCAGGCTCCACTATTCCGGACATGGAAGATGTAAACCGGGATAATACTTTGAATGAAACGGAAAGTTATTATCAGTACAGGATAAGCCTGAGGCCTGCTGATATGAAAGTTGGTTCTAATTATATTGTTGATGAAATAGAGCATGAGGTAACTTTTCCCAACAATCAGACATCCAGTGTTAAATGGTTCCAGTTCAAGATCCCTATAACTGAGTACGAGAAAGCGATAGGCACTATAAGCGATTTTAAATCAATACGTTTTATGAGAGTGTTCCTGACATCATTCAGTGAGCCTGTTATAATGCGTTTTGCTGAGATGAATCTCGTGAGGTCTGAATGGAGGAAGTACAATATAGCATTTATGGAGGGAGGCGAAAGAATTACAATACCTGAAATAAATGACGGGACATTTGAAATAAGTTCTGTCAGCATTGAAGAAAATGCCGGGAAAGTGCCTGTCAACTATGTTCTTCCTCCAGGATTCAACAGGATCGTTGATCCTTCAAATCCTCAACTCAGGCATCTTAATGAACAGGCAATGGTAATGAAGGTACTGAACCTTGAAGATGGAGATGCCAGGGCAGCCTATAAGAATGTGAACCTTGATATGCGCCAGTTCAGACGTCTCAGAATGGAAGTACATGCTGAAGCCCTTATTGGAGAGCCGCTTAATAACGATGAGCTTACAGCTTTCATAAGAATAGGTACAGATTATAAAAGTAATTTCTATGAATATGAGGTTCCGCTGAAACTTACCCCTCACGGAATCTATGATAACAATTCCGAGGAATCAAGGGCTATTGTATGGCCGGAGGAAAATCAGTTCAATATAAATCTTTCAATTCTCCAGGAAGCTAAGAAAGAAAGAAACAGAAAGATGCAGGAAGAAGGATCTTCATTGAAACCTACAGATGTTTTTGCCTGGTCTGATGGTATAAATAAGGTCTATGTATCGGGAAATCCGAATCTCAGTAATGTTAAAGTAATTATGGTAGGGGTGCGCAATCCCATCAGGACCCGTAATCCGGAGAGGGACGATGGTTTTCCCAGGTCTGGAGAGATATGGGTCAATGAACTGAGGCTAAGTGATTTTATCGAAGATGGCGGATGGGCGGCAAATGCTCATTTGCAGGCAAGACTGGCAGATCTGGGAAGTATCGATCTTGTAGGTCAGGCCAGTACACCGGGGTGGGGGAGCATTGAGAAAAGTGTTAATGAAAGAAGCAAGGAAGAGTTCACACAGTATGATCTGTCATCTACATTGGAGCTTGGTAAGTTCTTTCCGGAAAAAGCCGGAGTAAGAATACCTGTTTACCTTGGTTTTTCGGAAACCAGAATAAAACCGCAATATAACCCTCTCGATTCCGACATCCTTCTTTCCGATGCTATTGAAGAGGCTGGTAGTGAAGCTGCAAGAGACTCAATAAAAGCAATTGCCAGTGACTACATCCAGAGAAAAACTCTTACTGTGAGCAATGCAGGACTAACAAAAAGGGGTGAAAAATCACATCCGTGGGATGTGTCAAATATCAGTGTCAACTATGCTTATAATGAGGTAACAAGTAGTAATACAAAAACCGAGATCGATGTTGAGAGGAACCATAAGGCAGGCCTTAATTATAATTATAACGGAAATCCTGCCAATATTACACCGTTTAAAAATGTAAAGTTTCTTAACGCACCTGTCTTCAGGATAATAAAGGATTTCAATTTCTATGTCTTTCCCAAAAGTATCACTATCAGAAATGATCTCTCCAGGTATTATAATGAGATAAAAACACGTAACATCAATAATCCGAATCTTAAGATAATACCCACATTTAAAAAAGACTTTGAATGGCGCAGGATTTTCGATGTTAAATATGATCTGACCCGTCAGCTTAAAGTTGATTTTACAGCAACAAATATTGCACGTATTGATGAACCTGAAGGGGGAGTCGACCGGGACAGATACAAAAGTGAATTCGAATTATGGCGCGATTCGGTTTTGACCAACCTCAGAAATTTCGGGCGAACAACAAGCTATAACCATTTCATTAATGTAAATTATAATCTGCCGGTTAATAAGCTGCCACTTCTCTCATGGCTTAGTTCAACAGCCAGGTACGGAGCTGATTATACCTGGCAGGCAGGCGCCATTTACCCTGACAGTATGAACATTAATCTTGGGAATGCGATTCAGAATCACAGTGAACTGTCTCTGACTGCAATGGCAAACCTGTCTTCAATTTATTCGAAATCCAAATTCCTTAAGAATATTGAAAACAATACCCGCCCTGATGCAAAACAGAGGATGCAAACAGAATTGAAAACCGTTACCTATATCCGGGAGAATGTTAACATACGGCCAAATGCCGTAAGATCAATAGTGCACAACCTGCGTACAAAAGATGTAAATGTAAAGGTAACAAAGAAAACGGGTGAAGAGGTAAAAGGCAAAGTTGATATAATCAGCGAGAACAGGGTCAATTTTACATCCTCAGAACAGGCTGACGGGGCTATAATAACAATAGAGGGGAGAGTTCCCGTCAGAAGAAGTCCGGTGATAATTACCGGGGAATATTTCCTGAGGGCATTGATGGGTGTAAGGTCAGTAAGCCTCAGCTATATTTCCTCTCAGGGGCAGTACCTGCCAGGCTATCTGCCGGGGACTAAATACCTGGGAATGTCGAGTGAGAATGACATTATGGCTCCGGGATGGCCATTTGTATTGGGTTATAGCGATAAGAATTTCTTTAATAAGGCGATGAATAACGGCTGGATCACTAGAGATACCATGCTTAACACACCTGCTTCCTATAATAACAGGTTTGATATTTCAGCAAGAGCTACTGTTGAGCCTTTCCCGGGAATGAGGATCGATGTGAGTGCTGACAGGCGTTTTCAGGAAACAGCAAGTATGTATTATATTGCCGATCACAATGGCAATTTCCCCGACAGTACCCGCAATAAAAATGTATATGGAACTTTTTCAATATCAATAATATCCTGGGGAACCGCTTTTGAGAAAATCTCGAAAATAAATGATTATGTATCTCCTACATTTGAAGCATTTAAAAAGAACCTTGTAATAATATCCGAACGGAGAGCAGCTGAAAGAGGAAGGAGAGATCCGGGATATGATCCCAACATAGATCCTGTTACAGGTGAGCAGCTTGAAAGTGAGTTTAAAAGCGGGTATGGACAAACCTCACGCGAAGTAATGATACCTGCCTTTATCGCTGCGTATACGAAAGCAGACCCGCAGAAAGTGTCACTTGAGACTTTCCCTTCGGCACTTAGGATGCTGCCAAACTGGCGGCTTACTTTTAACGGTTTGTCGAGGTTTGAATTTATTCAGAAAGTGTTCAGGTCAATAAATATTTCACATCAGTACAGGAGTACATATCAGATAGGTTCATATACAACTAATCTGGGATTTGTTGCAGATAATGACGGTTTAAGCAATGTTCGTGATTTTCAGAAGAATTTTATCCAGCAGTTTGAGATAAACTCAGTTATGATTAATGAGCAGTTCAGCCCATTGATCAATATAGACATGAACTGGAGGAACAGTCTGACAACCAGGGTGGAGTGGAGGAAGTCACGGACGGTGGCCCTTAACTTTTCAAATAACCAGATTTCAGATGCAAGGATCAATGAACTGGTGCTGGGAGCAGGCTACAGATTTGATGATGTGCAGATCATACTAAACACAGGAGGGAGACAGAGAACTCTTGAAAGTGATCTGAATCTGAGGTTTGATCTTTCAATAAGAGATAACAAAACTCTTACAAGGAAGCTTATTGAAAATGTCAACCAGCCTGTTGCCGGTCAGAAGATACTTACGACAGGCCTTACTGCTGATTATGTTCTGAGCGACAGATTCAATCTGCAACTCTATGCTGATTATTCAACGACTGATCCTTTCGTGGCAACTACATATCCGACTTCGAATACCAATATAGGTTTCAGCCTCAAATTTACTCTGGCCCAATGACCTTTTTCTGAAAAAGCCTGAAAATCAGCCTGTCTTCTCTAATCCGTCAGTTGGCGAAGCTTAAATAAATTTCGACTTCACCGGGCGCCAAATCCGTAAAGCAATTAGAATCTCGCACAGACAGGATCAATGTAATATTGTGAATGGTTCACCACAGCTCTATTAAAATAAAATTAGTTATTCTTTAGTAAATAAAAAAATTCCTATTTTTGACTTAGATATATCAGTATTTAATTAATCGATAAAATAAACTGACTATGAATATTCCTGACAACCTGAAGTACACGAAAGATCATGAATGGCTAAGAATAGATGGTGAATTTGGTTATATAGGCATAACTGATTTTGCCCAGGGCGAGCTTGGTGATATTGTTTTTATCGAGATTGAAACTGTCGGAGAAACTCTTGAAAAGGAGGAGGTTTTTGGTACCGTTGAGGCAGTCAAAACTGTATCAGACTTGTTCATGCCTGTTTCAGGTGAAATACTCGAGTTTAATTCTGCTCTTGAAGATTCTCCAGACCTTGTAAATAAAGATCCTTACGGAGAAGGGTGGATGGTCAGAATTAAAATCACCGATATTTCGGAAGCAGAAACACTTCTTGATGCCGGGCAATATAAGGCTTTTACCGGAGCTTAAAACTTACAGATGTGTTTTTTACGGGGGCAGTTCGCAGAATATTGTAGAATGCAGATCCCTGTTAAGGAGAGATCAGAGGGTCTTTTTGACTTCCACTTCCTGGTAGGCTTCAATTATATCACCTACCTTAATATCGTTGAAATTCTGGATATTTAAACCACACTCATAACCTCCCACAACCTCTTTGACATCGTCTTTAAACCGCTTCAGTGAACCTAATTCTCCGGTATAAATTACGATCCCATCCCTTATTATCCGCACTTTTGAATTCTTTGTTATTTTCCCTTCTTTAACATAACATCCTGCTATTGTTCCCACCTTTGTAACCTTGAATAATTCCCTTATCTCAAGCGTTGCCACGATCACTTCCTTAACTTCAGGAGAGAGCATACCCTCCATTGCTGCTTTGATTTCTTCAATAGCGTCATAGATAATTGAATATAAGCGGATATCAATCTCTTCCTTTTCGGCCAGTTTGCGGGCATTCATTGATGGGCGAACCTGGAAGCCGACAATAACAGCATTAGAGGCAGCTGCCAGCAAAATATCCGATTCGGAGATCTGGCCAACGGCTTTATGTATAACATTAAGCTGGATTTCGGGTGTTGACAGTTTTATAAGAGAATCACTAAGGGCCTCAATAGAACCATCAACGTCTCCTTTGACTATTATATTCAATTCCTGGAAGTTGCCAATTGCTATTCTACGGCCAATTTCGTCGAGCGTTATGTGTTTCTGGGTGCGCAGACCCTGTTCTCTTTGAAGCTGAGCTCTTCTGTTTGCTATGTCTTTAGCCTCCCTTTCGTTATTCATTACGTTGAACTTATCACCTGCCTGAGGCGGCCCGTTAAGTCCGAGCACCAGAGTCGCAGCTGAAGGAAGAGCTTTTGATATTTTGTGTCCCCGCTCATTGTACATTGCCTTGACATTTCCGAAGTAAGTCCCGGCAAGCATTATATCACCTACCCGTAAAGTGCCTGCTTTTACAAGCACGGTTGCCGTATAACCCCTTCCTTTATCGAGGGAAGATTCAATAACGGTCCCTATTGCAGGTTTGTCAGGATTAGCTTTTAGCTCCAGCATTTCAGCTTCGAGAAGGACTTTGTCGAGTAAGATATCAATATTCAATCCAGTTTTGGCAGATATTTCCTGTGACTGATATTTCCCTCCCCAGTCTTCAACGAGGTAGTTCATATTAGCCAGAGCTTCTTTTATTTTTTCAGGATTAGCTGTTGGCTTATCTATCTTATTAATTGCAAAAACGATAGGGACACCTGCTGCAGAAGCATGGTTTATAGCTTCAACTGTTTGAGGCATTACTCCGTCATCTGCCGCAACAACAATTATGGCGATATCCGTTATCTGTGCTCCTCTAGCCCTCATTGCTGTAAATGCCTCATGACCGGGAGTGTCGAGGAATGTCAACTGGCGTCCATCATCAAGACGGACTCCATATGCTCCGATATGCTGTGTTATGCCACCGGCTTCACCGGCTATTACATTTGTTCTTCTTATATAGTCGAGGAGTTTTGTCTTCCCATGGTCGACATGCCCCATTACTGTTACAATAGGGGGCCTGGGTTTCAAATCCTCCTCTCTATCCTCCTCCTCCTGGACAGCTTCCTGAAACTCAGCGCTTACAAACTCAACCTTGTAGCCAAATTCATCAGCCAGAATAGCCATTGTTTCAGCATCAAGTCGCTGATTTATTGAAACAAACAGTCCCAGATTCATGCAGGTGGATATGATTTCAGTAACCGGTACATCCATCATTATTGCCAGTTCGTTTACTGAAACGAATTCCGTTACTTTAAGGATGTTTTTGCTCTGTTCGATCTGATCTTCGGCTTCCCTGTGCTTCTGGCTTATTGCATCACGTTTTTCACGGCGATACCTTGAGCCTCTTGATTTTCCTTTAGTTGTAAGTCTTGCCAGGGTCTCCTTAATCTGCTTCTGAACTTCTTCTTCATCAACTTCTGTTCTTACAGGTCTTTTCCTCTGTACCCGTTTTCCACCTTTATCCTTTTTTTCTGTCGTTTCAGGTTTGACAACAGAGACCTGATCCTTTTTCTTTGTGATCCTTTTTCTTCTTTTCTTTCTTTTGCCATCGGAATCAGGATCTATTTTAACAGGCTGATTAGGAGCCTGTTTTTTCTTTTCTTCAACGGGAAGGTCTATTTTTCCAACAACAGTTGGGCCGGATAATTTTTCAATATCAGGCCTGAACACTTTAAAAATTTCTTCTTCAGGTTCGACAATCTGAGGGACATCAATAAGTTTTTCTTCTTTAGCAGGAAGCGTAAGGGGTTCCTGCACTTCTGATGTTGTTTTTATTTCTGATTCAGCAGTTTCTTCCTTTTGTTCAGCAATTTTTTCTTCAGGTTGTTTTGACAATACCTCTTCAGCTAAGGATTTTCCTTCCTTTGAGATAGTTTCGAGATCAATTTTACCAACTATATGTATGTCGATCGGAGGGGCCTTTTTTTCTTCCTTTTCAAGGGCTGTTTTTTCAGGTTCGTCCGGTTTCGGGGTTACCTTCTCTTCTTTCACTTCCTTAGGAGGGGCAGCCTTTTCGATTTTTGGTCTGGTTGTTTCGTCAAGATCTATTTTCCCTACAAGTTTAATATCAGGTTTGGCGATCTCAGTTTTTATATCGACATCTTTCTTTGTTATTGAAGAGTCTTTCAGTATTACTTCCTCAACGTGCTCCACATCTTCAGCGGAGTTCTTTTCGGCGAAGTCGTCAATGGAGACGGATTCTTTCTTTTTGGTAATGTCTTTAAGACTAAGCCTTTCAGATTCCTTTTTGACGCTTATGTCTGTACTATACTCTTTTACGAGTAAATTGTAAGCCTCGTCCGGGAGTTTGGTATTTGGGTTTGGATCAAGATCGAACCCTTTTTTGTTAAGAAATTCCACAATAGTGGAAATTCCCACATTGAATTTACGGGCTGCCTTACTTAATCTCGTTGCCTTTATGTTTTCTGTCATATATTCCCCCCTGGCTTTGTAAATCCTTATAAAATTGTTTTAATATTATTCAAATTCAGCTTTAAGGATGTTTACCACTTCTTTTACTGTCTCCTCTTCAAGATCTGTTCTCTTTACAAGATCGCTTATTGAAAGGTTGAGAACACTTTTGGCCGTGTCGCATCCTATAGCCTTTAATTCTTCAATTATCCATTCCTCAATCTCGTCACTGAATTCCTCGAGGTTGACATCTTCTTCATCCTCGCCTCCCGGTTCTCTATAAACATCAATTTCATAGCCGGTCAGCTGGCTGGCGAGTTTTATATTCAGGCCCCCTTTCCCTATTGCCAGCGATACTTCATTTGGTTTTAAGTATATTTCGGCACGTTTGGTCTCTTCATCAAGTTTAATAGATGTAATTTTTGCAGGACTCAGAGCTCTCTGGATGAACAGCTGATTATTTGAAGTAAAATTAATTACGTCAATGTTTTCGTTTCGCAGCTCCCTTACTATACCGTGTATCCTTGACCCTTTCATTCCCACACAGGCGCCTACCGGATCAATTCTTTCATCATAGGATTCAACTGCAACTTTTGCTCTTTCACCTGGCACTCTTACAATTTTTTTAATAGTAATCAATCCATCAAATATCTCCGGCACTTCAAGTTCAAATAGTCTTTCAAGAAAAACAGGCGAGGTCCGGCTGAGTATTATTAAAGGAGTATTATTTCTCATTTCTACTTTTATAACAACAGCCCTGATTGTGTCTCCTTTGCGGAAGTGATCAGAGGGTATCTGTTCGCTTTTTGGCAGAATAAGTTCATTGCCATCATCATCAAGAACAAGTATCTCTCTTTTCCACACCTGATAAATTTCGCCGGTCACAATCTCACCAATCCTGTCCTTGTATTTCATGTAGATATTATTCTTTTCAAGATCAAGGATACGTGCAGTGAGATTTTGTCTCAGGGCCAGGATAGATCTTCTGCCGAAATCTACAAATTTAACTTCATCTGATACTTCTTCACCAACTTCATAGTCCTCATCAATTTCTTTTGCCTTGGAAAGAGGAATCTGTGTTATAGGATCTGTAAGCTGGTCATCTTCAACCACAACCCAGTTTCTCCAAATTTCAAAATCACCCTTATCTATATTTACAATAATATCAAAATTATCAGCTGAGCCATACTTTTTTGCCAACAACCCCCTGAAAACATCCTCAAGAACACTCATCATAGTAGGCCGGTCGATGTTTTTCAACTCTTTAAATTCTGAAAAGGTGTCAATCAAATTAACATTTTCCATTTGGTTTAATTCCCTTTTATTATACTATAAATTGCCTTTGCTGATTTAACCTGATCAAAATTGAAGGATTTATCCAGTTTTTCTGATTTTTTTCCTTTAATCCTGATCTCTGTTTCGAGTTCAAATCCTCCTTTTGTAACATTCTTCAGTACACCTGTGAATCTCTCTCCACTGGAATCGACAACCTCAATTTTCCTGTTTTCGTATTTCCTGTATTGCTCTATAACAGCAAAATGTGCGTCAAGTCCAGGAGATGAAACCTGTAATTCGAAATCCACTGAATTCCGGTCCAGAATTGTCTCAATATGACGATGAAGATCTGCACATTGTTCCAGCAGTATTCCGTTAAAAGTGTCGATAATTACAGATATCCTGTTTGTACTGCTTACTTTAACAGCAACAGGAAATATATCTGTTCCCTTAATATATTCATTAACAATATTTTCTATTTTACTCTTTTCAATCATCAAGAACTAAGGATAATAAAATAGGGGACTTTGGTCCCCTAGTTTCCCCTCTTTTCGGATGCAAAGATAATTAAGGTTTCGGAAATAACAAGTGTTCAGTTAAATAATAATTTTAATTTGCGACCTTTGTGATGTATGATAAGAGAAATATATTCCAGGCAGGAAGTTGCTCAGTTACAGCATTGTACTTTGTGTCCCAGAAAATGTGGAGTTAACAGATTTGAGGGAGCAAAGGGTTATTGCGGGACAGATGCGGGTCTTAATATAGCGTCGATCTGCATACACAGGGGAGAGGAGCCTCCGATAAGCGGACTGGATGGCATTTGTAATGTATTTTTCTCCGGTTGTAATCTCAGATGTATTTATTGTCAGAATTATGAGATAAGCAGGCCTCGGTCCAACAGTGGGAATTTTACATTCAGTGAGGCAGTTAGTGTTATAACAGACATTATCAGGGGAGGTATAAAAGCTATCGGTTTTGTTTCCCCCTCGCATATGATACCACAGATGAAAGCTCTTATCAGAGCTGTAAGGGAGACCGGACTCAAACCCATAATAGTCTATAATACAAACAGTTATGACTGTCCGGAAGTAATTGAGGAAATTGAAGGATTGATTGATGTATATCTTCCGGATCTTAAATATGTAACACCGGTCATTGCAAAACAATATTCAGATGCAGCTGACTATTCTGACGTTGCACTTAAAGCTCTCAGAAAAATGTATTATCAGAAAGGTTCCGTTCTGCAAAAAGATGAACAGGGCAGTGCAGAGAGCGGGATACTTATACGTCATCTTGTTCTCCCGGGCCATAGCGAAGAGAGTAAGGCAGTTTTGAAAACAATTGCTGAAGAACTTTCTCCTGGTGTTAATCTGTCACTTATGTCGCAATATTATCCGGTGCCGGGTGTTAGGGATCATTCAATTCTTAATCGTAAATTATATAAAGATGAATATGAATCGGTAGTTGCAGTTATGAAGAGTCTTGGTTTCCGGAATGGCTGGATCCAGGATCTGAACAGCTATTTAAATTACAGACCTGATTTTAGCAGAAACCATCCCTTTGAATAGAAGTCAGCAACTTTAAGGAAAAGGATAATTATATAAGATAAAATACAAAGAGGGTGTTTTCTTAACACCCTCTTTGTCAATGATTCTAAACCTGTGTTATCTTTTCCTTGTTTCGCTGTTAACTCTACTGCTTGTATTAGCATTTTGCCTGCTTTCAATACGGGAAGACGACTGTTTAGAAGAAGCTTTTGGGGCCTGGGTGTTGCTGCTTCTTTCAGGTTTTGCCGCGATCGTCGTTTTTGTTGACGGCTTATTTTGTGCGGCTGAAGTACTCCTTTCACGTTCAACTCTTGTTGTTGTTGATCTTGCTGTAGTTCCGGTATTTCTTCCTGTTGCCAGATCTCTGTTTCTTTCCGCTGTTGCTGTTGTTGATCTTGTAGAAATGCCAGGGTTCTGACTGGTTGTTCTTTCCTGTGTCCTTTCCCTTGCAGTTGTTGTTCTTGTGGTAGTACCGGGGTTCTGGCTAGTTGTTCTTTCCTGTGTTCTATCCCTTGCAGTTGTTGATCTTGTTGCGGTCCCTGTATTTCTGTCTGTTGCCAGATCTCTATTTCTTTCCGCTGTTGCAGTTGTTGATCTTGTAGTAGTACCGGGGTTCTGGCTAGTTATTCTTTCCTGTGTCCTTTCCCTTGCAGTTGTTGTTCTTGTAGTAGTACCGGGGTTCTGACTGGTTGTTCTTTCCTGTGTTCTATCCCTTGCTGTTGTTGTAGTTCTGGTAGAAGTACCAATGTTTCTGTCAGTCGTTCTTTCCCTTGTCGTTACATTTGCCCTTGACTGGACAGGAGTACCCTGCTTTGCAACTTCACCATTTCTTTCCCTGTTTGATCTGGATACGCTGCTATTTAGATTTCTGACTACAGGAGTGTTTTCAGCGGTCCTTCTTGTCTGAGTGGGATGCATTTTTGTAAAGAGGATTTCACCTTCTCTTCTCTGTTCAGGGCGGGAATATGTTTCTCTGTAAGAACCTTCTTTTATTCTTGAATACACTCTTGGTGACTGAGTACGAATACTTATGTAGTAAGTATTGTAATTTGTATATCTCGGGCGGGACCAGAAGCGGTAGTGTACGTAGTAATCGTGGTACCAGTTGTAATGATATCCGTAGTAGTAGTGCCAGTAATAAGGTCTCCAGGGTCTCCAGGAGACAGGGTAGTAACCCCAGTACCAGGAAGAGCGCCATACAACGTAATTAGGCGTAAAGATGAATCTTATAACCGGCCAGGTTGCTACCTGGTAAGTGGTGGTCCTGACAAGTGTAACATTTGTTGCACTTGCTCTGTTCCCCATATAGCCGGGGTTGGGAGTTTCATCATATATGGGTTCAATAATGTAATTTCTGCCATATAATGCCTCGTCGCCTATAAGCTGGATCTCTACAGAGCCGTTACGAAACTTTTCTACTGTAAAGATAGCCACATCCTGACTCTCATTCCTGTCGAGAAGGGCCCTTAACACAATTGTATGGACGTTGCCATCGACATAATCCGTAACGGTTATATAATCTATAAGGTTATCACCGTTAAGATCCAGGTTATTAATCCTGCTGTTTTCGTCATTAAGACCTCTTTCGAAATCCTCAAGAGTCTTTGATTCACGGAACAGTTTCATTACTGCATACAGGTTAAGATTGTCTCCGGGCAGCCCCAGATATTCTTCAGGATAATTCTGAGAAAAAACTGTGGTTACAAATGAAACCAGGACTGCGATAATCGATGTAGTTATTAACTTTTTCATTTTCGTAAGTTTTAGAAGAATCAGCTCTTCAACTTATAAATATCAAATGCCGTACCAATTTTTACCTGTTTTTTTCAAACAGTTGTATTACTGGCATTTACGATATCGCAGATTTGTAAAGGATTGATTCTATTTTCGGAAATTAACAACTACCCGGCCTTCCTGCTTAGTCAGATCTACCTCTTTTGAGATGCCATTAACTGTTACTTTATATTTTCCGTAAAAAGCCGGCACTTTGAGCAGTCCCTTTTTCCCTGCCGTTCCCGACTCTTCAGTCCACCATTCGTTGAAAACCAGATTTCTGTATGCCTCCAGAGCTGGTGTTGGAGACCAGTCCCTTTTATACAGAGAGGATGAAGGGATCCAGTTGGCACCTTCCCAGAATCCCCATAGAATAATGGCTTCTACTGCCGGATGGGCAAAACATATTCTGAAATAATCCGTAATTTCTTTAGCTTTTGACTCTTCCTGTTCAGGTGTGAGTTGTAATTGCCTGTACTTGGAACGCATCCCCGGCAAATTAAACTCTGTAATACGGATCGGAAGTTTAAAAGTTGCGAGAGAATCGAGTGCATCCTTGAGAAACTGGCGATCAAAAGTTTCCAGATGGCTGTGGCCTTGTACACCTATCCCTGCTATTGGGATGTCCTGTTTCAGTATTTTACGGATATGTGCCATATACTCTGGCAAGCCTATGCCTAAAGGAGAGTCATTTATGAGAATATCATAGTCATTTAAATACAATTTTGCATCAGGATCTCCATTTAAAGCCCACTCAGCCATTTGCTTTGTTATTTCAGGACCAAGTCTGTCTTCAAAATAATTTCCATGGATCATCTCATTATTGAGGTCATATTCAGCAAACCGGCCTTTATAGCGCCTTGTTATTCTTTCGGCCCTGCTTTGTATTCTTTGTCTTAATTCATTATCATCCATTTCAGTAACCCATGATTGTATGTAGGTCTGACCTGTGTTGGGGGATTTTAAAATTCCCCAGAAAAGATTATGTCCACGCAGGGGGATGTTGTTTTTTTCAGTAAAACTTAAGATTGAATCAATAACTGCATAATTCTCCTGATCCTTTCGTGGTTCCATAACCGCCCATTTAAGAGCATTTTCAGTAACAGCAGAATTAAAATTTTCCAGGAATTTTTCCTTGAATTTTTTAAGATCGTCCGGTTTCATGCCTCCGGCCAGGCTGTTTGGTATTGCGCATCCAAACCAGAATTCATGCTTAAGTTGTTCAACGGTAACTTGCTGCCCCCGCCTGGCTTTAACAATAAGTTCACCTTTGCGGTTCTGTTCTATAGACTTATTGAGAATTTCAAGAGACTGACCTTTTGTTTCTGAAATAAAAAACAAAATTATGAGACCAATGTTAATGATCTTCTTAATGTGGAGGTTCAATTTTTTCATAATGCTCATTAATTTTAAAATTTTAAAATTCAGAACAGCTTCCTGAAAACCCATATTATCAGACTAAGTAATACACTCAATACGATCATCGTTGTGACCGGGAAATAGAATTTTACATTTTCTTTCTCTATTCTTATGTCACCTGGAAGATTGCCTATCCAGTGAAGCTTGTTCCCTGCAAACCAAATAATTAATCCTGCTACAATTAGGATCACACCAATTGTTATTAATATTTTTCCTAACTGGGGCATAGTGATAAGATGTCTTGTAAAGTTATAAATTTTAGACGGGATTATATCTGAGGTTTCATGTAGTCTTAATAAGTATTATTTCTATTCTTTGGATCTGAACTAATATACATTGTACACTGGCAGGAGCAAGTTAATTCTTTAGGTTATCAGTTCTGTTTATTATCTTTCAGCAAAGTTCCTGGAATGATTTCCTGAATTTAAGAGGATGAGCAATATTATGAAAAGTCTCCCTAGTACCTCCCGATCCTATGATTGTGATTGATCCGTAATTCAATATACGACCCATTATCGACTGTTCAACATTTACGCTTTCAATCTTTGAAAGATTCATCTCGAAAGTATTTCTTGCTATAAAACCGGTTTTTATAATAATCCTCCTGTTTGTTATAACATATTCCGAAAGCCATCTGTCAAGCCATGCATGGATAGTCAGGGTAAAGATTGATTTCAGGGAAAAGAAAATGACCCAGTGCAGTTTTGTTTCAAAAACAACTGATTCATTACTTATCAGATGTTTATTTACATAACTTCCCATAGAAATTTTTCTTATAAAGGAAGTTAATTTTTGTTTTCGCCGATGAACCTGAGGGGTTATTTTATAAACACAAATGCCCGTTTATCTGAAGCTATCCCCACTGGTTTTATAATCATATCCTTGATAGAGCAGCAAAACGATAACATTTTTATGATGAAACAGGTATTAAAATTTGGCAGACAGGTGGCATTAGGCTATAATTAATCTGACATTGTTTGATTTATGTACGGTAACAAAAGGAGTTTTCATTATTTAAAAGAAAAATAAGTTCATACGAATGATATTTATACTTCTTTTGCAGATTATTCTGAAATGCTGTAATCATGCAGGGGAAAGCAGAAAGTCTTAGATTTGAGAAATTAGGAAAACTTCTTGTAAGTTATTCCCTTCCTGCTATTATAGCTACTTCTGCAGCTTCTCTTTATAATATTACCGACAGGATCTTTATCGGGCAGGGCGTGGGGCCTCTTGCTATTTCCGGGCTTGCCCTGACTTTTCCCCTGATGAATATTACAGCGGCTTTCGGGGCAATGGTTGGTGTTGGTGCCAGTGCGATGGTATCTATCCGGCTTGGGCAACACGACAGAAAAGGAGCAACCCGGATACTTGGCAATGCTGTGATGCTTAATATTATTCTTGGGATTGTTATAGGGGTACTTGCTTTTATTTTCCTGGAACCGATATTGTTCGCTCTTGGTGCCAGCAAGGAAACATATCCCTACGCAAAAGATTATATGCAAATAATTCTGCTGGGCAATGTATTTGCGCATCTCTACCTTGGGATGAATAATATAATGCGGGCATCGGGTTATCCGTCAAAAGCAATGGTAGCAACATTGATCACTGTTGTGCTCAACATGATACTCGATCCTTTATTCATATTTGTTTTCAGGTGGGGCATACGGGGAGCTGCTATTGCTACAGTACTTTCGCAAATTGTGGGTGCAATAATTACTTTTCTTCATTTTGCCAAAAGCAAGAGTTTTGTTCATTTTCTCCCGGGTTATATGAAGCTTAAGAGGGTGATAATAAGTGATATTATCTCGATTGGCATGTCCAACTTCCTGATGCTTATCACCGGCAGTGTAGTTATATCCCTGATAAATTTAAATCTTACCAGGTATGGCGGCGACCTTGCTGTTGGGGCTTTTGGTATAATTCACAGTGTGGCAAATCTGGCAACAATGGTTGTTGTTGGATTAAACCAGGGGATGCAGCCTATTGTCGGGTATAATTTCGGAGCAAAAAATACTGATCGTGTTATTAAGACTTTTAAGCTTACTGTTTTTGCTGCGACAGTGGTAACATCGGTAATGTTCCTGTTTGCTGAACTGCTTCCGGGGCTCATTGCACGTGTTTTTACAAGAAGCCCGGAGCTCATCAGCCTGACTATAAGCGGGATTAGATTATTTTTGCTGGTCTTTCCTTTAGTCGGATTTCAAATGGTAACTTCAAATTTTTTCCAGTCAATAGGCAAAGCCAAAATATCAATTTTTCTTTCCCTGACCCGTCAGATTCTGTTCTTAATCCCTGCCCTGCTGATTTTACCCCGCTTAATCGGGTTATCCGGAGTGTGGCTTGCGGGACCTGTATCTGATTTCATCTCGTCGCTTGTGACATTTATTGTTCTAAGATGGCAGATAGGGAAGCTAAGGAATAATGCTGCCTTTGCGTGATTAGCTGAAGTGAATTAATTGTATTGCGAAACAAATTCATATTTTTGTAGATCAAGTATTATTCTTTTTGTGACTTACCAGACAAACAAACGAAAGATTATAAATGATCCGGTTTACGGGTTTATAAGCATCCCCTGTGATCTTGTTTTTGATTTGATTGAAAATCCCTGGTTTCAGAGGTTGAGGAATATCAGACAGCTTGGGTTAACAAGCTTTGTATATCCTGGCGCAAATCACAGCAGGTTCCAGCATTGTCTGGGTGCAATGCATCTTATGGGATTGGCTGTAAATACCCTGAGATCAAAAGGGACACTTATCTCACCTGAAGAAGAGGAGGCTGTTTTTTGTGGTATTTTGCTGCATGATATAGGTCATGGTCCGTTTTCCCATGCTCTCGAAAATTCACTTATCACCGGCATTACTCACGAAGATCTTTCCTTGTTTCTGATGAAAAAATTAAATAAAAGATTATCCGGAAGCTTGGATCTGGCAATTGAAATTTTCAAGGGTAGCTATAAAAGAAAATTCTTTCATAACCTGATTACCGGACAGCTTGATATGGACAGGCTTGATTATCTGAGGAGGGACTCTTTTTTTACCGGAGTTATTGAAGGATCGGTTGGTTCAGACAGAATCATAAGGATGCTCAATGTTGTAAATGATGAACTTGTTGTTGATGAAAAAGGGATCTACTCTCTTGAGAAATTCCTTATTGCCAGGCGCCTTATGTACTGGCAGGTATATATGCACAAAACAGTTATAGCATCAGAGACACTTCTTGTAAATGTTCTCAGGCGAGCTAAAGAGCTTGCATTGAATGGGGTTGATCTTTATGCCACACCTGCGCTCCGGTTTTTCCTGTATAATAAAATAGGACCTGAAGATCTGTTGCAGGAAGGTAATTTTACTCCGGGTTTGATAGCTGATAATTTTACAAAGCTTGATGACACTGATATTTTTGTTGCTGCAAAATACTGGGCTGATAATTCCGATAAAATTTTGGCAGATCTCTCTGCAAGATTGATTAAAAGAAACCTTTTTGCAGTTGAATTGCAAGACAAGCCGTTTTCAGATGACAGGGTACAGGAACTCAGAAGGGCATCAGAAAATCTGCTGGGAATTAATCCGGAGCAGACAGATTATTATGTTTTTTCAGACAGTGTCTCTAATCCAGCTTACACCATTGATGCACCGGAAATCAAGATACTTCTCAAATCGGGAAAGACGGCCGATATTTCTGAAGTTTCTGATATGTGTGATAATTGGTTTATCACAGAAAAAAACACTAAATATTTTCTAAGTTATCCAAAAGAATGTCGATAAATAAAATAACAAATCATGGAATTTTCTGCTGCACAAATTGCCGGATTTCTTAAAGGAGAAATCGAAGGGGATCCTGAAACAGTGGTCCATACTATTGCAAAAATTGAAGAAGGCCATAAAGGTGCGCTGTCATTTCTTGCGAATCCCAAATATGAACATTTCATTTATTCAACTAAATCATCAATAGTTTTGGTTAATAAAAGTTTTGTCCCAAGCTCAAAGGTGGAAGCTACGCTTATCAGGGTTGATAATGCCTATGAAGCATTTGCTTCACTGATGCGTCTTGTCGATCAGTCGCGACCCAGAAAAAAGGGAATTCATCCGACAGCCGTAATTGAACCGACTGCCTCGATAGGGAAAGATGTATATATCGGGCCATATTCATATATCGGTGATAATTGCGTGGTAGGAGACAATTGCTCAATCTATCCCCAGGTTTTTATAGGCGACAATACAAGGATCGGCCCTGCCTGCACTCTTAATCCGGGAGTAAAAATTTATCATGATTGCGTTATTGGAGAAGGATGTATTATACATGCCGGTTCTGTTATAGGCAGTGATGGATTCGGCTTTGCGCCTCAATCGGAAAATGAATTCATGAAAATTCCGCAGTTGGGCAATGTTATCCTTGAAGACCACGTTGAAATAGGTGCAAACACGACTATAGACAGGGCAACAATGGGTTCGACTATTATCCGCAGGGGAGTGAAACTTGACAACCTGGTACAGATCGGGCATAATGTGGAGGTCGGGGAGAATACTGTGATGGCAGCTCAGACGGGAATTGCCGGATCCAGCAAGGTTGGAAAGAACTGTATGTTTGCCGGCCAGGTAGGAATAGCTGGCCACCTTAAGATTGCTGACGGTACAAAGCTTGGTGCACAGTCAGGTGTATCAGGCAATATAAAACATGAAAATATGGTATTTACAGGTTACCCTGCCATTGATCACAGGAATTTTCTTAAATCATCTGTGATCTTTAAGAGCCTGCCAGAACTCAGGATGAAATTGGATGCTCTTGAGAAAGCACTGAGATCGCTTAAATCCGAATAATGATTCGGTCATAAAAATCTCGGGGATATTTCAGTTGGTGTATATTTTTTATTTTTTTTGTAACGAAATAATTAAAACCTAATTCCGATGGTTGAAAAACAAAGAACCCTTGCAAAAGATGTTACTCTTAGTGGAAAGGGATTGCACAGCGGAGTCGATGTTGAAATAACTTTCAAGCCTGCACCGGCAAATCACGGGTATAAATTCTGCAGGACTGATCTTCCGGGCAAACCCATTATAGAGGGATTGGCCGAGTATGTTTCGGATACCTCGAGGGGAACGACCCTTACTCAGGGCAATGCTTCAGTTGCCACAATAGAACATGTGCTCGCAGCACTGCATGGTATGCAGGTTGATAATGCGCTTATTGAGCTCAATGGCCCGGAAGCTCCGATAATGGGTGGTGGGGCCTGGGCTTTTACTAAAGCAATTAAGGAAGCCGGGTTTATTGAACATAAGGAAAAAAGGAACTATTTTGTTGTAAAAGAGAAATTAGCCTTCTCTGATGAAGAACACGGAGTGGATCTGATCGTTTATCCCGATGATCATCTCAGTATTAATGTTCTTATTGATTATAATTCAAGAATACTTGGTAACCAGTATGCCATTCTGGATTCTGTGAATGACTTTGAAGAGGAAATTGCTAGGAGCAGGACATTTGTTTTTTTCCATGAGCTGGAGCCGCTTTACAATATGGGACTTATCAGAGGAGGACATCTTGATAATGCAATTGTTATTCTTGAGAAGGAAGTTGAACAATCAGAAATAGACAGGATAGCAAGATTATTCAACCGGCCCGGAATAAACTCTCACAAAGCAGGTATCCTTAATAATACGGAACTCAGGTATCCTAATGAACCGGCACGCCATAAGCTTCTTGACATTATGGGCGACCTTGCACTTGTCGGTCACCCAATAAAAGGAAAGGTTGTTGCTACACGTCCGGGTCACTATGCCAACACACGCCTGGCAAAGATCATGAGACAGGAAATGAAAAAGGCATTGTCGAAAAGGAATATCCCTGTTTACGATCCTTCAAAAACACCGGTTTACACAATAGAAGATATTAAGAAAAAACTGCCTCACAGGCAGCCTTTTCTGCTTGTTGATAAGATAATCCATCTTGATGAAAACACTGTTGTGGGGATAAAAAATGTTACTTACAATGAATCTTTTTTTCAGGGGCATTTCCCTGATGAGCCGGTAATGCCCGGAGTACTTCTTGTCGAGGCTCTTGCTCAAACCGGAGGATTGCTGGTATTAGGCAATGTAGACGAGCCTCAAAGCTATTCCACGTATTTTCTGAAGATAGATAAGCTTAAGTTCAAGCAAAAAGTTGTTCCGGGTGACACAGTGATCCTTAAAATGGAAATGATAGAACCCTTGCGCCGTGGCATTGTTTCAATGTATGGCCAGGCATTTGTTGATAACAAGCTTGTCGTGGAAGGAGAAATGGTAGCACAGGTAATTAAAAATAAATAAAAAGCGATGATCTCAAATTTAGCTTATGTTCATCCCGATGCAAGGCTGGAGAATAATGTAACAGTGGAGCCATTCGCCTATATAGGTGATAATGTTGTTATAGGAGAGGGTACCTGGGTAGGCCCTAATGCAGCAATAATGAGTGGTGCAAGGATAGGAAAAAACTGCAAAATATTTCCGTCGGCTGTAATATCTGCAATACCTCAGGATCTTAAATTCAAAGGAGAAGATACAACTGCCGAGATCGGAGATGGAACAATTATCAGGGAAGGAGCTACAATTAACCGTGGTACAGCTGCAACAGGGAAGACAGTTGTAGGAAATGATTGTCTTCTTATGGCATATTCACATGTCGGTCACGATTGCAGGGTCGGCAATAACTGTATTATGGGCAATAACTCCGGGCTTGCAGGTGAGGTTAAGGTTGATGACTGGGCTATTCTGAGTGCAGGGACGCTTGTTCATCAGTTTACAAGGATCGGAGGGCATGTAATGATAGGAGGCGGAGCTAAAGTGAGAATTGATGTACCCCCTTACATTAAAGCTGACAGGGATCCATTATGCTATCTTGGATTGAATACTGTTGGACTTACAAGAAGAGGTTTTGAAAAAGAAAAGATCGATGAGATACATAATATTTACCGGGTCATTTACCAGCGCAATATGAATTTCTCACAAGCCCTTGATTTCATCGGGAAAAATTTCAGGCAAAGTCCTGAAAGGGATTATATTGTTGAATTCATAAAAAATTCTGGCAGGGGAGTCATCAGAGGCCCAAGGTAAAACAGTTATTTAACATTAACTATATCCCTGCCGAAGGGACTTATTGCCAGGGACGTAAACTTGAAGTGCTGTAATCCAAAGGGTATGCCTATTATTGTCAGGCAAAGGACCAACCCGAAGATAGCATGTGTAATGGCTATCCATATACCTCCGAAAATCAGCCATATTAAATTTATCAATATGTAAAGACATCCGGATGATCTTGAATGAACTCTTGATTCACGGCCAAAAGGCCAAATTACCAGAGACGCCATTTTTAATGTCTGAAGGCCAAAAGGGATGCCGACAATTGAAATAAACAATACCAGGCTTCCAATGAAATATTCGATTGCTATAACAATACCCCCACCAAGAATAAGCCATAAAATATTTCCAAGTACTTTCATCGTATTTTATTCCAGGATTACGGTTCTTTCTTTAGGATACTTAACGGAATACGTAAGTATTATTCTTCGGGTTTCCTGGGGTTTGATATCGAGTTCCCATTTAATGAGACCGTTACCTGAGTTTAATTTCCCTCCGGTGAGTTCAGTTGCTTCAACAGTTATGCCGCTATTTGAGGAAATGGGTATCTGATCGTATAATGTGATCTTTATCGTTCCGGGTTTGTTGTTCCTTATTGTAGTAAGGAATGAATAAACCTCTGTTTTGTTTGAACCAAGTACCCGTTTGCTTGTAAAATCTTTTTGTTTTTCCCTTTTAACAAGAATGCTGTTGTCTGTTCCAAGTGAGATAAGAAGGGAATCGCTGAGCTGATTTACATTCAGATAGGATTGTCCTACGTAACTGTTCTCAAAATACAGAGTAGCTTCACCGCTCTGAAGGCTTTGCTCCGCCCAGTTTGTAATTTCTCCTGTCAGATAGGCAAGCGGCGACAATTTTGGAATAGTAATGTATTTATAGTCTGCAGGAGAAGCTGTACGCTGTATTTCAATAGTCTGGATCTTGCCATCGGAAGCAATTGAGTAAGGAATTTCCACGTCGAAAGTTACAGTAGTTTCCCCGATCTGTTTCCCTACCGTCAGGGGTACAGCTTCAAGTTTTTTTATTGCTGCATTTTCCTTAGCGTCCATTTCCATAATGACAGTGGCATCACTTTTTCTTACGGAGCCAGCTCCCCTTACAACGATTTCCTGTAGAGGTGGAGTATAATAATCTATAAACCAGGGGTTCAGTTGCGGAACATCTCCTGCGATCCAGGGGGATGCATTGGAAAAACTTAATTTAACATCTTTCCATTCGGTCCCCGTACTTTGAAAAACATTAGCCTTGTACAGGATATTGACAGGTAAGCTTATGTCATCAACCCTGATATCATATGAGGGATACCATCCGGCATTGCTTACAACATAGCTGAAGGAGAATCTTCCTGCCACTGGTTTGGCAGAGCTTACTGATACAGATATCTCTCCAGAAGGCAGTTGCTGCTTTCCGGTTCTGTCTGAGATCTGTTTCTGAAGCGCTGCTATTTGTTTCTCATAATCTTTCATAAGCCTGTTTTTTTTCAGAACAGTCATAGTTACCTGATCCATATTAGTCGTATAGAGATCCATTACACTTTTCAGCTGATCCGTGCTGAACGATGTTTCCTTTGTAACGAGAATTCCCCTGTTTGCCACAAGGAATGCTTCTTTTTCCTTCAGGACAGTTATAGCAGCTTTTTCATCTTCAATTTTAAGCTGCAATGCTTCAATCTGATTCCGGATTGATTTTATTTCCGGCAGTTCTTCCAGATTCTCAAGATAATTATTCTGATGGTTAACTGCTATGATAGTAAACTCTCCATAACCTTTCACCTGGATGCTTTGTGCATCAATATACGGCGAAAGGCCACCCAGTTTGAATATTGTAGTTCCTACGGGGATATCGGCAGAAGTTTCGTGGAATATCTGTGCACGATCAGGGAAGACAGTTACCCTGCCAATAGGGGCTTTGATAGTTTTATCAGCTCCTGAGCACAACATCATGCCTGCTGTTATATGCAAAATTATTGAAATGAATAACCTGTTCATAAAAGAGCGTATTAAAATTTGACATAAAGGTAAAATTTTTATTCGAGGCATTGTCATCGTAATATGACGTAATTGTAATGAACATGGCAGGTGTAAATGATTTAATCAGTATCGGCAACTTGTCAACATATTAGGATTTTATCATTTTACTTTTAAAAATATTATTGCATATTTGCAGAGGTTTTATAAAACCTGTTTCTTTCAGGATTTTAGTCGGATCAGGGTAAAATGATTTTGATATTTCAGAGAATCCGGAGGATACATAAAGTTATAATTTATAAAATATAAGATAATGCAAAATAAGCTTCAGGAACTTACAGATAAGATTTACCAGGAAGGAATTACAAAGGGAAGGGAGGAATCGGAAAAGATTATTGCCGAAGCCAGAGCCGAGGCTGAAAGGATAATTAAAAAAGCTGAAGATGAAGCTAAAGAAATACTTTCCAAAACAGAGAAGGAAGCCGAGGAATTGAAGGAGAATACTCAATCGGAACTAAGAATAGCTTTCAGGAATGCTCTGAATTCATTAAGGCAGGATGTCGAAAGTATGATCACTGCGAAAATTATTGATGAGCCTGTTTCTGAAATGATGTCCGATAATTCATTTGTTGCCCGGCTGATAGAAATAGCCACAGATAAAATGTTTTTGAATGATGATATAGGCGGAGGTAGCATTATGGTGCCTTCGGAGATGGCTGGTGAAATAGAAAAAATTCTTAGTAACAAGGCTGCAAAAGCATTGTCATCAGGTGTTGTTGTGTGTCCTGTAAAGTCAATGGAAAAGGGTTTTGAGATCATTCCACAGGAGGGGTCTTATAAAATAAGGGTAACTGAGTCCGATTTTAAAAATTATATAAAGGAATTTCTCAGATCAAAACTTGTAAGTTTATTGTTTGAACAGGAGAATTAATGCTTCAGAGACAATATTTCTATTTTGTTGCCGGATTAGCAGATCTTCTGTTTGACAGTGGTAAAAGCTTTGCCGGGATGCTTGAATTCAGGGAAGAATTGAAGAAGAATCTTCATCCCCGGGATTTTCATCTTGTATCTCTTTTATTTCTTCCATACGACAACAGGAACCTTATTAATTTTCTGGAGGGTAACGGTGATGCCTGGGATCAGCTTGGAAATTTTTCGAAAGAGGATTTTGAGGAGCAGTTGAGGATCATAAGGGCCATTCTGAAGGAAGAAGACATTCTTCCTGATTATATTGTAAGAATAATGCGTGAATGGACCGGCCTGGAAGAGGGAATGAAAGTCGCGAATATCAAAAAGAGGCTTTCAGAAGGTTACATAAATACTGTTGAGGGATCGGGGAACAAATTCCTTAAAAGATGGATCAGATTTGAAAAAGATCTCAACAATATTTTCATTTTCCTGAATGCAAAATCCCTGGAAATAGATCCTTCTGATCACATGGCAGGGGATGACCCTTTTACCCGTGAACTGCTTGATCTGTTCAGGTCGGGGAAAGATTTTTCTGTTTCTTTTGTGGAGGATTATGTTTCGGACATTTTTAAGATTGCAACAGAGAGTGAATTTCTTGAAAGGGAAAGGAAAATAGATCTTCTTAAGTGGAATTTTATTGATACAATAACATTTTTTGAGTATTTCAATATTGATCTGATCTTAGCTTACCTTGTAAAATACTCGATTGTTTTAAGATGGGATCGCCTGAATCCTGAAACAGGCAGGGAAATGCTCCAAAAATTCATTACTGAGACGGAGGCCTCAATATCAAGTGGAGCCTCACGTTAAGAGTTTTGATAAGAGACTGATATGAAATTTTTGAAATGAAAATAATCATTATATGCCGACAAAAGGAAAAGTAAAAGGGATAATATCAAACCTTGTCATTGTTGAAGTTGATGGTCCGGTAGCACAGAATGAGATCTGCATGATTTCAATGGATGGTATTGAACTTATGGCTGAGGTTATAAAAGTTACTAATAACCAGGCTTTTGTTCAGGTTTTTGAAAGTACGCGCGGTCTTAAGGTGGGAGTGGAAGCGGTGTTTACCGGTAGCATGCTTGAAGCAACTCTTGGCCCTGGGATATTATCAAAGAATTATGATGGTCTGCAGAACGATCTTGATAAGTTTGAAGGTGTTTTTCTCAAAAAGGGAGAGCACAGTTATCCGCTTGATAAAGATTCCGTATGGAAATTCAAGCCTCTTACTGTTACCGGAACTGAGGTTGTAGCCGGCTCATGGCTTGGAGAGGTGACTGAAAACTGGATACCTCATAAAATAATGGTACCGTTTAAAACAGAAGGTGTTATGAGTGTAAAATGGATAGCTCCTTCGGATGATTATAAGATCACGGATACAATAGCTGTCCTTGAAGACAAAAAAGGCAATGAGCATCAGATTACTATGGTCCAGAAATGGCCGGTAAAGATTCCTGTAAGGGCATATAAAAACAAGACAAGGCCTTTCAGGATAATGGAAACCGGAATAAGGGTAATTGACACACTTAATCCTATGGCTGAAGGCGGTACCGGATTTATCCCCGGACCATTCGGATGCGGTAAAACTGTTCTTCAACATGCGCTGTCAAGGCAGGCAGAAGCTGATATGGTTGTAATAGCAGCCTGCGGTGAAAGGGCAAACGAGGTTGTTGAGATATTCACTGAATTTCCTGAGCTTATTGATGCCAGAACAGGTAGAAAACTGATTGAACGGACAACGATAATTGCAAATACTTCGAATATGCCTGTTGCTGCCAGGGAGGCATCTGTCTACACTGCAATGACAATCGCCGAATATTACCGTTCGATGGGTCTTAAGATCCTTTTGCTTGCAGACTCCACTTCAAGATGGGCCCAGGCTCTGCGTGAAATGTCAAACAGAATGGAAGAACTTCCCGGTCCGGATGCATTTCCAATGGATTTGCCCGCTATAATATCCAACTATTACGCAAGGGCCGGCTTCGTTGAACTAAATAATGGGAAGACAGGTTCAATAACATTCATTGGAACTGTTTCCCCGGCTGGCGGTAACCTTAAGGAACCTGTAACGGAATCAACAAAAAAAGCTGCAAGATGCTTTTATGCTCTTTCCCAGCAGCGATCAGATTCAAAACGCTATCCGGCTATCGATCCGATTGACAGCTACTCTAAATACCTTGAGTATGACGAAGTCAAAGATTACATTTCGACGAATATATCGGACGACTGGATTGAAAATGTTGAGAAAGTGAAAGACGTCCTGCTTAAGGGCCGTGAAGCACAGGAACAGATTAATATTCTTGGTGATGACGGAGTCCCTGTTGACTACCATGTAAGATTCTGGAAATCTGAGGTAGTTGATTTCATAATTCTTCAGCAGGATGCGTTTGATAAGGTTGACAGACTTACGCCAATTGAACGGCAGAAATTCATGCTTAATATAATACTTGAGATCATAGATGCAGATATGAGGTTTGAAGGTTTTGAAGAAGTGGGAACGTGGTTCAAAAAGCTTATAAATGCGCTTAAGCAGATGAATTACTCATCATTTGGTTCAAGTGAATTTAATAATTATCAGAAGGAAGTAGATCAGATGTTAACAGAA